>Ga0157360_1000692_pt1 | contig 12761 bp, 7 predicted proteins | sample AttlaeALBM1_FD_111483 | JGI IMG/M metagenome (GOLD analysis project Ga0157360, IMG submission 111483) | Fungus gardens microbial communities from leaf cutter ant in Ribeirão Preto, State of São Paulo, Brazil - Atta laevigata ALBM1 | ecosystem: Host-associated > Fungi > Mycelium > Unclassified ... | reverse complement strand
ACCTATTGTTCTACATATGGTAGTGCCTTTGTGCTAAAATAATGATAACCTAACCATATGGAGGCTGTCCTTTGTTCTAAGAAAAGGACAGATGACTATCTATGGATAATTAATGAAGTCCATATACAAACATTGAGGTCTTCATATCTCCACTAATATTAATTGCCTTGAGGTTGTTCTAGGCTCATTCTGAGCATTATGAAGAAGGCTTCTGCTGAGCCTAGAACCGAAGCATTGATCATGGCGGTTTCTGAGATATTAGCGATTTAATAAACGGTAACATGGTAGTTACCAGTTGATCTGCTTAATATCTCGGCCATTATTGATCGCCTCGGGACGTGACTGGCATCGATCGAAAGGTCTTCTTAAGGGCTTTAAGCTGGCTTTAAGACCGTGGGAATCGTCGAAGAAATGGTGGAGATATGACCGAATGAAGTTTGTGACACAACAGTTGGTCTAAAGTAGAAGTAAAGACAACATTGGAAAAGGAAATGGTGAAGTTGGTATAGGTTCATTTTGTCAAAGACATCTGGAATGCAGACCTTGATAGGAGGAGTAACCAGAGGTTATACTAGAGTATTGGACAGATGGCAGAGGGTATTGATTATATTAGTAGAGAGTAGATGGCCAGATAGGTTGAACTGTAAAATGAAAGGATTAAACTCGATAATAGGAACAACTGGTTGTGAAAACATAGAATCTGAAGTCAAACTAGTTAGTCAACTCTAGAGTAGAGGTTGGAGAGGCAGAAGTTGGAAGCAAGAGGTCAGAAACTAGACTCATTTGTTCCAACACAGTATGATCCTAGAGCATCCAGAGACTACATTCACTAGAGACACTGTAGTTGAATAAATGAAATTAGACATCAATCAGTATAAAGGACAAGAATAGCAGAGCAAATGAGTGAGAATGGTAAAGTCAAGGTAATTGAGTGCAATAGTGACTGATGGCAGTTCTGTCAGCGTCTAAAGTCCAATGACTGGAATTAAGCCAACTGTCTCTTTGTTCAGAGTTTGATAAAGAGAACTCGATGGAGTTCTTGCTCATTTCTCTACTACTTATACACTTTACTACTGTGGCTATATGCTTACTCTCCCATGGTCCTCATGTTACTCTAGTCATGTGACACACTGTGACTGTGACTGTGACCTGACCATCTGTTCCACCATTGTGACATTGTGACAAAGTCACATGATACTTTCCCACACTCCATCTTGTAGTTGTAAGTCCAATAAGAAAAGAAAAGAAAAGGAAAAGAAATATAAATAATGACTTAGCCATTTTGCCAAGTCATAACAAGTTCATAGATTCTGTTAGGAACATGTAGAGCAGAAACAAAGTAACCTGGAGTAGAACAGAGTTACTCTGAAGTAAAAGGGAGTTGATAACAAAAATTAAAGAATAACCTTGGCCTTAGCTTATGCACTGTGCCTCAATCTATTATTGTGTATGTGGTTGCATATTTTAGGAGGACTGAATTGTTGCTAGGAATTCAGGAGAGGAGTAGTATATAGATCAATAAGAGTGAGGATAAAATGTAAGAGACATTAATCTATGAACTAAGGAACTAGGATATAACTAATGGAGTACTTATACTAAGTCTGGAATAGGAGGAGTACAAGTAACTAGTCTACATCATGATCCTATAGGAGTAGATAACAGGAGTTCAGGAGCAAAATTTAGTAATAATACAACATATAAAAGAAATTATATTATTAAATTATTATTTCCCATCATATGACATAGGAGCTTTATAGCATTAAGAGTTGAGAGACACTTGGTGGCATAAAAGTGGGTATGGAAGTGAAAGTTGAGTTTCTGATTGAAGTAAAAGTCTAAGTAGTACTAAATTGGTTTGGGTACAAGAATAGGATCTTTTACCAAGGTAAGGTTGATAGAGGGATTGGGAAAATGATAGAACCTAGTGAAATGTAACACTTCTGATTTACTATGTTCTATGATAAGACCTGAGTTGAGGAGGATTTTAGATATAATATTATAACTACAGAGAAAAAGAAAGAAGATAAGTTATAGCTCTTCTCCTAGGAAATAAAAAGACCATTATTGACAAAAGAAAAAAGATCAGTGGGGATTTTTTCTTTAAGATTTGTTATTCTTTTTTTGAATGTTTTTATAATTGGGACCATATAGATAGCAGAAATGATAGGGGAGAGAGTAGAGCCTTGGTCAACTCCAACATTGGTGTTAAAGAGGGGAGAAATAAAACCATTCTAGATATAGGTTGTTGAGCAATTGGTGTAGTAGCTATCAAAAAACTTTACAATGTTAGTATTGAGACCCACTTTCTTTAGACAAACAAAAAGGAAAGAATAGTTTAGAGAAAGAAAGAATTAGGCTACATCAAATGCAATAATGCTAGTATAGCACTGTTTGAGCCATCTTGTACAAATGATATGTGTAAGGAAGATATCTGTATCAGAGGTGGACTGTTGTCTAATGCTACCTAGTTGGTTGGGGTCAAGAAAGCTATTTGAGGTCATGTGGTATTAGAGGTGAGTGCTAATTATCTTCTCAATGAGTTTTCCTATTATGTTGAGTAGGATAATGGGTTAAAAGGCCTTGGATATACTGTACAAGTCTTTATTGGGCTTGGGTATGATAACTGAGATAGCTGATTTGAAGTAGGAGGGCTAGTATTCATTTTTGATGCAAGTATTAGCTATACAAACTATCTTTTTAAGACACTTGTCATCAGCAATTAAGAATTTTAGATACCTCCACAAAACATGATCTGGACTGGGGATAGAGAACAAAAAGCACTTAGCTATGGCATCTTTGAATTCCTGTTCAGAAAAGGGAGGCCATTCAATAGTGTTGTATTAGGGTAGTTTGCTAAGAAACCCAGTATTGATGGGGCAGTTTTCAGCAGAGTTATAGAAGTTATAGAGTACATTCCAAAGAAAATTGAGAGAGTTGCATGGCCTTCTTTTATAGGTGATAGTCTTGATAGCTAGAAGTGTCTTCTTCTTTACCCAGTTCATGAGATCTCATGGTCATTTGTTTGAAGTAGCTATTTCAAATATCTTGTCATCAAAGAACTTTTGTTTGGAGTTCCATACCATGGCCTTAAAGGCTTTTCAACTCAGTAAGTTGCCTAGTTCATGGTATTTAGAAAGGTAGTTAGTGCATTTCTGACTCTACTATTCCTTAAAGTGCTTGGTAATGTAGTTTGGTTTGGAGTACTGTACCCAAGAATTCTTATATATCAGGGTTAGCTAGTTAGTGGCCTCCTGCAAGGACTCTTTGTTTGTGATGAATATTATGTTGAGGTATTTAATGTTGAGTTTAATTGCATTAATGAAATCTTTCTCTTTATCACTATCTTTCCTGATAGACTAAACTATAATATTGATGTTTTTTTCCTAGATACCTACATTAATAATTAGGGAAATGTGGTTGAAGGGCTTCTGTATCTCAGGATATAGAATGTGTTTGCTAAAGCTGGGGTGTAGTGACTTAGCATAGATAACTTAATCACTCTCCAAGTCTGAGTTGACAAGGAGAACTTGATAAAGTTCTCACTAATTTTTGTATACTACTTATACAACTACTACATAGTCTGTGTACTATTTTCCCATGATCATCATGTGACTACCTCATGTGATGTCATATAGTTTGTGATTGTGACTGTGACCCATAACTTTGGTTATGTAATATCTTCTTGTACTCTTCCTTGTGTTAGTAAGTTCTAAGAAACAAAAAGAAATATAAATAATAACTTAGCCATTTTGCCAAGTCATGACACTGGGTTATTTGGTACTAGGAAAACTAGGTCTAATACAGAATTAGTGTCTTGAGGGTTGTTGGCATATTTTGTAAGGCTAGGGTTGGTTAAGAGAAAGAGTTCTAATTCTAAGCTATTAGCAATTGTAGAGAGGTCCTTAGAGTAGATAGAGTAGTAATGAAAGTTAGGGTCCCAGTCACTATCTCTGATGTTGAAGTCACCAGTCATGACTAGGGTATTTTCAATGTTCTTGATATTACTCTGTAGTACATGGAGAGCTATTTGATTACTATCTAAGTATACGTTGATAATAAAGTTGATATCTTGATCATTGTGAAAAGCTACAATGTTGATGTTATAGTAGTTGATGATATTGGATTGGAAGGAGAATCTTAGATGGGAAAGTCATTTGTTAACATATGTGGCAATACTATTATGCTGCAAGTGAATTTGCTATAGAAAGTAGCATTTGATATATCTTGTACCAACAAATCTCTAATCAGAATTTGCTCAAGAATCCATTACAAGTCCTTAGAGCATACCAAACAATTATATGAAACAGTAAGTAGGTTGAAATGGACCTAGAGCTCATGTATAAACCTTGTGTCACAAACTTTATTTGACCATATCTTTATCAATTCTTTGACAATTCTCATGGTTTTAATAATTACAAAAAGCCCTTAAAAACCTTTTGATCAATGTCAGTCACATCTCAAGATGATCAGTATTGGCTGAGATATTAAGCAGATCAATAGGTAACTACTATGTTACCATTTATTAAATCACTAATATCTTGGAAACCACCATGATTGATGCTTTGGTTCTAGACTCAGCAGAAGCCTTCTTCATAATGCTCAGAATGAGCCTAGAACAACCTCAAGGCAATTAATATTAGTAGAGATATGAAGGCCTTAATGTTTACACATAGACTTCATTAATTATTCATAGATAGTCATCTGTCCTTTTCTTAGAACAAAGGACAGCCTCCATATGGTTAAGTTATCACTATATTAAGCACAAAGGCACTACCATATGTAGAACAATAGGTAGTAGCATATGATGATCTGTCCTAGTACACAGACTATCATAATTCTGTATAAGGACTTTTTGTCTGAGGATTAGACCTTAGACTTAATAACTTCTTTTGTTACTATCTAAACTTCACATTTTTGAACCTTTCAAAGTTCTAAATCAGCAATCACAAATAAGTAAGTGACCTTTTGTGATACCTTGGAAGGTAAGCAAGATGAGCTAGTATCTGGTTATAGAAAGAGTCATTGGATAGCAATATTCTAGATCTACTTTGTATTAGAGATACCTTAATAGAGATAGTAGACTGAAGCTCTAGAGCCATTAGTGTACTAGAGAAGGACTTAGATAGATGTACCTTTAATTGTAATTAGGCATTGATGGCATTAGATCAGATATATTTAGATAAATAACATTTAGGATGTGACTTAGAGAAATTGGACAATGATTGGAGCTTACTAACACTTGACAGGTAATCAAGAAGTTCTAAATCACAAGCCAATCATAGGAAAAAGAACAATAAAGATTCTAGAAGGAAATAGTGATAGGAACACGTTATTGATAGGAAGAATCTAAGAAAGAGACATATAAGCCTTGGGAGTTTGGGGAAACTTAGAGTAAGAAAGAGTTAAGAAAGTACCAAAAGTAGTATTAGTTTTCTTTTTATATTTTATTCTTTGAGTTTTAGAGCTTTGTAATAACTTTAATATAGTATCTAGAGAGCAGAGAGATAACAAGGGGAATCTCTTGACACTTATCTCTATCATTACTGTCTTTGGAATTGTTAAATGCAAAACTATTGAGTATAAGAGTTCAGAATCAGTAGGATGTCTTGAGAAAAACACAGAATATACCTATCATAACTTGGTAAATGGCTAAGTCATTATTTAATTTTTCTTTTCTTTTTCTTTTCTTTTTGTTATGACTTGGCAAAATAGCTAAGTCAATATTTATATTTCTTTTCTTGTTCTTTAGATTATTACTAAGGTGGAGCATGGGAAATATTATGTGACAGTCACAGAGTCACAAAGCTGTGACCAAGGTCATAGAAATGGTCACATCATGGTCATATCACACATTTTATAGTCACAAGTCATAGTCACAGAATGTGACAAAGAAGTCAGCTGATGAACATAAGGACTGTGGGAGACAAGGTGCATAGCCATGATAGTAATTGTATATATAGTGTAGCAAATTTAATGGAGACTCTATTGAGTTCTCTTTGTCAAATACTGAACAAAGAGACAGTTAGCTTAATTCCAGTCATCAAACTTTGGCTACTAATACTTTTCTTCTAGATTATTACTAAGATGGAGTATGGGAAGATATCACATGATAGTCACAGAGTCACAAAAGGTATGACACTGGTCACAGAGTAGTCATGTCACATAGAGTCACAAGTTGCAGTCACAGCATGTAACAAAGGAGTTAATTGACAAGTAATATAAGAACTATGGGAAACAAAGTGTATAACCACAGTAGTAATTGTATATATAGTATAACAAATCTAACAAGAACTCTATTGAGTTCTCCTTGTCAAATACTGATAAAGGGGTAGTTGGCTTTATTCTGGCTCTAGAACTAGCTATTCTAATAATACCAAGAACTTAATCTGGGGAGGAATAGCAGACACAACTTAGACAGGCTTTAGAAAGAACAAAAAGCTAAAAAAGCTTGGCTAGATGCACACCTAAATTGCATCACACTCATAAGATTTGGTATTAGGGGTGCAGACAAGAGGGCAATTGAGTATGAAGAGTCCATGAGTAATCAACTTGTATTTTCTAGTGGAGTCAGTGCCACAGTATATAAAGGTTAATATCTTAGGGAGGCTATGTGACAATAATCTAGGAAGAGCTTACTCTTATTTTGAATACCAAACTTAATTTATTTTATTTAAAGCTACATATAATATTTAGTTTCTACTTTTATTTAAAACCTTTATTTTTCTGTCATCTCCTCTCAAACCTTTAGCATGCAATTGGGAGCTGGTACTGTATCTTATTGTTTGTTCCAGTATGCAATTCCCTTTTGCACTCTTTCAACAGCCAAAAGGGAAAAGATGGTGGTAAGAGAAGGAGTAATTCCTTTTAGAACCTGGAGCCAAGAGTTAAACCTAATTACATAATATTTCAATTTCTACTCCTTTTAATGATCAACATGAAAGTGCTCATTGCCTCTTACTCCTTTACTACTATCACTGATGGTAGCACCTGAGAGTAGCCTAGTGAATATACATTCCATTTCAGTTATGTACTAAGCCCCTAACATTCTTCCCAGCAATCAGTCTCAAGCTTCATTTTACTTTGCAAGACCTGATGACATGGCAGTCAACATATAATGCAGCCACCCTATCTTAAGAGCAAGCATAGGGAACATTTGAAGCCCTTCCCTCTCACCAAAAACCTTCTCCAGTCAATCCAACATAGATTACACAGAAAGAGTAGCTATGTCAAACAATATAGAAGTCAACAAAGCTGTTACCCAAAGTAAAGAGTCCAACACACTATGCTTGTACCCTCATACCCCCAATAAGGTAGCACCTAACAATACAAGGGAGCTGGATCCCCTCTCTCAACCTTCACTCCCAGATGTCATCCTATATAAGGCCAACATTCTGGGTGACCCTAGTCTTTGGGATGGTAATTTTGGTGTTATCTCCCTCTCTGGCATAAACAAATTTTTATGAAATGATGTCAATAACATGACCACGTCTCTTCTGCATATGGCTACCTTTCTCAACCAGAGAAAACTAGATGATTAAGATGGCAATGACATTTATCAACTTAGCTCATTTGGCGACGCTACTTGGCAATTTATATTGGCAATCTATAAGTTTGGTTGGAATCAACTCTACATCATGGCTAACATCTCCTTCAAGTTCATGGTCAAGTCAAAGTTCACCAAAAACATGCCTCAAACTTCTTCTACCTCAAAGCTCCCTTACAATAGTATAGCCAGGAAAGTCTCTCCCCCTCTTTTCTCTCGTCCCACTAAGGAACAGTTAAGGAAATCCAAATTCCAGTCAACTGAGAAGAATAAAAGCATTAGTGGTAAGACATCAGCCAAATCCTTTGCACAGGCCACAGCTACAGCCAAAAACATCCTCAAGATCAGGGAGGCCTTTCTTGCTTTGCCAAAAAAAAAATAATAGAAATGCACAACATAGCTATGAACAAGCTGGCTAACAGGAGCAGGAGAATCCAAATCACCACCGAGGGCCCCTCAAGGAAACAAGCTATCATACCAATAACCAAGACATATGCCAACCTTATTATAAATAAAGCCAGTATGTATGCCAGTCTCATTAATGGTCTATTAAGAAGTGCTAAGTTAAACACTTGCTCTGAATTCATTAAGCTATGCCCTGGCAATATATCCATTATAACTAACAATGTCCTTGCACCTAGCAATCTTAGTATCATCGAGAAGTATTTCAAGTCAATCAATGGCATCAATAAAGAGGAATCACTCTTCTTACACCTCCCACAATCCAAGTTGTACCTCAAGATAACTAGCATCCTATTTATTAAACCTGATAGTAACAAACTTACTCATGAAGATATTAGCAACTCTATCTAACACTCTTTTCTTTTTGAAATGGTCTCACTTACCTCAAAACCTAGGGTCATCAAAGCATCGCCTAAGTTGGATATGGCAATTGTGTAGATAGATGTCTGGGATTCCCAGAATGGGTTCAAAGCAAAGCTACTTGTCAACTACTCCTTCAACTTTGGCTGATACATTGCCACTATCAGGGACACTAACATAAACCCTGGCATCTGTTATGACTTGGAAAAACAGCTAAGTCATTATTTATATTTCTTTTCCTTTTCTTTTCTTTTAGATTATTACTAAGGTAGAGTATGGGAAATATCACATGACTAGTTACAGAGTCACAAAGGTGTAATAGTAGTCATAGAATAGCCACATCACAGCATGTGACAAAGAAGTCACCTAATAGACATGAGAACTGTGGAAGATAAGGTGCATAGCCATGATAGTAATTGTATATATAGTATAGCAAATTTAACAGGAACTCTATTGAGTTCTTCTTGTCAAATGCTAATAAAGGAGCAGTTGGCTTTATTCTAGTAAAAGGGGCAAAAGGGCAATTAGCTGTAACTAGCAAATAGAAAGGGGGCAGTGACAGTTCCCAATTGCATGCTAAAGGGTTCATGTTATGAACATCGAGTGGGATTACAATTATTATTAGCCATGGTCTGATAATGAGTGGTTAGTAGATGAAATGTTGGCGATACTAAACGAAGACATTATTATGCAGTAATGCACTAAAAAATATCTGAAGACTCTAAGAGACAATGGACTCACAGAATGGACAGGACTCTTTAGAGAAATCTCGGACTATTCTTTCTTCTATTTCTGGACTTGTGCTGAATGGGACAACATTAGACTAACCCATTATTAGACACTGACTCACCTCTGACTCACTTGTCACCTTGTCACTGATCTGTCACTTAACTAGTCACTCTTAGTTACAAGTAGTGTTTCCACATTGTAACGATTGTTGTATCCCTAGTTAGGATAAATACAGACCAGAAAGGAAGGGAACAGCAAGTTCTCTCTTTCTGTATTCCCTCTGTAAAATCTTACTCTGAGGAATCGGTATCCTTACTTGTCTTAGGACAATCTCAAGGGTGCTACTCAAAGTCTCGTTAACATCTCTTCTCCAATATAACTTTACTGAAAACCTTAGCCGGATCCTTTCACAAGGAGCGTAAAGATATCAAGTGTTAGATATAGGCTTCAAGTTGAAATGCATATTCAACTGTGAGGTCTAGAGTCTTAATAGTTCGTGGAAAGAAAAAAGAAGTAGGGATATCAGAAAGAAATTAAAATATGAAGCGCAGCTTATCTGTAATGTAAAAATAGTCAAAATGATGGTAGGTTCAATCTAGATCCACCTCGCATAGTGTCCCTAAGGTGTCTACCTTTACACACCGTAACAAGCTCACTAATAGAATAGTCAGTAAACTACTCATGGGCCTTACCACACTCAATCAAGCCCTCATTCGCACTCCCACACCAAACCTTATGGGTGTGATACGACCTGAGTCGATGATTAGCCAGGCTTTTCAGGCCTGCTATTCCATAGAAGGTTGTCCGAGCGACCGCTGTATCTTGGCTCCAGAAAGAATAGGGTATATAATAGAGAATATTCACCAACTCAACCTCTCACTAAGATCGTCCCTTACACACTCAAGAGAATCGCATTTACAACCTCAAGAGCTTCTGAGATAAAGGCAAGGGCCAAGGAGGCTCTCCCCATCAATCTCTACTCTGAGAAATATATTAGAATATTACAAATGTTCAAGACTCAATTAAAAAGAAATAGAAAGAAAACTCTCCATTCTACCACTCTCTCTCGTGTCTCTCCTCTATGACACTACTATGTGGCGATGGCAGCCGTCACCTTCCTGTTCTCCATACTTCCTGGATATGACCATGTGATCCTGCTCCACTTCCATACTTCACTCCTGTCCATTATTCCCTGAACCCTGAACCGGCTTCCTTCTACTCCAAATACGATCTAGAAACACATGATAGTATATCTGAGCATCAGCGATACAATCATTATCCATTAATGCATCCATTTCTTCACTGAGTCTAGCAGTGATGGGATCACTAGTCACTGATAGACTTTTGATCTACTGTCTTGACATCATATTAGTCTAAGTCTGCTCTAGATCAAAATTATCTCACATTTCAAAGAGATCTCTGAGCCTCTGATTTTTAGAGTTTTAACATTGATAGTCTGTATCTGAGAAACCTGATGCTAGCTCATCAATCTTGCCTCCCGAGGTATATGCTATTCTAGCATGTAGTAGCTCAGTCACTACCTAAGAGAAGTACCCAATTTTGGATCTAGATTATGTCTGGGGCTTGTAGGAAGTCTCTAGAGTGGGTTCCAATAGTGAAACCCAGGGTTATAACTTTTATCCCATGCTACTTTTCTACAGAAAATTCTCTAACAGCATAACACCAGCTCAGGAGTTAGCTATTCTGACAGTATCCCACAATGTTACAACTGCTGGAAATAGGGTCACTCTATCTTCTCATGCAGAGCTTATGTCTCAAGATACCAGAAGTGCAGTAGCCCACACAGGCTGGAGCACCATAGAGAGCTGGCTTGGTACTGCAAGGCTAATCCCAAAACAAACCCTTCTAGATCAGAAACAAGACAGGGTGAACCATGCTCTTACTCCTTCAAGTATATCAACTGCAAAGGCAAACACTTGGCTGATGACCACTTGTATTCCTTCTGGAAACATCACTTCAACCACAAATAACACAAAAAAAGCTCAAGAAGCCCATGAAATCAGGGCTAACTCAACTTGCCTAACCATGGGTAGAAATAAATCATGATTAAGCACAACCTAAAAATATTCTCTCAGAATGTTAGAAAAAACAAAGCTCTAACCAATACTATTCTAGAAACCCAAAAAAATCTATCTGATATAATTTTCATCCAAGAACCTCCTAGGTCCCTCTTATGCCAGCTCCCAAGCTACACTGACCCTTTGGGAGATCCTCTATACAGTATTCCTAACCACCCTGAATAGACTCTTTTCCTCCACCAGGATATGTCGCAGGACAACTATACAAGAGTCATCACATATGTTAATAAATGACTTGTGAGAATGAGATTTGCCCTATACCTTGATATTGTCAACCATCGAGATATTAATGTTCTGGCCTTTTACAGTGACCATAACATTAACTTTATAATCAACATTTATTCTGATAGCAACCAAACTACTCTATACTTCCTATGCCAAAACATTATCAATTATTATAATGGGCAACTTCAATATAAGAGACAATAACTGGGATCCTAATTTCCATCATCACTTTATACATGCTGATGATCTCATCACTATTGCAGATAGCCTAGGCCTCGAGCTATCACTACTGCTAACCCTGGTCCTACTAGATTTGTGGATAATCCACAGGACTCTAACTCTGTTATAGACCTCGTCTTCTTGCTACCCAACAATAAAGGGTTTGGTCAACATATACTCTACCCTGATATCTGCAAGCTATCTGATTATGTCCCTCTTAATATAGAGGTGAGCATTATAGAAACTAACATTAACATCAGCACTAGGTCAATTAATAAAGACAGTGAGGCTAAGAAAGACTTTATCACAGCACTAACCAATGGCTTCTTTAACTTAAACTCATCAGTCATTAGATCCAAAGAGAGCCTAGAAAACCTTATCCAATAGGTGGCCCTTGTATCTGAGTCTACTTGGAATAACCACTCAAAATTGAAATACATCATGAAACACTCTAAAGAGTGGTGGAATCAAGAATGCTCTAACAGTCTTAATATATATTGACTATCAGGTAACCTTTAGCACTGGAAGGAATTCAAAAGTAGTTGTACGAGCTACAAAGAAAAAGTTCTTCAATGATAATGTCACAAACTTCATTCAGTCATATCTCCACCAATTCTTCGACGATTCCCACGGTCTTAAAGCCAGCTTAAAGCCCTTAAGAAGACCTTTCGATTGATAGCAGTCACGTCTCAAGGCAATCAATAATTGCCGAGATATTAAGTAGATCAACTGGTAACTACCATGTTACCGTTTATTAAATCGCTAATATCTTGGAAACCACCATGATCAATGCTTCAGTTCTAGGCTCAGCAGAAGCCTTCTTCATAATGCTCAGAATGAGCCTAGAACAACCTCAAGGCAATTAATATTAGTAGAGATATGAAGGCCTCAATGTTTGCACATGGACTTTATTAATTACCCATAGATAGTCATCTGTCCTTTTCTTAGAACAAAGGATAGCCTCCATATGGTTAGGTTATCACTATTTCCAGTACAAAGATACTACCATATGTAGAACAATAGGTAGTAATCAGGTGATGATCTGTACTAGTGCACAGACCATCACAATTATGTATATAAGAACTCATAGTCTGAGGATTAGACCTCAGACTTAACAACATCTT
>Ga0157360_1000689_pt1 | contig 12774 bp, 18 predicted proteins | sample AttlaeALBM1_FD_111483 | JGI IMG/M metagenome (GOLD analysis project Ga0157360, IMG submission 111483) | Fungus gardens microbial communities from leaf cutter ant in Ribeirão Preto, State of São Paulo, Brazil - Atta laevigata ALBM1 | ecosystem: Host-associated > Fungi > Mycelium > Unclassified ... | reverse complement strand
CTCATTGCAATATAGTAGAGCAAGAGTCTTAAGTTAGAGCCATGGGTAGCCTAGGAGCTCAAACTAATATTGAGGTGAGTATTCTACTACACCGTCACTACCTATATATACTAGGTTAGCCGGCCCATGCACCAGTCGCTACGGTTACGTGCATCCGGATATCGGTAACTACATAACCAGTTACAGTCACACAGTACTATTATAGGAGACCCGAACCAGAGGGAAGGAAACTATACCCGTGGACTTCCACAGATCCTTGGGAACGCTAGCTCACGCGAACCCTACCGTGTGATCTAAGCAGGCGTAGGGTGTCCCCTTACAGATGGCAAGAGCTTCAGGATAGTTCACAGCCTAGAGCCATTGAACAGAGTGACAATAGTACATTCAGAACTGCTGCCAGCCACTAAAGAGTTAGTTATGCACTTTGCAGAAAGAGCCTATAGTGGAATATTAGATTTATATATAGAATATGATGAGAGGGTACTGGTAGAATGGTCTAGAGACCTGACCACCTTTCAGACACCCTTTGAAGTGTTAAGATTGGTTACTCTACCTATAGGATGGACAAATTCAGTACTTATCTTTTATAATGGTGTGATTTATATATTAAGGGATGAGATACCAAAGTATACATTGCCATACATTGATGATGTGCCAATTAGAGGTACTAAGACTAGGTATGAGCTACCAGAAGGTAGAGTGAAGACTCTAGATTGAAATCCAGAGATTAGAAGATTTGTGTTTGAGTATCTAGAGAATGTTAATAGAATACTACAGAGGATGAAGCATGCTGGAGGGACCTTCTCAGGTCCTAAGATGATGATATGTAGTGATCATATCATTATAGTAGAATTTGAATGTTCATATGAAAAGAGAAAGTCAACTAACAATGCTATTGGAAAGATATTGCGCTAGAGACCTTGTGAAGATACTACAGATATAAGAGCCTTTCTAGGAACAGTAGTGCAATGCAGGAATTATATATCCAACTTTGTGACAGTGGTGGCACCCTTATATGAGATAGTTAAAAAAGGTGTTCTATTTGAATAGGGGCCTATATAACAGAAAGCGCAACAAGATCTTAAAATACTTATAGAAGACTGTTTTCATATGAGAAATCCAAAGTTTCCAAGTGAACAGCCACTAGTCTTAGTGGTGGATACATTGTGGAGAACAGTAGGGTATTACATATACCAGAGAGATGAAGAAGATCCTAAAAAGATCCATTATGTGAAGTTTAACTCATTATTGATGGATCTGCAACAACAGAGATATTCTCAGCCAAAGTGGGAGCTATGTGGACTGAGACAAGCTTTAGAACAGGAGATTTATTTGTTCAAAGGATATAGGAATTCTATAGGAAAAACAGATGTCAAGTATCTAATAGAAATATTAAACAACCCAGGGAAGATGCTGAATGCTACTATAAATAGATGGGTAGACTACATACAAACTAATTTCTTCTTCAAGATTGTACATAAGAAAGGAAAGACATTCAGACCAGATGGTCTATCTAGAAGGAAATAGTATCCAGGAGATCTACCACAAGAAGATTTTACAAATGGTACAGATGATAGGGCAGGAGATATAGTAGTGAGAAAAGGGAACCCCAAAAGTTTGGATCTATTGGAATTAGAGAAATTTTAGAAAGAAATCGACTCTAGAGAGGGATTCTTTCATAAGAGTATAGAAAAGGAACCTTTATTGGAGTTAGAGAGAAATCTAGTAAAAGATAGTAGAAGAAGTAATAGTAATGAGACAAGAGATATATTCTTAGAAACTGCTAGTGAAGAACCTATGCAGGATCTAGAGAGTAGTTGTGAAGAGTACGATGATAATAAAAGAAGTAAACACATGAAAAGAGTAAATGAGAGAATAAAACAGATAAGAGAGTTATTAGCAACCAAGAGTAGGAGATCTTTTGGAAAGCTAATAGCAGAACAAGCCAGCTTAGTAAGAGCAGCTTCTCATTATTGACTAGATGAAGGGGATGGAAAATTGTATTAAAAAAATGCAGGAAATAATAGCTTACAATTGGTTGTGGCTGAAGAAGACCAGATGAGACTGTTGAGGTCATGCCATGATGAGATGGGACACAGAGGTGGCTATGCTACCAATAAGTTGCTTCAGCAGAGATTCTAGTGGCCAGAAATAGAAGAAGATGCTGTGTGGTATATTAGAACCTACCATATGTGTTAAGTTAGACAGAGAAGGGCTCTAGAGCTACCACCAGTAATGACACATACACTGTCAATCTTCCAAGTTTTACATACAGATACAGTACATATAAATCCACCTTCAAATGGCTGTAAATATATATACATAGAAGATGTGGGCTGTCATTATGGATGGAAGCTAAAGCTTTAAAGGAAGAGAATGCTAGGTTTATAGGACAATGGCTATTTGAAGATATTATATATAGATGGGGAAGTCTAGTAAAGATAGTTATGGACAACAGAGCCCCATTTAAGAAGGCCATAAAGTGGCTATAAGAGAAGTACAGAATAAAAGGAGTGACAATCTCTTCTTATAACTCATAAGCAAATAGTATAATCAAAAGGCCACATTAGGATCTTAGACAAATGCTATACAAAGTAACGTCAGAAAGTAGGCTTGGTACTTACACCATGTGATGTGGGCAGATAGAATTACAGTAAGGAAAGGGACAGGGTGTTCACTGTACTTTATGATGATGAGTGCTTATCCAACCATACCTTTAGACATAATAGAGGGGACATGGTTAGTCAAATACCCAGAGAGAATGCTCTCTAGAGAGGAGTCAATAGGGCTATGAGCAATAGCATTGGCTAAGCATGTTGCTCATGTAGAAGAAATGAGAGAGAAAGTTACTAAGAAGAAGATTAGAAGAACTTTACAATTAGAAAGAGATCTGCAACATAAGATAGAAGAGTTTGATCTAGGACTAGGAAGTCTGGTTTTGGTAAAGAATTTGGCTATAGAAATGTTGGCAGACAGAAAAATGAAACCAAGGTATCTAGGACCTATGGTAGTTATGAGAAAATCACAAGGTGGTGCGTATATCTTAGCTGAACTAGATGGTTCAGTGTGGCAGAATAAAGTGGCAGCCTTTAGAGTACTACTATATCTTTCTAGAAAAAAACTTAACTTCAACTCAGAAGTTAAAGAGTTGCTAGACACCTCAAAAGAGAACTTAAGAGAGTTTGCTGCTGAGTTAGACAGAGACAATCACACAGAAGGATCAACAGTAAAACTATTTGATTGGAAATAATAGCCAAGATACAATTGAGTGGAGAGTATATAGACATAATTATAGATGATGAGGTAGACTACCTAGCAGACCAAGCAGAAAGGCAAAAGTCATACAGAGAGGAAAGATAGTCCTGCTCCTCAGTGGTATCTTTGTAGCTGCAAGCCATATTCTCCAGGGAGTAGATAGTCTGGAGGACATTGGATGAGGTAAAGATAAGGGCAACCTCAATAGTGGAAAGGGAATAGGAGCAAAGCATGGAGTTCTGAGTACAAATACCTTGTTTGTAAAAGTCCTGGATAGCATGAAAGATGGCGTAAGCTGTAAAAAGTTAAAAAGAAGAAAAGAGAAAAGAAAGAGAAACATACCTTCCTTAGCAAGATTACCATCAGAGCCAGCAATGGATGGAGGTGCAGAAGCAGACTAAGGAAGTAAATAAGAGTCAGAACAAGAAAAGATAATCTAGAGAAAAGACTTACCAGAAAATAAGGGATAGGAATAGCTTCTGCAGCTGGAGCTGAAGAAGTCAAAGGAGGCATGGGTAACAAAGTATCAAGAGCAGGAGGACTACTGGTGTTGTCAACTTTGTCATATGCCGGAAAATACCCAATTAAATAATATAGTTTTCTTTTTATTTTATATTATTACTCATTTTTTGGTCCTAAACTCCTGTTATCTACTCCTATAAGATCACAATGTAGACTAATTACTTGTACTTTTCCTATTCCAGACTTAGTATAAGTACTCCAGTAGTTACATCTTAATTCCTTAGTTCGTAAATTAAAGTCATTTACGGCTTCCTCCTTGTTCTAGCCCCACTCCTATCAATCTATACCATTCCTCTCCGAAACTCCTGACAACAATTCATCCCTCCTGAAATACGCAACCACACACGCGACAGTAGATCAAGGCACAGCGCACGAGCTGAGGCCAAGGTTGTTCCTCTTTTGTTGTCAAATTACCCATTCCGGAGTAATTCCACTCCACTCCAGCCTACTCCGCTCCTGCTCCGCCCCGTCCTTGACAAACTTGCATAGGAGACTGAAAAAGAAAAGTGAGAAAGGATATATAAATAAAAAGAGAAAGATATGAATAGGAGCCTGACAAAGAAGACATTTAGCAATGTTATTATATGGGGCATGCATAATAAAGGTTACCTCATCATTATTGCTATCCAAAATGTCAGCTTCACTATCAGAAGAAGACAGAGCCTTGATCTTGCAATGCTAAAAGAAAGAAAAAAAGAAAGATCAGTAATTAAGTTCAAAAAAAAAAGAAAATCACTAGGAAATATGATGCATATGGACTAGAGGAAGCAAGAAGCTTCTAGAGACAAGGAAGAACAATCTAGAGAGACAGTGAGGACATCTTTTTTCCATAGTAGGAGAGAGGAAAAGTCAAGCCAAATAGAAACATAAGGAGAAAGGATAATTGGACTTGGATGAATTTTTGGTGAAATCATGCTATATTTAGAAGTGATCAGAGTAATGACATGAGATACAGAAATAGGAAACTCACGTGTTACATAAAGCAAAAAGTTATCATAGCAGAGATATATATATAATAATAGATACAAGAAAAATAAAGAAAAGATGTATTTAGAAAGAGAAAATAAAATAGAAAACTCAAGCCCAACCTTTACCCTTATGAGAATGCCAATTGCGAAAAGACTGCATGTCTTGAAGGACTTGCGCATGTCACTCGTCAAATATGAGTGGATCAGAAAGGTCACCACTGAAATCAGAAAGGGTAATGTCCTCGCAGAATGAGCAGACAAACATAAAATGAGCATCAAAGAGCCTTGCAGTGGCAGCTTGAGATGAGAGACCAGTTTTGGGATCATAAGCAGAGTAAGCAGCTTTAAAAAGAGCATCCTAAGATGTAGTAGAATCAACAAGACCACTGGAAATCCAGTAGTTAGGATCAGAAGAAAAATACTCCTGTAAAACAAGGAGTTTTTCAGCAAACTCAGACGTCGAAGAGAAGGTGGTAAGGAGTGTGAGGACAGTAGTTGTGAGGTGCTTTAAGTGTAGAGAAGAAGAGCACAAATGTAGAGAATACTCTCTATAGAAGAAGGAGGAGAAAAGAGTGGCGCGTCCCAAGGAGGAAAAGGCGCACCAAGGAGAGAGAAAGCTGGCGCGCCTCACAAGAGGAAAAGCGCAGGGACGTGGAGGGAAGGAAGTGAGGAGAGCGGAGGAGGTAAAGGTGGTGCACCCTAAAAAGGAAGAAGCGCAGCAAGGAGAATGGAAAAGGAGTTCATGGGAGGCGTTAAGGAAGAGAGCGGAGTGGTACTGTGGTCCAACAGTGCCACAAGATGCAGAGTTATGGGAGTTGGGGTGGCATAGCCAAGGGGCTGTCGTCATGTATTTAAGATGTTCCAAATGTGGAGAAGGAGGATGTCATGTGGAAGACGATCGGGGACAAGGAGTGGTCCTCTATTGGAAAAGAGAAAAGATGAACTGGTGTGGATGTAAGGGGAAGAGAGCAGAAGGCAGCGTGCCCACAGAGAGGAAAAGCGCAGCAAGAGAGGAGGGTAGTTGAAAGGAGGTCAGGAGAACCTTCAAAATATTGAGAGAAGTGTGGTTGAATATCGGAGTAGAAAAGATAGACACGCATGAAGGCGTGATGATTAAAGCGCTCTTGGATAGTGGCGCAACGGGAATGTTCATGGATAGACAGACGGCAGCTAGGCATGGGTTCAAGCTGCAGAAGTTAGAAAGACCATTAATGGTCAAAAATGTGGATGGGACTGTGAATAGTGGAGGAGCTATAACGCACCAAGTAGAGTGCAATATGTTCTACAAAGGACACATAGAGAGAATGAAGATGGATGTATGCGACTTGGGGAAGACTGAGGTGATATTGGGTATGCCTTGGTTATAGAGAGAATGAAGATGGATGTATGCAACTTGGGGAAGACTGAGGTGATATTGGATATGCCTTGGTTGGCAGCCCATAACCCAGAAATAAATTGGGAGACAGGGGAAGTTAAAATGACAAGATGCCCGCCCCTGTGTGGTGGAAGGAGTCAGAAAAAAAAAAAGAAGGAAAAGGTCAAAATGATGGCCACAGAAGAAGAAGAAAAGATCGTCCGTTAGGCGATAGATGATAAAGAAGATTGGGAAAGAGAGGAAGAGATAGAAGAGGACCACAGGAAAATTGAAGAGGTGGTCCCTAAGAAGTTCTTAAAGTGGAGAAAAGTATTTGGGAAGGTAGAGTCAGAGAGAATGCCGACTAGAAAGATTTGGGATCACACTATAGATCTCAAGGAGACGTTCAAACCGCGGAAAGGAAAGATTTACCCTCTATCCAAGAATGAGAGGGAAGAAGTCCAGAATTTCGTGGAAGATCAGTTGAGGAAAGGGTATATCAGACCCTCTAAATTGCCTCAGACGTCGCCTGCGTTTTTCGTAGGCAAGAAGGATGGGAGCAAGAGGATGGTTATGGATTACCGAAGTCTAAACAGCTAGACAGTAAAGAATAACTACCCACTACCACTAATTACTGAGTTAATCGACAATATGGGTAGTAAGAAAGTTTTTACAAAAATGGATCTTAGATGGGGATTCAATAACGTGAGGATAAAGGAGGGAGATGAGTGGAAGGGAGCGTTCACAATGCATATCGGTTCCTTCAAACCAACAGTAATGTTCTTTGGGATGACGAACTTGCCAGCTACATTTCAGGCGATGATGAATGAGATTCTAAGGGACTTAATCAATGAAGGAAAAGTCGCAGCGTTTGTGGATAACGTGTTGGTAGGAACAGAAACAAAGGAGGGACAGGATGAAATCGTGGAAGAAATACTGAGGAGATTAGAAGAAAATGACTTGTACATCAAGCCAGAAAAGTGTGTGTGGAAAGCGAGGAAGATAGGGTTCCTAGGGGTCATCATAGGACCTAATGGGATAGAGATGGAGGCGGAAAAAGTGGACGGCGTACTCAGCTGGCTACAACCAAAGACAGTGAGAGATGTGAGGAAATTCTTAGACCTTGCCAACTATTATAGAAGGTTTATCAAGGATTTTGCTCAAGTCGCTAGGCCAATGAATGTAAGAGGACACCCTACGCCTGCTTAGATCACACGGTAGGGTTCGCATGAGCTAGCGTTCCTGATCATCTGTGGAAGTCCGCGGGTATAGTTCCTTTCCCTCTGGTTCGGGTCTCCTATAATAGTACTGTGCGACTATAACTGGTAGTGTAGTTACTGATATCCGGATACACATGACCATAGCGACTGGTGCACGGACCGGCTAACCTAGTATATATAGGTAGTGACGGTGTAGTAGAATACTCACCTCAATATTAGTTTGAGCTCCTAGGCTACCCATGGCTCTAACTTAAGACACCTGCCTTACTATATCGCAATGTGACTGGCACCTTACCAAGTGTGCCCTTACATAGTCTGGTTTCCTGCTCAGACTATCTGTCTTTCCCATCTTACTCCCCAGAACATGCTTTAACAGAAAATCGAATCTAGATAGGTATAGAGCCCATCTCACTTGTCTACGATTTAACTGCTGTGCTTTCATGAAATACTCAAGATTTTTGTGATCTGTCCAGATCTCGAATTTTGTCGTTGCTCCTTCCAAGAAATGCCTCCATGCTTCTAAGCATCTGACTACTGCTAGTATCTCTTTATCATGAATCTCATAGTTCCGTTCTATATCACTTAGAGATTTTGAGATAAAAGCGACCGGTCTCCATTTGTCGTCTGAGCACTTCATCGAGAGTACTCCCCCAGTAGCATAGTTCGAGGCATCGGCCTCTACTCTAAACTCTTTGTCCAAGTCTGGAGCTGCTAATACTGGTTTCGTCATGAAAACCTGTTTTAACTCATTGAATGCCTTCTGCTGGGGCTCTTCCCACCGCCACTTCTCGTCCTTTCACGTAAGCACATTCATTGTAAGGGGATATTCTAGGGCTATGCTTAGTGACGTGAGTAGGTTCCCACCTAAGAGCTATTGTCTCTCTGATTGCATTCCCACTCTCTCCTTCCTTTTCTCATGATTGACATGTTGTGTGATCCTGTACATCTAATATTGGACTATGTGAGAACGTCGGTCAGGTACCATGAGAACGGTGCCTGGCTACCTAGTAGTATATATACTAGTCAGCTGTCGTAGATATACCTCAGTTGAATATCACTCTAGCTTCCGGATCTACATATTAGCTTAAGGGTCTATCGCCTCTGAGTGATCTTAGTGCCCTAACAGACTGGGAGATCAGAGTGGAAAAGGACAATGAGGATGAGACGCTGGTGAAACCAGAGTGGTTGGAAGTAAGAAGAACAGAAGCAGTAGAAATCATAGTAGACAGGGTAGATCTACTAGAAGAAGTTAGAAAGTCAAAGGTGAAAGATGATGAAGTAGTGAAAGCAGTAGAAGAAATGAAGCAGACAAGAGTAAAGATGCTGAGAGACGAAGAATGGAGAGAAGAAAATGGCGTAATGTACAAAGAAGGAAAAGTGTATGTGCCGAAAGATGAAAAATTAAGAGTGGAAATCATTAGGCTGCATCATGATATGCCAATAGGAGGACATGGAGGGCAATGAAAGACAGTGGAGTTGGTCACTTGTAACTTCTGGTAGCTAGGGATAACAAAGGAGGTGAAGCGATATGTGGAAGGATGTGATGCCTGCCAGCGTAACAAAAACCGCACAGAGTAGCCAGCAGGCAAGCTAATGCCCAACTCTATCCTGGAAAAACCTTGGATGCATATATCGGCAGACTTCATCACAAAGTTGCCTTTAGCTCAAGGATACGACTTGATCTTAGTAGTAGTCGATAGATTGACAAAGATGGTACACTTCATACCTACTACAGAGAAAACATCGGCAGAAGGTTTAGTGAGGTTGTTCAGAGATAACGTGTGGAAGTTGCATGGTCTACCCAAAAGTATCATATCAAATTGGGGACCCTAGTTTGCGGCAGGACTAATGAGAGAGTTGAACGAGATACTAGAGATCAGAAGCAAGTTGTCAACGGCGTTCCACCCTCAGATGGATGGTCAAACAGAGAGGGTTAACCAGGAACTAGAATAGTATTTGAGAATGTTCATTGACCATAGACAAGAACAGTGGCCAGAATGGTTAGGAATGGCAGAATTTGCCTACAACAACAAGGCGCACTCGAATACTAAGACATCACCCTTTAAAGCAAACTATGGGCAGGATCCTAGGATGGGTTTCGAAAGTAGAAAGAAGGGGAAGTACATAGGAGCAGAAAAGTTTGTTGAAAAGATGAAGGAAATACAGGAGGAGGCAAAAGCGGCACTAGGGAAAGCACAAGCAGACATGAAGAAATATGCTGACAGGAAGAGATTGGATGTAGAAGAGTATAAAGTAAGGGACTTGGTCATGCTCAGTACCAAGGATCTGAAATATCAGATGGTCAGGAGGAGAACAGAGAAGTTGACGGAGAGATATGTAGGCTCGTACAAAATCAAGGAAATAGTATCGTCGAATGCAGTTAAATTAGAACTACCCAGTACAGTAAGAATACATCCGGTAGTAAACATTAGTAGGATACGTAGATATGTAGGGCAAGTAGAGGGGCAGAGAAAGGAGCAACTGCTCCTGGTAATAATTGAGGGAGAAGAAGAGTGGAAGGTAGAAAGAATCCTGAATAAGCAACAAGTAAGAGGAAAGGATAAATACTTAGTACGCTGGAAAGGATTTATGGCGGAGTCTGATACCTGGGAAGGTAGAGAAAATTTGAAGAACGCAAAAGAAGCAATCGAATAATTCGAGAAGGAATATCGGAGGGACATGGAAGATGTGGCGTGGCAAGAGCGTAAAGAAGAAATGTTCCAACGAGGAGAGTTGCCAGAAAGATTCACGGCAAGAACGTTATATGGATGGTCGGATAAATGGTACGACCAGGAATATTGGGGTAGGTTGGAGAGAAATTGGAAGAGATGGAAGGGCAAGAGACCCACAAGAAGAAGAGTGATGAAGACGATTCCAGAAGAAGAAGAAATCGACAAAGAGAAATCAGGAGTAAGAGAATGGACAAAAGAAGACAACAATGAGATGGGCAACATGGTTGACCCATATTACGAGTTGTAGGAAAATTCCTTGGGACGAGGAAACTTAAGAGGGGGGTGGTGTCATGACTTGAAACGGCTAAGTCATTATTTAATATTTCTTTTCTTTTCTCTTCTTTTAAGTTTTGAATATTCTTTTTTTCTTTTTCTTTTCTTTTAAATAACGGACGCATGAGAGCAAGTTGACTCATAGGGAAACGTGGGATAAAGGACAGGATTAGGGTTACTCTGCATGTATATATAGTGTACCAAATATAATGGGAACTCTATCGAGTTCTCTTTGTCAAACACTGAACAAAGAGACAGTTGGCTTAATTCCGGTCATTGGACTTTAGCTGCTGACAGGAGATATGAAGACCTCAATGTTTGCACATAGACTTTATTAATTACCCATAGATAGCTTTTCTTAGAACAAAGGACAGCCTCCATAAGGTTAAGTTATTGCATTTTCAAGTACAAAGGTACTACTATATGTAGAACAACAGATAGTAGCATGTGATGCTCTGTTCTAGTGCACAGACCATCACTTTTCTGTATTTAAGGACTCATAGTCTGAGGATTAGACCTTAGACTTAATAACATCTTTTGTCACTGTCTAAACTTTGCATTTTTGAACCTTTCAAGATTCTAAAGCACTAATCACAAATAAGTAAGTGACCATTTGTAATACATTGCCTTTTAAGACAAATTACAGACAAGATCCCAGGATAGGGTTCAAGGAAAGAAAGAAAGGAAAATACAAGGGAGCGGAAAAATTCATCAAGAAAATAAAGGAAATACAAAAAGAGGCAAAAGGGACACTAGGAAAAGCACAAGAGAAGATGAAAAGATATGCAGATAAGAAAAGAGTGGAAGTCAACAACTATAGAGTAGAGAACTTAGTAATGCTCAGTACAAAGGACTTGAAATATCAGATGGTTAGAAGGAGAACAGAAAAGCTAATGGAGAGATTTGTTGGTCCTTACAAGATCAAGAAAATCATATCATTGAATGCAGTAGAATTAAAACTACCAAAAACAGTTAAAATACATCTGGTAGTCAATGCTAGTAGAATATATAGATATGTAGAACAAGTTGAAGGGCAGAAAAAGGAGCAACCGGCTCTGGTGATAATAAAGGGAAAAGAAGAATAGAAGGTGGAGAGAATTCTGAATAAGCAATGGATAAGAGAGAAGGATAAATACCTAGTATGCTGGAAGGGATTTACAGCAGAATCAAATATATGGGAGAGAAGAGAAAACTTGAAGAATGCAAAAGAAGTGATTGAAGAGTTTGAAAAGGAATACTGATGAGATATGGAGGATATGGCAAGACAAGAACATAAAGAAGAAACATTTAGAAGAGACAAATTGCCAAGAAGATTTACGGCAAGAAAACTGTTTGGATGGTAAGATAAACAGTATGACCAAGAATATTAGGGAAGATTGAAAAGGAATTGGAGATGATGAAAAAAAAGACAAGCAAATAGAAGAGGAACCTTAGAGACAATAAGAAAAAAGAAAAAAGAAGTCGAGCAGGAAAAATCAGGGGTAAGAAAGTAGATTGAAGAAGATGATGACAAAATGGACAACATGGTTGACCCATATTACAAGTTGAAGGAAATTCCTTGGGACAGGGAAACTTAAGAGAGAGGTGGTATTATGACTTGGCAAAACAGCTAAGTCAATATTTATTTTTCTTTTATTTTTCTTTTCATTTATTTTTCTTATTGATGGATACGTGAGAGGAAAATAACTCATAGAGAAGTACAGGATATTAGGACTAGATTAGAGTTAGAATTTATATATAAATAGGGTACAGAATCTAATGGGAACTCTATTGAATTCTCTTTGTCAAATACTGATAAAGAGCAGTTGGCTTTATTCCAGCTCAGAAGTTAGCTCACTGATACCTATTAGATTTTCTACACTACTTATACAACTACTACATGGTCTGTGCACTACTTTCCCACACTTCTCATGTGACTTGATCATGTGACATAACATGATAACATCTTATCATGTGATTGTGACACTTGTGACATGACACTTTCCTATACTCTGTGAGGGTAACCAGAGTAAAGCACTCTAGGAGATTCCTCAGTTAAATTATACTATAAAATATATTACAACTTACCTCCAGGAGATTTCTCAGAGAATTAGATGAGGCTCCTGGAGGGAATAATCTACAATATATATACTAAAATGTCCTTGCATTCTATTCTTTGGTAACCAGAGGCTGCACAATAAAATTATGTTGGGAGGCAACGGGCTCCAGAGTTCTATGTGAAGGGTCCCCTTACATTTACCCCCCCTCCAAGGTTGCTATGTCTTGAAGCAATGGTTCTGGGGTTGAAAATAGCGTTAAAGTCTGTCTGGTGAATATGTCTTAGAGTATGTTACGACCTTGAGAAGTAACTCAGGTTGCAACTTCAAGTAAAGACTTGAGGATGAATAGAGAGTAGAGGAAGGAAGGGAATGATACAATTGGTAAAGCGTAAGGAATACAGAAGAGTATCT
>Ga0157360_1000688_pt1 | contig 12780 bp, 11 predicted proteins | sample AttlaeALBM1_FD_111483 | JGI IMG/M metagenome (GOLD analysis project Ga0157360, IMG submission 111483) | Fungus gardens microbial communities from leaf cutter ant in Ribeirão Preto, State of São Paulo, Brazil - Atta laevigata ALBM1 | ecosystem: Host-associated > Fungi > Mycelium > Unclassified ... | reverse complement strand
TAGTCTGAGGATTAGACCTCAGACTTAACAACATCTCTTGTTATTATCTAAACCTTGCTTGAACTCTCTTGAAGAACTCTTTTCTCAATCACAAATCAAGTAAGTAACCATTTGTGATACTAATATTGATCAATAAATATCTTTTGATTTTTATGATCATAGCTTATGTGCATACCTAGGAACTCTGTGGTTTCACCAAGGTCATGACATTCCCATCTAGCCATAAATTTTTGCTTCAACTCATTGAGGAGCAAGGAACCTTTAGTACCCATAAAGCAAATATCATCAACATAGACAATTGCTATAACAAGTGCTTTAGTCTTTTTGTCATGATAGTAGTATATGCCAGTATTGGATTTGCATCTTTTAAATCCTAGGGCAAGTATTGACTTAGTCATTGTGTGCCACTAGGATAAGCCAGCTTGCTTAAGGCCATACAATGCTTTGCAAAGTTGTCAGACTTTGTTTTCTTTCCCAGGTAGTTTGAAACCTTCTGGCTACTCCATATAGATTTCCTCATTCAGATCACCATATAAGTAGGCTATTTTGACATCAATGCTTTAGATGTCTAAATTCTCAAGTGCAGCAACAGCAAGAAGCAGTTATACAATTTCATAACAGACAACTAGAGAGAATAATTCATCAAAGTTGATGTCTTCAACTTGAGAAAATCCTTTGGCAACAAGACAAGATTGATAACGACCATCAGGCTTGATGTTAAACACCCAGTGGTTCTTGACCACTTTTCTTTCCTTAGGAAGGTCCATAATCTCATAAACATCTCTGTCTTTGAGCAATTTCAGCTCCTCAAGGCAAGATTCAAGCTATCTTTTCTTAGAGTCAGCTGGTAGTTTAGTGATATCTTTAAAGGTTTTTGGTAGAGAATGAGTCTCAGTTGCTCTGAGTGCCAAGATATTGGGGATTAGAGGAGCAACTATCAACTTCATGAACACTTGAGTCTTTTGTAGTGACTCATTTATTTTCCTTGATTATTCTTTAACATTCGAGACACTTTTGAAGTAGTATAAATACTGTGTAATTGAGATCAAAAGGGGGTTATTTAATTCTTTGTCTTTGCACTGCTATTTCTTAATAGGTTATGGGCCCTGCCCACACCTAAGAACATCATAGAACTTCAATCGACACTTGTAGCCAACTAGACTTCTGCTCAAAGACATACTTCTCTATCTTCTCAATTTTTCAACATTGTGTTTATCACCACTATGTCTGACTCCACCTCCTACCATATCACCATCGAGCCTCTATGAGACGCTGAAAACTTCCCTGTGTGGAAAATCAAGATAAGTGATATCCTCACCAATCTCAACTATGACAATCATATTAAGGATAAAGCTGCTACCCCAGTTGATATAGCTGAGGCTGCCAAATGGAAATGAGCAGACAAGAAGGCACTTGCTATAATTCGTTTATGGGTTGCAGACACACTCCTGGTGTATATTGCTAGTAGCACAACAGTATTGGCAACATGAAGCATGCTGTCAAACATGTTTGAGGCCAAGGGCCCCATTGGGATTGTCTCAGCACATCGTAAACTCTTTGGCACTCATTGTACTGAGGAAAGCGATATTGAGGATCACATTTGCATTATGCAAACTTACTAGCAGGAGCTTACTACACTTCAGAAACCTATTTCTAAGAAAGACTTCTTCTATACTCTTCTCACATCTCTCCCTAAATCCTGGAACAACTTTATCTCTGCTGTCCTAGAAGATGTCATCAAGGATCCTACCAAACTCATCTCTCAGATGTTATCTAAACTCCAATGACTTCGCAAACAAGCTGGCACTAGTATAGCATTGGCTGTCATTGGCAAGTCAACTGCCAAATGTTATACCTGTGGTTGCATTGGGCATTTTGCTAGTAATCATGGGAAGCAAGTTAACAGAGAGAAGAAGGAGAAGAAAAAGCAGAACAATGATAAGAAGAAAAAGAAAAAGAAAGAGGAGAAGGGTAGAAATAGATGGAAAAAGGAAAAAGGAAAAAATTCTCAAGCAAATCTTGCTCAAAATGATTTGGATGTTGGTGATGATAAAGACTTTATGTTTTTGGCCTAGGATCTAACTCTTGTGCAGTCTCTACAGCCAGATGATTGGATTTTAGATTCTGGATGTAGTTGTTTAATAGTACACAACAAGAACAACTTTTCTTTCTACATCTCAACCCCCTCTCATAAAATTTCTGGCATTGGTGATACATCCTCTTCTGGTTGTAGTAACGTTCTACTATCCTTTGCCCTTGGCAGCTCTATGCATGCATGTATGTTGCATAACGTACTCCATTGTCCCTCAGCCCTATTCAACCTGATTTCTGTCTCTCAGCTAACAGATACTGGGTATACTGCAATTTTCAAGGATGATAAAGTTGAACTCTATTCACGGAAAGAAATGCTCTTGGCTGTTGGTGACAAGATATCTAGGTTATACTAACTTTGTTTGGCTGGTTTCACTGATTGTGTACTTGTTGCATATACCTGGGATAAATGGTATTGTGCCTTTGGACACCTGAACATGAAATCTTTGTACCATCTCAAAACTCATAACATGGTTAATGGGCTAGAAGTTCATAACAAAAATGCAGACTTGCACCAATGTAAAGCCTATTTGGCAGGCAAATCCCATGTTCAATCTTTCTCCCATGAATCTCAACGCAAATACACTGAGATTGGTAAAATGACTTACACAGATCTATTTGGCAAAGTAGATCAAAAAGGTCCCCATGGTAAATACTATTTTATATCATTTACCAATGCTGCCAAGGCTCACAGTCGCATCAATTTCCTCAAAACCAAAGAAGCAAATGTTGTACTTAATGCTATCAAAAAATATGTTGCCTTTATCTTCACACAAACTAGGAAGAAAGTAAAATACTTTTGTTTTGATAGTGGCAAAAAGTATATCAACCAAGAAGTTCTTGATTGGTTGGAATTGCAGGGTATCAACTACGAGATCACTGCACCAAAATCTTCAGCCCAAAATGGTGTTGCAGAACATTTGAACTGTACTGTTATGGAGTGTGCACACTCTATGCTGGCTAGTGCTAGCCTCTCACTTTTTCTCTGGCCTGAAGTAATTTAGTATGAATTTTACCTGAAGAACATTTGCCCTACCCATGCACTTTATGATAACATCACACTTTTTGGAACCACAAATCCAATGTCTCAAATGTGAAGGAGTTTGGTACCAAAGTCTGGGTTTTAATCCAGAACAAGCATATTAATAAACTTCAACCTAAAGCCAAACAGCACATTTTTGTAGGTCTTGGAGAGCACTCTCGTGCATACCAATATTACAACTGGGAAACTCGGCAAATCCTTATCTCTCAGAATATTACATTTGAGAAGCCATATGTTATGAGAGCCCAAAGAAGGAACAAGTTTCCCATACATTCAAACACTTGATTGCAAATATCAAGTCATACAACGAAGACAAGATATAAATAGTGTGGGAACTTAAAGTAATCATATCACATGACAAAAGGCATGTGATCATAGAACATTCTGGAAAAGACAGGTGATCATGGACTAGTAGTATACAGCCACGTGTAAAAATAGTATAAGTAGATAGTCAATCCAACAAAGAACCCTATCGAGTTCTTCCTGAACACTCACCTTGAGTGATCCTTGAGTCGTCAAGACTTAGTGGTAACAAAAGAACTCGATACCACTCCCGAGCACTGATCACCTCAATTCCTGCTCATACTTGTTCAACGCACAGTTGGCTTAATTCCGGCGCTGCGAGCGAGTACCCCCATCACTACTTACTCTCTTATTGCCCTTGCTAGTGAGCACAGCACTCACAAGCATCTTGGATAGCAGGCCCTAGCTGTAAAGGGGACTTCTCAGTCAGGAGAGACTGAGGGAGGAGACTGAACACCAAGTCTAGGTGTTTTGTTCAAGTCCTGACCTGTTAATTGGGCCTGTTAATTACCACTCTTCTTCGTATAAGCTCCGTGCTGTCGTCCATTGTGACGGGTATATGTAGGGGATTGGCAGTTACTTCTTAAAAGGCCGCTTAGCTTAGGGGTTCCCTTCTGAGGGACAATCGTTTACACCTTGATTAGGGCAGTAGTCAGTAAGGCAATAGAAGTCTAGACAGGAGAAAACTGTGCTCCCTGTTAGACATAGCCGTTAAGTTCGCCCTGGATCAAGAATCGGAGCAGGAAACCGAGTCAGAATACAAATTATCACCATCACCATCACCACCGCCCTACAACATGTCGCGGCAACAACAACAGCAACAACAGGGGGAACCATCCCAGGTGCCCGCCCCCTGCCAACCACCACCACCAACCAGAGAGGAGCAACTCCTTGCCATGATTACCACCCTGCAACAACAGGTCAACACCATGCTCCTCCAACAGCAAGGGAGCAGAGTAGAGGTCGCAAGGCCTCAAGTATTTAGTGGAAAAATAGAGAATGTGAGCACATTTATCAATGCGGCCTGCATATATATCAGAATGAAGATGTTGGAGGAAGCAGCAACAACCCAGGTGGCCTGGGTATTGTCATATGTGCAGGGAGGAATAGCAGAAGCATGGAAGGACAACTTAATGGATAAGCTGGTGAAAGAAGAGTCAGAGGTGGAATCAGTAGAGCAGCTGTTCACGAAAATCCGGAACGACTTTGGAGAAACATCAGAGGAGGAAAGGAAGATAGAACAGTTGTGGACAATAGAACAGGGAGGGAGGACATGCGATGAGTATGTCCAAGAATTTAAAAAGGTCACCAGGGGAAGCGGCTATGAGAGACGACCCCTCATCGAAGAGTTTAAAAGAGGGTTAAATGGTGTGATAAGAAGGAAGTTGGCAAAAGCAAAAGAACCCCCGACCACCATAGGAGAGTGGCAAGAAAGGGCAGTAAGATTGGATAGGAATCAGAGGCAGAGTAGGGTGGAAAAAAGAATGTTGGGGAGGAATACAGTGTGCCCAGGGGGAAATGCACAGCCAAGGGGAAACTTGGGAGGGGGGTCGTATGGAGGGAAAGGGGGGCAAATAACCTGGCGGGCAGGAGTTCCGCAGACAGGAGGAAATAGGGGAGGAGGAGGAAATACATTCAACAGAGGAAGATATCAAATGGGTCCACAGAGAGACCCAAATGCAATGGACGTCGATAGAGAAAGAGGAGAGGATAGGACATGCTATCATTGTGGGAAGTTTGGCCATATGGCCCAAAACTGTTGGAAGAGGAATAAAGCGAGAGTAGTGGAAATGCCGCAAGAGTTGGCAAAAGAAAATGGAGGACAGTGAGCTCTCGACTGGCCTCCAATAATTTGTACAGTGTGTTACACCCAGAAAAGCTAGGCAATAAATTAAATTGTTCAAAAAGCACTGAGAGAGCAAGAGATGTGCAGTGTACATTACAGCCACTAAGAGAAGTATGGATGAAGGTGAGGCTGGAAAAACTAGAAAGTCATGAAGGGGTAGTAGTAAAAGCTCTACTAGATAGTGGGGCAACAGGTCTATTCATGGATATGACCTTTGCAAGAGAAAAAGGGTTTAAAATGGAAAGAATGAAGAACCCTCTCCTGGTTAAAAATGTGGATAGAACAGTAAATGTGGGGGGAGCAATAACACACCAAGTCGAGTACAACATGTTCTTCAAGGAACATGTAGAAAGAGTTAGGATGGATATGTGCAATCTGGGAAAAACCGAGGTTATCTTAGGGATGCCGTGGCTAGCAGCCCATAACCCAGAAATAGATTGGGAAAAAGAGGAGGTAAAGATAATGAGGTGCCCACCTATATGTGGAAAAAGGAAACAGAAGGAGAAGAAGAAAGAAGTAAAGAAGGTGAAAAAGGATAAGGACAAAGAAACATTAAGAAAGTTGGTACCCAAAAGATTTTGGAAGTGGAAAAAGGTCTTTGGAAAAAGAGAGTCAGAAAGGATGCCAGTGCGAAAGGCCTGGGACCACGCAATAGAGTTGAAAGAGGGGTTTACGCCAAGGAAAGGGAAAGTGTACTCGTTATCGAGGGAGGAGAGAGAGGAAGTACAAGCATTTGTGGAGGATCAATTGCGAAAAGGGTATATCCGCCCCTCCAAATCACTGCAAACGTCACTGGTACACTTTGTGGCAAAAAAGGATGGTAAAAGGAGGATGGTGCAAGACTATCGACATATAAACCAATGGACAATAAAAAACGGATACCCACTACCACTTATCACAGACATACTGGACAGAGTGGGAAAAAGGAAAGTGTTTACGAAGTTGGATTTAAGATGGGGTTACAACAATGTCAGGATCAAGGAGGAAGACGAATGGAAAGCGGCATTCACCACACACATTGGAGTATACGAACCCACCGTAATGTATTTCGGGTTAACAAACTCCCCCGCTACTTTCCAAACAATGATGAACGACCTATTCCGGGACCTTATAAACCAGGGGGACACGGCAACGTTTATTGATGACATTCTAGTGGCAACAGATACAGAGGAAGGGCACGACAAGTTAGTGGAGGAGATGTTGAAAAGGTTAGAGAAAAACGACCTGCTTGTGAAACCAGAAAAATGCAAGTAGAAAGTAAGGGAGGTGGAATTTCTGGGAGTAGTAATTGGGCCAAGAGGGGTAGAGATGCAGAAGGAAAAGGTAGAAGGAGTGCTAAATTGGCCAGCACCCAAAAACGTCAAAGAGATGCAAAAGTTCTTAGGCCTAGCCAACTATTACAGAAGGTTCATAAAGGACTTTGCAAAGATAGCAGCACCATTACATACACTGGTCAGAAAGGAGCAGAAATGGAAGTGGGAAAAGGAGCAGGAAGAGGCGTTTGGGAAACTAAAAGAGGTGTTCATGATAGAACCCATTTTAGCAATACCAGATATAGATAGAGAGATAAGGGTAGAAGCAGATGCTTCAGACTATGCGACAGGAGGAGTATTATCACTAAAATGTGAAGATGGCAAGTGGAGACCGGTGGCCTTCATCTCAAAGTCGTTAAACGCTACAGAACGAAACTACAAAATCCATGACAAAGAGATGTTGGCAGTGATCAGATGCCTTGAAGCATGGAGACATTACTTGGAAAGGGAAAAACTGGAATTCGAGATCTGGACGGACCATAAGAACCTCCAGTACTTCATGACCAGCCAGAAGTTGAATTGATGACAAGCACGATGGGCCCTCTATCTATTGTGATTTAACTTTACCTTAAAGCATGTTCTAGGAAAAAGCATGGGGAAGGCAGATGGACTAAGTAGGAGGCCAGATTGGCAAAAAGGAGTGGAAAGAGATAATGAGGACTGAACACTGATTAAGCCAGAGTGGGTTAGAGGAGTAGAAACAGTAATTGGAGAAGGGGATTTAAGAGAAAGAATAAAGAAGGCACAAGAAGGAGACAAAAAAGTGGTAAAAGCAGTAGAAGAACTGAAAAAGGCAGGAGTAAAAACGTTGAGAGACGAGGAATGGAAAATAGAGGATGGAATAGTAATGAAGGAAGGAAGAATATACGTGCCAGAAGGGAAACTTAGGGGGGAGGTGATACGACTACACCATGATACCCCAGTAGAAGGGCACGGAGGAAGATGAAAAACAACAGAACTGGTTACCAGAAATTACTGGTGGCCAGGAGTAATGAAAGAAGTAGGGAAGTATGTGGAGGGATGTGACGCTTGTCAACGGTATAAGAATCAAAGCAAAGCACCGGCAGGAAAGCTAATGCCTAACGCAATCCCCGAAAAACCATGGAGTCATATCTTAGCAGATTTCATCACCAAGCTACCACTGGCTCAGGGATATGACACAATCCTGGTAGTATGTGACAGGTTTAGCAAAATGGCGCATTTTATAGCCACCACAGAAAAAACGTCGGCAGAGGGACTAGCCAAGCTGTTTCAAGATCAGGTGTGGAGGCTGCATAGCCTCCCAGAAAGTATCATATTGGACAGGGGAGTACAGTTCGTAGCGGGAATGATGAAGGAATTGAATAGCTTGCTAGGAATTCAAACAAAACTTTCAACGGCCTATCACCCACAAATGGATGGGCAAACAGAAAGAATAAACCAGGAGTTAGAGCAATACCTAAGGGTCTTTATTGATCACAGACAAGAACAGTGGCCGGATTGGCTAGGAACGGCGGAATTTGCATATAACAACAAAATCCACGCAGCAACGAAAAACTCACCATTCAAAGTAAATTATGGACAAGACCCGAGGATGGGATTCGAAGGCAGGAGGAAAGGAAAGTATGAGACGGCAGGAAAATTTGTGGAGAAAATGAGGATGATCCAGGAGGAGGTGAAAACAGTACTAGGAAAAGCACAAGAGGAGATGAAGAGGTTTGCAGATAGGAAACGAGGAAAGGAAAAAGAATATAGAGTAGGGGACTTAGTGCTGTTAAGTACAAAGGACTTAAAATGGCAGATGAAGGGGAGAAGATTGGAAAAGCTAACAGAGCGCTTTGTAGGACCCTACAGAGTCAAGGGGATTGTCTCTAGTAATGTAATAGAGTTGGAATTACCCAGAACTATTAAAATACACCTGGTAGTAAACGTAAGTAGAGTATGACTATACAAACCACAGGTAGAGGAACAGAAGAAGACACCACCAAAACCAGTCATCATCGAAGGAGAAGAAGAATTTGAAGTAGAAAAAATTCTAAACAAACGAATAGTACGGGGGAAGGAAAAGTTCTTGGTACGATGGAAAGGGTATATGGCAGAAGGAGATACATAGGAGAGTAGGGAAAACCTAGAAAATGTGAAAGGGTTGGTAGAAGAGTTCGAGAGGGAGTACAGGGAAGAGGCAGAAGAACTTAGGCGACAGAAGCTGGAAGAAGAAGAGAAGGAATTTAGCTGGGAATTACCAAGGGAATTTACAGCTAAACTACTATACGGTTGGGAGAAAAGAAGATACGAAAGGGAAAGGGAGAAAAGATGGAACGAGAACTAGAATTGATGGAAAAATACCTCAGGACGAGGAATCTTGAAGGGGGGGCCATGTTATGAGAGCCCAAAGAAGGAACAAGTTTCCTATGCATTCAAATACTTGATTGCAAATATCAAGTCATATAACGAAGACAAGATATAAATAGCGTGGGAACTTAAAGTAATCATATTATGTGATAAAAGACATGTGATCATAGAACATTCTGGAAAAGACAGGTGATCGTGGACTAGTAGTGTACAGCCACATGTAAAAGTAGTATAAGTAGATAGTCAATCCAACAAAGAACTCTATCGAGTTCTTCCTGAACACTCACCTTGAGTGATCCTTGAGTCGTCAAGACTTAGCAGTAACACCATAGATCAGGGCTGACAGAAGCTTCTAATTTAATCAGGCACCTCCATCTGATGTTCCTCTCCCACCTTTGCTTGAGGAGGAAAAAGAGTATATTAGTCATCCAAATAAGCTTCAGATGGATCCAGAAATGCTACCAATTCTCTCCACGTCTCAGGTACCCTCCTCCATGCCTACCACATCTCCTAGTCCTCTCACACTATTGCTGCTAACTCGTCAATCCACTCTCCAGTCTCCACTACCACCACTGCCAAAAGTACCTCATGATATCAGTAGTGCTATTGATCCAGATAATATCATCCTTGGTCCACATATACGGAAATATGCTAAGTCAGACAATGCATATCTTGCCACAGCTAATTTTGGACTTACCTTTGCACTCACTTCATATGAAGCAAATCAACTTGATGGTAATCCCAAAAACATTGTGCAAGCTCGTGCTGCACCAGATTCAGCATAATTTGAGGCTGCTATGGTTGTAGAAAAGAAGCAACACGAGCAACTAGGCACTTGGAAACTTGTGGACCTACCCCCTGGCCATAAGGCTATCAATAGTCTTTGGGTTTTCAAGCGGAAGTGAAATAATGCTGGTGAGATTGCTTGACATAAGGTTTGACTTGTTGTAGATAGTTCACGCCAAATCCCCAGTGTTAATTTTCTCCAAACCTATGTACCTACTATTCGACTTGAAACTTTCTATTTCATCATTGCCCTTGCTGCTCACTATAACTTACAAGTCCATGGCATGGATGTCATTGCCGCTTATCTTAATGGCAAAATTGATGAGGAAGTTTATATGAAATAACCTCCCGGGTTTGACAATGGTACAGGCTAAGTTTGCAAACTCATACTCTCTATCTATGGCCTGAAACAGGCTGGTAGAAATTGGAACATTGAGCTCGACACAGCATTCAAATCACTTGGATTTATACAGTTGATTGCTAACCAATGTGTATATGTCTGTCATGATCCCATCTCTGGTTTATCCACTATTGTTACAGTTCATGTTGATAACATGACTCTGTGCGCTTGAACAGATACTAAACTTTCTCAGCTTAAGGGGGAGTTGGCCTCCAAGTTCAAAGTCATAGACTTAGGAGAACTTACCCAAATTCTTGGTATGGAGGTTCAACGAGACAATTCTGATGGCTCCATTTGACTTTCACAAGTCAGCTATATTACCCACATGCTTGAATCAGTTGGAATGAGCAATTGCAACCCTATTGTAACTCCTATTGATCCAAACGTCAAATTGATGCCTCTCACTAATAGTGACCCACGCATTGGCGATGTAAAATTTCAACGCGACTATCTTTCTGGACTTGGAAAACTCATATATCCTGCTGTTACTACTCGTCCCGACCTCACATATGCCATCCAGCACCTTTCACAATTCTCTATTTGACCTAGTCCTAAGCACATGTCAGCATTGAAGTGAGTCTTCTGCTATTTACGTAGAACAACCAATCTTGGACTTACTTTCAGAGGAACAGAAGATCTCCACATGTATTCTGACTCCAATTGGGCAAGCGACACCATTGACTACTGTTTGATTACTGGCTACATCTCATACTTTGGCTTAGCACCAATTTCCTGGTCTTCTTGGAAGTAGCCAACAGTAGCCCTCTCAACCATGGAGGCTAAATATATGGTCCTTGCTAAGGCAACTTGCAAGGCAATCTGGCTTCGAAAACTCTCTTTTGAGCTTGGCATTCTTACAAACTCTCCCATAACCATTTTCATTGACAATTAGTCTGCTATGTGCTTTGCTGAAAACCCTGTTTTTTATGCCTGTTCCAAATATATCAATATTTGTCATCACTTTGTTTGTGAATGCTTAGCCTCTAACAAGGTTATTCTCAACCACTGTGCTAGTGAGGAAAATGTTGCAGATATGTTTACTAAGCCACTAGCGAAGCCACAATTCATTACTCTTCATGGTCATGTTCTTGGTGATGTCTAGTCGAGAGCGAGTATTGGGGATTAAAGGAGCAACTATCAACTCCATGAACACTTGAGTCTTTTGTAGTGACTCATTTATTTTCCTTGATTATTCTTTAACATTCGAGACACTTTTGAAGTAGTATAAATACCATATAGTTGAGATCAAAAGGAGGTTATCTAATTCTTTGTCTTTACACCACTGTTTCTTAATACAAGAGAAAGTGAATATGCTCTGCTCCCCCAAAGATTAGGTAAGGCAGAAAGAACAGCATTGTTACATCATAGGTGAATTTTCTGTGGAAGATAACATTTGATATACTTTATACCAACAGATTCTTAATTAGAATTCACTCTAGAACCCTTTCTATATTCTCAGAACATAACATTATATGATGAGTATATTAAGCAGGTAATAATCGACCTAGAGCTCATGAGAAACAATTAAGATGAACTGGCATTGGGTTACTAAGAGAGTTATTGAGGGACTACACTCTAGATCCACACTTGGATGGACCAACTTAGAAAGATGGTAAACTTGTACTCTAGGACTAGTACTACTTAGATGAAGAACTTAGACTGATAGACTTTGTGCTTGTAAATAAGCATTGATGGCATCAGATCAATTATATTTAGATAAATGACCTCTAGAACATGACTTGGAGATACTAGACATTTATTGGGACTTGCTAACTGTTTAATAGATATTTGAAGAAGTCCAAATTACAAAGTAGCATTAAGAGTATGATAGGGGAAGCCAAAAGAATATTCTAGAAGGAAGCGGCAATGAAAATGTGTTATATTTAATGGGAAGGACTTGGTGAGAGAATGCTGTCATACCGTACAAATCTTTAGGCAAAGTAGGTGACAATTTATACCTTAATACAGAATAACTAGCTTGAGAGGAGAGCTCGGCCCCCCCAGAAATATTTCTTTAGATGCCCAGTTGTGGACTTGAGCATCTAGCTTGAGTAGCAGAGTAGTGGCTGTAACTACCACTACATACATCTCATAGATGCTTGCCCAGGTGCCCCATATTGGATTTCCTATGGATTTCCCTTCTAGAAGTGCTCTCGAGGGCAGAGACAAACTTAGATGGGTTAATGTGACCCGAGAGACCTTATATCTCAGCGGCCAGTAGCGTTATTCATAGAAGAGTTACAATCAGAGCTGAGCTATCATCACTAATGGCTAATTACAGCAAGATCAAGAGAATTGAGCCAATGTAGAGTTGCATTGGAACAGTAGTGGGAGAAAACTAGAATCTGGAAGATCAAAAGGACGTAGAGGAGCTAGAAAGAAGAACAGAGAAGCTGAGGAGTGAGGCAGCAGAGAGGCTAGATGAAGATAATATGCTCAAGAGCAAGATGACTTGAGATTGCCATCTTTGTCTACAGCCCAGCTGTCACAAACTTCATTCGGTCATATCTCCATCAATTCTTCGACGATTCCCACGGTCTTAAAGCCAGCTTAAAGCCCTTAAGAAGACCTTTCGATCGATGCCAGTCATGTCTTGAGGCGATCAATATTGGCCGAGATATTAAGCAGATCAACTGGTAACTACCATGTTACCGTTTATTAAATCGCT
>Ga0157360_1000686_pt1 | contig 12797 bp, 15 predicted proteins | sample AttlaeALBM1_FD_111483 | JGI IMG/M metagenome (GOLD analysis project Ga0157360, IMG submission 111483) | Fungus gardens microbial communities from leaf cutter ant in Ribeirão Preto, State of São Paulo, Brazil - Atta laevigata ALBM1 | ecosystem: Host-associated > Fungi > Mycelium > Unclassified ... | reverse complement strand
TTCGCTTCTTGAGGCCTACCAGCAATGGACCTTCAGTATTTATGATTTGTATCTCTTCTCCAGAGGATGCTGATGCACGATCTGTTTATCCGGCGACGATACAGATTCAATTATGACATGTGAGGATTGAGATTCACAAGTACAAAATGCAATTAGTATATATCCATCAAAAGGACTAGCCCATTGTAGGGAGTCAAAAACTGACCTTGTAAAGCAACCCAACCAGGATCCTGAGAAGATTTGATTGTTGGAGACAACTTGGACATTGAAGTGAATGCAACACCGCGACTTGTCTATACAAGTGAAAAGAACCCAGAAATTCCTCTTGCTGAAGAACAGGACGAGGCTTAACTATTCAACACGTAATCATGTGTCTAACATTAGATAAGCACTCAAGTTTAGGGTAGGCTTGAAGAACATGCCAACTCACAGCTGTGCCAAGGTCTCAGCCTCATATCTCTCAAGAAAATTTGATATCATTGCTGTGCTGTTTATGGTTTAGGTGCACCTGTAATATTGAAATATTTTCACAAATAATACAAATATATTACTATTACTTAAATATTGACCTATTTTTTTCAAAATACATAATGGAAGCAGAAGGCTCCTGGAGTGAATTTGAGGAAAATGATGATATCTTTGAGGGATTCTTGTTTGGGGTTTCACAATTGTCAGTAACACTTGCAGTCATACATGATGTGATCATATGTTTCAAGTGAAGTATAGCTACATGAGCATGTAACTGGTTTGTTGGAAAAGAATCTCTGTCTATACCTGCCAGTGGAGACATGATTGGTTATGAATTTGATTATACATGCATATATAGTATTAAGACTCTAGACCTCAAGAAAGAATATGCATTCCAACCTGAAGCCTATATCAAACACTCCTCTTGCAAAGAGTCTGGTTAAGGTTTTTAGCAAAGTTATATCAGAGGTGAGATATATTAAGACTTTGAGTAGTACTCTCCAAGGTTGTCCTAAGACAAGAAAGAATACCAAACCCTTAGAGGAGTTAAGATTCAAGGAAAATTACAAAAAGAGGGAACTTGCCATTTCCTTCTTTTTCTGGTTTGTATTTATCCTAATTAGGTATTGTGATAGTATTACAAGATAGAAACACAAGTCATAACTAAGAGTAACTAGTTAGATGACAGTCTAGTAACAGAGATAATAAGTCAAGTCAATGTTTATAAATGGGTTAGTCCAATATTATCTTATTTGTCAGAATCTGAAAATAGAAGAAAGAATTGTCTGAGATTTCTCCAAAGAGTCCTGTTCACACCATAGAGTCTAATGTTTTTTGGGTCCTCAAACATTTGATACATTATTGTATCACTATATTCTTGTCCAATAATACCAATATTTTGTTTACTAATTATCAGACTAAGGTTAATAGTATCTCTACTATATACCTCTTCTATTGTACTAAGAACTTTTCCTTCCCTTTTATCATTCTCTTGTTTAAGATTTTTTCTACCTCAAATTCCTCTTCTCCCTCAATTATGACTGGTTTTGGCAGTATTTTCTTTTGTCCCTCTACCTGTGGTTTATAGAGCTGTATACTACTTGCGTTGACTATAGGATGTATTCTAATAGACTTAGGTAGTTCTAATTCTATTGCATTACTAGAGACAATTCCCTTTACTTTATAGGGCTCACAAAACATTTTGTCAATTTCTCTGATCTTCTTCCCTTTATCTACTATTTTAAGTCCTTCATACTTAACAGTACTAAATCCCCTACTTTGTATTCCTCTCCCTTTCCTCTCTTTCTATTTGCAAACTTCTTTATTTCCTCCTGTGCTTTTTCCAGTACTGCTTTCACTTCCTCCTAGATTTTTCTTATTTTTTCTACAAACTTTTTTGCTACTTCATACTTCTCCTTTCTTCTTCCCTCAAATCCCATTCTTGGGTCTTGACTGTAGTTTACTTTAAATAACAATGTTTTTATTGCTGTATGAATTTTGTTATTATATGCAAATTTTGCTGTTCCTAACCAGTCTGGCCATTGCTCTTGCCTATGGTCGATGAAGACCCTCAAATACTGTTCCAATTCTTGGTTGATTCTTTCCATTTGCTCATCTATCTGTGGATGATAGGCTGTTGAGAGTTTTGTTTGGATTCCCAATAATTGGTTCAGCTCCTTTATTATTTCCACTGTAAACTATACTCCTCTATCTAATACAATGCTTTCTAGAAGTCCATGCAACTTCTATATATGATCTTGGAATAGCTTTGCAAGTCCTTTTGCTAATGTCTTTTCTGTCATTACTATAAAATATGCCATTTTGCTAAAATGATTGTATACTACTAGAATAGTATTATATTCCTGAGCTAGCAGTAGCTTAGTGATGAAGTCTACTGAAATATGACTCCATGGCTTCTCTAGGATCGTGTTGGGCATTAGTTTTCCTACTGGTGCTTTACTTTAATTCTTGTATCTTTGACAAACATTGTATCCCTTCATATACTTTCCTACTTCTTTTGTTACTCCTGGCTACTAGTAGTTCCTAGTGACTAACTCCATCATTTTTCATCTTCCTCCATGCCCTTCCACTAGGGTATTGTGATGCAACTATATTACTTCTCTCCTGAGTTCTCCTTCTAGCACATACACTCTTCCTTCTTTCATTACTATCCCGTCTTCTATTTCCTATTCTTTATCTTTTAACATCTTTATTCCTGCTTTCTTTAACTTCTTCACTGCTTTCACTACTCTTTCATCTCCTTCTTATGCTCTTTTTATTCTTTCTCTTAAGTTTCCTTCCTTTACTAGTGTTTTTGCTCCCCTGATCCATTCTGGTTTTATCAATATTTGATCTTCGTTATCTTTTTCTACTCCTTCTTGCCAGTCTGGTCTCCTGCTCAGTCCATCTGCTTTTCCCATGCTCTTTTTTAGAACATGCTTTAATACAAAGTCGAACTATAATAGGTATAGGGCCCATCTCGCTTGTCTCCAGTTTAACTTCTGGCTTGTCATGAAGTACTGGAGATTTTTATGATCTATCCAGATTTCAAATTCTAGCTTTGCCCCTTCCAAATAGTATCTCTATGCTTCTAGACACCTGATTACTGCCAGCATCTCTTTATCATGGATTTCATAATTTCTTTCCATGGTATTTAACGATTTAGAGATGAAGGCCACTGGTCTCTACTTTTCATCCTTGTATTTTGTTGACAGTACTCCCCCAGTTGTGTAATCTGAGGCATTCACTTCCACTCTCATTTCTCTATCTATATCTGGAATAGCCAAGACTGGTTCTGTGATAAACACTACTTTGAGTTTTCCAAATGCCTCCTCTTGCTTTTTCTTCTATTTCCATTTCTGTTCCTTTTTAACCAGTACATATAATGGTACAGCTATTCTAGCAAAGTCTTTTATGAACCTCTTATAATAGTTAGCAAGGCCCAGGAATTTCTACACTTCTTTAATGTTTCTAGGTGCTGGCCAGTTAAGAACTCCTTTTACTTTTTCTTTTTGCATCTCTACTCCCTTTGGGCCAATTACTACCCCTAGAAATTTCACTTCTCTCACTTTCTACTTGCATTTCTCTGGTTTTATGAACAGGTCATTCTCCTCTAGTCTTTTCAGTATCTTCTTTACCAACTCATCATGCCATTCCTCTGTATCTATGGCTACTAGAATATCATTGATGAATGTCACTGTATCTCCTTGGTTTATTAAGTCTTAGAACAGGTTGTTCATTATTGTTTGGAAAGTAGCTGGGAAGTTAGTTAATCCAAAATACATAACTGTGGGTTCATATGCTCCGATGTGCATTGTAGACGCTACTTTCCATTTATCTCCTTCCTTGATCCTGATATTATTATAGCCCTACCTCAGATCTAGTTTTGTAAACACTTTTCTCTTTCTTACTTTATCCAGTATATTCGCAATAAGAGGTAAAGGGTATCTATTTTTTATTGTCCCCTGGTTTATGTGGCAATAATCTTGCATCATTCTTTGCATCCCATCTTTCTTTGTTACAAAATGTACTGGCAATGTTTGTGATGACTTAGAGGGTCAAATATATCCCTTTCTTAATTGATTCTCTACAAATGCTTGCACCTCTTCTCTTTTCTCTCTTGACAAAGAGTAAATCTTTCCCTTTTTTGGTACAAATCTCTCCTTTAACTCTATTGCATAGTCCCAGGCCTTTTTCACTGGTATCCTCTCTGACTCTCTTTTCCCAAAGACCTTTTTCTATTTCCAAAACCTTTTGGATACTAATTTTCTTAGTGTTTCTTCGTCTTCTTTTTTTTTACTTTTTTTACTTCTCTTTTTTTCTCTTTCTGCTTTCCTTTTCCACATATAGGTGGACACCTTGTCATCTTTACTTCCCCTTTCTTCTAATCTATCTTTGGGTTGTGAGCTGCTAACTATGGCATCCCTAATATTACCTCTTTTTTTCCTAGATTACATATATCTATTCTGACTCTCTCTATATGTCCTTTAAAGAACATGTTGCACTCAACCTGGTACATTATTACTCCTCCTATATTTATTGTTCTATCTACATTTCTAACTAGGAGTGGGTTTCTTAGTTTCTCCATTTTGAACCCTTTTTCTTTGGCAAAGACTATGTTTATGAACAGGCCTATTGCCCTGCTATCTAATAATGCCTTTACTGTTATCCCCTCATGATTTTCTAGCTTCTCCAGTCCTACTTTCATCTATACTTCTCTTAGTGGCCATAATGTATGCCGCACATCTCTTACTCTCTCAGTGGTATTGGAAAATTTTAATTTATTGCCCAATTTTTCTGGGTACAATATACTATACAAGTTGTTGAAGGCCAATCAAAAGCTCACTGTCCTCCATTTTCTTTTGTTGACTCTTGCAACGTATCCACTACTCTTGCTTTATTTTTCTCCCAACAATTCTTGGTCATATGGCCCCACTTTCCACAATGATAACATATCTTATCTCCCTCTCTCCTTTTGTTGACATTATTTGGGTCTCTCCATAGACCCAATTGATTTCCCCCTCTATTGGCTATGTTTTCTCCTTTCCTATATCCTCTTTCATTGTCTCCCTATCTCTGCATTATCTGTTCTCCTCTCCCTCCATATGATCCTTTCCCAAATCCTCCTTTTGGCTACACATTTTCCCCTAGGTGTGCTGCATTCCTTCCCAACATCCTTTTTTCTGCCCTGCTCTGTCTCTGGTTTCTGTCTAATCTTACTGCCCTTTCTTGCCACTCTCCAATAGTGGTCGGGAGCTCCTTTACTTCTGCTAGCTTCCTTCTTATTGCTCCATTTAACTCTCTTTTGAATTCTTCAATAAGAGGTCTTCTCTCATAGCTGCTCTCTCTAGCAACCTTTTTGAACTCTTGGACATACTCATTGCATGTTCTCCTCCCTTGCTCTATTGTTTACAACTGCTCTATCTTCCTCTCTTCCTCCGACATCTCTCCAAAGTCTGTCATGACTTGGCAAAACATCCAAGTCATTTTCTATTTTTCTTTTCTTTTTTTTTCTTTTATTTAGTTAGATCATTACTAAGATGGAGTGTGGGAAAGCATTATGTGACAGTCACATAGTCACAAAAAGCATGACATCAGTCACATTGCACAGTCACAACATGTGAGAAGATAAACATATGACAGGAATAACATGAGGACTACAGGAGAATATTGTATAGCTATAGTAGTAAAATGTATAAGTAGTATACAAAATCAAATAGAAACTCTATAAGTTCTCCTTGTCAACTCTAACTTGGAGTGGACTTAAGTCATTGCAGCTAGAGTCTTACAAAGTTATTTCTTATTGAACAACTGCTCTACCAATTCTACCTTTGACTCTCCTTTGAACAGCTTGTTTAGTAGATTATCCTTCCATGCCTCTGCCACTCTCCCTTGCATATATGATAATACTCAGGCCACCTGGGTCGTTGTCATCTCCTCTGTCATCTTCATTCTAATATATAGGCAAGCCACATTAATAAATATGCTCACCTCCTTTATCTTTCCACTAAAGACTTAAGGTCTTGCAACCTCTACTCTGCTTCTCTATTGTTGGAGGAGCATGGTGTTGATCTGTTGCTGCAGGGTAGTGATCATTGTGAGAAGTTGCTTCTCTCAGGTTGGTAGTAGTAGTTAGTGAGGGACAGGCACTAAAGAAGTTTTCTCTCATTGCTGTTGTTGTTGGTGAGACATGTCATATGATAGTAGTGGTGGTGATGGCGAGGGGGATGATGATTCGTATGATGATTCAGATAGTTCTTGATCCAGAGCAGCTACTTAAGGCTATGTTCAACAGAATACAAAATTTTCACCTATCTAGAGTCCTACTGCCTTACTGACTACTGTCCTAATAATATTGTTATATGATTGCCTCTAAGAAGAGGACCCCTACTCTAAGCAGCTTTCTAAAGAATTACTGCCAATCTCCTGCATGTACTACTCATAATGGAGCACAGCATAGAGTTTATACAAAGAAGAGTATTGTTAAGGACGGAATCTGGGGGAACGAAAGTGAAGGATAATAGATAGAAACTACACTCCGTTCCAGAGTAAGGTACAATGTCAGGGGGAAGGTACTTAACAATAAGAGAAAGGAGGCTCTGGCGGTGAGACAAGGATGTCGGGGCGGAGAGCAACTTATTGAACGACCTTGGCTTCAACTTATGCGTTGCGCCCTGGTCTCCGGTCGTGAGGTTGGTCGCATATTTTGGAGTGGAGGAAGTCGCCAAAACAGAGGTCCCAGAGAGTCAAGTGAAAAAATCCGAATGAACAAGATGGGCTTAGAACCAGATGACGTTAATTTACAGACTGAGGAATTACACTGTAACTACTCAGTACTTATAGTATGTGTGGAATAGGAGAAGAGTAGTCTACTACGCTATCCTACTATTATCAATTTTAGGGGAATTATTAGGAGAAAGAAATTACATAATTATCATATTCCCGGAATATGACAAGTATAAAGAACAACGTCTAATTACAAGGTCAGGACTTGATCAAGATACCTGGACTTGGTACCTAGTCTCCTCCCTCAGTCCTTAACTGACTGAGAAGTCCTCTTTACAGTTAGAGCCTACTATCCAAGATACTTGTGAGTGCTGTGCTCACTAGCAAGGAAAATAAAAGAGTAAGTGGGTAGTGAGGTTATGAGGTGCAAGGTCACTGTTGGGTATCAAGTTCTTATGTTATTGATAGACTGTGATAGCTCTTAATGATTACCCAAGGTGAATGTTCAAGAAGAACTCGGTGGAGTTCTTCATTGGATTGCTTGACTACTTATACTACTTTACAAGCAGCTGTACACTACTAGTCCACGATCACATGTCTTTCTGGAATGTTCTATGATCACATGATCAGATTACCTAAGTTCCCACACTATTTATATCTTGACTCCATTGTATGACTTAATATTGTAAATCAAGTGTTCAAATGCACAGGAATTTATTTCCTTTTTGGGGCTCTCATAACATGGAATTAATGGTGTTGTTATTATTATCATTAAATTCTAGGAAGTTTTTCTCTTTAAAATTGAATGCTTAGAAACACATTTGCTAGTTTTTGATGATAGAGTCACATTTATCTTTTCTATTATAGTTCTAGAATGTTTTACTAGAAAGAAGGGATTTGATTCTATGAGACTTAAACTTCCTGTTAATCAAATAGTATAGGTATCACTTGTTGTCACTAGGAAAGTCCCAAAATATAATGGAGTTATTAGGATCTTTATTAAAGAATCTCCTCAGATCTTGGGAAATAGCAATGGAATATAATTAGTAAGGGTGGCACAATATATCAAAGATTTTTCTAGCAATATAGATAAGATTAGTGATGATAACAATTTGATTTATTCCTTGGATGTAGATAGCCTAACTAATGCCATATCTAATAGTAAATAACTTGGCTTTAGTAGAAGTGATACTCATAGTGTTGAAAGGGGAAAAAGAGACTATTAGCCTGGTACAAGCTAAAGGTATAGTACCAGGTCCCAATTGCATACTAAAGAGTTTGTGAGAATAAATCAAGAATGAAGGTATTAAAAAGAGAATATAGAAACTTAGTGTAGTAAATTAGAATATAATTGTTTAAAAGAATAGTAAGATCAATCTAGATTCTCCCCACATAGTGTTCCTAAGAATCTATCTTTATATACCATAACAAACTCACTATTAAGATAGTCAATAAACTACTCCTAGGCTTTATCACACTCAATCAAGCCCTCATCTGTACCCCTATACAAAACCTTATAGCTGTGATATAGTCTGAGTTGATAATTAACCAGGTGTAATAACTTAGTTGTAATAACTTAATTACCCTTCAAGTCTGAGTTAACAAGGAAAACTCAATTTCCTATTAGATTTTAGATACTATTTATACATATTTCTAATCCTAACCCTACTGTACTATTTGTGCTTCCCTATAAGTCATTTTTTTCATGTGTATCTAAAAATAAAATAAAAGAAAAATAAATATTAACTTAGGTATTTTTGTTGAGTTATAACATTACCTCTTTCTTAAGTTTCCTTATCCCAAGAATTTTCTCATAATTTGTAGTATGGGTCAATTATGTTGTCTATTTTGTCATCTTCTTTAGTTCACTCTCTAACTGATTTTTCTACATTAATTTCTTCTTTTTTCTTCTAGATTATTTTTGAATGTTCTTCTTTTTTAACTTGTTCTCCTTCCCATTGCCTCCAATTTCTCTCCAGTCTTTCCTAGTATTCTTTGTCATGCCTTTTGTCTAACTATCCAAATAATTTCTTTGCTGTGAATCTCCCCAGTAGCTCCTCTCTTCTGAACATCTCTTTCTTGTCTTCTAACATCTTTCATGTCCTACCAATATTCCTTCTTAAACTTCTCAATTGCTTTCTTTGTATTCTCTAAATTATCTTTTCCCTCCTAAGTATCTGACTTTGCTATAAAGCCCTTTTACCATACTAGATACATTTCTTACTCATCACTTATTCAAAATTCTTTTGACCTCTTACTCCTCTTTTTCCTCTATTATTACTAGGGCTGGTTACTTCTTTTTTTGCCCCTTTACCTACCCTATATATCTACATATTCTACTAACATTTATTACTAGGTATATTTTGATTATCTATGAGAAGGAACATGGGAGTGATGGTGCTGACATATAGTTCAACTTTTCACATACCCTCTCTTTTTACTCAAAAACTCTATAAAATTCAATAAAATTCAGAATAAATTCAGTAAAATCTAAAGAAAAATAAAGATAGACTTTTCCTTTTCTCTCATTATTAAAATAAAATTTAATGGTATATTCAATCATAATGACAACCCTCCTCTTTTCATGAATGGATATGTGGGAGGGATATAATAACATGTACAAACAATGCCAGCTCATCATCGAGTTTACTCTCTCAAATTATAATCACTATTCCCTATCCTTCTCTCTCCTTTTCTTTGCTCTCTTATACCTCTCTACTTTCTATATACCTTGACTGGAAGCCAGGCCCTAGGTATAAAGAGGACAGTACTCTACAACTGTGGTATAGAGCTTGGAATGTGTAACTAAGCTCAGGTTTTCTCTCCTAGAAGGACTCTTTCCTTGAGTGGTACTGTGGTAGTATACCTGTAAACTGTTCTATTATAAACCTGGTGCTAGGGTCCATTGTGATTTGTATACATACAGGATTGACAACTGCTTATTAAGAGAGGGGTCTAGAGTAGAGGTCTCCTTCTTAGGGGCAATAGTATACCTTTTTTCTTAGAGTAGCTGTAAGTGAACAGTAAGACAATTGTAAAAATGGATCCTATTGAAAAAGAATGTCAGGCTAGGAGAGCTAAGAAGCAAGCACAGTGAGATCTTCCAAATATTACTCCAGCTCCTGTTTTGAATAGAGGAAGAGGAAGATGACAATCAAAATTCTACTTGACTTCTGCAAATGTTTTACAAAATCTTGAGGATACTATACTTGATTTGCATAGATGTCAGCTTGCTCAACAACAACAGAGAACAACTCAGGGACATAAAGAAGTGGAAGTAGAAAGATAGAGACAAGTAGAAATTAATCAAATAATGGAGGGATAGAGAAATGAGGATGTAGATACTCTTGATTATGAAGGACAACAGAATAGGGGAGATAATGGTGACCTAAATGTGGATAGGAATATACAGGAAAATATTCTGAGAGTTGTGAGTAACATATTTTAAGTAGATAAATATTGATCAAGTTTAATAGGATGCTGAGGAAGATAATGTTCAAGAGTTAGATGTGCAAGATAATGTGATTCAGGTATGATAATTTTTAAATACCAAAACTCTAAATTGTTAACAATTGAACTAGATTCAAGATGCTATTGTTCCAGATGATATTCCACTGCCTGTTCTTCAGCCTATACCTTATTTATTTTATTTTATTTTTTTGTTCAAAAATTTATAACGCAGTACTCGATCACAGTCCACGGCAGACTATCTATAACAAGTAGCCTATATAAGCCTCAAGGACCAGATTGTCCTATCACAGGCAAGAGACACTATCAGTATCAAAGAAGAAATCTAACCTAAGAGGAAAGAGAACTAAATACAGGTTGCTCGTAACTAACCTTTGAATAACATGTCCAAGTCAATAGACCTATCATGCCTAGAATACAGAGTCAAATGAAACTGAGAGATGAGACTGAGAAGCTATCTACAGCACAAAGAAAAGGGAAACCAAGTGAAACACTCATGAAGGCTCAGGGGGCTCAGAGAATGGGCAATCCTAAGAAGGGAAGGCAAAGGCACTAGAATGCGTCTTTAGGAACTTGACAAAGTCCTTAACAGTTGGCACTAGGTTAGTCAAGGGAAAATGGGCAAACTGGCAGCAGTTGGCAAAGATATGTCGACATGTTTTTACCTGGTAATAGTCACATGGACACTAGGTGCACTCTGCAGGAAAAAAGCACTGTCTAAACTCCCTAATGGGAGCATGGTTAAGGATAGCTCGAGTCACCCTGGCACACAAGGTGACCGACTTGCCAATAAATAGAAGCTAGCCCCCACCTTTAGCATAGGAGAGCTAGAGAAGGTTCTTGATACCACCTTTGAGAGAGAGGAAGTGGTGACCCTGAGATTAAGGACAAGCAAAGGAAGTTCTCTATGCATTGAGGCAAGTAGCAGCACTCTTAGATCGAAGAGCGTCAAATGAAGTAGCTGAATGGTGTCCAGCAGCGATCTTGGTACTGGTAGCGTCTTCATGTGCCAAGAAGTGAAGGGACCACTGAGCCTTGCTTGGACAGTCCCAGAAGTAGATGGAGCGATCAGGGTGATCAGTGAAGAAACCATCCTTTTTTTCCCTCTAACCACCACTATAGTTAAATCAAATATTCAGAATAAATCATCTGCTACTAATGCTCGTCCCCCTGGCCCCCAGGCTACTCCTACTAGTGTTGGTGAGTCTCCAGACTCACTTAACCTTATTTTTCATGCTCGTCGCACTGTCAGATGCTCCTCCAGGAGTGTCTCAGCTGCTAAAGTCTCTAGGAATGCATCTCCTGAGCTCTCTTTTTTCTCTAAGGAGGAGGAAAGTGAAGAAAAGGAGGTTAGTCCTGGCCCCAGGACACTTACTGTCTCTAGGATCATTACAGGCAAGCTCTCTCATAGAATTGCCCCTCTCCAGCTCTCTGCTACTCCCCAGGCCCCTTTGTCAACCAGTTTGATATCTCATAGCCCAAACCATGGAACAGCTGAGTCATTCTCCCAAGTAGAGGGTGGCAGTGCAGTAGCAGGCACCTGTGATGTGACAGGTGACTGTGACACATTAGTCATCCACAACAGTGACAGTTCAGTCACACATGACCATGATAACTTACCTCAGGCATCATAACCCATGACAAGTGACATTGTCACACATGATAGTGACTTATGGGATGGTGATCACCATGTCACATCCTTGTCTGGTCACTTTGGCTATTTAGAAAATGATGCCAAAGTCCTCACTTCGTCTGTATTGCGTATTGTACGCTTTATTCAGAAGCATCCTATTGGAAGCCGTCTGATTGAGCAGTTTCCTCCTATTTTGGGAGCAGGTTCTATTATGTGGCACTTGTTCCAAACTGTGTCTACAGTGGGATAGGATTGCTTTAAGGTCTCACCTCAGCCCGATTCTCCTTCACTTGTAGAGACAATGAGGACTCTTTATGGTCCTAATTTATCCCAGGAGCCGTCTCTAGATACTGAGATGGCAGTTGACCAACTAGCAGTGGAGGAAGCTCCCTTCACTACTGTTACTAACAAAAAGAGCAAGGGTAAGGGAAAAGTCCCTCCCTCTACTAATCCTTCTGCACCTTCCCAGAACGTGCCTACTCCTGCTCCAGTGGTGTCAAGAGCGCCTCCTCCACCTTCACCAGCCAAGATGGCTACCGCTAAGCCCATCCCCGCGAAAGTGGCCACCAAACCCCAGATGTCCAAGCAGGCACCTAAGTCCTTTGCCCAAGCGGCTCGTAGTAGAAACCCCCAGTCCACTCCAAGGTTTGCTTCAGCCAGTGCTCACCCAGAGTATGAGAGTCTTCTCCATCTCTATGATATGTTTCCTGACCTTCCTATGGAGAAGGTCCTTGCCATGCACCAGTCTGGCTTTAGTGCTAGTGCCTCTTCAAACAGGGGAGGTGCAGTTTCTTCTGGTGCCTCGAGGGCACCCAAGATGACAATGCATGGGTCTACTAGGTGCCAAGTGTTGATTCCACTTAATATTCCTACTGCAGAGGTCATTGTGGCAAATGCTGCTACTGCAGTTGAGTCCTGTAACAGGGGCTTGGTTGAGGCTTACTCTAAGCTTAGAGTTGAGTCGGTGCACAAGGCATGGGATGGAATATCCATGTCTACTAAC
>Ga0157360_1000685_pt1 | contig 12816 bp, 15 predicted proteins | sample AttlaeALBM1_FD_111483 | JGI IMG/M metagenome (GOLD analysis project Ga0157360, IMG submission 111483) | Fungus gardens microbial communities from leaf cutter ant in Ribeirão Preto, State of São Paulo, Brazil - Atta laevigata ALBM1 | ecosystem: Host-associated > Fungi > Mycelium > Unclassified ... | reverse complement strand
TTCATCTTCATACGTGAAATGCTGCACCACGCCGCTTTTATCCTGACGGCGCACAAGCCGCCCGAATCCGTCGTAATCGAGCTTCAGCCCGCCGTGGCGCAGCAGCAGGTTGTGCCACACCGGGTTACGGTGTTCTTCCGTGCGGTTGCCCGCCGGGTCCCAGAAGAAGCGTTCTTCCTTCTGCGGTTCGACGACCTTTGTGACCTGGCCCGCCGCGTCGTAGCCCCACAGGTACTGGCTGTATTTTTCACCCGGCGTTGCCGGCGTGGTATCGGTGTGTATCTGCTGGACTATCTGGTCGGTGCGGTCCCAGCGGTAGCGGCGCTCGAACACCAGCTCCCGGCGCGCGTCCAGCACCGTACGCTGGGTGATGCGCCCCGCGGTGTCGTAACGGGTCTCCTGCGAGAGCACGCCCTGGCTGCGGGAGGTTTCCCGGTGCAGGCGGTCTCGGCCATAGGCCGCCAGCGTGTGCGTCGCCCCGCCGTGGCGCAGCTGCATCTCCAGCAGGTGCCCGGTGCCGTAGCGCAGGCTTGCCAGCTCGCGTCCGTCCGGGAACCGCGTGCTGCTGAGGTTGCCCAGCGCATCGTACTCATATTCAAATTTCCCGCCGTGGTTCTCCTCGCTCACCAGCTCGCCCGCCGCATTGCGGGTGAAGATGAGCACGGCATCCCATTCAGGCTCCCCCTCTTCCAGCAGCGCATTGCGCCACCCAGCGCGGGTGGCCCGGCGGATTTCCAGCGACAGCGTGTCGTGACGGTACTCGGTGCGGTGGTCAGCGGTTTCCCGGGCGGTCAGCCCTCACGAAATAGCAGCTATAATTCGAATATTTGCTATTTCCATAAATAGCTTAGCTCAAGCTATTTTTTAATAATATTAATTGTCCCATTCATCATATTTATAATTATTATCAATCGCCATAAAATCTATACCAACAAGTCCCTGCTTTGTGAATCGCTCTTTAAAATCTGAGGAACATACGGGCTTACCAATGTCAGTACAGAAGAATAAATGATCACACAAATTCTCCTTAATAATAAATCTATTTATTTTGCTATAATAAACCGTTTCATCATCAGTAATGAAATCATCTATTTCGTACTCAGATTTATCTTTATCAATTATAGATAAGTATTTCTTCAAATAAAATAAATTATAATGCTTAGATACCTCCCTCCCGTCGCTAAGCTCAATACTTAAAGGCACATTAAAATAATCAACACTCAACGCTGAGCATAAAGATAACATTTCATCTGAAGCTAGATCATCTAACGGGTAATAGTCTCCCGCCAAATTATCCACGGTCGTTCTTAATGTATAATGATCACAAAAAACCGTTAGTTCAGGCAACGCAGTATGAATATTAAACGTTGGCAACTCTGGTGTATATTCTTTGTCAATGTAGTGAGGAAATCCTTCCCCACCTGGCTTAAAATTGATTACAAAAAACTTGCAACTGTCTAATGTCATAGTAATCGCCCATTATTGAAACCTATATTAAATATGCCCTTTTTTAAACCTTCACGGGCCCAATCCTGTATATCTTTGACATGCAAAGCAAGCTGCGTATCACTAAGTTTGCTTTCCTTACGCAGCACATTCTCAAGTTTCTTACGAACCTCACCAGTGTATTCCCGATGATTAGACCAATGACCCGGCATATCTATCGTTTTGGCAAGATCTTCACTACCCGGAAGGAAGATACCATTCGAAACGCCATCTCCATCCCAACCTATTTTCTTCAACCTATCAAATATAACCTTATACCTAGGATCCTTAATTAATTCTTCAGGAATTAAGTGATGGTTCGCCATTCCATCCCTTGGCCGTGCTCCCATATTTTTTCCAAGTTTAGTGGAACACCAGCCTAAAGGATCAATATAGACTAAAGGATTGGATGTATAAGCATACGTATTCATACCGCCCGCTAAACCAATCGGGTCCATCTGCGTATAACGCCCGGCGACCGGGTCGTAGTAGCGGAACAGGTTGTAGTGCAGCCTGCAATACTCGCCACATCCCTGTGGCTCGCCCTTCCGGGGTACGCTACGCGTATTCAAATTTGTTCCCGACAAATTTGTCGCGGTCGAGGTACTGGCCCTGAAAGCGCAGGTTCTGCGGCACCTGCCACTGCGGCACGCTGAGTTCGCGCTCCGTTTTTCCCCAGGTGCTGAACTGCCCGCGCCAGACGGTCTGGCCGTCAGCGTCCGTTACCCGTTCCGGCAGGCCGTTCAGTTCTGTGTGGTACCAGTAAATCTCGCAGTCGTCGAAGACGCTGTCGACCCGCGCCAGCGGCTCGTAGCTTCCTTCGGTGTAGACGTACTGAACGTAGTGGTCCGGCTCGCGGTCGCTCTGTTCACCCGCCAGTTGCAGTCCCTGCCAGTCGAAGCGGATGGTTTCCGGGTCTTTCTCACCGTAGCGCCAGAGAATCTTGTGAGTACGTCGGCCAGGCGGGTCATAGCGGTATTCGACCTTTCTGTATTCAGCATGACCGGTGAAGGTAATTTCCTTTACCCGCTGTTCATCGTCGGAGGCAAAATGCTGGATAACACCAGACCTGTCCTGCCGCTGAACAAGCCGCCCGAACCCGTCGTAGTCCAGCTTCAGCCCGTCGGGGCGCAGCAGCAGGTTGTGCCACACCGGGTTGCGGTGCTCTTCGGTGCGGTTGCCCGCCGCATCCCAGAAGAAGCGTTCTTCTTTCTGCGGTTCGACGGCTTTGGTAACCTGCCCCGCGGCGTCGTAGCCCCACAGGTACTGGCTGTATTTTTCACCCGGTGTTGCCGGCGTGGTATCGGTGTGTATCTGCTGAACTATCTGGTCGGTGCGGTCCCGGCGGTAGCGGCGCTCGAACACCAGTTCGCGGCGGGCGTCCAGCACCGTACGCTGGGTGATGCGCCCCGCGGTGTCGTAACGGGTCTCCTGCGAGAGCACACCCTGGCTGCGGGAGGTTTCCCGGTGCAGGTGGTCGCGCCCGTAGGCCGCCAGCGTGTGGGATGTATCACCGATTCACAGGCGGCAAGATTTAGAGATGTTAATGAACATATGCCAGTTACAGTTAAAGCGGTACTAAATTTAACTGTAAATAACATCAGTCTTAATGGGAAAGATTATTATAGATTGACTCCCTAAATTTCATATTTTCGCTACTCAATTCAATATCATTACTTTTGATAAACGGCTTAAACATATCAATAACAGGATGAGAGATAAAGCTAATATCTTTCCCAGCATTCACTCTTATTTTTAATAAACATAAAATCTCACTCGGTAAAAACTGCCACTCAGTAGCATCAAAAACATAGAACTTTTTAGAGTCTTTACGGCAGTTATTAATATGGAAATCCCCCATGGCTAAGAAAACTTCCTTTACAGTTTGAGTGTCGTCGCTCAAGAAATTATTGTAAGCGAAACTGTAAACCTCATTGAGGTTGTTTTTGGGGTCTATATTAAGTGGTACGCTGCTACCATCCACTAGCCCCTCAAAAGAAGTAACATGCTCTTCCACCCCAAAAAAATCATTACCAATTATAACAAATAACGGGAGAATGCTATGTCCTGCTTCACAGCGAGCCAGATTCGGATTGCCTTTGCTTTTAGCCTCACTTGCTTTATTTTCAAGGAAAAAGTCAAGGTATTCCATAACATTAAGCTGATCTTCTTTTGTGAAAAAAGTAAAAGATAGTAAACCTAAAGAACTAATGTTGGAATCCAGATACGCGGGCAATCTTTTTTTCATAAACAGAGCTGATGTTACTGCGAGTAGCTGAACGTAGTAAATATTAATTAACTTGTTGAAGCTATCTTCGTCTTTATTGGCGTAGAAATCCCTCGCATATATAGCGAACTCATCAAACTTCCTCGAAAGCGCAGAAGCTATGTCCTCTTGAACAACACGATAGCCTACTTTTTCATTTACAAAATACTTATAAGAAAGATCTGTTTCGCCCTCCAAATAAAGAGCCAGTCTCTCGTTAAGCTCTTCATAATACTGCCTCTCCTCCTTAGTGACGTAATTAACAATACCGTCAATTTCTTTAATTAATTTCTTCATTTATTGACTCCGTTACTCCCAAATGCTCATCAAATATTTTGAAAAAAACCAGCGCCCATTAGCGGCCCTTCCAACGAAGACGTCAACAACGTAAGTGTCGCCTATATTATCCAACATATCATTTACCCTGTACCCGTTAAGGTCATAGCCTCCCTTCCGGACATCTGTTCCAAGAACAGTTTTAATGAAATCTTTTGAACTTAGCTGCCGATCGCTTAATTTCCTCACCGACCCAGTTGTATTTTTTTCACTTCAAAGAAATCATATTTCCCGTCATGCCTCAAACCGACTAAATCAATGCCATTATTAGATTTATTTTGCACCGAAACACATCTGCATAATTGCCTGAGGCTTCGAGCTGAGATTTCGCATGGGATTCGCCAAAATCCCCCAAGCGCTCACTAAAGCACAGGCCAAGCGGATCGATCCTTGCTAATGGGTCCGGCACATAACCATAAGTATTAATCCCACCAAGCAACCCAATCGGGTCCATCTGCGTGTAACGTCCGGCGACCGGGTCGTAGTAGCGGAACAGGTTTTAGTACAGGCCACACTACTCGCCACATCCCTGTGGCTCGCCCCTTCGGGGTACACTACGCGTATTCAAATGTGTTCCCGACAAATTTGTCGCGGTCGAGATATTGTCCCTGGAAGCGCAGGTTCTGCGGCACCTGCCACTGCGGTACGCTGAGTTCGCGCTCCGTTTTGCCCCAGGTGCTGAACTGCCCGCGCCAGACGGTCTGGCCATCAGCGTCCGTCACCCGCTCCGGCAGGCCGTTCAGTTCGGGGTGGTACCCGTAGATTTCGCAGTCGTCGAAGGCGCTGTCGACCCGCGCCATGGTAAAAAATATAGCTGTTAAACTAAAACTTCAGCTCCAACACCATCAATTAAGAGACTACGCAAAGAAGGAGATATAAACTCTGCATCGTTTATATCCAAATTTCCAAAACCAACTTTGTAGAGACCATATCCATTACTTCCTTTAGCATAAAATATAATCTGGCCTCCTTCATCATCACCTATTGCCAAGGATTCAGGAATATACTTTTGAACGTGATGCTCTTTGTTAATTTCTAGGCAACCCTTAGCCCCCCAAATACGCAGATAAACCTCATCCAACACTAAAATTTCGGCTTCAGATATTTGATTAATGAAATGCAAGTATTCATCCGGAATATTTAAATTTTTAAAATGATCTTTTAAAGCATCAATCTCATTTTGTTTAGACGCTTCCGCATATGTATCTAATCTGAAAATATTATTAAGCTTAAAAAAATCGTTATTCATAATAACTCCACCTTAGCATACGGAACATTAAGTTTATCAAGCATTCTATATTGCTGATCTAGAACACTTTGAATGACTTCATCTTTAAAACCTGCATCCCGAAAATCGGTGACTATATTATTTAACTCATCTTGTAACGATAATGACCATTTCCCTTTACCTTGCGCAACTCGTAGATTGCGTCTGGCATTTTGTGCGTTGGATATTATTATATGAGGCAATCCCTTACCTGTTTCGATCGTTACAGTAGGTGCAAGCTTAGGATTATAACCATACTGAGATAGGTTATTAATCGCCCATTCTTGCTGAAGCCCGAGATGCGACTGTAGTCGGCCGCCGTTAGGTCCCATTACTTTTGGTTTCGGTAATGAGTCTTTATGTGTTTTGTTAAAATAGATGCACGGCGCCAACCCTCACGGATCCGCCCACACCAGCGGTGTTCGGCGCATACTGATACAGGTTTATCTCGCCCGCGAGGGGCTCCGGCCACAGGTATTCGATTTCGCGCCCCTGCTCGTCGATAAACAATAGCACGTCATCCTGCGCGCGAACCTCCAGCGAGAGCGGTAACCCCCCTCTGACCGAGCCAGCCGTTGCCGATTTCGTCAGAAAAGTAATAGCGCTGCCAGTTCAGCGGTACGGAGACCGGGAAGAAAAAGTCGTTATCTTTCTCCCCGAAAAGAATTTTAATGCCGAGAGTAGCATTAACCGGGCTCCCGACGAGCGGCGTTACATCTGCGGTATTGGGGATCTTGCACGACTCGGTCTCTTTTTTGGCTTTGCCTTTATCGCTGCCGCCCTTTTCACTGCCCGCTTTTTTCGCTTTTACGGCATCTTCCGCACCTTCTTTGGCGCCTTTCAGGGCAGCTTTTTCAATTTGCACGGCCGATTTCTCAGCGAGCTTTGCGGTCTCTTTTACCAGCCCTTTTGTCGCGCTCGCCGCCTCTAACACTTTGCCCACTTTGACCGCCATCTTACCGGCTTTGAAGGCCGCGCTCCCCCTGGTACAAAGTTCGCCGCAGCGTTGCCGTAGTCCCATTCGGCGGCATAAATAGCAGCGCTCGCACCATCGGCCACGACGCCCAACACCGGTACCGCCCCTATGATATCCAGCCCGGTATGAACAATATCGCCCCACTCGCATCACCAGCTTTTCTTTTTAGGGGGTTGGCGCTTTCCGCTTTTACGTTGCCTTTCGATGCCGGCGCATATTGCAATTTGCCGATAGTATTTACTGTCGCCATATAAATTTCATGCGATGGATTGCGTGTTCTTAACAGAATATTTAAGTTTTTATCCCGAAGAAAAATAAAGGCGATACTTTATTTCAGATGCACCCCGTAACAACTTCTTTTTATAACAGAATAAAAAAACGCCTGCACTAGTAAAGGTAATAAAGTACAGATGGAATTATCGCCTCGGAGAGGAGCGATAAGTATTGTGAAGCACCATTCACTCTTTAGCGGACGGCCAGTGCAAGCCTTTGCGGATGGCAAGCTTACGAATCTCTTCTAATTTATCGACGGTTCTTTTATCGCTCTCTTTTTCGCGATCGATAACATCTGAGAGCATCTTCCCAAAATTTAAGCCATTCTGGTTTTCAATATTGGGGTTAGCACCATGGTTCAGCAAATACTCAACCTGGTCCAGTTCCATGCCAGCCAGGGCGGACATCAATACCGTTTTACCGGCGCTGTCTGTTTTATTGACATCGGCACCCGCTAACAATAAATACTTCAGAACGGCAAACGAATTGTCAGAGGCGGAGTTAAAAATCAACGGCTGGTAATTGGTCATGGCGTTGGGGCTGAGGCCACCGTCAATCAACGCTTTGAGATAAGCAGGGTTGTTTGAGCTCGCCATCACGGCTGCCGGGCTGCCAAAATCAGGAATATCCTGTAGCGGATCCGCACCCGCTTTGACCAGCTCCGTCACGATAGACAGAGAGCGGCCATCGCCCTTTGTCGCCTCCAATAGCGCGTACATCAGCATAGTCATGCTCTGACGGCCGGGTTTATTTAAATCAGTGCTTTTTAACAAGGCTTTTACTTCAGACAAATTATGCTCAGCAATCGCCTGAGCGAGCTGTAATTGCGTACCGCTAAAATAAACTTCCGGCGCTGCTTGTTTCATATTCGTGCTTCCGTGACCGGGTATTACAACAGAAAAGAGTGCCAGCCCTGCGAGGAGACTGCAAATTAGCCTTCGCAAAGTTTTCATTTTTATCTCCTTATAAAACCATCAGTATAGCCTGATCCTTTGCTTTCTCTTTTTCGATACAAGAGAGTCACATCACTCATAACGCGGCGAAGCGTGGGGTTAGCTTTCCCACTTGATATACCATTCTCATTATCCGCCGCCGGAAGTACGGCAATAACCATTCTAGTATAGTCCCCAATCGGGCCGCCGATTTTTGCGCCCAACACGACAAGTCAGCCGATCATCCAGGAGTTTAACGTCGACACAGGAGAGGGTATTTTAGAGTTGTGCCATCACTAGCAAAATGAATGTACCCATCGAAGAGAATAAAAATTCTAATAAGACAAGACTAAAGAAACGTCACTTTGTGTGGATAAAGGATCCTTTATCCCTCTAAATAACATTAAGCATGCGTTATGAAAGATAATATTCAGGGAAGTATGTTTTTATTATTATGTATTATTTTTACGCCTGTGTATTTCAAAAAGATGCTTATTCAATAAATCAGGTGTGATTACACCTTTTAATAGATATGATTCTCCTGATTTTATTGCCATTTATAGCCAAGCAATTAATTTATTCTAATAATGTTGATATGTTTTTCTGTGTAACTTGATCGTGGCCTCACTGAGGTCATCTTATTGTGACTTTTTCAAAATTAACACTTTTTCCTGTTCCGTCCAATTAGGAAACCTACTCTGCTTTCTGAAAAAAATGTCGCTAATGCCAAAGGGGAACGGATGCTGAACTTCTGGCCCCCTTCTGGGAAACCAGATAAGTATGCAGTTTATAATGTATTAATTTTTTTTTGAATTTACCTTTACGGAGCGGCCCACCCAGTGCGCATTAGTGGAGATCGAATCGCAAATCAGAACCACAGATCCAATCAGCGATGCTCTATAAATCACAACACATCAGCAAATAACCCACTATTTTCAGAGTACTGAAAAAGCAGCTTGCACCTGCCAGAACACTTTGCAGTTTCAGTTAAGACACGTCGCAAGTTTTATGAAATTTTATAACAAGGCTATGGCTACCGCAGACGCAGGTACGCTCGTGTCGCACACGCCATTCGCAGCCAGTTCAAACAGGTAATGTCAGATAACGAAGCGGCTATTATGATTGTACATAATTGATGCGCGCTCGCTGCTGAATATACCAATAATTGATATAGAAACATACTGTCATTATCTTTTATATACAGATGATTCCTATTTCAAGAAAATTCGGCATTGAAGGTAGGAATGAAATGAGAGTAAGTACAGCATATTTCATGAAAGACACAAATAATAACGTGCTGGTACGTTAGTAAAGAAAGAGTTTCGCCTTTGCAATACCGCCTGATTTAAAGGATTTGGTAAGAAAGAATAATATTTTAATTAAAGAGGCAACTAATTATAGGGGTGGGAATATTGGTTATTTTGCGCCGAATGGACGCTGATGCACGTAGCGTGGCGGTAAGGCTAGTGTACCTCCGACATGGCTGGCAAGCTTGCACGCCGTCAACCCTCCCGGCTGATAATCACATCACTCAGGCAATCTGGCATTTTAGCGGTAAAGCTGAACGTCACGCTCTCGCCAGACGCACCGGCAGGCGTCGTGTAACTGGTCACTTCATCTAATGAATGGCCTCGTGGAGTGTCAGTAATCGTGAGCATCGGATAATGCTTTTTGATTTCACTCCGGGTCAGGCACTCACCCCGCCAGTGAAACATAAACATCACCGTTTTTTCATGCGGATCTCTGCTCAGCCTTAATTCAATACCGGTTGCCCTTCCCGCCGCAGAAAATGCAACATTCCCAGCACCGTAAAAATTGATGTACTCGTTCTGATCCTTGAGCCAAAACGTCACGGGTAAGCGGTTAAGCGTAGCAACATTGGTATCCGCTAAGGATTTACGCATGGTACTAATAAAATCCCACAGTGAATGCGGGCGCATATCAGCCACAGCATTAGCCGAGCTCAATATCATCATGAAAGCGATGGCAGAGGTCGTTTTCTTTATTCTCATTACAATCCTCTATTTCTCCGGCTGCTGAGTTTTAATCATCCCACAGATCTAATGCTTCCAACGGTGCAATACACTCCGAGCAAACGGTCGATAAAAGCCGCCGCATTTTCAGAATGACAAAGCGGTCGTTTAGCGATTTTTTTTCTATGTCTCTGTCGTTCAGATGGATAACCGTAGTGAACGGAAGTTCTAACGCCTGCACATCTTCTTTTTCAAGAAAGTAATGAGGAGAACCGGTTTCAACTCCATTATTCCATTTATGCACAGTCAGTCGGCAAAACGCATAATCTGATAACGGCTTGTTTTGATGCAGTATCTCTTTGATCTTTTTAGATAAACAATAGTTCGCAGCTTTATTGTGTATGGGGCATAACAAGAGCATTGCACACCTTTTGATGTTGGTGATTGTGTGAGCCTGTACTGCCGTTGAACGACTTAAGTTTTCTGTGCCAGCCAGTGTAGATTGAGAATATCAAAAAACCATCCCATCTCATTAATAAACCCGCCCGGGCTGCTTTGGCATTGCATTCTTCCACCTACATATTATTTATAGGTAGCCACTTTAAAATCCCGGTAACCATCCCACTAAATTTAGCGCTAATCCAATCAAAATCAGATGGATAACAGAAAATATCCGCCGCTACCGCCATTATTTCAGCTAATCCGAAATGCCTCTCCTTAGAATATTTCAATCGCCCCATTCGTGCTTAGTCATTACCCTGCCCACACTGAATTTTAAGGGGGCGGCATGCTGTTACACATTCTCTATCTGATCGGCATCACTGCCGAAGCCATGACCGGCGCGCTGGCCGCCGGGCGGCGTCGAATGGACACCTTTGGCGTCATTATTATTGCCACTGCGACCGCGCTCGGCGGCGGCTCGGTGCGCGATATCCTGCTTGGCCACTATCCGCTTGGCTGGGTGAAGCACCCGGAGTATGTGCTCATCGTTGCTGTTGCCGCGGTGCTGACGACAATCGTTGCCCCGGTGATGCCACACCTGCGCCGCCTGTTTCTGGTGCTGGACGCACTCGGCTTGGTGGTATTTTCCATTATCGGGGCGCAAATTGCCCTCGATATGGGCGAAGGCCCCATCATTGCCGTGATTGCGGCTGTCATCACCGGCGTTTTTGGCGGCGTGCTGCGCGATATGTTCTGTAAGCGCATCCCTCTTGTGTTTCAGAAAGAACTCTATGCCGGGATCGCGTTTGCTGCCGCCGTGTTCTATATCGCGCTAAGCCATGTCGTCACCAATCATGACATCGTGGTGATTACCACCCTGCTGTTTGGCTTTACCAGCCGCCTGCTGGCGATACGCTGGAAGCTGGGCCTGCCGGTGTTTCATTACAGGCATAATGTTCACTGAAAAGCCTTTACGCCCTGCTTCGCAAGCCAGGACGTCAACTGCTCAATTACCGGCGCACGGATAAAAGCAACAACCTGCCGTGCTTTTTGTGTACCGATGGCGGGCAGCTGTTGCCAGGCCAGTTCATCCCGGCTGCGCATCTGCCGCCATGAGATATCGCCCGCCGCATTGATCGCCGATTGCGGCAGCGGCGCACCGAGCGCATGAAGCCAGCGGCTTAATGGCCTCTCACGCGTTAAGGAAAAACGATGCCAGAGTTGCAGGCCGCGCGTGGGCGACATTCCGGGTGTGGTCTGCAACTGCTCTTTTGTTAGCGTAAGCCAGGAGAATAGATGCTCAAAATGGTGCGCCTGATGCAGAGTCCGCCAGCCGCTTTCACTCAATCCGGTGATGTCGAGCGCCTTGTCCGAACTGAGCCAGGAGAGGCGGGCAATAAACTGTTGCTGACAATCCGGCGTGGTATAAAAGCAGCTCAGCGGTGTAAAACGAGCTTCCGGCGGTGTGGGCGGCTTTCGAACAAGGTTACGCCAGACCACGCGCTCCACGCGAGGGATCCCCTGCCCGGCAAGGGTGACGGCAATATGATCGCCCGGTGCAATATCTAACGCCTGCCAGCGCTGAACCGACCCAATATTCACGCGCTGCACGCGCTTATTATCAAGTTTTACTGGCTCCAGCAGCGCGACAACGGAGATTTTCCCGGTCCGCCCGATTGCAAATTGAATATCCTGTACCGCTGCCACCTCTTCTACCGGTTCATACTTCCAGGCTACTACCCAGTCACTTTGACCGGGTAACCACGCTTTGCCCGCAGGCTCCGCACTTGTGCGTACCACCACGCCATCCGTGACGAAGGGCAGCGGCGAAGTGAACCAGTGCTGACGAAGACGCTCAACGTCCTGCACGCTGTTGACCGGTGCGCTGTAGTAGTGCGCCTCTTCAAAGCCCGCCTTTTTCAGTACCACCAACCGCTGCGCCAAGGTGGCAGGGCCATCGGGCCAGGCCCAGACAAAAAAAGCAAGCTCATTAAGCAGCTCCGGGTTGTCGTGCCGCATCATCGCGCCGGCGACTTTTGCCCTGGCATTAAGCCCACCGGCCTGTTTTTGGATATGTCCCTTGCGGCGTAAATAGAGCTCACCCTGCAGGACGCTATCCGCCAATGCACCGGTAACGGTTTTTGGGATCGCGGGAATGGCCTGCGCCTTTGCTGTCCACTCCTCGCCCGCAAGGCCATTACCCCGGCTGATCGCCTGTGCCAGCCTGCCGTTGCGATAGACCAGCGTGACGGCAACGCCATCCACTTTTGGCTGCACCCAAAGATCCTGCTTTCCGCGCATCCACTGCTGCAGGGCCCATTTATCGGCCAGCTTACGCACCCCGGTATGGGCAACTGGATGAGCATGATTGCCGCCCGACAAAGCTGGCGCAAGGTCTGCGGATGTCATGTTGAAACAGTGCTGCCAGTTAGCCAGGCGCGCGCTCATCTGATCGTAAACATCATCGCTCACCTCGCTTGCGCCTCTTGACCAGTAATCTTCGTTCCATCTGCTGAGCTGCTGTTTCAGGCGCTGTACCTCATCCTGCGCCCGTGATGGTGACCAGACCGGACAAGCCGCCAGGCTAAACGCACTCCATAGCAGTAGAAAAATGGTAACCCCAACACATCTCCACATCATGCCTTCTCCCTTGTGATTGCGGAGTGGTTATAACGCTGCGTTTGAGCGCTTTCGAGTGGGAAAAAGGCAGGATGCGAGCGGGCTTCCGGGAAACGTACATAGCAATGAAAACGTGCATAAAAATCAGGAAAGCAGTACGCAAAATCGAATCATTGATGGGAAAACGGGTGACAAAAGCTACGTCACGTAGCGGCGATGTGTATAATAGGCACGTATGTAAGTTCCTA
>Ga0157360_1000684_pt1 | contig 12820 bp, 9 predicted proteins | sample AttlaeALBM1_FD_111483 | JGI IMG/M metagenome (GOLD analysis project Ga0157360, IMG submission 111483) | Fungus gardens microbial communities from leaf cutter ant in Ribeirão Preto, State of São Paulo, Brazil - Atta laevigata ALBM1 | ecosystem: Host-associated > Fungi > Mycelium > Unclassified ... | reverse complement strand
CTCTGTTCATCTCATTTATTACTATTTTCACTTTTATCATTTAATTATTTAATTAATTAGCAAAAACACTCTTACTTATTACATAAGCTAGAATAGTAAAAGTGACACAACACAAAAATAAAAAATATAGATATCCTTTGACCCTCAACCACTAAACTCAAAGACCACTTTTCCCTCTGAATTCGTTATCCTTCCCACAATAGCCACAATAGTAATTGTATATATAGTATAGCAAATCTAACGAGGACTCTATTGAGTTCTCTTTGTCAAATGCTGAACAAAGAGCAGTTGGCTTGATTCTGGCACAAAGTTTGGCTCTCTGACAGTCTTTTATCTTTGGACTGAACTAAATGGAACAACATTGAACTAACCCATTATTAGACAATAACTTGGACTTGACTCAACTTGTCACCCTTGTCACTGATCTGTCACCTAACTAGTCACTTAGAGTTACAAGTAGTGTTACTACATTGTAACAACTGTTACATACCTAGTTAGGATAGATATAGACCAGAAAGAGAAGAAAATGGCAAGTTCTCTCTTTCTGTATTTCCTTTGTAAAATCTACATTGAGGAATTGGTACTCTTACTGTCTTTGGACATCTCAAGGGTGCTACTCAAAGTCTCATTGACATCTCTCCTCTGATATAACTTCACTAAAAACCTTAACCAGACCCTCTAACAAGGAATGTGAAGATATCAAGTGTTAGATATAGGCTTCAAGTTAAACATACTCAATTGTGAGGTTTAGAGTCTTAACAAAAGGTATCACTATTGTCCAGCAATGTTCTACCCTCTCTGCAGCTTTAACAAGTGATTCACAAATATTAAAATATCATTGTTCAATAGGACCATTGGCTCAAGAATTATAAGATGAGATCCAGATGTGATTAATGCAATATTGCTTTGACAAATACTCCACAGCCTGAACAAATGCTAGACTATAGTTGGTAACAATTTCCTCAATGGCTCTCTATTGGCATAGAATGTCTCTGAAAACAAATGAGCCAATTATATGACTATTTTTGTGGCACAACATATACTATTCTAGATATGAGGAAAGTGAACAGCATGCATGAATGATATAGTAATACCCATTGGACTTTGGCATAAACATTGTGTCAATATATACTTTTTGAAAGAGGAAAAGGGATACTAGGACCATAGGAAGTATGTATAAGTATTGCATTGACCAAACTTGATACTCATAACATGTTTTCAGGTACCAGCAGATATCATCATCAAAGTAGGGCCACCAAAATCATTCAAGGATCCAGGTATAAGTAGTGAATATGCTCTTGTGGCTGAGTTTGTCATGAGCTTGCCTTAGTAAGTCTAACTGCTTTTTTTCATTAACCACTAGCTTATGCTTTGCTCTAGAATCCTCCTTCTATAACTGTCTATTAGCAACAAAGAAACCTGAGGCTTTTCTGATTAATACTTTCAGTTCTTTAGCCTCTATCCTATCTCTCTGCAACAGATTCATTAAGAAATCCATTATCTTCTTTAACTCAGTATTGTAAGACTTTAGCCAAGGTGACTTAAATCTACTCCAAGTCTGAGTTGATAAGGAGAACTTGATGGAGTTCTCATTTAATTCTGTATACTACTTATACAGCTACTACATGGTCTATGCACTACTTTCCCATGGTTCTCATGTGAATTAGTCATGTGATGTCACCTGACTGTGACTTGTGACCTTTGTGACACTTGGTCACATAATACTTTCTTGTGCTCCATTCTTGTGTAGTAAGTCCAGAAAAGAATAGAAATATAAATAATAACTTAGCTATTTTGCCAAGTCATGACAAGTATCCTTTGCTTTTGCTCTGTTAGATTGAGGGATTGGTATGTTTGGGTGAGGAGTAGATGATAGGTAGACAGTTGCTGCTGGTTTGTGGTGGGTAGATGAAGTATTTTCCAGATATAACATATTGAACTCTTTATTCAGGAACTCAATTGCATATGTGTTTGTATATACCATCCATTGAGATATGTCTAGATAGCTTGAGTTTATGCAAAGTGTTGTTGATGCCATGGTGTTTTTGTAGAGAAATAAATTTGCAAGATCAATCTACTCTTTATAGTTGTCACAAATGGCCACTTACTGATTTGTAATTGGTGAATTTGATATTCAAAAGGCTCAAAAAAGTGAAGTTAGACAAATAGCAAGAGATGTTGTTAAGTCTGAAGTCTAATCCTCAGACAGGGAGTCCTTATATATAGAAAAGTGATGATCTGTGCACTAGAACAGGCCATCACATGCTACTATCTATTGTTCTACATATGGTAGTGCCTTTGTGCTCAAAATAGCAATAACTTAACTATATGGAGGCTGTCTTTTGTACTAATTAAAGGCAGATGACTATCTATGGGTAATTAATCAATGTTCATGTGCAAACATTGAGGTCTTTATATCTCCACTAATATTAATCACCTTGGGATTGTTTTAAGCTCATTCTGAGAGTTATAAAGAGGGCCTTTAGTAAGCCTAGAAACAAAGCATCAATCATGGTAGTTTCCAAGATATCAGCAATTTAATAAACGGTAACATAGTGGTTACCTGTTAATCTGCTTAATATCTCAGCCAATTCTAATTGCCTCAAGATATGACAGGTATCAATTGAAAGGTCTTCTCAAGAGCTTTCTGTAGTAGTTGAGACTGTGAGAATTGTTGAATAATTGATAGAGATATGACTGAATAAAGCTTGTGACAATAGTCCTTCTCAACAGGGTCCTTAGGAGCTCAGGAGCATTAAGATAAGCCATCTGGGCCATGACCATGCCTAGGAACATGATGAAGTTAGAAATAAAAGAAAAGAATAGCAGATATCTAATGATTGATCAGTGTGTTAGGTTGAATATCTGGATTGTTAGTCATTCCCTTGATATATTTTGTATCGACTTCAACTACTAAATTTTTACCCTAATTATCCAGATCCAACAGTTCTTCAATGCATGAAAAAGACCAAAAAGCTTGAGTTTTTCCTGTGAGTACCTGCTTTCTCTTTCTGATAATGTTATTAACCCAAATTGTAAGAGATAGTGCTTGGCATCAACCCCAATTTGAGAAAGAATATATCCAACAGTAATAGAGGATGTATCCACAGCAAGTATGACTTTGTGTCTACTTGCATAGTTGATCACATGAATTGCAGGTAAGTTTTTTGCTAATGTCTTAAGTTTCTTCATAGCCTCTAACTCTTGTTTTCCAAAGGTAAACTCTATGTCCTTTTGAGTGAGATGAACCAGTAGATGGGCAATCATAGCATAGTCTTTGATAAATATCCAGATAGCCCCAACTGTCCCAAGAAAACCTTGAACTTTTATAAGTGATTTACAAATTGGCCAGTCCACTATTTTCTGAATACAAGCTGTATCTGGAAGGCATCTTTCATAAGTACAGAGGTGACCAACAACAACAGCAAAAGGTACACAAATATGGGATTTTGCTGTTGAAAAGGTACCTCCTACATATTGAACTCATTGGAGGATTTGGTTGACATTTTGGAATAGCCAACTTAGATTCAAGGGTATATTATAACCCAGGAGTAAAGTCAAGTGGATGGAAAGAAAATAAAGGAAAAGTTTCAAGGGGGTTTGAGGGAATATAGCAGATAATTCAGAAGTCTTCTAGCAGGGTAGTGGCAACTAGTTTGACTCAGTGAGCAACTTTTTTATAAGCAAACAATGAGACTTGATCTAAGAAAAATACTGGAATAGAGATTTCATAAATTTCTTTTGGGTATGTAAGTGATTAAAATAGAACTGAAGTGAAGGCAATTGGTGATAGTATGAAATAGGAAAGAGGCTTGATAGAAATTTGCAATATGTTGTTTGGTTTGGGAATTTCATGAGGGATATACTAATATGAGCTAATGATTTTATCTCCTTGACAGGTAGTCAAATCCTCAATTATTAAAAACCTAAGGTAGCAGATACATTAAAAGAGGAGCAATTATGAGACTAGATTAGATTGGTAATGACTGTCTGTGAGTTTGGATCAACCAGTGTGATGTATGAGTCCCCATTTGAAAAGTAGCAAGTGTTGGTCTGGGCAAGGGTAAGAAAAGGTTGTTTAAGTAGCATCTTATAGAAAGTGTTGCTAATAACCTATACTTGAAGATAGAAGTCACAGTTTCCAATAGTGACTCTGTCACAAACTTCATTCAGTCATATCTCCATCAATTCTTCAATGATTCCCATGGTTTTAAAGGCTATAGAAAGCCCTCAAAAAGACCTTTCAATCAATGCTAGTCACATCTTGAAACAATCAGTATTGGCTGAGATATTAAGCAGATCAATAGGTAACTACCATGTTACCATTTATTAAATTGCTAATATCTCAGAAACCACCACAATCAATGCTTTGGTTCTAGGCTCATTCTGAGCCTAGAATGACCTCAAGGTGATTAATACTAGTGGAGATATGAAGGCCTCAATGTTTGCACATGAACTTCATCAATTACCCATAGATAGTCATCTGTCCTTTTCTTAGAACAAAGAATAGCCTCCATAAGGTTAAGTTATCACTATATTAAGCAAAAAGGCACTACCATATATAGAACAATAGGTAGTAGCATGTGATGATCTGTCCTAGTGCACAGACTATTACAATTTTGTATATAAGGACTTCCTGTCTAAGAATTAGACCTCAGACTTATGTTATGAGAGCCCCCAAAAGGAAATAACTTCCCACACTTTTAAATAGTTAATCCACAATCTCAAGACATATAACAGGATAAAACTATAAATAGTATAAGAACCTTAAGTAAGCCATATCATATGATTAGGTCAAGTGATTGTAGAATATTCTAGAGGAACATGTAATTACAAGACTTTTGTGCACAGACCATATAAAAGTAGTATAAGTAGTGTACATAATACAATAGGGAACTCTATTAAGTTCTTTCTGAACATTCACCTAGGATGAACTCTAAGTCTTTATGACTCAACGTTAACATAAGAACTCAATACCCAATGATGATCTCACATCTTACAACCTCACTACCCACTTATTTCCTTATCTTTCTCACTAGTGAGCACAGCATTCACAAGTATCTTGGATAGTGGGCCCTAGCTATAAAAGAGACTTCTCAGTCAGTTAGGGATTGAGGAAGGAGACTAGATACCAAGTCCAGGTATTTTGTTCAAGTCCTGATCTTATAACTAGACATTGTTCTTTATTTCTTTCTCTGTATAAGCTCCATGCTGTACTCTATTGTGAGTGGTACATATAAGGGATCGATAGTTATTCTTTAGGAAGCCACTTAGCTTAGGAGTCCTCTTTTTAGAGGCAATTGTTTACCAATTTGATTAGAGTAGTAGTCAGTAAGGCAATAGGACTCTAGACAAGTGAAGATTTTGTGCCTTATTGGACATAGCCTTAAGTAGTTACCCTAGAAGAAGAAATCTTGCCAATAAGCTCCAAGTACAAATTATTACCATCACCACCACCACTACCCTATGACAAAATGTCTCAACAACAATAACAACAACAACTACAGCAACAAGGGGAACCCTTTGTAGTGCCTGCCCCTTGCCAACTACCACCTAGCAGAGAGGAACAACTTCTCTCTATTATTGCTAACCTGTAGCAGTAGATCAATACTATGCTCCTCCAACAGTAAGGAAGCAGAGTAGAGGTCACAAGACCTCTGATATTTGGTGAAAAGATAGAAGAAGTGAGCACATTCATCAATGCAACTTGCCTATATTTGAGTATAATAATGAATAGGGAGACAGCAATAACCCAAATTGCCTAGGTGTTGTCATATGTATAGGGAGAAGTGGCAGAGGCATGGAAGGACAACCTGTTGGATAAGTTGGCCAAGAGAGAGTCAGAGGTTGAGACAATGGAGAGGTTGTTTACAAAAATAAAGAATAAGTTTGGAGAAACAACAGAAGAAGAGAGAAAGATAGAGTAGTTAAGGACAATAGAACAAGGAGAGAGGTCTTGCAATGAATATGTCTGGGAATTCAAAAAGATCATTAGGGAAAGCAGCTACAAGGAAAGACCCCTCATTGAGGAATTTAAAAGAGACTTGAATGGGGCCATTCAAAGAAAGCTAGCAGAGACAGAAAACCTACCAACCACTATTGGAGAGTGGTAAGAGAGGATGGTAAGATTAGATAGAAATCAGAGACAAAATAGGACAGGAGAAAGGTTGCTTGCAGTGTGCCCAGGGGGAAATGCACAGCCAAGAGGAGGGGGATATGTATAAGAAAACTAAACTCCAAGCCGGTGTTACACCATTAGAGAATTTTCTGTGGAAAAGTAGCATGGGATAAAAGTTATAACCCTGGGTTTCACTATTGGAACCCACTCTAGAGACCTTCTACAAGCCCCAGACATAATCTAGACCCAAAATTGGGTACTTCTCTTAGGTAGTGACTGAGTTGCCACATGCTAGAATAGCATATACCTTGGGAGGCAAGACTGATGAGCTAGCATCAGGTTTCTCAGATACAAACTATCAATGTTGAAACTCTAGAAATCAGAGGCTCAGAGATCTCTTTGGAATGTGAGATAATTTTGATCTAGAGCAGACTTAGACTAATATAACATCAAGACGGCAGATCAAAAGTCTATCAGTGACTAGTGATCCCATCACTGCTAGACTCAGTGAAGAAACGGATGTGCTGTCAAATGATGATTGTATTGCTGATGCTCGGACACACTGTCATGTGTTTCTAGACTGTATTCAGAGTAGAAGGAAGCCAGTTCAGGGTTCAGGGAATAATGGGCAGGAGTGAAGTATGGAGGTGGAGCAGGATCACATGGTCATATCTAGGAGGTATGGAGGACAGGAAGGTGATGGCTGTCATAGCCACATGGTAGTGTCATAAAGGAGAGACGTAAGGGAGAGTGGTAGAATAGAGAGTTTCCTTTTCTATTTCTTTTTAATTGAGTCTCTAACATTTGTAAGATTATAATATATTTCTCAGAGTGGAGATTGAGAGAGAAAAGCCTTCTTGGCCCTTGCCTTCATCTCAAAAGCTCTTGAGGTTGTAAATGCAATTCTCTTGAGTGTGTAAGGGGTGATCTTGGTGAGAGGTTAAGTTGGTGAATGTTTTCTATCATATACCTTATTCTTTCTGGAGCCAAGACAGCAGTCGCTCAGGCAACCTTCTATGGAATAGCAGGCCTGAAAAGCCTGGCTAATCATTGACTCAGGTCGTATCACACCCATAAGAATTGGTGTGGGGGTGCAGATGAGGGCTTGATTGAGTGTAGTAAGGCCCATGAGTGGTTTACTGACTATTCTACTAGTGAGCTTGTTACGGTGTGTAAAGGTGGACACCTTAGGAACACTATGCAAGGCAGATCTAGATTGAACTCACCATCATTTTACTATTTTTACATTACAGATAAGCTATGCTTCATATTTTAATTTCTTTCTGATACCCCCACTTCCTCTTTCTCCCCATGAACCCTTTAGTATGCAATTGGGAACTGTCACCACCCCCTTTCTACTTGCTAGTCACAGCTAATTGCCCTTTTGCCCCTTTCACTGGAATAAAGCCAACTACTCTTTGTTCAGCAATTGACAAAGAAAACTCGATAGAGTCCTTGTTAGATTTGCTAGACTATATATACAATTACTGTTATGACTATGCGTCTTGTCTCCCACAGTCCTTATGTCCATCAGCTGACTTCTTTGTCATATGTTGTGACTATGACTGTGACATAACATTTCTGTGACTGTTGTCACACCTTTGTGACTCTATGACTTGTCATGTGATATTTCCCATGCTCCACCTTAGTAATAAAAGAAAAGAAATATTAAATAATAACTTAGCCATTTTGCCAAGTCATGACAATATAGAGGAGGATTATATGAAGGGAGAGGAGGACAGATTACATAGAGAGCAGAAAACAACAGTGGGGGATATTGGGGACCAAGTGTGCCCAGTCAAAGTCAAATGGGTCCAAGAAGAGACCCAAATACAATGGAAGTAGATAGAGGAAAGAGAGGGGATAGAACATGCTATGTATATGGAAAATAGGGCTATATAGCCAAAAATTGCTAGGAGAAATAGAGAAAGAAAGGACAAGTAGTAGAGATGCTGTAAGAGTTGGCAAAAGACAATGGAAGACAGTAAGCTCTTAACTGGCCTGTCAGCATCTAAAGTCCAATGACCAGAATTAAGCCAACTGTCTCTTTGTTCAGAGTTTGACAAAGAGAACTCGATGGAGTTCTTGCTTGATTCTCTACTACTTATACATTTTACTACTGTAGCTATGTGCTTGCTCTCCCATGGTCCTCATGTTACTCTAGTCATGTGACACTCTGTGACTGTGACATGACCATCTGTCACACCAATTGTGACACTGTGACAAAGTCACGTGATACTTTCCCATGCTCCATCTTATAGTTGTAAGTCCAATAAGAAAAGAAAAGAAAAGAAATATAAATAATGACTTAGCCATTTTGCCAAGTCATGACATGGCCTCTAACAATTTTTACAGTGTATTGCACCCAGAAAAATTGGGCAATAAAATAAATTCCACCAATACCACTAAGAAAGTAAGAGATATATAGTGTACATTATGGCCGCTAAGAGAAGTTTGGATAAAGGTGGGGCTAGAGAAACTGGAGAATCACAAGGGAGTAGCAGTAAAAGCATTGTTAGATAGTAGTACAACAGGCCTATTCATGGATATAACCTTTGCCAAGGAAAAAGGATTTAAAATGGAGAAGTTAAAAAACCCCCTCTTAGTAAGAAATGTGGATAGAACAGTAAATGTGGGAGGAGCAATAACATACCAGGTAGAGTGCAACATGTTCTTCAAGGGGCATGTAGAGAGAGTGAGGATGGATGTATGTAACTTGGGTAAAACAAAGGTGATACTGGGCATACCATGGCTAGCAGCGCTATCATGCCAGACAGCTGTTTAGGTAATAAAAGTGATATTTTTTACCATAATAACAAGAATAACCAGCTCAAGAGACAAGTTTGGCCCCCTAGAGATGTTTAAGTCTCGTTGACATCTCTCCTCTGATATAACTTCACTGAAAACCTTAACTGGATCCTTTAACAAGGAGCATGAAGATATCAAGTATTAGATATAGGCTTTAAGTTGAAATACATATTCAACTATAAGGTCTAGAGTCTTAACACCTATACAACGGCACAGGAGTTCTAGGTAGATCAATGGCAAGCTAGACTACTAGACTAGGTAAAGGCAGTAGTGTTATGATGCGAACACATATCTTAGAAATCCTATTATAGTGAGAGTAACCTCAAGTAGATTCATAAAAACTTTATTATCATCTCTTTTGGTTATTCAAGTCTTTCTCCTCTATTTCTTCCTTTTTAAGCTCTCTTTGTTATTTGATCATCTCCCCAGTGCTTACTTGTTTAGTACACAATTGTGAAACATCTCAGAGATTCTTTTACTTTCATTTGTTGTTACTTTTGTATTGTGATCAATTTCCCTTTGATCCCCATCAGCGATGGGGAGAGTATTGTCAACAAAGTGTATGGATGGAAAGTGGAGACCTATGACCTTCATCTCAAAATTGTTAAACACTACTGAACAAAATTATGAGATCCACAACAAGGAGATATTAGCAGTCATTAGATGTTTAGAGACATAGAGGCATTACCTGAAGGGTGCTGTTACACTGCTAGAGAATTTTCTATGGAAATGTAGCATGGGATAAAAATTATAACCCTGGATTTCACTATTGGAACCCACTCTAGAGAACTTCTACAAGCCCCAGACATAATCTAGACCCAAGATTGGGTCCTTCTATCAGGTAGTGGCCAAGCTGTCACATGCCAGAAAAGCATATACCTCGGAAGGCAAGACTGATGAGCTAGCATCAGGTTTCTCAGAGACAGACTATCAATGTTGATACTTCAGAACTCAGATGTTAAAGACTATATCTGGAATACAATAGAATTTCAATCTAGAGCAGACTTGGACTAATATGATACCAAGACAACAGATCAAAAGTCTATCAGTGACTAGTGATCCCATCACTGCTAGACTTAGTCAAGAAGTAGATGTGCTATAGAGTAACAGGAATATCGATTACCTTTGTATATACTTGCACGTGTTTCTAGATTGTATTCAGAGTAGAAGGAAGCTGGTTCAGAGATTAGAGAATGTTGGATAGGAGTGAAGTATGGAGGTGGAGTAGGAGCATATGGCTATGGCCGGTAGGCATGGAGGATAGGGAGGTGACATCTGTCATGTCCACATGGCAATGTCATAGAGAAGAGAAGTGAGAGAGGCTAGAAGAAGAAAGAGTTTCCTTTTTTATTTATTTTTAATTGAGTCTCATTAGTTTGTACTTTTAATATAACACTCAGAGAGCCCGAGAGAAAGATAATGGAATCTTGATACCTACCACCATCTTAAGGGCTTGAGAGTCGTCTTATGGTACTTTTCTGAGTTCTAAGTAAAGTAGTTGGGTTGTTGAGGAGACTGGAACTCTATATCCTACTTAGTCAAGAGACAAGATGCAATGGTCACTCAGACAACCTTTTACAGAGTAGCAGGCCTAAAAAGCCTGGCTAATCATCAACTCAGATTGTATCACACCCATAAGGTTTGGTGTGGGGATGCAGATGAGGGCTTGATTGAGTGTGGTAAGGCCCATAAGTGGTTTACTGACTACTTTGATAGTGAGCTTGTTATGGTGTGTAAAGGTAGATACCTTAGGGACACCATGTGAGGAGGATCTAGATTGAGCTTACAATCCTTTCAAACATTTTTATCTTAATTATCATGCTAAGTTTCTATATTCTCTTTTTAATACCTTCATTCTTGATTCATCCCACAAACTCTTTAGCATGCAATTAGGACCTGGTACCACATCTTTAGCTTGTACCAGGCTAATAGTCCCTTTTGTCCCCTTCAGTGCAAAGCTAGAGCTTGAAATCTGGACAGACCATAAAAACCTCCAGTACTTTATGACAAGCCAAAAGCTGAACCAAAGACAAGTGAGATAGACCCTGTACTTATTCCAATTCAACTTTACATTAAAATACATTCTGGGGAAAAGCATAGAAAAGGCAAATGGACTAAGTAGGAGACCAGATTGGCAAGAAGGAGTGGAAAAGGACAACAAGGATCAAATGCTGATCAAACCAGGTTGGATAAAAAGGATAGAAATACTAGTAGAAGAGAATGACCTGAGAGAAAATCAAAAAGGCACAGGAAGGAGATGAAAAGGTGGTAAATGCAGTAGAAGAACTTAAAAGGAGAAGAATAAAGTCACTTGGGGATAAAAAGTGGTTGATAGAGAAAGGAATAGTAATAAAGAAAGAGCAAGTATATGTACTGGAAGGAGAGTTGAGGGGAGAAGTAATATGCCTACATCATGATACCCCAGTGGGAGAGCATGGAGAAAGGTGAAAAACAATAGAGTTGGTCACCAGGAACTATTGGTGGCCAGGGATAACAAAGGAAGTAGGAAAATATATAGATAGATATAATGCCTGTCAAAGATACAAAAATAGGAGTGAAGTCCCAGCAGGAAAACTTATGCCTAATGTAATTCCAGAGAAACCATAGAGCCATATCTCAGCCAACTTTATCACCAAATTACTACTTGCCCAAGGATACAATGCAATATTGGTAGTATGTGATCAATTTAGTAAAATGGCCCACTTCATAGCAATAATAGAGAAAACATTGGCAGAGGGACTTGCCAAGTTGTTTAGGGATCATATGTAGAAATTGCATAGGTTCCCAGAAAGTATTATATTTGACAGAGGAGTACAGTTTGCGGTGGAAATGATAAAGGAGTTGAATAGTCTACTGGGAATTTAGACAAAGCTATCCATAGCCTACCACCCCCAGATGGACAGCCAAATGGAAAGAATAAACCAGAAGTTGGAGTAGTATTTAAGGGTCTTCATTGACTACCAACAAGAACAATAGCCTGACTAGTTAGGGACTGCTGAATTTGCCTATAACAACAAAATTCATTCAGCAACAAAAGTATCCCTATTCAAAACCAACTATGGCCAAGACCCAAGAATGGGATTTGAAGAAAGGAGAAAAGGAAAGTACAAAGTAGTAGAAAATTTTGTAGAAAGAATAAGGAAAATTCAGGAGAAAGCAAAAACAGTACTAGGAAAAGTGCAGAAGAAAATGAAGAAGTTCACAGATAGGAAATGAGGAGAAGGAGAAGAGTACAAAGTAGGGGACTTAGTACTGCTGAGTACAAAAGACTTGAAATAGCAGATGAAAGGAAGGAGATTGGAGAAGCTAACTGAACATTTTGTGGGACCATACAAAGTCAAAGGGGTTGTCTCAAGTAATTAGAATTAGAATTACCTAAATCTATTAAAATTCACCCCATAGTCAATGTTAGTCAAGTATGTTTGTATAAACAGGGACAGAAGAAAACACCACCAAAACTGGTTATCATTAAGGGGAAAGAAGAATTTGAGGTGGAAAAGATACTAAATAAAAGGATAGTAAGAGGAAAATAAAAGTTCTTGGTCAGATAGAAAGGGTACATGGCAGAAAAAGACACCTGGGAAAGTAGGGAAAACTTGGAAAATGCAAAAGAGTTGGTAGATGAGTTTGAGAGGGAGTATAGGGAAGAGGTTGAAGAACTTAGGTAACAGGAACAGGAAGAAGAAGAGAAGAAATTTAGTTGGGAACTACCTAGGGAATTTATAGCCAAATTACTCTATGGATGGGAACGAAAAAGGTATGAGAAGGAAAGTATCACAAAAGGCCACTTAATAATTTGTGATTGGTGAATTGAATATTCAAAAGGCTCAAAAAAGCAAAATTAGACAAGCAGCAAAAGATGTTGTTAAGTCTGAGGTTTAATCCTCAGACAGG
>Ga0157360_1000683_pt1 | contig 12835 bp, 7 predicted proteins | sample AttlaeALBM1_FD_111483 | JGI IMG/M metagenome (GOLD analysis project Ga0157360, IMG submission 111483) | Fungus gardens microbial communities from leaf cutter ant in Ribeirão Preto, State of São Paulo, Brazil - Atta laevigata ALBM1 | ecosystem: Host-associated > Fungi > Mycelium > Unclassified ... | reverse complement strand
AGGGAGGGGATTCAGTGGAACAGGATTGGCCGGGCGGTAGAGTCGTGGAAACACTTGTTGATTCCTATTTTGGACCCTAGCTCCATGGAACAATATGCTACTGCGGAAACGTGGAAGAATTGCAATCTTAGATCAAAACACTATGTATGGATGATATGAACTGCCTAAATAAGAATTCTTGAGCGTCGAACAACCTGATAGATAATACACATTCCAGTTGACCGAGCCTAATGCTAGTTGTTTTGTTCCGAAGCAAAGATATCCGCGGAGGCCGTTCGTTCGTCCTATTCTGGTATTTCCTTTATTCAATTCACTATGTAACGAAGTTGATAAGCTCACGCAACCCATTCTAGAATATTAGAGTAGGGAATACCGAACTGCCACTAGTACTAGTACAGCTATCTACGAGAAAAGGAAACGATCAAACAGCCTACACCTATTCCATTGGTTAACTATTCCGGTTCTAATCTGGAATCGTAGTGAGATTATATAGCCTCGGAGCCCGTACAAGCTCTTCTTCAACAACCATATGTGACCTTCTTTTCCCCGAGTTTTCGAACCCCTCGGGTTGCACCATGTAGATCTCCTCCTCGTTGTTGCCGTGGAGAAAGACCGTATTCACGTCTAGTTGAAATAGATGCAAGTCCTCGGCCGCTACTATACCGAGAATCGTACGGATGGTTTTGAGCTTGACTGCTTACCTGAAAGCATGCGGCACTCAACTCAGCTGAAGAATCGAATTAGCTTTCACCCGGGTTCTTTGCGAGACATAGGGCACTTTGGCGGCTATCGGTGAAGAGTGTGCACCGCTAGATGTACACACCACGAAAGAAGACCCCCCTGTACCCACTCTTCTTTCCCGCAGCCTAGGGAGGCAGCGGCCTCGGTATCTCTATTTGCAAAGATAGATACCTAACCTACACTACTAAACAAAAGAGATTTCGATGAAGAATGAAGAATTTCAATACACTTAAGTTAAGGCCGACTTTCTTCTCTAAGAAATTCTAGAAATTCGGCACACTTCATTGCGGCCCTCTCCGAATCCGCCTTTCGGATGTGACCCACTTACTTACCCGTCCATAAAAGGAAGATTTCTGTTGGTGGAATTCCAGGCTTCTTTTGATTCGGCTCAGCCTTTCAGGGCATAAGCAGTCTTTCCAGTTAAGGGCAGCCTCCGTTAGATCGGAGGGGGTTTCATTAGCGAAGGACTCCCCATTATCTATTGCGATGTTCTGCAATAGATCAGATATCTCTTGCTTAAGTAGCAAAGCTTTCTCGAGCCTTCTCTCTTCATTATTTGTGAGAGGGCGTTCTTCGCGCTGGAAGTTCTCAGTGGGTGTCGGTGAAGGCTCGAGGACGGCGTTCCCTAAGGGATCAACTGCTTTCTTGAATAGGAAATCAAATGAACTGAGGAATCATAAAACATCATCTAAACTGCAAATACAAACTACAAGTAGGCAGACACCATCACAATTCAACCGCATTTATTTTATATGAGCATTTTACAATAACAGATCACTCATACGTTGAGATATCAATTAAGCTACAGGTTCTCTTATATTAGCTTGTTTTCCTGCATAGTGTAACTTGAATTCTTTGACTTATAGCCAATCATAGCGATACACTTATCCACCTAGCAATTTATTAAGGCTTTATCAAGCAAGTAATGAAAGCTATATACATTGGTTTCACAGCAGGATGAAAATGGCAAACCATGCAAGGCAAATAAAGGTACGGGGCAAGCCAAAAACAGCAAGCAACTAGAAACGAACTGAAATGAATGAAACTAACGAAGGAAACACTACATACGCTAGAGCATGCAAAATACATGGAGCCATGGAGATTGCGTCTCACCTCGATGAAGTTGGAGCAGAGCCGTCCGCCGACTCCGCGACCGATAGAATTCTGGTCCAGCCGGTGTGTCTTCTCGAATGTGTAGAACCGACTTTGAAACCCGCGTCCTCGCTGAGGAGTGCCTACGTACTTTCTTCATAGAAGAAAGATCAGGGTTGCTTTCGTAGTTCTTTTTTTATCCTCTCCGTTTTCGTGCCATCCCACGGAAGCCTTCCGCCTAGCATTCTCTTTTCGAATGCATTCTTGAACAAAGGATCCAATTGGCCAGGTTTTCTCTGAATGTCTCGTAGGAGTTCTTCCATTTCGTCAATTGACGATGAATGGACTTCTAAAGTCTCCATCGTCGACAGCGCCCCCTCTGCGATATCTGTTCCAATGGTAAATCCCGGGTTCATTACGAGACCGCCAGAGCGGCTGAGATATTTTCTGTATAGTTGACTAATCTCTTGAAAGAGATTTTGCTGCAACAGGGCTCGTTGCCCCTCATCCTCATGGACAGGATTGAATTCAGGCGTCGCCTGATTGACAGACGGCTCTGAAGAAGGTGCCGCCTGATTCACGGAAGGTTCCCCGGAGGGAGCACTGGACGTTTCCAATATATAATCCACCAGATAATTAGTGGTGTATCCCGAACTCCCGGGCTGATGAGCAATTACAATATCGCTACTCGACGCAGCTGCTGCTGATTCTACACTGACTAAGATACTTAGTATGAAAAAGAAAAGAGTCAGTCTAATGTTCGCGGGTATCTGCCGAAATGGGCGGAATAATCCCCGTGGAAGAATAAGAAGGAACTTAAGAAAATAAAAATAGATGAAGGCAGCCGCCTTACACCTATACTTAGAGGCAGAGGCGAAGAAGTGCTTCTTCTTTCTCATCAGAGAAGAATGAGAATAGGTTCTAAGCTGCTGGCCAAGCTGCCTCCCCGTACTCAAAGCTCGTGCTCCCTTCATTGCACTTCGCCGTTCTCGAATCACTGTTTTAGTGATCGAATTTAGAAATACATATATGAACTGTATAGTATCATTTGCTGGGATGGGATAAGTGATTCTTTTATAGAATTCCCATGGGATCGTAAAATCCACTAAGGAAGCAATCGGTATTTGTGATCGATTAGCTTCCAGTATGACCGATGACTTTCTATCTGGATTCGGAATAACCACACAATCAGGTTGTTGGTTCAACCCAAAATGGATTTTCTTCTTTCTTGAACGGAATTTCTTAGGATTAGCATAAGAATTGGTCAAAAAAGCCCCGATCTTCCATTGAGAATCATTGATACAGCTCCCCATTTTTTGCATTATCGAATATATCATTTTTTCCATTATCGAATATATAAAGAAATGATTAGTCTTTAAAAAGAAGGAACGGCCTTTTTTACGAATGAGAGATCCTATAAAATGAAGAGCGGTTCGTAAACAAATCAGTGTCTTGTCTGAATCGAGAATAGCAATTCCATTTCTGGAACCACGGATATAGACTTTTAAATGGTGAGCAGCTACCAGACGGCCGAGATGTGCATTCGTACAAAGTAATTTTGTACAGACAGTTGAAAGGATTGTCATTTCCGGTTTTCGTTTCCGGAGATACAGGTGGTAAGTTAGAAATGAAAATAGGTTAGCAGCTGATCTTCTAACCACTCAGCAATCAGACCGGCAGGAATAAGTACCTATCCCTTACGGGAATCGAACCCGTGTCTTCGACATGAAAAGACGAGATCTTAATCCGTTAGACGAAAGGGACAACACTTTAGTACATAATATTGGGTCACTGAACACTTTCGAATATGGAAATCGGTGAGTTCAGCGGCATGTTCCCAATCTTGGATTCTCGTCTCGTTTCACTTGCATTTTCTTTCGTTCAGTCTCGCTCTCGTTCATGCGTGGAATCGAACCACTCACTCCGTTTGGATTTACAGTCCAAAGGGCCCAGCGAAAGAGGATTTACAGTCCCACGCCAGCAGCCTGCCAGAACCATTAATACAGGGATTGATCCACTGAACACCCACACAATCTCGATTTGACACAGCAACACTTTCCATGGTAGGATCGGACCAACGGAACAGACTAACTACAGTACGCAGTCGTCTATTTGTTAGGCAGGCGACTTGAACATAGATTCTTTGGCCCAGGTGATCAGGACTCGTACAAATATCTGACGTGATTAGGCGGGGACAGGATTCGAACCTGCAGTCTTCAGGTCATGAGCCTGATGAGTTGACCAATTCCTCTACCCCGCTTCTTCCTCCTTCGCTAGCCCTATTCCTAAACCTATTCCTTGCATACGAGCGAGGCCCACGCAAATACTACGTACGATTCGTAGTCCTACGTACGATATTAAATAAAAACTACGATTGATTCCCACGAGCTAAAGGTCAATACGAGCGTTGCACTAGCGAAATCAAAAGGATTTGTATCCCCACGCATCCTGCTTGTAGTATTGTATTGTCATCCGAGAAATTATCTAGTTGTAGGCGGAGACAAGCATCGGCTTCCGTCAAAAGAAAAGCAAGATCTTTCTATTTACGAAAATCTTCGATGTGGTGAAAACCGAACGTTGGCTTGTCTCGCGTGGTGGCGCTTACTACTTGAAAATACGTATAGTTTCAGTCCATCTTTCTCTTCCTGCAAGCATAAATATCCAGCCTTTGTGGTGAGATTGATTGCCTAGCAGTTCTAAGCAAGTACTTTATTTATAAGAAAGAGCCCGGTGGTACCACCATAAGTAGGTTCTTTCGGTATTGACCAACAAGTCCCTCTCATTGAGATTAATACCAGCTTGGTGAAACCGGAATTTCCTAATCAATCAAATCTGCTTGAAAATTAGCACAAGGAACAAGGTTTAGGAAAAACAAACCAAGGCCGGTTAGAGCTAGTGGTCTTAACCAAAAACACAGGGACTGGGTTATTAATCTTCAAAAAGAAATACTAGCTAGGGTTTCCAATTTTGCTCCCAATGTATCCATAAATGAGACATTTGTTCAAGGAGGAACCCTTCCGGGAATGTAATTACGAATAAATGGTCTATTTCCAAATTGAATTGAGGGGATCAATGTGATAGATAGGGTACTCGCCTCCACCTAGCCAAAGTAATGCCTCGTCTACCTTTAGAACAAACCTACCATCAACCTCATCTTCCTTAGATGGAGGAGAGGAGATAGTAAGCAAGACTGTCTATGCTACGATCTTGATTGACCAGAAAAGAAGCAAGTCTATGTCACAAGCAGGGTTTGATGGCACCCGCTACTCTTCCCGAAGAGCTTCTATTCCAATAGCGGATTGTTTCATTCCAATCTTCGAGAGAATGCGAGCGAATTCAAGAGCATGGCAGCTACAGAAGATTTTTCCGTAAAGGATTTCTATTTCAAGAGAGCAGATCTTTTACATAGTCTTCTCGGCAAAGATGGGTTCTCAGGTTAGTGACTTCCTTCCCAGTCATAGATGGTCGACAGATCTTTTGGATTAGGGGAAAGGGATGCTTACTTGGATCCTAAGCTCAAGTACCTCTCTCGCGAACTTCTTGTGTGCTTCCTGACTCCTCAAGGCACTCGAATGAGAGGCGGAAGAAGCGCAGTTCTAGTGAATCGAGAAGTCTTTCACATTGAAGTGCACTTTCCGCAATAGCCGAGTTCACCGAAGGAGCAGAGGAGGGGAGAGGAGGAATCAGTCGCTACTGTAGTTGCTCATTTTTATCTATCTCTGTAGGTCCAAAACGAGCGTATCGGTCCATTCCGTATTCCCGTTCTCTTATAAAGAATGGGTCCCCTCCCCGGGCATTTCGGATAGCAGATGCAAGAGAAAGACTATGTACTAGAGCCCTAACCATCGGGACAGATACAAGACTAATGTTGACCCGACCTTTCTTGATTCAAAACTGCTTAGCAAACTCTAGGCATCCACAGTCAGAGATCATAGACTTTCTTATGATATGATATGGTCACCCCAACAAGTTCAAACGATGGTTTACAAGGTGTTGAGTCACTATCTTCCTAAAACAATCCACACGAGCATGGTATGCAGACAACCAATCCATACCAGCATCAAAATATCGAAAGTCTAAAACGATAAGATCCGCCCTGATCTGCTCTCGTAATAACATAGTCCTTTAATACTAGCTTTGTAAGCAAGGAATCACCCATTGGAGTAGTTACTAAAAGACTTGCATGGAGCTAGCACAGTCTCACTCTTGTACCGTCCTGGCATAAATAAGAGCTTGTGTCTATAAACAAACTACCTGGCCTATATCTATATAGTGACGTGTTTTTCTACGTTCCTATCATTGGTAACGAAACTGACGAACTAACATACGAGTTGTTTTCAGTGATGCTTGCCTTATTATATTACAACTGGCAACTGAAATAGAGAATGCATAAACAAACAGCTAGTAGGCACCTTGAAAGCGGATCAGCTAATTCACGGTGCTCTTAACTTTCTGGTGCTGAGAGTATGAATTCTTGAGAAGGATTCTTACCTAGAAAAGTCTATTCCCGTTTCTGAGGACAATGCTGATGATGGTGGAAACAATGATGATAATGGTGAAGATTCTTTATTTTCCCTTTCTTTCCTGCCATCCCGACCTGTAGAAAAAGGATCAAGCAGAAGGAAGATCTGCTAAAGATTTTGATGCCTCAGTCCTTGCAAAACAGAGTCCTAAAAAAGGAAGTGGGTTGGGCTCTTATCTTAAGTGGGATGTTCGGCCATTGGTTTCAGCACTGACCGTAAGTCTGAATCTGATGAAACTGAAGTGCCTTTTACTAGAGAGAGTAGTCCAAGCCTCTAAATATCTTGAGGGCTTTGTGTTGGATCTGATGGTTGAGCCTTTGTTCTTTGCGAGCCTTGCCTTTCTCTTTTTTGCTCTGCTGTGGAGTTCTTTGATGGTCTATCTCCGTTCTCTGGCGCATTCTCTTCATTTTGGTCTTGATCAGTCTCTTTTTTCCTTGTATTGAAAAGTCTTTTCATAGAATCAGGACGTTGGCCTTTGATTTCACTGTCATAGGGTCTGTATCAACCAAACAATTCTTTTTGCTCTCATCCATCCTGGTCACCCAGGTTGAGGTCTTTTTGAGGATGCTCATTTTGCGTCTTCCGGAAAATTGGACTGATTTTCTTCATCGATCACTCTTTTTTTTTTCCACTGCTTGGGGAACAATTTCATAGATAGAGCTTCCAGATTTTCGAAAGAGCTGAATTCCTACATACACAACTGATCTTCCAATGGGAAGATCAACAAAGGGGGAGGAATATTAATATTAATGATATGCCGCTTGGATCTGCAAATGACCAGGCGTGATCAGTCTCTTAGACGTTTTCGATCTTCAGCATTCCAATTTCACTACGCGGTAAGCACGCACCCTTATGTGACCTAACCTTTTGAATTAACTCAGTGATTTTGCAGACGGAGGAGAGGAAATGAAAGCAGAAGAAGTTATCGAAACTCGGAACCACATGTTCAATCTTTTTTTAGCGGTTTCCCCAGAGATCTTTCTCATTAACGCAACCTTCATTTTGCTCATTCATGGAGTTGTATTTAGTACCTCTAAGAAAGATGATTATCCACCGTTAGTTAGTAATGTGGGTTGGCTTGGATTACTTAGTGTTGCGCGCCTAGGAGGGCAGCGCGCTTGGGATGCGGAGGAGCTATTATCGCCCAGCTCCCTAACCTAATGCGGCCGGACTGCAGGGAACCTTAGCATGGGGGGACGTCCTAATCCTTTTGCCGCCGCAAGGCTGGCTAATCGTACGCAGCAGGAGCAAGGGAACTCCCCTGGTTCAGGAAGGCACATGAGTCCGAACGCTATTATGAATGTGCGACCGACACTACACTACGTAGGTACCTGTGCATGCAGGTGAGGCGTCGGTCGGTCCTAAAAACGGCGGCAGCTAGCGAGGAGTTAACGACCGGACGTGCTGCAACCTAGGGATCACCAGGCAGCTCTTTCGCTCTATAGGGATATCGGGGGGGGCATAGCACAATTCTTCTTGGAGGAGGGTTGGTTTGCCCAGGTGACTGATCCTGCCATAATATACTCCCGCCAATTCTATTGCACCGGCAACCGAAGTCGAACATACATACGACGATCTTCATGCGTGAAGGGACGGGAGGAAAGAAAGGGCGGTAGATGATAATGCGAAAGAAAGACGCCCCAAGACAAGGTACAACTGTTGGGAAGGGGACATGATCAATAGAACCCGGCTGGATTCGGGCTGGGATAGTGGCGCCCATTCCTAACCAGTTCAGAAAAGGTTCGCTCATGCTGGAGGTACTAACCACTTAGCGATCGGTCCGCTAGTTCACGCAAATCCGAAGAAGTTATCACGGACGAGCCACATGCAGGGAAACTTGCACGTGTGGTTCTGGCCGGGCTTTCCTTCGGTATCTAATAACCTTGCTTCTGCTCGCCGCTGGCGCACCTCTCCTAACTATTGCCCATTTATTCTGGAATAATTTTTTTAGGAGGGACAATTTTACATATTTCTGCCAAATCCTTCTATTATTAAGTACGGCTGGTACCATTTCGATGTGTTTCGATTCTTTCGAAAAAGAGAGGTTTGATGCTTTTGAATTCATTGTATTAATTCCACTTCCTACTCGCAGTATGCTCTTAATGATCCCGGCTCATGATTTAATTGCCATGTATTTAGCTATTGAGCTTCAAAGTTTATGTTTTTATGTGATCGCAGCATCAAAAAGAAAGTCTGAATTTTCCACGGAAGCCGGCTCAAAATATTTGATCTTAGGTGCATTTCCCTCTGGAATATTATTGTTCGGGTGCGACCGGACTACTACCGATCAATTTTTGGAAACTTCTTTATAGACTTGTAGAGACCCTCTATGTAGTTGTAATTCTTGGGCAATCGATCTACTTTCCCCATAGCCCTAAGGCTGTGTCTCGATCTCCTACGTGCGAAAGATAAGATACGGGAGACGGGGTCCTATGGTATGGGTCTTCGACCCTTGGTCTAATTCCACGACGGAGAGTCGGCGTGGCGTAAAGTGAAGATTGGGGGGAATAGAGCGAAATCCCCGTCTGGGGTATTCCGAAGGTGTAACCTAGGCAACGAAAAAGGGGCCCGATACTTCAACTAAAGGAGCGACCTGTTGGTTCACCAAACCCCGACCCAGTGTCACACGTTCTCCAGGTCCGAAGGGATCCAGTGCCCAACTACCGACTCCTCCCGGAATTGCGTTATCGGAGCCGAGCCAGGAATAGCCGTTAGTGGACACCTACCACTTTTCACCGGTTAGAGAGGCCCTCTTTAATACATTAAGAAAATATGTTCACAGGGGCCAGAAAGACTCGGTCATAGGAACTTAAACCACCTACGCGCTGGTAAACGAAAACCACCTCGACCGGATCTACCGAACGAAGAAGGCCGCCCCGTCGAAAGAATTAACACGCCAAAAGGGCCACCAGCTTTCCCCAAAAAAAGGGGAGATCCGCTGCTTACTGCTCACGGAAACATCCGACCTTATCGTCAAGTCGTCCGCCTATCTTTCTGATCTCATTCGTTTTCCGATCGCATAAAAAGAGAAAAAAATAATGTGAGAATGTAGTTACAGATGTGAAAAAAGTCAATATCTCTCTGTCTTTTCTCTGGATCATTCATTTACAAAGTTCTTTAAAAGAAGAAAACCGATCGACCATTCTCCGCGGAAGATAGGTAAACATTTGACGAGCGAAAAAAAACACGTGAGAAAGACCGAAAAACCCATTCTCCCTAAATGGTTTACCTATACTGAATGGAAATGACATGGGAAGATTTTCCAGAATATGAGCAAGGGTAAAGGATTCATCACTTGCTGGGCTTTCAGGGAGTAATAGGAGGGGTTGGGAATTGATCGTTGAAATCATCCCACCAGAGCATATGAACTTGAGGTGGGGGCTCAATCTCGTCAGTCTCCCGGATTCCAGTCATGTCTCTACCATCGGTTTCTCCCTTTTCTCCGGCTGGCGTAATAAGGAGGGAGTCAGAGACTACCAACTCGACAATGTTGGCTCGATCATGTTTATATTGGCAGGAGGAAGTACAGCATGAGTGGGTAGGGGATTAGTAGTGGCATTAGGACGGTTTGCCCTTGGCGGCTCAATTTTCCCTGAATCAATAAGGTCTTGGATGTCATGTTTAAGCCTTAAACACTTTTGGCCTTTTGTCTGATGGTACTTGCAGTAGGCATTGGCTTTGTACCTAGGAGGAAGAGGATCTGGTGGCGGAGATGGGGGAAAAGGCGTCAGTACACCATGCTTCTTAAGCTTATTTTCCAAGGCGCGGCTGAGAGTTATGCCGAACGGAGTGAAAGTCCTTTCTAAATCACTCGTCAGGAATGGGCTCGTCCCGTGCCGTGTCAATAAGGTCATAGGGGATTGGAGTATCAAACTTATCTAAAACCAGCCCTACTTTCACGATACCAGATACCTTCTTGACCCAAGACACCAGCTAGTGCAATCCCAGTTCCTGCAAAAGAAAGAAAATCCCTCCCTATCAAGTAAAATCCGGTCAAAAGACTATGAAAACGGGTAGCAAATAAACAAGAGCTAGACTAGTGGTAGTAGTAGCAAAAGCAAAGGGGAACTGGTGAAAACTAATCAAGGAAAGGAACCGAACCGTTGGGATATGCGAATTCGATTACCAGATCGGATAGGAGGAAAAAGCAATACTCCCTCCACATTCTATTTCTCATATAGAAATCCAAATCCATTGCAGCGAAGGGCTGCTCGTAATCGGCATGATAGCGAAGCGAGCTCCTTTTACGAGTACTACGAGGCCTACATTCCTTTTACGCGCTCATCTTCTTCGACCCGGTATGAGAGAAGAGCTCGGCCCGCTTAGCCATCAGTTAGTGCCGAAGCATGACTTCCATTCGAAGACAGGAACGGTACTTCCAACGGCTAATGCAATTCAAAGCTAAGGCGAAGAAGCTAATGCATCGAACCCTAGCGCTTTTGATAATGAAATATTGGTTTCTACGCCCAGCAGGGGCAGTTTTAGGACTCTTTTTTCAATCCATCTTACTTTGAATCCGTGCTCTCCTCCACTCTGTTCCGGGCGGGATGAAAGGGTGCTTCCTCCTTTTAGTAAGCCTTTCCCTTGCTCTAATGTCCCTTTCGCTTTCTACACCAAGCTATACACTAATCCCAGTGCTAGCTCATTAGCCTAACGGGAATTTGCGGAAATTCCAACCAGCGATACCTGATACTTGAAACTCGATCTATTTCACCGTACTTCTACTAAAACTAAGCCTAATATTGCAATGAAGCTAATAAAGTGTCTGTTCAGCATCCTTTCCTTCCGGCGAACAGAAAAAGAGAGAAACGAAGGGACGAAAGGTTTCTTGAAAGTATTGAGCGAATTCAATGCACCAGCGATAGAAGTGTGTTTTTTATAGAATAGAAAGAGAAGCTTGCCTTAAGACAGCACCAGGGATTAGACTTCATTAGTGTGTGTTTTGGCATTTCTAGCAGGAGAATAGGAAGAATTGAATGAATTTCTCAATCAATCGGGTCGGTCTAGGGATAGGTTGTGAAAACAGACCGTACAGAAGCAAGGTTAGGATACCGTCCACCCGAAGAGATAGGGTAAGGAGGCTGGTAAGTATTAGGAGGAAAGTGGGAATAAACCGTCTGTAGTGGGAATAAACCGTCTGTCAGGTAGGACTGGTGCCGACTGATCCCTCTCCACGCTCTTTTGCTTCGCACCTCTTGTTTACAGTGACCTCAAACTGTAGAAGGGCAGTCCTCCACTAGTCAAAGGATGGGAGCAAGTGAAGGGAAGCGAGGGTCAGAACATATAGGTCTTATTGGTTGGCATGGCTTTCAGGCTAGATCTAGTATGAAGCTAAGAAGGCCAAGGCAAGACGAATCAACCGAAAAAGAGGCCGCCTTGTTCTCCTAATTAGGTAAGTCTGGCTACTTATTAGCAAGATTTGCAGGTTTTGCGAAGTCACTAACTAGTCTTCATGAGCTTGTAAGGATCCCATGCGTTGATCAATGCTCAAGGAAAGGAATGAGGAAGCACCTTTCTTTTCAACTCCTCTATGATGAACCATTAAGCATAGCTCCATACTCTTCAAGTCATGTATCACTCCTTTCTTCTCCCCAGCTAGCTCTCTTCCTCCAACGAGTTATCTTCCTAACCTGCTTTCTATCTGAGGGTTGTTTCTACACACTGATCCGCGTATCCGACCTGGCCCTGCGGGGCTACGGATTGCTTTTCCTACCAGGTTCCTAACCACCCTATCCTTGATTGACGGTGTTCGTTGCCAATGAGAAAGAAAGGCTCCTGCTTCTTTGCCAATGCGAATATCAACAACCAGATCTTTGAGAATCGAAAGCAGCAGATTTCTTTATTCCTCAAGCAAGTCAGCTATTCTCCGTTCCTGATACCCTGCCAGGGCATCACTCACTCCATTCTTTCTGTTCTTGAGGGTAGTAGTTTCTGGTGCCGAATGCAGAAGCTAGGAAAGCAATCAGGCCGTGACAAAGATCGTTCGCTTATTAAAATAGACCCAATTGGAATCGGGCGCTCCTCCAACGTCGTTGCATCAAAAAGTGTAGTTGTCAAAAACGCTTCCTTAAGCTCATCGATGTGTACTCCTCGGCTGTTCAAGAAAGGGCGAAGGTTTCTTGGTCACGACCAGCTAAAGATCACTGGCCATCTCACGACGTGGACTCGAACCACAATTTCTCCTTTTAGTAGATCGTGATTTGGTCTGTCGTCCTCCTCATTATAGTCCTCCTAGAATCCAAGGCATTTCGTCGGAATACATCCTGTCTTTTCACCTTTGTAGTCCTATGCATAGTCAGTACTATAGCCCCAATCATAGCTACTAATAAAATCAGACTAGAAACCAAAAACCAGACGGAATAGTAGGTATAAAGTAAATTGCCCAATGTTTCCAAATTAGTCCAACTTCGTACCTTTCCGGCATAAACCGTATATCTCAGAGAGGTCGTATTTCTGTGGGTTGGTAGTAATGGAATGGT
>Ga0157360_1000681_pt1 | contig 12837 bp, 10 predicted proteins | sample AttlaeALBM1_FD_111483 | JGI IMG/M metagenome (GOLD analysis project Ga0157360, IMG submission 111483) | Fungus gardens microbial communities from leaf cutter ant in Ribeirão Preto, State of São Paulo, Brazil - Atta laevigata ALBM1 | ecosystem: Host-associated > Fungi > Mycelium > Unclassified ... | reverse complement strand
AATCAAGACGGCACATAGCTTTGGAATTGAAGAGATTATTGACCCCAGGGATACAAGGTCGATAGTCTGCGAGGTCAGTTCGGTGACCTGATTCCAATTTATCCAGTCATAGCGAGCTCACACGATTTAGTGGGCAGTTCATTCATATGAGAACGTCTTACCCCAGCTGGTTGTACAGAAACAAGTGACAATAGGGCAGGATGCGAAGCCATCAGGTGGAAAGGGATATAGATTATGATTTTTTTTTTGGATCGAATAAATCTGTCTCACGGAATTACAGTATCCAAAAATATATGTATCACGTGCCACAATAAGTTTGATCTCAAAGCCGCTCTACAATGAAAACAAAAAATTCACTCGATTTCGCGCAATGTGTATACAGGAAGCAGAAAATCTGCGACAACACCCTGGACGATGCGCAGCTCGAAAAACACTGTCCGCTCGATAATGGCCGCCACGATTGCACACCCATCTCCACTGGCTATTGATCAGCTCGATAGGCTCCCTGCAGAACTCGTCATCGAGATCCTGTCGCAGCTAGACATTCTTTCCCTCACTCGCTTCCGCAGGCTCAACCACCTTGCAATACAGTTTGTCAACTCTGTCAAACAGCACACTACAGTCATCAAGCATTTTCTCTCCAGTTGTCTGCTATGAAACTGCACTGTGAGGCCCAAAATATATTCAGGCCTAAAATTAAACAAATCTCATGACTTCACACCCCAAAAATAAGGACTAAGATAACATCACCTGCTAGGAAGCAGGGAAGGCACAGAGGACTACCACTGATAAAGCTGGCTACCTAGCTACATAGCAGTATACCTGGGGACATAAGGTCATTACCACTGACAAGCCAATCACTTGAGAACTAGTGGAGTCAAGTCTGTGGCCCCATAGTATTATTGCTGAGAATAGCAGCTTAGTCAGGAGAAGAAGCCTCATATGGAAAATGTTGTAGAAAATATTTGCAGACTAGTTTGTCTTTGGAATGTAGGAGCGTTTGCAATTTATTCCTTTGCAAACCAGTGGATACATACAATAAGCTACTGAGTCTATATACTAAAAAGGTGGAACATTCTAGAACCTTTAACAAGATTATGATGTCGACTCGATATTCCAACAGAAAAGTCTGGAAAGATGCCCATTACACAGGAACAGAACTAGTAGCCTAGCAGGAAACAAGAATAGGATATGGCATCACCCAATCAGTGATAGCTAAGAATAGGACAGCATCGTAATTGATCTGTCTCAATCAGAAACAGAGGAAAAACAATATGAACATAGTACCCAAAATTTCCTAGGCCAGAAAGGAAAAAGATAGGTTCCAATGTTATGCTAGAATAGCATATATCTTGGGACACAAGACTGATGAGCTAATATCAGGTTTCTCAGATATAGACTATCAATGTTGAAACTCTAGAAATCAGAGGCTCAAGGACATCTTTGGGATGCAATATAATTTCAATCTAGAGTAGACTTAGACTAATATAATACCAAGATGGCAGATTAAAAGTCTATTAGTAACTAGTGATTCCATTACTGCTAGACTCAGCCAAAAAGCAAATATGCCATTGGATGACAATCATATTGCTGATGCTTGTACACACTATTATGTATTTCTAGATTGTATTTGGAGCAAAAGAAAGCCAGTTTGGTGATTAGGGGACATTGGACAGGAGTAACATATGAAGATGGAGCAAGATCACATGTATTACAAAAGGTTACTTACTTATTGTGATTGGTGCTTTGATACTTTGAGAAGTTCAAAAATATGAAGTTGAGATGGTGACAAAAGCAGTTGATAAGTATGAGGTCTAATCCTTAGACAAGAAGTCCTTATATATAGGAAAGTAATAGTCTGTACACTAGAATAGGCCATCACATGCTACTACCTATTGTTCTATATATAGTAGTGCCTTTGTACTCAAAATAGCAATAACTTAACCATATGAAGGCTGTCCTTTGTTCTAATTAAAGGCAGATAACTATCTATAGGTAATTAATTAATATCTATGTGCAAATATTGAGGTCTTTATATCTCTACTAATATTAATTGCCTCAAAATTGTTCTAGGCTCATTCTGAGCATTATAAAGAGGGCTTCTACTGAGCACAGAACCAAAGCATTGATCATGGCAGTTTCCAAGATATTAGCAATTTAATAAATACTAACATAGTGGTTACCTATTGATCTGCTTAATATCTCAGCCAATATTGATTGCCTTGAGACATGACTAGCATTGATCAAAAGGTTTTTTTGAGGGCTTTTCATAGCCATTAAGACTGTGAGAATCATCAAAGAATTGATAGAGATATGGCCAAATGAAGTTTGTGACAACATAATCATGTCTGGAAGGTATAGAGAACAAGAAGATAACACCTGTTATGACCACATGGTAGTGTCATAGAGGAAATGTCATGACTTGGCAAAACAGCTAAATCATTATTTAATATTTCTTTTCTTTTCTTTTCTTTATTACTAGGGTGAAGCATGGGAAAGTATCACATGACCATCACAGAGTCACAAAGGTGTGACAGCAGTCACAGGTCATGGTCATGTCACACATGGAGTCACAGGTCATGGTCACAGCATGTGACAAAGAAGTCAGTTGATGGACATAAGGACTGTGGGAGACAAGATACATAGCTATGATAGTAATTGTATATATAGTGTAGCAAATCCAATGGGGACTCTATTAAGTTCTCTTTGTCAATTGCTGAACAAAGAGCAGTTGGCTTTATTCCAGCTTGGAGTTTAGCAACCTTACAGGAGAGATATAAGGGAGAGTGGTAAAATGAAAAAGTTTCCTTTTCTATTCATTTTAATTGAGTTTTGGGATTTGTACTATTCTAATATATTTCTCAGAGTAGAGATTAATAGAGAAGCCTCCTTGGCCCTTGCCTTTATCTCAGAAGCTCTTGAGGTTGTAAATGTAATTCTCTTGAGTGTGTAAGGGATGATCTTGGTGAGAGATTGAGTTGGTGAAAGTTTTCTATCATATACCCTATTCTTTCAAGAGACAAGATGCAGTGGTTACTTAGACAACTTTCTATAGAGTAGCAAGCCTGAAAAGCCTGGCTAATCATCAACTCAGATTGTATTACACCCATAAGGTTTGGTGGGAGAGTACAGATAAGGGCTTGATTGAGTATAGTAAGGCCTATGAGTGATTTACTGGCTATTCTGCTAGTGAGCTTATTATGGTATGTAAAGGTAGACACCTTAGGGTTACCATGCAAGGAGGATCTAGATTGAACCTACTATCATTTTGTCTATTTTTACATTACAGATAAGCTATGCTTTATATTTTAATTTCTTTCTAATACCTCTACTTCCTCTTTCTTCTTATGAATCCTTTAGTATGCAATTGAGTACTGTCACTATCTCTTTTACTTGCTTGTCATAGTAAACATCTCTTTTGCCCCTTTCAGCATGTTTATGTAAGCATGGCTCATATATTAATCTACAATAATATATGGTACAATAATCATTTTAATTTTATACTCCCCTTCATTTAAAGTAATAGTCATTGAGTGATAACATAAATTAAAAGGAGAGTTCAGAGAATTTCTAGACCAAGGAGTGAATGAAATTGATGGAACAGTATTTGACCAAGATTCTTAGTCAAGATATTAGCAGGGTTTCTATCTCTATCAATATAGTATGGTCTAATTTTGTCATCCTTTATTGCATCCCTAACATAGTAATACCAAATATCAATGTATTTGAACCTTTTCTCTTACACTAGGTTAGTACTCTAGAAGAATGATCCAAGGTTATCATTATAGAAATGAGGGATAGGAACATTAAAACTAATCTCACTTAGGAGATTTAATGTCTAGACAAGTTAACAACTACAATCAGAGAGTACCATATACTCAGCCTCAGTAGAGAAGAGGGTTACTGATTTCTGTTTATAACTTAACCAAGAAGTAGTTCCTTGAGCTAGCATAGTGTCAGAGAGCCAAACTCCATGCCGGAATTAAGCCAACTGCTCTTTGTTCAGCATTTGACAAAGAGAACTCAATAGAGTTCTTGTTAGATTTACTATACTATATATACAATTACTATGTAGCTATGCTCCTTTATCTCCATGGTCTCCATGTGACTTCATTGTGACATGACCATTCTGTGACCATTGTCACACCTTTTGTGACTCTGTGACTTGTCATGTGATATCTTCCCATGCTTTACCTTAGTAATAAAAGAAAAGAAAAGAAAAGAAAAGAGATATTAAATAATGACTTAGCTGTTTTGCCAAGTCATGATACATAGTAAAATAGCTAGTAGTTGACTTGCAATGCTCATGATCTTGGCTCCAGTTAAAATTAGAGTATGCTACAAGCAATTTGTTGCTTGATCCATTACAAACAAGCTAATATCTGCAAATGGCAAGTAAGTATCTACAAAGGTGTAACCCAACTTGATAATGATCATTAGAAGGGTTTGCCATCTGTTGAGCTAACTTGACAACTGCGAAGCCAATGTCTAGTCTCAAGTTAATTATCAAGTACATTAGAGAACCAACTAGTTGTTGGTACTTTTGGCAAAATTTGGGATTACACTACTTTTTGTTTGGTTTGAAGCTAAACTTAGATAGCAGTGGAGAATGAGTAGGGTTAGTCACAATATTAAAGCATGCCAGTACCTTCTTAAAATACTCATATTGATTAATAAATATCTTTTGATTTTTACAATCATAGCTTATGTACATGTCTAGAAACTCTATGTTTAGTACCCATAAAGCAAATATCATTAACATAGACAATAGCTATAACAAGTGCTTTGGTCTTTTTGTTATGATAGTAGTATACACCAGTATTAGATTTATATCTCTTAAATCCTAGGGCAAGTATTGACTTAGTCATTGTACACCACTAGGATAAGCCAGCTTGCTTAAGGCCATACAATGCTTTGCAAAGTCACTAGACTTTGTTTTCTTTCCTAGGTAGTCTGAAACTTTCTAGCTGTTCCATATAGATTTCCTTCTCCAGATTGCCATATAAGTAGGCTGTTATGATATTAACACTTTGGATATCCAAATCCTCAAGTGTAGCAACAGCAAAAGCAGTTGCACTGAAGAGGCTGATTATGCTAGGGCTTTTTCTATTTCTTTATTTAGAGTTCCCTAACTATGGGCTAGATAGCAGTGAATATAAGTTTTTAAATAAATAAGTTGTGTGGTCTCTGAGAAAGCATCCTAGCTAATACTATGTCCCTTATGCAAATTTGTGGGGAAATGAATTCAAAAGTTAAAAGTCAAAAGAAGTTGAATAAAGTTTTGCTGATGTACTATTGTAATGGTGATGTTCAAAATCTGATTCTCATTTTTAGACTACTGTCCTAGCTCTGGTCCTGAATCCTGTTTGCCTGGTATTACCTTAATACCCTATTTTAAAGTTGTCCTTATAGTAGCACTCTCTGGCTATGTGATCAGACTATCCTCACAGTAGTACTCTTGACTATGTGATCAGATATGAGACTTTGGATCCTCCTTGTATAATTTGACTCCCTAGCAATGCCAAACTCTGTCCTAGAGCTTCTATGACATCACCCTTATAGCTAAGTTACTTGTCTTGTAGTCTCTTTGTTTTTGACTCAGTCTTGAGTTGAAGTACCTTAATCACTGATCTGATCACTCTAAAAATATATTTCTACTTTTGAAAACCCAAATAGAGAAAAGAGACAGCTGAGATTGCTTTGTCCTTCTCCTACTAAGTAGGTGTTTTTATATGTTTAGAGAAATACAAAAGAAATATACAAAAAAATAGAGAAAATAATCAACCTAGTCATAATCTATTAATACAACAATTGTTCTGGTAGTGATAGGGAATCCTATGCCTCCTTGTCTTTCTTTGATTATTTCCTATAGTTTTTACCAGGCCTATTCCATCCTTACCGAGTTACTAGATTACCTACTGTAGACCCCATGGCAATCTCTTCTTTCTTTGGCTTATCTCAGTGACTTGGTAAAAGGGGCAAAAGATGATTTAACTGTGACAAGCAAGAGAAAAGAGTGGTGACAGTCCTCAATTGCATGCCAAAGGATTCATGGGAAGAAAGAGGAAGTAGAGGTATTAGAAAGAAATTAAAATATAAAGCATAGCTTATCTGTAATGTAAAAATAGACAAAATAATAGTGGGTTCAATCTAGATTCTCCTTGCATGGTAACCCTAAGGTATTTACCTTTACATACCATAATAAGCTCACTAGCAGAATAGTCAGTAAATCACTCATAGGCCTTACTACACTCAATCAAGCATTATTTGGAGGGATATCCATGTAAAATTGAGATTTGGTTGGATTATCAGAACCTTATATTCTTTAGGATAGCTCAAAAGCTGACCAGGAGACAAGCAAGATAGGCATTATTCATGACTCATTTTGACTTTGTACTCTATCATAAACTAGGAAAGACGATGCAAGCAGAAGACCCCTTGTCCAGATGAGCAAATCATAAGATGGGGATAGACCTCGACAATACAAACCAAGTGTTGCTAAAACCTGAGTTCTTTGCTATTAATATATTAGAGGCTACTTATGAATCACCAATAAATGATGAGATAATCTTAAAGAAGGTCAAAGCTATACTCTTATTGGATAAAGTCACAAAAGACTATAGGTTCTTACTCAAGTCTGGTTCCAGAGAATTTGGAAAATCCTTGCAAGACTGGAACTATGAGAATGGACTACTCTTGTATAGAGAGAGAATCTATATTCCTCATAGCATAGAAGACACTTTGTGACAACAGATTATTCAGATGCACCACAACTTACCATCTGCTAGACACCTAGGTCAGTAGAAGACCTATAAGTTGGTCTCCAGAAATTACTGGTGGTGTTAAGACTCTAGACCTCACAGTTGAATATACGTTTCAACTTGAAGCCTATATCTAACACTTGATATCTTCACACTCCCTATTAGAGGATCCAGTTAAGGTTTTCAGTGAAGTTATATCGGAGGAGAGATGTAAGCGAGACTTTGAGTAGCACTCTTGAGATTGTCCTAAGACAAGTAAGAGTACCGATTCCTCAGAGTAAGATTTTACAGAAGGAATACAGAAAGAGAGAACTTGCCGTTTCCTTCTCTTTCTGGTCTGTATTTATCCTAACTAGGTATTGTGACTATGTTACAATGTGGTAACACTACTTGTAACTAATAGTAACTAGTTAAGTAACAGTCCAGTGATAGAAGTATTAAAGGTGACAAGTTGAGTCAGTGTCCTAATAATGGGTTAGTCTAATGTTGTCCCATTTGGCACAGATCCAAGAAAGACAAAGAAAGATAGTCCGAGATTTCTCCGAAGAGTCCTGTCCATTCTGTGAGTTCTTTGTCTCTTAGGGTCCTCAGACATTATTCAATGCATTACTGCATAATAATGTCCTCGTCTAGCATCGCCAACATTTCGTCTACTAACCACTCATTATCAGACCATGGCTGATAATAGTTATAGTCCCACTCAATGTTCATAACAGGTGGCCTAGGATAACTACATTTGTCAAGAAATAGATTACAGGTTGTGATATGTATTAGCAGATGAAAAATCACCTACAGTAACCTTTTAGACCACTTATGCCTAACAAAATGCCTAATAGGCCTTAGGAAATAATTTCTATGGACTTAATCACTCAATTTCCAGAGTCAAACAGTTACAATGCTATCTGTGTTATTGTCAACAGACTCACCAAAAGAGCTTATTTCATTCCTATTAATAATTGGTTTTTATCCAAGAAGATGGTGTAGTTACTTTATAACAAGGTTTATCTATTACATGGACTGCCCTTTCAAATCATTTTGGATAGAGGAGTACAATACTCAGCTAAGCTATTCCAAGAATAGTACAAAATTTTAGAAATAGAATCTACTATGTTGACAGTATACTATTCACAAACAGATGGACAAATGGAACATGTAAACTAGGCTTTAGAGCAGTATCTTAGGTGCTATGTCAATTACAATCTTAGTAATTGGTTAGATCTGCTACCAAGTGCAGAATTTGCATACAACAATCAAGTACACAAAGAAATTAAAAAAAGTCTGTTTTACCTTGAATATGGCAGACACCCAAGAGCAGGTCCAATTTTAGTCAAAGAGTTGCTGCAAAAGGACTTGAATGACCTAACATATAAAATACATAAAGCCTTGGAGCAAGCAAAAGCAGCTCTTACTCTTGCAGTGGAAAGAATAAAGTGGTACTATGACAAAAAAGTCCAAAGCGTCCTATTTAAAATTGGCGACAAAGTGCTACTCAATTTGAAGGATTACCAGACTATGGAGTGAGCATTATGACCCTGGTACAAAGGACCATTTGAAATAATAGAAAAGTTGTCCTTGGTTACATTCCAACTTAAAATGCCACCTCACTATCAAGCACTGTACCTAGTCTTTCATGCAAGCAAGTTAACTCAGTACTCCGAATCCACCATCTGTGGCCAAAAAGCCACTCTTCCACTACCAACCTTGATACAGGGCCAAGAAGAATAGGAGATAAAAAAAATTCTGGACTTACAACAAAGGTATAGAAAGAACAAATACCTTGTCAGATAGAAAGGATACACTTAAGGAGATGACACATGGGAACCTAAAGAAAATCTACAAAATGCAGGCAAAAAGCTGCAGGAATATCTTCAGAGTATACCAAAAACAAGATAACTTTGCAATAGAGTTCAAACCAAGAGAGAGGGTAATATCACAAACTTCATTTGGCCATATCTCTATCAATTCTTTGACAATTCTCATGGTCTTAACAGCTATGGAAAGCCCTCAAAAAGACCTTTTGATTGATGCTAGTCATGTCTCAAGGCAATCAATATTGGCCAAGATATTAAGCAGATCAACTGGTAACCACCATGTTACTGTTTATTAAATTGCTAATATCTCAAAAACCACCACAATTGATGCTTCAGTTCTAGGCTCAGCAGAAGCCTTATTCATAACACTCAGAATAAGCCTAGAACAACCTCAAGAAGATTAATATTAGTGGAGATATGAAGGCCTCAATGTTTGTACATAGACTTTATTAATTATTCATAGATAGTCATCTGTCCTTTTCTTAGAACAAAGGACAGCCTTCATATGGTTAGGTTATCACTATTTTAAGTACAAAGGGACTACCATATGTAGAACAATAGGTAGTAGCATGTGATGATCTGTCCTAGTACACAAACCATCACAATTCTGTATTTAAGGACTCATAGTCTAAGGATTAGATCTTAGACTTAACAACATCTTTTGTCACTTGTCTAACTTCGCATTTTTGAACTCTTTAAAGTATCAAAGCACCCATCACAAATAGTAAGTGACCATTTGTGATAGTAACTGTCACAGTTGTGCTATGGACCAGTAGTCATATACTGTATGGTTTACCACTACACCAAAAGGGCAATGTTAGCAAGGCTACTTGCTAACAAGGGTCCAGCTATTTATATAGTTTATTTGAACAAGTATTTTGTTATATCTCCATGACACTATTTAGTAGTCACTTTTCTGTGACAAGAACAACACTTATGGCCTGGACTCAAGCAGTTTGTCACCAATTACATCAAAGGCTATGAAAACTGCCAAAGATACAAGATCAATCAATATCCTCTAAAACTACCACTTCAAGAAATCTCAGTATCACAATTCAACCAACTATTCACTCAAATTGCCATAGACCTCATTACTGACTTACCCAAGTCAAAGGGCTTTGATTCTATTTTGTTTATAATAGATCATAGTCTAACAAAGGGGATAATATTGATACCAACAATGAAAGAAGTAACCTCAGAAGAAATTGCAATACTCCTAATAGCCAATCTCTTCTGAAGATTTAGTATTCCTAATAAGATTATCTCTGACTGCAACCCTCGATTCATTGCCAAGTTAATGAAAGCCTTCTTATAAGGACTAGGAATCAAACAAGTCACATCTACTGCTTTTCACCCTCAAACAAATGGTACTATAGAATGGTTCAATCAAGAAATTGAACTCTATCTCACTATTTATTGTGTTGACAACCCTAAAACATAGGCTAACAAGCTATCTATGACTGAATACTCCTATAACTCTAGACTTCATAGAGGATGTTCATACATCCCACAAAAACCCACATTGATACCCCAGAAACATCATCCATCACCACCAACAACAGGATTAACCATATGGAGAACATCCAGACAAATGTCAAACAAGCATATGAAGTTACCAAGAATCTCATTAATCAGAGAATCAAAAGCAAACTTCCCAACCTCAAGGCAGGAACACATGTCTGGCTAGACTCTCAACACATCCAAGTCAAAGGAACCCCAAAGAAGCTCATACCAAAATATGTAGGCCCCTTTGAAATTTTGGAAAAAACTGGATCTATCAACTACAGGTTAAAACTACCACCACATTAGAAGATACATCCCATTTTATATGTCTACCTTCTCTGGCTTACACAAGAGAACACCCAATATGGAAAATTCTCAGAAAGACCTTCTCCAAAGATTATTGCAGGAGAAGAAGAATGAAAAGTCGAAGACATAATCAACTCCAGAAATAAAAATGGGGTAAAGGAATTTCTAGTTTACTGGAAAGGATACCCTGAAACAGAATGCACCTGGGAACCAGAAACAAACATCACCAACACCAAACAACTCCTCAAGGCCTATAAAAGAAGACAGAAACAGAACTAATACAACAACATAATAGTTTATGTCTTTTTCTTCTTTTTCTACCTCCAATGCAATTACTCTTGTTACCACACCACCAACACCACCACCAGCTAATCATGAACAAGTTAAAAACTTCTTCCTCTCCATCAAACAATTTCTTTGAGCACAAACCAACAATGTACCCCTATCTTACTATGCCCCTTATCAACAAATTGCCACTGATCAAACTTTTCCCATACAATGATTCATACTATTTGACCATCCCTTGGTCCAGCTGCAGACCACTCTTATCAGGAATTCAGTGGCTATTGCTGATTTTGACCTTTTCAGGGAGAACTGGGCTCTTTACCTTCATCTCCAATATATAGCTGATCAACAATTCCTTTAACTCCAAAATAATCTCAAGAATCTCAAAGAGTTTCCACTCTCTACAATCCATCAACACCTCTTACACACTGCCACACAAAGAGTACAATACTCACCAAACACAAACAATTAGAACCCTAGCCTACCAACTGGATTTGACTCTGAAAACAGTTTTGACAACACATAAGAAAATGACCTTAGCAATAATGAAATTACTAGATAATTGAAAACTAGCAATACCACAGAAGGAACTGGACAAAATCTAGATAATTCTCATGGAAATCAAGAACTACAAGACCTTAGGGATGTGCTCCCCTTTATTACAGACAACACACAATGCTTTGTCTATGGTCAATGTGACTATTTCCTCAATCAATGCACTGATTATGTCTACAAAAGATGTAATCAAAGAAACCCTGGTCATTATGAAAAGTTCTGCCTTCTTCAACCATGATGACTGCAACCACAATTTGCTATGACAAAACAACAAGCCCAATAAGCCAGAATCTATTATTTAAACCTGTTCTGTAACAAACTACTTTCCACTTTTATCATTGATCTCACTCTAACTAGACAATGACTTCTGGAACATTTTCTCACCAAGACCCTAGAGAATCAATATCATCCCACTCCTTGAAAATACAATAAACAAGTCCTCTTCAGAAATGGACTCCCAACTAGTCACACCATTGTGTTTCCCTCTACTTCCAACTCTCAGAGACCCATCCTTTGATATCTTTCTATGAGATAACCTTGACAAAACATACAACAAAACTGGGAAGACAACAATAGAGATTATTATGATAACATTGACAATGTTACCTGGTCTATGTTATAAGAGCCCCAAAAAAGAAATAGTTTCCTGCACATTTGAACACTTAATCTGCAATCTCAAGTCATACAATGGGGTTGAGATATAAATAGTGTGGGAACTTAGCTAATCTCATCACATGATAGGAATCAGGTGACCATAGAATGTTCTAGAAGGACTTGTGACCATGGGAATTTAGTGTATAGCCACTTGTAAATAGTATAAATAGTAGGCCAATCTAACAAAGAACTCCATCAAGTTCTTCTCAAACATCTATCTAGGGTGATCACTAAGGGCATTCACTATCTATTAATAACAGTCTAACATCTTGGGAGAGCCCATTGGATATTGAATTCAATGAGGACATTGAATCAAACAAAGAGGATTATGTTATGAACATCAAGTGGGTTTATAACTATTATCAGCCATAGTCTAATAATAAGTAGCTAGTAGACAAGATGTTAGCAATGCTAGACAAGGACATTACTATATAGTAAATGCACTGAATGTTTGAGAACTCTAAGAGACAATGGACTCATAGAATAGACAGGACTCTTCAGAGAAATCTTGGACTGTTTTCTTTTCTATCTTTGGACTTGTGCTAAATGGGACAATGTTGGACTAACCTGTCACAAACTTCATTCGGTCATATCTCCACCATTTCTTCGACTATTCCCACGGTCTTAAAGCCAGCTTAAAGCCCTTAAGAAGACCTTTCGATCAATGCCAGTCACATCTCGAGGCAATCAATAATGGCCGAGATATTAAGCAGATCAACTGGTAACTACCATGTTACCGTTTATTAAATTGCTAATATCTCGGAAACTGCCGTGATCGATGCTTCGGTTCTAGGCTCAGCAGAGGCCTTCTTCATAACGCTCAGAATGAGCCTAGAACAACCTCGAGGCGATTAATATTAGTGGAGATATGAAGACCTCAATGTTTGCACATGGACTTTATTAATTACCCATAGATAGTCATCTGTCCTTTTCTTAGAACAAAGGACAGCCTCCATATGGTT
>Ga0157360_1000680_pt1 | contig 12842 bp, 7 predicted proteins | sample AttlaeALBM1_FD_111483 | JGI IMG/M metagenome (GOLD analysis project Ga0157360, IMG submission 111483) | Fungus gardens microbial communities from leaf cutter ant in Ribeirão Preto, State of São Paulo, Brazil - Atta laevigata ALBM1 | ecosystem: Host-associated > Fungi > Mycelium > Unclassified ... | reverse complement strand
TCGACGGACCATAGGACTAGATCTTCTGCTCAAACTACTGGCTTTTAAATTCATATTCAGAAGTTGATTTGGTTTGGTGTTTCTGTTTGTACTTTTGAAATCTTTCTAGCTTCATAATACATGGCAGGCTGTTGCTGCTGGATTTTGTATACGTCGGATCACGTATACCACTAGAGGAAGAGGGACTTGAAGACGAGCACCCTATGGTACCCGAGGCAATCATTGCTGCCATAATAGTACCTTTGAAAATATACTACCCCATCTATCTACTAGCAAACTCCACCCACACCCTACTTTTTTTTTTTATAATTCAACAATTTATTACACGGAACGCGCTGGTAGGCCGTGGTAGCTACACAAAGTGACTACTTAATTTAAGAAGAAAGGAAAGGAGAGGAATGATACAGGAAATATAACTAAGAGACGTGAGATTTAAAGCACAAGGCTGACTATCAGACTGGTATTAAGTGATGCCTTCTTGAAAACAGAACGTGCCAGGATTGGAGTCTAGGAATGTGAGGACGTCTTTCAGGGACTCTTGCTTTGGGTTCCATGATTGTTTATGCTGTTCACAGTCATAGAGGATATATTCTCTTGTTTCGAGAGGGTAGTTGCCACATGGACAGGCTACCAGTTTGTTGGGGAAGAATCTTTGTCTATATTCACCAATAGGGGCATGGTTGGTGATGAGTCTTGTGATACATGCACATAGCAAGTTGAAGAGACTAAAGTGTTTTAGCCGTGCTCCGCCTTTTGAGTATGATGGACATATGGGATTTCCATTATTGTCATTTAACTCCAAGAAGTTTCTACCCTTGTAATCGGATGCTTGGAAGTACATTTGCCATTTCCTGACAATAGAGTCGCATTCTTCTTTTCTACTAAAGTCCCATGCTGTTTTACTAGGTAAGATGGGTTTAATTCTATGTGTTTTGGACTCTTTGTCGACAAGATGGTGAGGGGGCCACTCAGCATTGTTGAAGTGGACCGTTGTGGTTGTACCTTCGCAGTTGTAGGGGCAGAGCTTGGTCATCATGCCAAAGTACCACAACAGTCAGACGACTGCTGTGTCTATATATCGGACACTCTTTACTACTGCACCTCAGTCGTCAATCTACATTGTTGACCACTGAGACTTACTGTGTAAAAAGCATCACTTGGGCAATCCCAGAAAGAGATCAAATTGGTTAGGTTTATACTGAAGAACTTCCTGAGGTCACTAGAGATGGCGATGGAGTGAAGTTGATAAGGGTGAATGGACATATCAAATATTTTCCTAGCAACTGGGATGGCGTCTGTGATAACAATTCTTTGGATGCCTGGGAATTGTGTTGCTTGGCTAATGCTGCACCTCATAGCAAAGAGCTCAGCCTCTGCAGAAGTGACATTCATAGCATAATGAATAGCTTTAGAGATGATATTCTGTTTTCTTTGGATGTGAGATACAAATGTAGCCACATTGTTTTTGACACCGGTGTCAGCTATAACAATTGCAGTGCTGGGATGTGAGAGGGAGTCCTGATAGATGTTTATGAGATGGTTAAGATGGGTGGTTCTAGCTTTGACATCTTTATGGCTAACTATGTTCAAGGAAAAATAATTAGGGAAATTATCTACTAGACAAAAACCTGGAGAGAGTTCCTTGTTTAGACTATCAAAGGCTGGAAGGACTCCATTGAGTCGATGTTTGATGTCCACTATGGGACTCTTGACTTTCAAATTTTGCTTGATAGTGAGTTGACTAATGGCCATATGATGAGGGGTAGCTGACTTGGAGTGTTGAGAGTCTAGTAGAGAGTTGATGACATGTTGCTTTGGGAGTAAAGCAGCTCACAGATGGTGATATCCTATGAGTTTCTCAAGGTAAAAGTGGATGGGGATGAGACCTGCAATGGCTTCTATATCCTATGTTGGCAATGTGTAGAAGGCTACAGTGATCCACAGAGCCACCCTTCTTTGCATTTTCTTTAAGTCCTTGAGAGGTTGATAAAGCAGGGCTCCTTTGAAAAACCATAGTTGGAATCCATAAAGAGTGATGGGAAAGATAAAGAAGGTTGTTAATACAAGGTCATGAAAATTCAAGACTCAACCTAGGTGGTTGTTCAGGAAGAACTCAATAGAGTTCCTTGTTAGATTACACTATCTACTTATACAAATATTACATGATCTGTGTATATAAGCTTTCCCATACTATTTATATCTTTTCCTTCTTATATTTCTGCATATTTCCTACTAAGTTGACAAATATACAGAAAATAGTTTCCAAGAAGGAAACTATCTCATAATACAGCTCCTCCTTTAAGTTTCCTCATTCTAAGGAATTTTTCTATTGTCTCCAGTTTTCTTCCTATTTTTTCTTTCTCTGCCTCTTATATTCCCTATTTGACCATTCTCACAATACCTTTACTATGAATCTTTCTCTTGAGAATATTTTTTTGTTGTCTTTTTTTTTCTGCTACCTTATTACTTCCCTCTTTTTCCCTGTACTCTCTCTCAAACTTTTCAACTAGTTTCTTTATATTTTTCAGGTTTTCTCTGCTCTCCTAAGTATCTCCCTCTGCCATGTACCCTTTCTATTGTACTAAAAACTTCTCTTTTCCTCTAACCATTCTTTTGTTCAATATTTTTTCTACCTCAAATTCCTCTTCTCCTTCAATGATAACTAGTTTTGGCAAGATCTTCTTCTGTCCTTCTACTTGTGTTTTATACAACTGTACTTGACTTATGTTTACTACAAGGTATATCTTAATAGAACTAGGTAGTTCTAACTCTATAGCATTACTTGAGACAATTCCTTCTATCCTATAAGACCTTATAAAGTATTCCATTAATTTTTCCAATCTCCTTTCTACTATTTTCTACTTCAAGTCCTTTATACTTAACAAAACCAGGTTCTCAATTTTATACTCCTCTTCTTCTCCTCCTTTTCTATCTGTGAACTTTTTTATCTCTTCTTATGCCTTTTTTAATGCTGCTTTTACTTTCTCCTGGATTTTCTTTATTCATTTTACAAACTTTCTTGCTGCTTTGTATTTTCTCTTTCTTCTTCCCTTAAACCCTATTCTTGGATCTTGGCTGTGATTTATTTTGAATGATGAGACCTTGGTTACTAAGTGAATTTTATTATTATAAGCAAATTCTGTAGTTTCTAGCCAATTTGACTACTACTCCTGTCTATAGTCAATAAAGACCCTTAAATACTACTCTAACTCCTAGTTTACCCTCTCTGTTTAGCTATCTGTCCAGAGGTAATAGGCTATTAATAGCTTTGTCTGGATTTCTAACAGTTCATTTAATTCTTTTATCATTCTTGCTGTGAGTTGCATTTCCTTATCTAATATAATGCTTTCTGGAAATCTATGTAGTTTCTAGATATAGTCTTTAAACAGTCTGCCAAGTTTCTCTACTAATGTTTTTTCTGTGATTATTATGAAATAGGCTATTTTGCTAAATTAATTGTATACTACCAAAATTGCATTATATCCCTGTACCAAAGGTAGTTTGGTGATGAAATCTGCCAATATGTGACTCTATGGTTTTTCTGGAATTGCATTAGGCATTAGCTTTTCTGCTAGGGCCTTGCTTTTATTCTCATAGTATTAACAAGCATTATATCCTTCTATATATTTTCCAATCTCCTTTGTTACTCCTGGCCACCAATAGTTCTATATAACTAGTTCTGTTGTCTTTTATTTTCTTCTATGTCCTCCCATAGATATGTTATGATACAGTCATATCACTTCTTAGCTCTCTTTCTGGTACATATTTGCCCTTTCTTTATAACTACTCTTTTCTCTATGGTCCACTTCTCATCTTTTAGTATTTCTATACCCACTCTTTTTAGTTCTTCTACTGCCTTAACTACTCTTTTATTCTCCTCATGTGCTTTCTGAATTTTTCTTCTCAAGTTACTTTTCCCTACTAATGTCTTCATTCTTTTATCTATCCTGGCTTTATTAATGTCTGATCCTTATTATTGTTTTCCACTCCCTTTTGCTATTCTGGTCTTTGGCTTAGTCTATCTGCCTTTCTTATGCTCTTTTTCAGAATATGCTTTAGGATGAAGTCAAATCATGATAGGTATAGTACCTATCTAGCTTATCTTTGATTTAGCTTTTAGCTAGTCATAAAGTACTAGAGATTTTTGTGGTCTGTCCAGATTTCAAACTTTACTTTTGCTCCTTCCAAAAAGTGCCTCCATACTTCCAAACATCAAATAACTGCTAACATTTCCTTGTCATAGATCTTGTAGTTATGTTCTGTGATATTTAGAAATTTAGAGATAAAGGCTACTGGTCTCCATTTCTTATTTCTGCATTTAAGTGATAGTACTTCTCTTATAGCATAATCTGAAGTATCAGTTTCCACCCTCACTTCCTTATTTAAGTTAGGAATAGCTAAAACTAGCTCTGTTGTGAATATCTCTTTCAGTTTTTTAAATGCTTTCTCCTGTTCTTCTCTCCATCTCCATTTTTTTTTCTTTCTGACTAGCAGGTGCAATGAAGCCACAATTTCAGCAAAGTTCTTAATAAATTGCCTGTAGTAATTGGCAAGTCCTAGGAACTTTTGCACCTCTTTCACATTATTTAGTACTGGCTAGTTTAAGACTCCATCTACTTTTTCCATTTCAACTCCCTAAGAATTAATTACCACACCCAGGAATTTGGCCTCTCTTACTTTCTATCAATACTTTTCTAGTTTGACAAATAGATCACTCTCCTTCAATCTTTTTAACACTTCTTCTACTAATTCATTATGTCCCTCCTCTGTATCTATGGCAACTATAATATTATTAATAAATGTTGCTGTATTCTCTTAATTGATCATATCATGGAACAAGTTATTTATCATGGTTTGGAAAATAGTAGAAAAGTTTGTTAATCCAAAATACATGACTGTTAGCTCATAAGCCCTAATGTGTATTGTAAATGTTAGAAGAATAGAGAGCAGCAATTACAGTGGGGACAAATAATAGCCCACTTACCAAGTTATCCAACAGATAATAATAAACAGCCTGATAGGAAAAAGGGATCTCAAGAGAAGCAGAGAGGTTTACAATGTGACAGTTGAGACAAAGATACGCTGCACTTAGGTAAGTATAACTTGTATATTAAACAATAGTAATATACAATATAATAATTAATTTAACAGTAAATACTATTTTTTATTTATTACTCTCTTTGATTCTGTCACAAACTTTATTTAAACTTATCTCTATTAATTCTTCAATGATTCTCACAGTCTTAATGGTTACAAAAAGCTCTTGAAAAGATCTTTTGATTGATGCCAGTCACATCTTAAGGCAATCAGTATTGGTTAAGATATCAGGCCCAAATTGCATCTACTATTCCTTTCTAGATCAAACTCTAGGTATATTTTGTGTTCTGTTCAAGATATTCTACTGATTCTAAACTCTTAAACTTGTTAGATTCATATTTTATAGTTCTATCATAAACTTTATTTTGGACCTATTTCTACTAATTCTTTGACAATTCTTATGGTCTTAATAGCTACAAAAAGACCTTGAAAAGACCTTTTGATTGATACTAGTCATATCTCAAGGCAATTAATATTGGCAATATCAGGCAGATCAACAGGTAACTATAGCGACTTAGCCTAAGACAACTTAATTATCCTCCAAGTCTGAGTTGACAAGAAAAACTTGATAGAGTTCCTATTAGATTCTGTATATTACAAATGGTTGCTTACTTATTTGTGATTGGTGCTTTAGAATCTTGAAAGGTTCAAAAATGTGAAGTTTAGACAGTGACAAAAGATGTTGTTAAGTCTGAGGTCTAATCCTTAGACTATGAGTCCTTATATACATAATTGTGATGGTCTGTGCACTAGAATAGATCATCATATGCTATTACCTATTTTTCTACATATGGTAGTACCTTTGTACTTAAAATAGTGATAACCTAACCATATGGAGGCTGTTCTTTGTTCTAAGAAAAGAAAAAATGACTATCTATGGGTAATTAATGAAGTTCATGTACAAACATTAAGGTCTTCATATCTCCACTAATATTAATCACCTTGAGGTTGTTCTAGGCTCATTTTGAGCATTATGAAGGCTTCTACTGAGCCTAGAACCAAAGCATTGATCATGGCAGTTTCTGAGATATTAGTGATTTAATAAATAGTAATATGATGGTTACCAGTTGATCTGCTTAATATCTTGGCCAATATTGATTGCCTCAAGACATGACTGGCATTGATCAAAAGGTCTTTTTGAGGGCTTTCCGTAGCCTTTGAGACTGTGAGAATTGTCAAAGAATTGATGAAGATATGGTCAAATGAAGTTTATGATACTATACACTACTTATATAACTACTATATGGTCTGTGCACTACTTTCCCACACTCATCATGTGACCCAACCTTGTGACATCCTAATGTGTGATACTTTCCTATGCTCATTCTTATATAGTAAGTTCAAAAGAAAAATTAAAATTAAAATTAATAATAACTTAGCTATTTTGCCAAGTTATGACAGTAACCACCATGGTACCATTTATTAAATTGCCAATATCTCAAAAACTGCCATAATCAATACTTTGCTTCTAGGCTTAAAAGAAACTCTCTTTGTAATACTCAGAATGAGCCTAGAACAACCCTGAGACAATTAATATTAGTGAAAATATAAAGTCCTCAATATTTGCACATAGATATTAATTAATTACCCATAGATAGTCATCTGCCCATAGATAGTCATCTTCCTTTTATTAGAACAAAGAACAACCTCTATGTTAATATGAAAACTTAGAGTTCACCCTAGGTAAATGTTTAGGAAGAACTTAATAGAATTCCCTATTATATTCTGTGTACTACTTATACTATTTCTACATAGTCTGTGCACTAAAGTCCCATGATCACATGCCCTTCTGATATCATGACTTGGCAAAATGGCTAAGTCATTTTCTATTTTTCTTTTCTTTTCTTTTCTTTTATTTAGTTAGATCATTACTAAGGTGGAGTGTGGGAAAGCATCACATGACAGTCACATAGTCACAAAGCATGACATTGGTCACATTTGATCACAGTCACAACATATGAGGAGGTAGACACATAATGGGAATAATATGAGGACCATAGGAGAATGTTATATAGTCACAGTAGTAAAATGTATAAGTAGTATACAAAATCAAATGGAAACTCTATCGAGTTCTCCTTGTCAACTTTGACTTGGAGTAGACTTAAGTTATCATGGCAAGAGTCTTACATCTGGAATATTCTATAATTACCTGACCTAATTACATAATATGGTTTACTTAAGTTTCCTATGCTATTTATAGTTTAATTCTGTTATATCTCTTGAGATTGTAAACTAATTGTTTAAAAGAATGGGAAGTTACTTCTTTTTTGGGCTCCTTATAACACTTCATATGGTTAAGTTATTACATTTTAGAGTACAAAGGCACTACCATATGTAGAACAATAGATAGTAGCATGTAATAGCCTATTCTAGTATACAAACCATCACAATTCTGTATATAAAAACTCTTTATCTGAAGATTAGACCTCAAACTTAACAACATCTCTTGTCACTATCTAAACCTCGCTTTCTAAGCCTTTTTGAATATCCTAATATCAAATCACAAATCAGTAAGTGACCTTTTTTGATACAATTCCAGAGGCAGTAATAATAGAGATAAGTGCTAAGAGGTTTCTCTCCTCATTCTTGCTCTCTAGATACTATGTTTAAATCATTATAAATGTCTAAAGCTCAAAGATAAAAAAGATAAAAGAAAACTATTGCTACTTTTGGGTTTCTATTAACTTTTTCTCTTACTAAGTCCTCCCAAACTCCCAAGGCTTATATGTCCTCCTAGGTCCTTCCCATCAAGAATAGCATGTCCACACTATTGTTTTCTTCTAGAATCTTCTTTATACTTTATTGTTCTTTCTTCTGTTATTGGCTTGTGATTTAGAACTCCTTAGTTGCCTGTCAATTGTTTAATAGGCTCCAACTACTGCTCAATTTCTCTAAGTCATGTCCTAGGTGTTATTTATCTATATATATATGATCTGATACTATCAATGCTTATTTGCAATCAGAGACATATTTGTCTAAGTCTGTTCCTGGCATACTAATGGCTTTAGAGCTCAAGTCTGCTATTTTCTCTAGATAGTCCTAACCAAAAGTAGATTTAGAACATTGTTACCTAACAACTCTCTTTATAACCTGATACTAGCTCATCTTGTTTGTCTCCTAAGGTCCTGTCATGAGTTCTAGGTCTATTTCTACCTACTCACTAATTCATATAACCATTTGGTATGTTCTGAGAATTTATAATGGGTTCTAGAGAAAATTCTGATTAGAAATCCATTGGTATAAAGCATATCAAATGCTACTTGCTATAGAAAATTCACTGGCAGCATAATATCTTTTTCTCCCCCATTATCTTTATACTCAAATATAATCAAGCTATATTGATGAATATGCTCACTTTCTCTATCTTTTCTCCAAATATAAAAGGCTTAGCTATCTCTACTTGACTTTCTCCTTATTATTGTAATATTGTGTTTACCTACTGTTGTAGACTAGCAATGAGAGTGAGAAGTTATGTTAAGACTCTAGACCTCACAGTTGAATATATGTTTCAACTTGAAGCCTATATCTAACACTTGATATCTTCACACTCCTTTGTTAAAGAATCCGGTTAAGGTTTTCAGTGAAGTTATATTGGGAGAGAGATGTTATTGAGACTTTGAGTAGTACCTCTTGAGATTGTCCTAAGACAAGTGAGAGTACCAATTCCTTAGAGTAAGGTTTTACAGAGGGAATACAGAAAGAGAGAACTTGTCGTTCCCTTCTCTTTCTGGTCTATATTTATCCTAACTAGAGATGTAACAATCATTACAATATGGTAACACTACTTGTAACTAAGAGTGACTAGTTAAGTGACAGATCAGTGACAAGGTGACAAGTGAGTCAAAGGTGAGTCAGTGTCTAATAATGGGTTAGTCCGATGTTATTCCATTTAGCACAAGTCCAAGGATAGAGAGAAGAAAGATAGCCTGAAGTTTCTCTGAAGAGTCCTGTCCATACTATGAGTTCATTGTCTCCTAGGGTGTTTTGACATTCTATTGCTGCATAGTAATGTCCTTACTCTATGCCATCAACGTTTCTTCTTGCATTGCTATCATCTCATCTAGTAACCATTTATTATCAGACCAAGGCTGATAATAATTATAGTCCTACTCGATGTTCATAACAAGTTGCTCTTCTTAGGATAGGAGTAGTACTAGTATTGGTGCTAGGGCTGGTTGCTCCACAGTGGGTTGTTGTTGTTGTTGTTGGCAAAACATGATAGATGGTGATAGTAGTGATGATAATGGTAAAGTTAATAGTAATAGTAAATTTTGGACAGTTTACTATGTCTATTGGGACACTAAGCCTTTTCCCAACTAGACTCCTAATGTCCTACTGACTACTGCCCTAAAGGATTATAAACTATTGCCTCTAAGAAGAGAACCCCTACTCTGGATAGCTTTCTAAGGAATTACTGTTAATCCTCTGTATGTATAGGTCACAAGGGAACCTTTAGCACAAGGTTTATAAAGAGAAGTTATATAAAGAACAATGCCCAGTTGCAAGGTTAGGACTTGAACAAGATACCTAGACTTGGTACCTAGTCTCCTTTCTCAGTTTCTAACTAACTAAGAAGTCCCCTTATATGCCTAGAGCCTAGCTTTCTAAAAGCTTCTAAGCACTATGCTCATTAGCAAGGACAATAAGAGAGTAAGTGAAAGTTGGAATATTGAGGCTACAAGGTGCAGGGTCAGCAGTGGAGATTAAGTTCTTGTGTTAGTATAAGATCATAAAAACTTAAGACTCAACCTAGATAGTTGTTCAGAAAGAACTCAATAGAGTTTCTCGTTGGATTGTACTATCTACTTATACAAATATTACATAGTCTATGCACATAAGCTTTACTATGCTATTTATATCTTTTTCTTCTTGTATTTCTGCATATTTCCTACTAAGTTGACAAATGTGCAGGAAATAGTTTCCTTCTTGGGAACTATCTCATAACAATAGTGTTTGTGTACTGGGAACAGGCCTCTTGTAGAGTTACCAAGTATCTTTATGCTTTTGATAGTAGATAGTACTTTGTTAGCATAAAAATGGGTATGGTATTGAAAAGAGTATTTCTTGTTGAAGAAGAAACCTAAGTATCACCAGATTTCCTTGGGTTTGAGTATTGATCCACCTAGTGGCCTAAGGTCTAAAGAGAAGGTTTTGTTTTCTTTGTTGATCTAAAAAAGTGAAAGACTTCAGATTTTTCATGTTCAATTACAAGACCAAATTGGTTGAAGAGAGAAAAGATAATACTATAACTGTAAAACTTAGCAGAGAGTGCTTAATCCCATTTCTTATCTGAGTTAATAAGGAAAACTTAATAGAGTTCTTATTTAATTTCTATATACTACTTATACAACTACTACATGGTCTGTGCACTATTTTCCCACACTTATCATGTGACGTGACCTATGACATCATGATGTGTGACATTTGTTATGTAACACTTTTCTGCACTTCTTCCTTGTGTAGTAAATCCAAAAGAAAAGAAATATAAATAATGACTTAGCCATTTAGCCAAGTCATAACAATAACTACTATAAAGGATTACATTTGATTTTTTGTAACTCTTCTCCTGTCTATTATTGACAAAAGAAAGAAGAGAAAAGAGAATCAAGAGATTTTTTGTTCTTTTTTCAAAGATGTAAAAAAAAGGAATAATATATAAGACTAAGAGAATAGGGAAAAGAATAGATCCCTATTCTACACTGATATCTGTATTGAATGGTAGTGAAGTAGAATGATTCCATATGTATTGAGTTTGTCTGTTAATTAAATAACTAGAGAAGAAGTGAGAGATTCTGATGTTAAAGCTAGCTTTAGTTAAGATTATTGGGAGAAGTTAATGATTAAGAGAAGGAAAGAATTGAGTTATGTCAAAAGCCAATGTGCTTGTATGAAGGCCTTTGACCCAACCTGTTCTAATAAGGTAAGTCAAAAATACTCTAGTATCTATTGTTGATTGCTATCTGATTCCTCCTAATTGATTAGGGTAAAGAAAGTTGAAAAAGATAAAGTGAATTTGCATTCTGCTACTTATTGCTTTTTCAATCAATTTTCCCAGTGTATTGAGGAGGACAATTGGATGGAATGTTTTAGGAGTATTATAGGTCAACTTATTAGGTTTGGGGATAATAATAGAAGTAGATTTTTTGAAGTATGTCAGCCAGTAACTAAGGTTGATATAGGCATTTGCTATATTCACAATGTTAGTGGTGCACTTGGGATCACAAAGTACCTTTTTTTAGCAAGAAATGTGGTCTGGGCCAGGGGTCAAAGAACTGCTACACTTATTAAGTGTGTCATAGATTTCAGCACTCAAAAAGAAAGACCATTCTGTAGATTGACTGTTAGGGATTTTATCAAATAATTGAGTATTGATTAGCCTATTCTAGGCTAAGTTGTAGGATTGGTATAACACTTGCCATAAATTGTCCAATTTGATGCATGGTTAACTGTTGAACTTAATGGTTTCAATGGCTAGTAGTTTTTGTTTCTTGACCCAGTTCATGAGGTCCCATGGTCTTTTGCTGGTTGCAGCAATTTCTTGAATTTTGTTATTGAAGAAGTTTTGTTCAGCTGTCCTGGTTGATTTCTTGAATGAAATCTAGTCTCATTTTCTTTTAGACTATTAGTAGACTGCAAGGTTCCTGCTATACTCCTTGTTCCACCACTCCTTGGACTGTCTTGTTATGTTGACAGATTTGGAGTATTTATTCCAGAGGTCTTTGATAATTGACACAAGTGCTTGGGTGATACATTCTAGAATTTCTGCATTGGGAATGTTAGTTGTATCCATAACACTAAGCTTATTGCCAAGGTTCTTGACAAATTCCTTTTTCTCCTCACTATCTTTGGAAATGGACTGTTTTTTCATTTGGGTGTGCTCTTTTTCAATGGTTATTGTTGTGACTAGAGAGGTGTGATCAGATGAGCTTTGTGATTTGGGCAGAATTTGATGGTTGTCAAATTCTTCTGCAATCAGCACATAAAAACATCAAGTCTATTACTGAATTTGAGTCTTGGGGGTTATCAGCATAGCATGTGGGGACTGGGTTGGTAGGAGTAGATTGTTCTAGATTAAAACTATCAGTGATTTCAAGGAGAGTATCTGTGTATAAGAAGTGATATGAATATGACAGATCCCAGTTACTGTCTCTGATATTGAAGTTTCCTGTCATGATGAGGATGTTGTTGAGATTAACCTCATTATCCTTTAGATAATTTAAGACATTCTGTTAATCATCAGAATAAATATCGAGAAGGAAGCATATAATGCCACGATTAAAGAATAACACAAGGTTACCATGTGAGATGGTGGTACGAGTGACGACCCACACCCTACTCCTCCGGCTTAGTCGTTGTAGAATAGAAACGCTGAATATCAGATCACGTGCCTTTAATTTATTTGTTCCAGATACTACGACAACCATGAGACCTTCGCCTGCACGTTTGCTCAATATCCTTGTTCCCGTGAAGCGGTACGCCATGCTGAACAAGTATATGAGTGCTCTCTGCTGATATTCTCTGGTTAGTGCAGTGGACTACGCAGTCAAGATTCGGGTGAACCCTCAACAAACTGGTATCGACACCAATGTCAAACATTCCATGGTTAGTCCCCGGCTGCATTTTTTTGAGTGATTCCATGGACTGAAGGGTGTGTGCAGAATCCCTTTGACGAAATTGGTGTGTGTGCTTATTTTCCTAACAATGGCAGGTAGATGTCAATTCATGATTCCTGCCAGCCGTGGAGG
>Ga0157360_1000679_pt1 | contig 12876 bp, 11 predicted proteins | sample AttlaeALBM1_FD_111483 | JGI IMG/M metagenome (GOLD analysis project Ga0157360, IMG submission 111483) | Fungus gardens microbial communities from leaf cutter ant in Ribeirão Preto, State of São Paulo, Brazil - Atta laevigata ALBM1 | ecosystem: Host-associated > Fungi > Mycelium > Unclassified ... | reverse complement strand
TCACAAATGGTCACTTACTATTTGTGATGGGTGCTTTGATACTTTAAAGAGTTCAAAAATGCAAAGTTAGACAAGTGACAAAAGATGTTGTTAAGTCTGAGGTCTAATCCTTAGACTATGAGTTCTTAAATACAAAAAAGTGATGGTCTGTGCACTAGGACAGAGCATCACATGCTACTACCTATTGTTCTACATATGGTAGTGCCTTTGTACTTAAAAATGCAATAACTTAACCTTATGAAGGCTGTCCTTTGTTCTAAGAAAAGGACAGATGAGTATCTATGGGTAATTGATGAAGTCCATGTGCAAACATTGAGGTCTTCATATCTCCACTAATATTAATTTTCTTAACGCCATTTTAGGCTCATTCTAAGCGGTATAAAGAGGGCTTTTCTGATGTCTAAATTCAAAGCTTATATCATGGCAGTTTCCGAGATATTGGCAATTTAATAAATGGTACTATGGTGGTTACCAGTTGATCTGCCTAATATCTCAGCCATTATTGATTGTCTTGAGACGTGACTAGTATTGATCAAAAGGTCTTTTCAAGGGATTTTTGTAGCTGTCAAGACTGTGAGAATTGATGAAGAATTGATGGAGATATAGCCAAATGAAGTTTGTGACAGGAACTCTATTGAGTTCTCCTTGGATAAGGAGTGGGATTAAGTTATTATGACTAAGTCCTTACACCAGAACTCAATTCTACTTCTAGAGCACCATCTGCCTTGGACCTTGCTCAATTTTACTTTCATCTTTATCAACCTTTGGCCGGTGGTTATCACGATATCTCCATATATAGCTGGGCCCTTGGCTTAAGGGGACTTTGCAGTCAGTTAGGGACTGTAGATGGAAATACAGTACCAAGCTTGGGTATTAGCACTGAGACCTGACCTCACAATCAAGCGGTGTTTAGTAGATACTTGTACTGTTCTTAGTATAAACCTTGTGCTGTGCTCCATTATGAGTGGTACATGCAGAGGAGTGACGGTTACTTTTAGAAGGCCATCTAGAGTAGGGATCCTCCCTGTTGAGGTGATAGTATAACCATATTACTAGGGCAGTAGTCAGTAGGGCAGTAGGTGTCTGGTTGGGTAAAGATCTTGTGCCCCAACAGATGTAGCAGTCATAAGATCAAATCATTAACTCCATACCCATCTTGAAACGTTACCATAATGTCTTAAGAACAATACAATTCATTGATGAGCAATTTGCTCAAACAAAAACTTTCTCTTTCTAAATTAAGAGAAAAACTCAAAGGAAAGAAGGAGAAGTTGTGTTTCAGTTGCAGAAAGTTCAGGAACCTGGCCCAAAACTACAGGAATAAAGGAGAAGAAGAAAAAGGGAAAGTTATTTCCCAAAATAAGTTTGAGGTGTTGAGTAGTAGAGTAATGAGATGTAGGGTGGAACTAAGAAGACAAGAGACAGAAGAGAAAGGCTAGGTAGTAGAATGTTTTAAATATGGAGAGAAAGGACACAAGTGCAGGGAGTGTCCTCTTTGGGAAGGGGAAAGGAAGATGCAGGTAGTAGAGGAGGCGGTGCGTGTGGCCATGCCACAAAAGGCGCAGCAAAAGGAATGTAAAGAAAGTAAACTCAGTAATAACAAGATTACAGTTGTTCACTCTTAATGTATTTACCTAAAGAAAGTAAACTATTTACAAGTGAGTAATAAGTACATAGTCAATATAAGATAAACAGAGACTCACCTCAGTGACAACAAGATTATAGTTGTTCACTGAGATGAAAATTTATGGTGGCTATAGATAAAGGTCCTCGGCATAGATGGCACATAAAAACTATATAGTAGAAGAAGTAAAACTGTATAGTTAAGTTTAGAATGGAAACATAAAGTAGAAAGACAATCAACTAGAGAATAGAATGTAGGAGTGATGTGTCATGACTTGGCAAAACAGCTAAGTCAATATTTATATTTCTTTTCTTTTTCTTTTCTTTTCTTTTAGATTATTACTAAGGTAAAGTATGGGAAATATCATGTGATAGTCACAGAGTCACAAAGGTGTGACCAAAGTCACAGAATTGTCACATCACACATGGTCACAGGTCACAGTCACAGCATGTGACAAAGAAGTCAGCTGATAAGCATGAGGACTGTGGGAGACAAGGTGCATAGCCATGACAGTAATTGTATATATAGTGTAGTAAAATCTAATAGGGACTCTATCGAGTTCTCTTTGTCAATCACTGAACAAAGAGCAGTTGGCTTTATTCTGGCTTGGAGTTTAGCTTCCTTACATGATGGAAATATGAAGAAGGAAAGTAAAAATAGATATTGTCATTGCACCATGGTATAGTATCATCCAAAGCCCCTTCAATAGAATGGAGGAGGAGTCCAGTGTGTGTCTTATGACAAAAGGCACAGGAGCACTGTAGAGAGGGCATTCCTGATGAGGTATGCCTATTAGAGTTGGGGTGGTATTATCACAAATAGTCACTTACTTATTTGTGATTGGTGCTTTAGAATCTTGAAAGGTTCAAAAATGCGAAGTTTAGACAGTGACAAGAGATGTTGTTAAGTCTGAGGTCTAATCCTCAGACAGAAAGTCCTTATATACAGAAAAGTGATAGTCTGTACACTAGGACAGATCATCACATGCTACTACCTATTGTTCTACATATGATAGTTCCTTTGTGCTAGAAATAGTGATAACCTAACCATATGGAGGCTGTCCTTTGTTCTAAGAAAAGGACAGATGACTATCTATAGGTAATTAATGAAGTCTATGTGCAAACATTAAGGCCTTTATATCTCCACTGATATTGATTGCCTTGAGGTTGTTTTAGGCTCATTCTGAGCAGTATGAAGAGGGCTTTTGATGAGTCTAGAACTGAAGCATTTATCATGGCAGTTTCTGAGATATTGGTGATTTGATAAACAGTACCATAGTGGTTACCAGTTGATCTGCCTAATATCTCAGCCAATATTGATTGCCTCAAGATGTGGCTGGTATAGATCAAAAGGTCTTTTCAAGGGCTTTCTGTAGCCATTGAGACTGTGAGAATTGTTGAAGAATTAGTGGAGATATGGTCGAATGAAGTTTGTGGCAGTTTCCTACTCAGTGAAATCATGGCTGTCAAAAGTGCAAGGGAGACTGAGAGTCTGAGAGGTCACTGTTTACCTAGTAAATGATGGAAAGAACATGACATCAGCAAGAGATTTTTAAGATCTAGAGGTGAGTGTAGGGTACTAAGTACTTATGCTAGCAAATGATTACGCTCATGGCTGCAGAAAACTTTTCATGCAGTACTTTTGCCCTATAGGGCCCATAACCTGTTCTAGAAGGGACCAGTGACTATGGTGCAGTAGTATGTCCCTACAGACTCACCTAGTAAATGGTAGATCCAACTTATGGGAATAAGAAGTAAAGAGTGATTATTCCATTGATGAGGGAAGAAGGTACTTATATACTGGAGAGAGCATAGAATGGTAGTGATTACATGAGCAATGGATCAAAGAATTAAAAGATATGAATTACTAATATCTGCAATTAAATATTAATACTCTCCTCTTTTCTTTTTCTCTCTTAAATTAAGTAGTAAACTTTGTGTAACTACTACAGTCTACCACCAAGTCCCATGTAATAAATTGATGATTTTTTTAAAAAGAGATCACTTGACAATTAAAACTTGTGACTTCATTTGATAGCTGTTTGCCTATGGTGTGAAGGATATGCTTCTGGCCATCTGATGATATCTTATGGAGATCAAACTTGTGACACTGGCTCATGGACATCATTTGACTCCTGGCACTAACTAATTGGGAGTCAAATCCCTGTTACTGACCTTTGTCAAACCAATGGTGTACTTCCCAACAAATGAGTGTTTTCAGCTGCTGGAGAAAATCAGTGCTGATGTGCTCCTGATGGTCATGATCAATGAGTCCTCCATCATACTAGATGACTATATTGTTGGATGGCATCAGAGGTGCATCAATTCCACTGAATGACTCAGGTTTTCTCAGACTGAGTGTCCACTTCTACAGGGAGAGTCATTTGCATGAAGCCTTTCTATGACCCCATGAATGCCACTGAAAACGAGCAGGATATTTCTATTCTGTATGGCTGTGGGAATGGACTTGAATTTATAAATACTCTATAGCTAGGTGATCAGATTTTTTTGGATTCTGCATTCCACATTCCACAATAAGCTAGTACTAAGATACAGAGGGCCTAAATAGGGCCCAATGTCAGGTGCATGTCTACAGGAGGCATGTGGCCAAGGGAGTAGGATGCAGATGAGGTTGCTAGTAGATAGGTAGTGTGGCTGTATGTTAGATGATCGTGATTGCACAAGCAAAGGTACAGCCTTCCCTCTCCAGTTGTTGATGTTGAAATACAAATAGGGGAGGGTAACAAATGGATGATGAGTATCAAGTAACTACACTACCTATATACTTGTGTCTCCATCATGTAACATACCTACCAACAATATACAATGTGATTGATCTCATCAGTTGCATTGTGCAGGCTTGCATGAGATCCTAATTCTAACAGTTGATCATAGCTGACATTGGAACAATTTATGGGATCATGCGATCTAAGATTGATGAACAAACAAATAGTGCAAAGCTGTTGAGGTGCTGTCTTATGTCAGGAGGGAGATATAGCTCATTGTCATGTGATCCTGCAAGGCGAATCTCATCATACTTGTCTTCGAAGATTTAGCTGCCATGATAATCGGACGATATAATGTGGCCACTAGAACAACTCCTCAATTCAATAAATTTTTTGTACCAGTGCTCCCTCTTTTCGCTGTCTGGATCAAGTTCCCGCCCAGTTCAATTTTTCGAACAATAATAGCTGCTTCTATCATTCCTGTGTCACAGCTTTGTTCTTCGTGTGATAACATCCCACATTCCCTTATCGCTCTCTCCCTCCAATAGTCGAAGTAATGGCAGATCAAGTCGAACTTCTTTCGGTACAAGCCATCCAAGTTGTCAGTGAGTGCTATTTTGTTCGATCGGCTCAGTAGATCAGGGACTAAGTTGACGTTTAGAACTCATTGGAAAGATCGATGAATTTCCACACTCGTTGATTGTCAAATGCTCTGACAACGTCAATGTTCGCCTTGAAAAAAAATTGGACAAAGACATCAAGGATGAACAGCATTTGACGCTCACCCAAAACGAGTGGTAAGTTGGGGTATCGTGCTTGAGCAGTCGTACATGCTCATGTGGCGTAGCATGCTCGCAGAAGGAAGTGAACTGAATATTGAAATACGCAAAAAATATTCCCGACGACAGAAGATACTCACTGGTTCAGAGGAGGGATCTATGCCTAAAGCTAATATAAAGTTTGACAATTTACAGAAACACTTGTCTTCTAGAACAGGAACAAATCGTGAGGGAATCTTTACCTCGATCTCTCCTCATTTACTCATAGGACCTCAGTAAACTTTGAGGTGAAATTTGATAATCCAATTCAAGGATTGCAACTGTGGCTGGTCATCAAGGTACGCTATCATTATCGCTGTTATGTTGATATCCTCTTCGAATACAATTGTAGAGCTGTGACATTGATCTGAATACCGTGGATCCACGTATCAGGGAGACGGTGGTAGAACTGAACAGGTTACATTCCGTTCTGCGTCGTTCTGCTTCTGTAAGCGATGTTGCTGGGATGTTTGTTGATTTAGGAATCGCAATCAGCAAGGTGATTGATCGTTGACTAGTATACTCGTGTGTTGTCTAACTTGGGGCAGCTGAGTCATGCTGTATTCTCTTGTATCGAGGTCATATACAAAGTTGGCTCCTTTTCTGTTTTCAATGTCAATAACATTACTAATTGTTTTGGCAGCATTTGAGGACGCAAGACGAAACTCATGAAGCAATGAAAAGCCTTGCAAAGAGCATCCAAGTGCTCGCTGGCCAACTCTACAGGCCCGCTGAAATTTCAACCTCAGATCAACTGCGCAGTACCATGAGAGAGTTTCCTGTCATCATGGAAGAAGTGGTCATCTTCATTCGGAGATGGCTGAAAAGTTGGATGTGTACGTGTCCATTCATTTTCATCTGGGTGGTTTCGTGACTGATTAGTTGGCTCCAGTCGAGTACATTTTTGTTGACTCTCAGAAGGAGAAAGTGATTGAGTTGAAGGACAAATCTGATGCCTTCAAAGATAAATTTGACCGACATCTTGTAGAGATCCGGGTGGAGCAAGGTCTGGTCTTCGTGCCTGATATTCATTGTCCAATCTGACTTATTCGTGGTTGCTATCAGTCACCATGGAAAAAAATGCAAAGACGATCGCCGACAAGGAATCGGATGATTTAGTGAGCGCCCTCCGGAAGAAGGAATTAGATGATTTAGTGAGCGCCCTCGGGGAGAATAGGCTCCTCCCTCGAAAACCATGCATGGAAGGAACCCGCAGCGCCATCTTACAAAAGATTGAAAACGACATCAAGAACGTCGATGACCACAATGTAATTTGGATCAGGGGATCTCCTGGTGTCGGAAAATCGACATTAGCAGCCAGTATAGCCGCTCGGCTACGGAAACAAGGTCGTCATGTAGTATCATTCCGATTTGACCGCACACAATCCACTATTATCACTACAGACGCCCTCTGGTGTGCTGTTGCCCTTGACCTTGCTCGCATGTACCCCTCCGTACGCCAACACATTCACAACATGGTCCAAGACGATAGGGTGCCTGACCCACACAATATTGATGACCGATTTAAATCTCTTATTGAGATGCCGTTATCCACACTCAATAATGTCCCGCCTGAAAAACTTCCGGTGATTGTGGTTGGTGCATTGGATGAGTGTGGTGGGCTGCGGCATGACCTACCTGGGAAGGAAGATTTCGAGGGTCTTGTACGCACGCTGAAGCGTTGGGTTCAGGTTGATCACTTGAAGAAGTTCAAGTTGATCATTACCAGCCAGGCAGAGAATCATATCACCAGAATCTTCTCCGACACTATTTGCATCCATGTCAATATCCCCTCTGGCAGTGACGCCAAACCAGGAGATAGTGCTTCTGAAGACATCCGTATATTCCTCGAGTCACGCCTCGAGACTATGGGGTTGAAAGTTGCATTGATTGAAAAGGTGCTCAATTGCCTGGTTCCTTGTGCTGCTGGTATATTTATCTGGGCAACAACTGTCGCCAATTTTCTTGAGCGGGATCCCGAAGGACGGTTTGCCATGCTTGAAAAGGATAATAGGAAGGGGTTGAAAGGCTTGGATTCCCTGAATTCTCTGTACTCAATGATCATAAAAGCATCATTTGGACATGGTCTCATAGAGGAAGAGATAAGGGCAGTTGTATCCGTTATGGGTGCAATGATTTTTGCCAAGGAACCACTTGATGACAATGCACTTATAATGCTTCCCAAAGTTAAGATTCCAGGTCTGGATGCAGACAGGTTAGGGCTCATTCGACAAGGTCTCATGTCGGTCATTGATTCTGGTCCTGTCCTTCGTTTTCATCATCGGTCTTTTGAAGACTTTCTTTTATCCTCATCCTTTCTACAACAACACCCTGAGCTTTTGGATATTCAGGATCGCGTCCATCATGAACGTCAGCTCACCAAGTTATGTTTGAGAACTCTGGTATCATCCAAGCTCCACTTCAACATGTGCAGCTTGGAATCTTCTATGGTAAAGAATGTGGATATTCAGGCTACTGCAAAAACCACTATTCCTTGTCTTGTTTCATATTCATGTCAATATTGGGCTGATCACCTTGTCAACACTCCGTCCGATGAAACGTTGATGGAAGCTCTGAAATTTGTGATGTATGAGAAGCTATTGTTCTGGTTGGAGGCGATGAGCCTACTGGGTAAGACTTATGAAGGGACTTTGATCCTAGAAAGAGCTTTAGGTTGGAGGGTATGTCTCCAATTCGTTTCCTGCAATATATTTCTGATGCTAGCTGGCTAGACACTGAACCCTGATCATGAGCTGGCATTGTTCATTCGTGATGCCCTCCGATTTATTTCCGCATTCATTGTCCCGATCTCTCAATCTGCCCCCCATATCTATATTTCTGCCCTCTCATTTGCGCCTGAACAATCTCTTGTTGCCAACAAGTTCCATTCGAGGCTTCCCAACACTATCGTGGTCACTGAAGGGAAACCTAGTCATTGGCCAATGGTGGTATTCACCGCAGAGCACCATGAGGATCCTGTGTACTCTGTCTTTTCACCTGATGAAAGCACCTTTGCTTCCATATCAGCATCCGGTGATGGTGATAGAATTATGTGTGTCTGTGACTCTGAAACTGGTCATTGCATCTCAGGCCCATTTGGGCTGGCTCATGATGGGTTTCTATTCGATGCCTGCTTCAGTCCTGATGGGAGACGTATTCTACTCGAATTCTATTCTTATGCAGTAGTCTTGGACACTGCGACGGGTGAGGAGCAGTTTCAAATTGAGGGCTGGGATTTCGTCTTCGTTCGTCATAATGGAAGAATTGCGTCAACCCACTGTATAGGTAAAGATGAAGGTGGAGATCAAACTGGGATTGTGGTCAAGTTATGGGATGCTAGTAATGGAACTCTGATCTGCAACAGGTTGTTCAAGGTGAATGATGTTGCCCGCACCCAATTTTCTCCTGATGGGCATTTCCTGGCCATAGAAAGAAGGTCTGATAGTGTCATTGAATTATGGAATCTGAAAGATGACAAGGATTGCCGACAATTCTCGTATCCTCCTGGAAATCTGTTGTCATTTGTCTTTTCCCCAACCAGTGACTTTTTGATGGGAGTATCTCATTCACGAGCTATCTACCTTTGGAAACTGGACACACAAGAAATGGCATCCTTCAACCATGATTTCGATTATGTGCCAGATGTTATTCATTCACCTTTCACCAATTATCTATTTATCAGACGAGATCACACAGTGAGGATATGGGACGTCTTAAAGACTGGCTTAGAACTGATCTGGGAGACAAATCCTCCAACCACTTCACCTATATGCAGTAGTCGGCCATCACGGGATGGCCATAGGCTTTTAGTTGGATGTGAAGATGGAAGTGTGAGGATGTGGGAACTGGACCTGGAGAATTTGGCGATGAATTGGGTTGACACTATCGACACTCAAGCTGATACCGTTATGCCAGAATTTATTGCATTTTCACACTCTGGAAAGATGGTAGCTGTAAAATCAAGGCGATCTCACAATATTGAATTTCTGGATACAACTACTGGGGAAGTCGTAGCGCGTATGGATATTGACGATGGCATGGAGATTGCATTTTCCCCCGATGAAGATCAGGTAGCGTTTTGGTCTGGTCCTCTCATCACCGTATGCGACATAAAGCACCCAAATAATCGCCTCTCATTCTATCCCATTCCGATTCAAGATATCTGGATGCGCAAAGTTGTCTTCCAAACATGCAATGACCTGGTTATATGCACCGTCTCATGGGATGGCTCGGGGTTACTGCAAGTTTGGCATCGGCAGGATCCCGCAGGTTTCAAATGCACACATTCTTTGGACATCAAGTCCAAACAATGGTCATTCCCATGCCTGGCACCTGATGGCTTGGCCGTTGTCATCATGCCTTACTCTTCTTCTCCTCAATGTCATTCATGGAATCACAACACTGCTCAGTTTCATCTTGTCAACTTTGATGATCAAGTGCATATTTGCTACTATCCCTTACCTGTGTATTCACCCGACGGGAGACTCTTCGCACATTGGTCTTCCGAAGATTATCACATCCGAGTCTGGGACACACGAACTGGCCGACTCATTTCCAAGTTCCCAACGTCCCGGGTGGGTGCAATGGCCCTCTCACCTACTCTGATTAAACATTCCCCTGGCGACAGACTCATCGCTCTTTGGTTTGAATTTGAAAACACAATACATCTCCTCGACGTCTATACCGGCCATCTGTACGCTAAAATTTTGGGTCGAGGAAGCGCAGACATGGCATTTATACGAGATGGAACAAAGTTGGCACATTACTCCCCCGACTTTGGCCTGAGAATACTGGATGTCACGGATGAGCACTGGCATTCTGCTCATGGATATGAGCTTACACTGCAGGGCACGACAGATGGATGGGTAATGGGTCGGGACAATGAGCGACTGTTTTGGGTCCCAGTGGAACATAGGGTCAATCTATGCGTGCCATCGCACAGAGTGGTAATTGGGGTACCCCAAAAGAAGACAACGAGTGTGGACCTCTCTAACTCAAGGTTTGGCAGAAAGTGGACGGAGTGCATTGACAAGGAGTGGTTGAGAGAACTCAAGCAAAAGGAGAAGGAGGTAGGAAACCTGTTGGAAAGGTAAGTCTTATCCTTAGCTCAAGTACTTGGAGATGTTCAAATGGATAGGTGAACTGGAATGTAGGACAAGTCTCATGAGAACTCTTGCCCGTCCCTCTGCTTTTGCGACTAATTGTCCAGACTATTTCCTGTACCAAATCCTCTGTTGAAGAAATTAGATAAAATTGTTAGTTGTCACTGTTGGGAAGGAAGTAAGGTGAATATGTACAAGCACTCTTAGTAGATGAACAATATGTTGTAAATGAGGTTGTTCATATACTTTCTATCTCTTTTTTTTTTAAAAAAATCAACAATTCATTACACAGAGCTTGATGGCAGACCATTGTCTCATGGATCAAGATGCCAAAAATGTAGTGGTCCTCACAAACTTGAACATCATAGGAATATGGCATGGTGTTGCAAAGCTAACCCAAAAATCAATCCTTCTAGATTAGAGACCAAACCAGATGAACCACACCCACACACCTTCAAATGTATCAACTGCAAGGGTGAACATATGGCCAATAACACCAAGTGGCCATTCTGGAAACATCATTTCAACTGTGAATGGCACATAAGGAAAGCCCAAGAAGCTCAAGAAATCAGAGCTAACTCAACTTGCCTAGCTATAGGTGGCAAAAACCTATGAATAAGCACAACCTTTGGATATTTTCACAGAACATTAGGAAAAACAAGATTCTAACTGACACCATCCTAGAAACACAGAAAAATGTATCTGACATAATATTTATCCAGGAGCCTTCTAGATTCCTCATACAATGCCTACCAGCCATACGAACCCTGCTGGAGACCCTCTCTATGGTGCACCAAGCCACCCTGAATAGATTCTTTTGATCCAAAGTGTCACAAACTTCATTTGGCCATATCTCCATCAATTCTTCAACAATTTCTACAGTCTTAATGGTGCTGGAAAGCCCTCAAGAAGACCTTTCAATAAATACCAGTCACATTTCAAGGAGATCAATATTGGCCAAGATATTGAGCAAATTAGTAGATAACTACCATAGTACCACATATTAAATTGCCAATATCTCAGGAACCACCATGATCAATGCTTTGCTTCTAGACATCAGAGAAGCCCTCTTTATACTGCTTAGAATAGACCTAAAAAACACTAAGGTGATTAATATTTGTGGAGATATGAAGACCTCAATGTTTGCATATGGACTTTATTAATTACCTATCACAAACTTCATTTGGCCATATCTCCATCAATTCTTCAATGATTCTCACAGTCTCAATGGCTACGGAAAGCCCTTCAAAAAGACCTTTCAATCGATGCCAGTCACATCTCGAGGCAATCAATATTGGCTGAGATATTAGGCAGATCAACTAGTAACCACCATAGTACTTGTAAGAAAGCTAAACTTCAAGCTGAAATAAAGCCAACTGTTCTTTGTTCAGTAATTGACAAAGAGAACTCGATAGAGTCCCTATTAGATTTGCTACACTATATATACAATTACTATTATGGCTATACATCTTGTCTCCCACAGTCCTCATGTCCATCAGCTAACTTCCTGTCACATAGTGTGACTGTGACTTGTGACTCTGTGTGATGTGACCATGACATGACTATTCTGTGACCTTGGTCACACCTTTGTGACTCTATGACTATCATGTGATATTTCCCACACTCCACCTTAGTAATAATCTAAAAGAAAAGAAAAGAAATATAAATATTGACTTAGCCATTTTGCCAAGTCATGATACCACCCTCCTCTTAAGTTTCCTCATTCCGAGGAATTTTCTTACAACTCATAATCTGGGTCAACCATATTGCCCATTTCATCATCATCATCTTCTTCCGTCTATTCTCTTAATCCTGAGTTTCCTTGCTCGATTTCTTTTTTTTCTTCAATTGTCTCCATTATCCTTCTTGGTCGTTTACCCTTCCATCTTTTCCAATTTCTCTCCAACCTTCCCCAATATTCTTGGTCGTACCGTTTATCTGACTACCCAAATAATTTCCTTGCTGTAAATCTCCCTGGCAACTCTCCTTTTCTAAATGTTCCTTTCTCATGTTCTTGTCTTGCTATATCTTCCATATCTTACTGATATTCCTTCTTGAATTCTTTGATCGCTTCTTTTGCATTCTTTAAATTCTCTCTTCCTTCCCAAGTATTAGACTCTGCTGTAAACCCTTTCTATCATACTAAATACTTATCTTTTCCCCTTACTCGTCGCTTATTCAATATTCTTTCTACCTCCCATTCCTCTTCCCCTTCAATTATCACTGGAGCTGGTTGCTCCTTCCTCTGTCCTTCTACTTGCCCTACATATCTACGTATCCTACTAACATTGACTACCAGGTGTATTTTTATTGTGCTAGGTAGTTCTAATTCTACTGTGTTCGACGATATGATTTTCTTTATCTTATATGGGCCCACAAATCTCTTTGTCAACTTCTCCATCCTTCTTCTGACCATTTGATATTTCATGTCCTTGGTGCTCAACATCACCAAGTCTTCTACTCTATAATCATCAGCTTCTCCCCTTTTCCTATCTGCATATTTCTTTATATCTTCTTGCTATCACAAATGGTCACTTACTTGATTTGTGATTTGAGAAAGAGTTCTTCAAAAGAGTTCAAGCAGGGTTTTAGACAATGACAAAAGAT
>Ga0157360_1000677_pt1 | contig 12943 bp, 4 predicted proteins | sample AttlaeALBM1_FD_111483 | JGI IMG/M metagenome (GOLD analysis project Ga0157360, IMG submission 111483) | Fungus gardens microbial communities from leaf cutter ant in Ribeirão Preto, State of São Paulo, Brazil - Atta laevigata ALBM1 | ecosystem: Host-associated > Fungi > Mycelium > Unclassified ... | reverse complement strand
TGTATATAAGGACTCATAGTCTGAGGATTAGACCTCAGACTTAACAACATCTCTTGTTATTATCTAAACCTTGCTTGAACTCTCTTGAAGAACTCTTTTCTCAAAACACAAATCAAGTAAGTAACCATTTGTGATAGATCTATTTTCATGAATACTTTCTTGCTACCCATATTGTCTATCAAGTCTGTAATTAATGGTAGTAGATAGTTGTTCTTTACTGTCTAGTCATTCAGATTACGGTAGTTTATAACTATTCTTTTACTTCCATTTTTTTTCCCTACAAAGAATACTGGCAACGTTTGAGGGGATTTTGATAGTCTAATATATCCCTTTCTTAGTTGGTCTTTCACAAAATTCTGAACTTTCTCTCTTACATTTTTGAATAGAGGGTAAATTCTTTCTTTTTGTGGTTTGAATGTTTCTTTGAGATCTATAGTGTGATCCCAAACTTTCCTCATTGGCATCCTTTCTGACTCTACTTTCTTGAATACCTTTCTCTACTTTAGAAACTTTCTTGGGACCATTTCCTCAATTTTCCTGTGGTCCTTCTCGATATCCTTTTCTCTTCCCCAATTCTCTTTATTATTTATTGCCTATTTGACAATTTTCTCTTCTTCTAGGGTTACTATCCTTTTTCCTCTTTTCTTTTTGTCTTCCTCTTTTATTTTTACTCTGTCACACAGGGGTGGGCATTTCATTATTTTGACCTCTCCTGTTTCCCAATTTATCTCTGGGTTATGTGCTACCAACTATGGCATTCCCAAGATTATTTCTGTTTTTCCTAGGTCACATATATTTATCCTCATTCTTTTTATATAATCTTTGTAATAGACATTTGCTTCTATTTGGTAAGTAATTGCTCCTTTACTATTATTTGTTCTATTCACGTTTCTGACTATTATTGGTCTTTCTAACTTCTGTAGCTTAAACCCATGCCTAGCTGCTATCCTTTTGTCCATAAACATCCCTATGGCACTACTATCCAAGAGTGTTTTTATGGTTACACCTTTATGTATATCTAATTTCTCTACTCCCACATTTAACTATACTTTTCTTAGCATTTTGAAGGTTTTCCTGACCTCTCTTTGACTACCCCCCTCCTTGGTTGTGCTTTTTCCTCTGTAGGACACACCACTTTCTTCTTCTCCTTCTTTTGGCATTCATACTATCTCTGTCTATTCTTAATCACTCACTGCCTCCTATTCTTTTCCACATGATATCTCTTCTCTTTACACCTTTTACACTATACATACATCACTATTACTTTCTCTGTACACTACCCTAACTCCAGTAGGCGTACTTTCTCTGGCACTCCTTTGCCACAATGTTCTTCTGCTCTCCTTCTTAATTCTTCTACCAAACTTCTCTTCTATTCTTGCTGTGCTTCTTGTGGCTTAGCCATACATACCATCTCCTTCTCTTTTACCTTTCTTAACTTTCTTTTCTGTACTTTTTCCCTTACAGGATATGCTGGCCTCTCCCTTTGCTGTGCCTTTTGTGGCCTTGTTACACACACTCCTTTCTCCTTTCTTATCCATAATAGACACTCTTTGCATTTGTGCCCTTTTTCCCTGCACTTGAAATACTCAACCTCTACTACTCCTATTTTCCTTATTGTCCTCTTTTCCACTCTATACTGCATTATTCTACTTCTCAAAGTTTATACTGAGAAAAGGTACAAGTATACTATTAAACATCACTTATTTGTGAGGTCAGGTCTTAGAAATGATATCTGAGTTTGGTATCACTCTTTTACCCACTGTCTCTAACTGACAGTAAAGTCCTCTTATGTAAGAAAGCTAAACTCCAAGCCAGAATAAAACCAACTGCTTTTTGTTCAGCGATTGACAAAGAGAACTCAATAGAGTTCTTGTTAGATTTTGTATACTATTTATATATGAAGAGTAACCCTAACCCTTCCTTTTATCCCACACTTCCTTATGAGTCACTTTCCTCTTGTGTGTCTATTAATGAGAAAATAAAAGAAAAGAAAAAAAAATAATAATTAGAAACTTAAAAGAAAAGAAAATGAAATGAAATATTAAATAATGACTTAGCTGTTTTGCCAAGCCATGACAAGTAGGGATCTTCCCTGTAAAGTAATAGTGTAGCCCTAGTATTAGGACAGTAGTCAGTAAGAAAGTAGGTATTTAGTTAGATAAAGATCTTGTACCTAACAGACATAGCATAAGTAAGATCAACCCTTAATTCCATATCTTGAGGCATCAACACAATGTCTCAACAACAATATTGTCAACTCATGAAAAACCTACTTAAAAAAACTATGCACTGCTTTATTAAGGGTGTAGTTAAAAGGAAAGCAAAAAAGAAAATACTGAGAATATAAGAAGTTTGGACACCTGGTCCATAACTGTAGGAACAAAAAGAGAGAGAAAGAAAAATCAAACTCCCAAAATAAGTTTGAGATATTAGCAAGCAGGATGATGAGAAATAAAGAAGGTAGAGGATATATTAGGCAACAAGAAGTAAAAGAGAAAAGAAAGAAAGTCAAGTATTTTAGATGTTAAGAAATAGGGTACTGTAAGTAGAAGTATCCAAATATTGAGGTAGAAAAGAGAAGAGAAAAGAAAAAGTCAGTATATATGACTAGACCACAAAAGGCATAACAGGAAAGAAGGCTAGTATATCCCATATAAGAAAAGGCATAGGAGTACTATGATGAGTAGAGTATGTCTCCAGAAGATGTACTCCTACTTGAAAGAAAATAGATCATAGAGAAAATAATAACAACTTATGTAGATTGTAGAGAATATAAAGGCAATATCACAAATGGTCACTTACTTATTTGTGATTAGTACTTTAGAATCTTGAAAGGTTCAAAAATGCAAAGTTTAGACAGTAACAAAAGATGTTGTTAAGTCTGAGGTCTAATCCTCAGACTATGAGTTCTTATATACATAATTATAATGGTCTATACACTAGAACAGATCATCACATGCTACTACCTATTGTTCTACATATAGTAGTGCCTTTGTACTTAAAATAGTAATAACTTAACTATATGGAGGCTATCCTTTGTTCTAAGAAAAGGACAAATAACTATCTATGAGTAATTAATAAAATCTATGTATAAATATTGAGGCCTTCATATCTCCACTAATATTAATTGCCTTGAGATTATTTTAGGCTTATTTTGAGCATTATGAAGAAGGCTTTTACTGAGCCTAGAACCAAAGCATTGATCATGGTAGTTTCCAAGATATTAGCAATTTAATAAACAGTAACATAGTGGTTACCAGTTGATCTACTTAATATCTCGGCCAATATTGATTGTCTTAAGACGTAACTAGCATCAATCGAAAGGTCTTTTTGAGGGCTTTCTGTAGCCTTTAATACTATGAGAATTGTCAAATAATTGATGGAGATATGACCAAATGAAGTTTGTGACAGGCAAAAGGGTCTAAACCCACAAAAACTAAGGACAAGGGTTCTTTTTTGAAAGACAACTGAAAAATATATAGTATAAACTTTTGTCAAATACAGAAAAGATAGGGAACAGAGGAAAGGAGTTATAAATAGAATTACACTCTAGAACAGATGTATTGTACTACTTCAGAGAATAGATAGTACTTAGTAATGATAGAGAACCCAAAAAGCAAGCTCTAGTGGACAAGATAAAGACATTAGAGCAGAATATGACTTTGATAAACGATCTTGGCTTCAACTTATGTGTTGTGCCCTGGTCTCTAGTCATGAGGTCAGTTGCTTATTTTGGAATGGAAGGAAGTCATCAGAACAGAGGTCCTAGGGATATAGAATAGAGACTGAAGTGAGTAGTCTACTATACTATCCTACTATTTATAATTTTAGGAGAATTATTAGGGAAAATAAAATTACATAATTGTCAGATTTCTGGAATATAACAGTACTCTTTCTCTAAGGCTAAGCCCTCAAAGCTTTTATGCATAAGCAATTCAAATATCATCTGATTCCAATATTAAAAACCTTATTTTTATACACTCTCAATCTAAAACTTTACTACCATGTCCTTTGTTTCCACTTCAAGTGCCACTCTTTCCAATTCCAATAATGAGCAGTATGAGGCTGAACTAGCCAGAAGATGTGCTGAGATGGAGGCCTTACTTTGCCAGTAAAAAGAAAAGAAATAGCTTGAGTGTCAAGCCCAAAGAGAGGCAAAAATTATGAAATAAAAAAGATTGGAAGAAGAGACACGAAGAAAAGAGAATAAGGAAAAGGTATGGAGAAAAGAGGAGAAATACTAGAGAGATTTGGCTCATTATCTTAAGATAAACCATATTGCTGCTGTTAAACAACAATATTACAGAAATTGGTCCAAGATGTTTTTGCTTTTCTCAAATCCTCCTTCTAATGAGGAAATGAACCTCATTAATCTCTCACCTTTGACTAAGAGGCAATGTGTTTAATATCTGCCCCAAGAAACTCCAGAGGCTTGCCAACAACGTGAGGAATTGGCAAAAGAAATGAAAGTAGCAGTTATTGATAAAGAAAGTCCTTGCAAGAGGTACATAGACTTCAGAATCTTGTATATACCCCAAAATTTGCTATGGGTTCTTTTTTTTTTTTACTTAATTTCTGTTACTTTATTAAGTTTTGTAGTTATGTAATGTCATATGCTTTCTGTGCCAAGGCTAAGACTGTCTATAAGCCTTTTGATGTTAACAAGATACACACAAAGGCCAAGGCAAAAGCAGTTCAAAGGTCTAAAGCAAGGAAGACAAAGTAACAAACAGATGCAAAGTGGAAGACGGAGGTTTTGAGAAAGTTAAAGGACTTGAGTGAGTTATAGGGTTTAAGGAAGGATATCTAGAGGATTGTGGTATCATCAGAGAAGTTGGCTAGCATAGAGGGCCAAGATTCTAATGAGAAACAAATTTCATGGCTAGAGTCTAAGGAAGAGGATACAGAGGTACAGGGAAGTACTCAGAAGAGAAAGTAAAGGAAGCAAAGGTCAAACAAAGTAGAGGAGAAGAGAGAAGTTGAGGAATAGGAAGAAGAGAATAGAATAAAAGGTATAAAAGAAGAAAGTAGTGGTTTTTCTCCAGTCATGTACTCTATCAGCACTGGAATTTTTTAGTTTTTTCTTTTTTATTTGATAAATATTATTTTTTGTTTTTCTGTGGATAGAAAGTAGATGTGAGTGATAGTAAATAATAAAACAAGAATACAAGTATTAAACAACCACTGTCAGTGAGCTAACTTCTGAGCTGGAATAAAGCCAACTGCTCTTTATCAGTATTTGACAAAGAGAACTTGATAGAGTTTCTGTTGGATTTACTACACTATATATACAATTACTATATGGCTATGCTCCTTATTTCCCATGGTCTCTATGTTACTTGTCAACTGACTTCTTTGTCACATACTATGACTGTGATGTGACCATTCTGTGACTGCTGTCACATGATATCTTCCCACACTTCACCTTAGTAATTAAAAAAATATATATATTAAATAATGACTTAGCTATTTTACCAAGTCATAACAACTGTAAGAAAGGACTGTAAAGGAATACAAGTATACAAGTTTTGCAATGGAGCAATGAAGATTGTTTCTGAATACAAGTATCAGATTGCAATGGAAACTGCGAAGCAAAATACAAGTAGACAAGTTAGTGTAAAGGAAACTGCATTCCAAAATGTGTGTAAATACTCAATTTTTTTTTTTTGAAACTGGAGTGAGTACAGAGAAACAAAAGCAAAAAATGGAATGAAGGGTATCATTAGAATTGTAATGGTCCTGGTTTAGAGAGATATTTGAGATGAAAATCACTTAGTAATTCCTTTGTATATTCTAGTTTTGTTGTTGGTAACCATTCAGAGTTGTCATCAGTATCTTTGTATCTCAGTCATATAACCTTGTATAGCAACTTGCATGCCCTCCAGTGGTCAATATTAAAGTTGACTATTTTGGAGATTTTGTATTCTGGTTCTCTGTCAATGATTACAGGTGCTAGCAAAGGCTTAAAATGCTGCAGAAAGGTGTTAGATATGGCTGGTTCGAGCATAGAGACATAGAACACAGAGTACATGGCTTTTATGGTGTCTAGAAGGTAAAGTGTAAAGAATTGTAGACTGGGCTAAGCAATTATTTCATATGGTCCAAGGTACTTTTTGGAGAGTTTTTTCAATAGGCAAGTCATTTGAAAGTACTATACTCTAACGAATACTGATTGTCTAACTTGGAAGTCTAGTGGTTGGTATCAACAAGAGTTGGTAGAGAGTTGCTATTGTTGTTAGGCTTTGGCAATTTCCTCTTTGAGCATGCCTTATAGTTTGTCAAGATTAATTATAAAGTTATAGGCACGAAAGAAAGCTATATCTTGTTCTGGGTATATACTGAGATTAGGATGGTATCCTTTGTTGACAAAGAATGGGAAGACATCAGTGGTAGCACTAGGAGCATTGTTATAAGAAAACTCAGCCAAGAATAACAGTTTAGACCAGTTGTTCTGTTGGTAGTTACAGTATATGCAGAGGTACTATTCTAATGTCTGGTTGGTCTGTTCCACTTGACTGTTTGCCTTTGAATGATAGCCACTGGTAAAGTGAAGTCTTATATCTAGGGTGGTATCTAGGGAGCAAAAGAAGTGAGAGACAAACTTAGAGCTACTGTCATAGCCTTAACCATGATCCTGAACTTAGCAGAATATTACCTAAGATTAGTCAGCATACCTGAAGTATACATTGATTTAGTCAGTATATCTTAGCTTTGTTCTTCCATAGGCAAAACTTCAATCAACTCTTTCTTCTTCTCCCTGACCTTCTGTGATCCTAGCCTGGACCTTAATTCCTTCAACTTGAAGCTGAGGATTGGTACAGAGGCTAGTTCAACCCTTAAGGTTGTAACTAAATCCTTAATTACTCTCCTTTTCTTGTGAAGTTTTCTGGTCCTTAACAGCCATAGTCAAACATAATATAAGATAGAACTCTGTGTTTTGAAAAAACATAGACAACAAAAAGGTATACTAATTCAGCTGAACTAATGGTGTTATGAGTGGAAATGAATATAGCTTGTTTCAACAGATGATCCACTATAACTAGAATGGTGTTAAAACTAGAGGAGGAAGAGTGTTTCTCAATGAAATCCATAGAAATTGAATTCCATGTATATTTTGGGATAAGGAGTTATTAGAGGGATCCATATGGTCTGTGATGCTGTAGTTTGGATCTTATACAGGTAATACAAGACTTACAGAACTTTTGTATATTGTTGCAGATGTTTGACCAGGTATAGTGTCTCTGTATCTTATTTTGGCCCAGATGTCCTACTAGAACATGGTTATAGTAATACTAGAGAACTCAGAGACATAAGTTGGCATTATTTGGAACATACATCCTGTCATCAAGTCTGAGGAAACCTGTGTCATTTTTTGACCAATATTCTTTCAGATGAAGTAAATGTTCAGAGATAGAAGAGTTGAAGAGAAGTGCTACTAGAATATCAAAGTGGAGTTAGTTTTGGTCCAATATCATAGTTATGCAAAGTATCAGAGTAGTGAGAATGGTTGTTTGGAGAAATACTGCAATTTGTTTATGAGTAAAGACTGAGTGGAAATTATAAGAGTTCACTAAAGCATAGCCATTATCTTCCTCTTTTGGATAGATATCCCATTGTCTAGTGAGTATGTCTAGTTTGGTACCAAGACATCTAGGGCAGAATTAAATTATAAGGTTAAATTGGGAGAGATATTCTAGCTATCTTGCTTGTTGGTATGTTAGAATCTTGGTTGTTGAGAAATATTCCAAGTTCTTGTGATCTATCACATGTTACGACCTTAAAGAGTAACTCAGATTATAATACTCAAATAAAGACTTGAGAATAAATTAAGAGTAGAGAAAGAAAGGGAATGATACAATTGGTAAAGCATAAGGAATACAGAAGAGTATCTACTGTATATAACCTATATACCATGAGGTAGAAATGAGGAGTATATATGGTAAACATGAGGTCTACTGAGTAAAGAACATGCTCCACCAGTGAGGTGCTGACTGAGCTATTAGATATATGAAGTGATATGAAACAAAAGAAGCAGTCCATATGTAGAACACCTGGAGTCAATGAGGTCAATCATTATATTACAATGTCAATTGGCAAAGTGGATTCCTCCAAATAGTATTGCCAAATTTTGAAAGCCTCGAATATTGCAAGTAATTCTTTGTCATGAATATCATAGTTAAGCTCTAAAGTAAAGAATATCTAAGAGTGAAATGCTACGGGGTGGATTTAATTATCTTTAGTCATAATAGAGAGAACAGCAGCAAGATCATAGTCTGAGGCATTGATTTCTATGACAAGTTGTAGATCTAGAACCCAATATGTAAGAATAGGAGTAGAGATAAAAACTTGTTTCAGGGTATTAAATGCTACTTTACATTTGTCATCAAAATTCCATGGAGTGTCCTTTCTAGTAAGACAAGTGAGCAAAATGACTATATCTGAATAATTGAAAATAAAACGCCTATAGAAGTTGGTGAATCCTAGAAAGGATTAAACATCCTTTATTTTCTTTGGTTTTAGCTATTCCTGAATGGTTTTCACTTTAGCATTGGACATAGTCAAGCCAAATGGTGATAGAACATAGCCTAGATATTTTACAGAATTTGAGTAAAATTTGTATTTTTTTGCCTTTATATACAATCCCAATTTTTGGAGTTATTTTAATATCTCTTTGACATAATTCTAGTGTTGTGCGATATCATCAGAGTAGATTAGAATATCATTTAAGTAGACTACTACATACATATCAAGAAGGTTGAAGAACACGTCATTCATGAAGCATTAAAAGACAGCTGAAGTGTTAGTTAGTTTAAACAGTATTATTGACCATTCAAAGGCTTTATAGTAAGTTTAGAAGGTAGTTTTCCATTTGTTCCCTTTGGTAATGCAAACCAAATAATACACATGTCAAAGGTCAATTTTGGTGGAAATACAAGTCTTGCAGGAAGAATCTAGGAAATCAAAGATGAAGGAAAGTAGATATTAGTCTTTTTTTGTGATTTTGTTGAGTTTATAGAAATCTACACAGAGCTAGAGAGAACCATCTTTCTTCTTTACAAATAGGACTGGCGTTCCATAAGGAGACAACATTGAGCAGATAAATCTATTGGTAAGGTTTTTGTTAATAAATTCCTTTAGTGTTTCCTGTTTGAATTAAGACAAGGAGTATATGGTTCCTACTAGAGAATGGGAATCTTTTTCTAGTTCATGTCATGACTTGGCAAAACAGCTAAGTCATTATTTATATTTCTTTTCTTTTCTTTTCTTTTCTTTTTTTGTCACAATATCACAATTGGTGTGAGAAATAGTCACAGATGGTCACGTCACAGTATGTCACAGTCACAGTGTGTCACATGACTAGAGTAACATGAGGACCATGGGAGAGTAAAGTGCATAGCCACAGTAGTAAAGTGTATAAGTAGGTAGAGAAATAAGCGAGAACTCTATCGAGTTCTCTTTATCAAACTCTGAACAAAGAGATAGTTGGTTTAATTTCGGTCATCAGACTTTAGACACTGACAGTTCAATTCAGAGGTTATAAGGATGGTAGAGGGCAAGTGTTTCTGCTTTAGACTTGCTAAAAACATTGGCATACTCGTGGTATTCCTCTAAAATAGAGGAGAGATCAATTTTTTCAGAAATAGTAGTGGATTTGGCCTGTACTGTGGGATGAAATTGAAGGAAAAATGTTGTCGAGCCTGAGAAGCATAAGGTCCAGAGTAGGGCTGGTACATTGATAATTATGATGTGAGATTGCTTGGGGTTAGATAGGAACATCTCAGATAGAGTAAACTATAGAGAGGTTTCTGCTGGAGAGAATAAAGTATTTACCAAGGTTTCAACAGAAAGAATAGAAGCCAGACTTTGAAGTAAAGATGGTGGTTGGAAAGATATTGACCCAGAAACCCAGTCAATCAACAGATTGTAGCAGGTGAGCCAAGAGTAACCTAAGACCAGAGAATAACAAGAATCAAGTGGAGTGACATAAAAGTCAAAAGTCATGCACTTACTGAAGGGAAATTTTACAGGCAATAATACTACCTTAGAGATAATATTATTTGAGGTTCTATCAAACAGGTGCAGTTCCATAGGCAGAGTAGTAGTAGTAGGCAGAGAATGTCCATAAGCAAAAGCAGAGTCCAAGAAACAGTATGTAGATCTGGAGTCTACTAGCATACAAATGGATATAGGCTGGATATGTTCTAGAGTATATACCAAAGAAGAAACTAAGGGTATACAAAGGGAATTGAGGTCAGAAAGAGCAGACACATTGAGATACATTAGACTCATAGTTGCACAAATGAGTTTAATATGACCCTTAATTTGTGTTGAGTCTTGGGGGCCACGCTCTAGTTTTCTGAGAGGTTTTTGGAAGGCAGAGTTTCTTGTTCCTCTAGAGTAGTTAGTCATGCCCTTATCAGTTGTTTTCTAGGGCATCTATCTATCTTATGGTCCTTCAATCTACAATACAGGCAGAGATTATTGTCAATACAGTACCTATGCTCATTACCATTTAATTTACCATCTCTACCTATTTTGTCAGAGAGATCAACATGTGGAGTAAATGGGAATGATAACTTAGTGATAGTAGATGTTGGTCTGGGGGGTTTCAGGGAATTCTATGAGGGTGTAGATTGTGATGAAATTATAAATGACTATGTCAGTGTCTAAAGTCTGATGACCGGAATTAAGCCAACTATCTCTTTGTTCAAAGTTTGACAAAGAGAACTCAATGGGGTTCTTGCTTAATTCTCTACTACTTATACATTTTACTACTATGGCTATGCGCTTGTTCTCTTACGGTCCTCATGTTACTCTAGTCATGTAACACCTTGTGACTATGACTTGTAATGTGACCATTTGTGACAATCCATCACACACCCCATTGTGACATTGTGACAAAGTCATATGATACTTTCCCATGCTTCATCTTGTAGTTATAAATAAGAAAAAAAAAGAAAAGAAATATAAATAATGACTTAGCCGTTTTGCCAAGTCATAACAGACTAGGAATGAGATGGAGCAGAACTTTGTAGGAAGGTAGAATACTAAGTCATCTTATCCTGTTTTCAGTTGTGACTGTCTGCTGCCTCTCTCTCTATGTTCCAGAGACAATCTCATTCACGATAAAGAGACTGGTTATTTGGTAGGAGTTTTTCTGTTTTCTTTTTAAATAGAAGTTTCCCTAACTACTGTCTAAGTGACAGTGAAGATAAAAGTTTAAATAAAGATAAGTGATCTCCTCAGGAAAGTACCCTAGTTAACACTGTGTATCAGCATAGTGTCTCTCATGCAAATTTGTAGGGAAATAAATCCAGAAGTTGAAAGTAGAAAGAAGTTGTAAAATTAAAGTTTTGCTAATATACCATGGTAGTGGTGATGTTTGAAACTCGAAACTTGATTCTAGACTACTGTCTTGGCCCTATGCCTGAGTCCTGCCTGCCTAGTATTGCCCTAATGCTCTGTTTCAAAGTTGTCCTCATAGTAGCACTCTCTGGCTATATGATTAGACTATCCTTATAGTATTACTATTGACTATGTGATGAGATATAAGACTTTGAATCCTCCTTGTATAACTCAACTCCCTAGCAATGCTAAACTCTGTTTTAGAGCTTCTATGACATTGCCCCTGTAGCTAAGCCACTTGTCCTGTAATCTCTTTGGTTTGACTCAGTCTTGAGTTGAAGTAACTTAATTACTGATCTGATCACTCTAAAAATATATTTCCACTTTTGAAAACCCAAATAGAGGAAAGAGGTGACTGAGATTGCTTGCTTTCTTCCTACTAAGTGGGGGTTTTTATAGGTTTAGAGAAATACAAAAGAAATATACAAAAAAATAGAAAAAATAATAAACCCAGTCATAATCTATTATTACAACAATTGTTCTGGTAGTAATAGGGAATCCCATGCCTCCTTATGTAAGAAAGCTAAACTCCAAGCCAGAATTAAGCCAACTGCTCTTTGTTCAGTGATTGACAAAGAAAACTTGATAGAGTTCTTATTAGATTTTCTATACTACTTATACAACTACTACATGGTCTGTGCACTACTTTCCCATGCCTATCATGTGACATCATGTGACTATGACATGACACTTTCCCACACTCCCTTCTGTATAGTAAGTCCAAGATAAAAGAAAAAGAAAAGAAAAGAAATATAAATAATGACTTAGCTATTTTGCCAAGTTATGATACCTTGTCCTTTTTTGATTATTTCCTATTAGTTTTGCCAGGTCTGTTCTGCCTTTGCCAAGTTACCAGGTTGCCTACTACCAATCCCATGGTGATCTTCCTCTCTTTTTGGCTTATTTTAGTGACTCAGGACCTGACTCTTTCCTTTCCTACCTAGGGAATTTTGGGAGTTATTTCTACTGCTCTCTAAGGCTCTTTGTTACTCCTTTATTTCTGATCATAGTATATCAGTTTTGATGCACTCTTATTCTTAGCCATCACTGATTGAGTAATATTGTGGCTATTCTTATCTCCTACTAGACTGCCGGTCCTATTTCTTTGCTAGGCATCTCTCTAAACTTTTCTACATAAGACTTCCTTTCCCTGACTAAGCTGCTTTTCTCAGCTATGATGCTATTGTCATGCTGAACAGTTGTTCAGGCAATAAAAGTGATATTTTTCACTATAATAATGAGAATAACTAGCTTGAGAGACAAGTTTGGCCCTCTAGAGATATTATTAGATGTCCAGTCGTGGACTCAAGCATACCACTTGAGTAGCAGAGTAGTGGCTGTGACCACCACTACAGAGACCTTATAAACATTGTCCAGAGAATTTCATAACAGATCTATAACAGAACTCCCCTTATCACAAACTTCATTCGGTCATATCTCCATCAATTCTTCGACGATTCCCACGGTCTCAAAGCCAGCTTAAAGCCCTTAAGAAGACCTTTCGATCGATGCCAGTCACGTCTCGAGGCGATCAATA
>Ga0157360_1000676_pt1 | contig 12961 bp, 10 predicted proteins | sample AttlaeALBM1_FD_111483 | JGI IMG/M metagenome (GOLD analysis project Ga0157360, IMG submission 111483) | Fungus gardens microbial communities from leaf cutter ant in Ribeirão Preto, State of São Paulo, Brazil - Atta laevigata ALBM1 | ecosystem: Host-associated > Fungi > Mycelium > Unclassified ... | reverse complement strand
TGTAGCTATACACAGGACAGTCATGACGCATTTACCCAAATTTTCGGCATCGCTGCTGCACCCCCGCTACTGGGCAACCTGGTTCGGGATCGGCGTGCTGTGGTTGGTGGTTCAACTTCCCTACCCGCTCCTCTACCGCTTAGGCTGCGCACTCGGCCATCTTGCCCAGCGCCTGATGAAGCGCCGCGCGCACATTGCGCATCGCAACCTGACGCTCTGCTTTCCGCAGATGAGCGAGGAGGAGCGGCAAAATATGGTGGCGAAGAATTTTGAATCTGTCGGCATGGGGCTGATTGAAACCGGCATGGCCTGGTTCTGGTCCGATCGCCGCATGCGCCGCTGGATGGATGTCTCCCATTTCGAACATGTACGTAACGTGCAGGCGCAGGGTCGCGGCATTCTGCTGATTGGTGTGCACTTCCTGACGCTGGAGATTGGCGCGCGGATGTTTGGTCTGAATGAGCCGGGTATTGGCGTCTACCGCCCGAACGACAACCCGGTTATCGATCTGCTGCAAACGTGGGGGCGCATGCGCTCCAATAAGAGCATGATTGACCGTAAGGATCTGAAAGGGATGATCCGCGCGCTGAAAGCGGGTGAGGTGGTCTGGTACGCGCCGGATCACGACTACGGCCCGCGCGCCAGCGTCTTTGTCCCCTTCTTTGCCGTTGAGCAGGCTGCCTCCACTTCCGGCACGTGGATGCTGGCGCGCATGTCGCAAGCCTGCGTGGTGCCGTTTGTGCCGCGCCGCAAACCCGGCGGTAAAGGGTATGAGCTGATTATGCTTGAGCCAGAGTGCTCACCGCCGCTGGACGATGCCGAAACCACCGCCGCGTGGATGAACAAAGTGGTGGAGCGCTGCATTATGATGGCACCCGAGCAATATATGTGGCTGCATCGCCGCTTCAAAACCCGACCTGAAGGCGTCCCTTCCCGCTATTAACTGCCCTGCTCCGCCTGTAAACCACGGGCGGAGCCATCTCTGTTACGGCTTCTCTTCACCCTTTTCGTTCTCATTGCGATAACCGCCGCCCAGCGCTTTTATCAGCATGATATCGGCACTGAGCTGCTGTGCCTGCATATCGAGTAGCAGAAGCTGCTGCGCCAGCGCTAAACGGCGCGCCTCCTGCGCCCTGAAACGGCTCAGCAGCCCGCGCTGGTAGTGAGCCGCCGCACTGTTGGTTGCCGTCATCGCGGCGCGCACTTTCTCTTGCTGCATCGCCACCATCTGATTGAGATCGTTAAGCTGGCTGGAGGTGATCGCCACATCGCGCACCGCGTCGAGCACTGCCTGGTTGTACTGTTTGATCAGGATATTACTGGCGGTACGCACCGACTTCAGGTGGGCGTTTAACCGCCCGCCATCGAACAGCGGCAGGGTGAGCGCAGGCAGAATATTGAGCTGCTGGAAGGAGTAGCGGAAGAGATCGCCGACATCAAAGGCGTTGTAGCCCCAGAAAGCTTTGATATCAAAGTGCGGATAAAAGGCCGCCTTCGCGGAGTCTACCTGGCTCATGGTGGCAGTGACATACCCGCGCAGCGCCTGCAGATCCGGGCGGCGCGCCAGCAGTTCGAAAGAGAGCGAGGCGGGCAGCGTTTGCTGCAATTGCGGCAGCGCCACCGCATGAATCTCAGGCATGCTCTGCGCGTCCGCGCCGATCAGCGCCCGCAGGGTCTCGCGGTAACGGGTTAACGCGCCGTTCGCTTCCACCAGTTGTTGCTGCGCCGCCAGCCGTTCAGCCTCTGCGCCAGCGAGATCGACGCTATCCTCCAGCCCGCGCGCCGCGCGCTGCTGGTGCGCCTGCTCGGAGAAGCGGGCAATCTCCTGCTGCTCATTGAGCAGTGCAATGCGTGCGAAAGTCGCCTGCATCGCAAAGTAGAGCTGCGCGACGCTGCTGGCGATATCCAGCTCAATCGCCGCAGTCTCGGCAAGCTTCGCATTCTGCTCACCAATCGCGGCCGCCACGCGCGCGCGATCCGATCCCCAGAGATCAATATTGAGCGACGCACCAACGCCGACCGTATTCAGCGTGTACCACGGGCCCTGTTTATCGACCGGCAGAGAGTAGGCATAGGGCCAGGTCGCTTTCGCTTCCCTGTCCGACACGCGCATGTAGTTTTGTGCAGCGACGGCACCTGCCTGCACGCCCATTGCCGACTGCGCCAGCGTCACCGTCGACTGCGACTGGCCAACGCGCAGCCGCGCGGCCTGCATGGTGGGCGAGTTTTGCAACGCGCGGTTGACCAGCATCGTTAGCTGGCGATCGTGATAGTTTTCCCACCAGCGCGCCGCGGGCCAGCCGCTGTTCGCCAGGTGAATTGCCTGCGCCAGCTGCGCCTTCTGCGGGTTGACGATGGCCACCCGCCCCGGATCGTCCTGCACCAGCCCACAGCCGGATAGCAGCAGCAGGCCAAATGCGGCCAGCGTGCCGCAGCGAAAACGCGAAGCGATCATTTTTGCGCGCATACTTTACTCTGCCCGTCGCGAACTCAGTGAAAAGGGGGATGACCACGCCGGCAGGCTGGAGAGTGCCTGCATCAGCGGCGGGCCATAGGGGTTTGCCGCATCGGCGCGAAGCGCCTTCAGCTCTGGCTTCGGCTGCGCCTGATCGATAGCCGCAGCGTAGGCCTCAATATACCCGGCGCAGCGGGATAAAAAGGGATCGTCCGCCGCGCCATAGCGTCGATAGCCTTCAATCAGGCGTACAAGCTCCTGCGCGCTGGCAAAGGTCTCGCCGCGCGGCCAGACTTTCGCTTCCGCATGGGGGTGCGCCCAGGTGTTGAGCGGCTCGGCGGCAACGCGGTTAAGCAGCGCATCGCTCTCAGTCAGGCTGGCAAACAGCGCCGGGGTAGTGGCCTCCCGATCGGTTGCCCGCAGCAGGTCGGCTATACGCCGGTAGAGGCGCGCAAGGCTGGCTTTGAGCTGTGGCGCTTCGCTATCCGGCCATAAATAGAGGTGAATAAGCGACGAAACCAGCACGCCAAGCAGAATACCGATCACCCGATCGCGAAGCTCGGTTAAGTTGGTCAGCGGGCCAAACCAGCTTAAAAAGGCCAGAGCAAAGGTAAAACCGAGCTGAATACCGGCATAGGCAATGCGCTCTGACCCACCCGCCAGCCAGGCGGCCAGCGCCATTACCGGCAGCGCCATCGCCAGCAGGCCTACCAGCGACTCCGTCCAGGGTTGAATAAAAACAATCAGCAGCAGTGCCAGCAGGGTCGCCAGCAGCGCGCCGCCAATGCGCAGCGCGATCTTCTGCATCGTCGCGCCAAGCCCCGGCTGCGCCACAATCACGCAGCTCAGCATAATGGTGTGAATGCCCTGCCAGTCTGCCGCGGTATAGAAGACGTAGCAGATCAGCGTCGCCAGCACAGTTTTCAGGGTGAAGTGCAGATAGGCCGGGTTGCGCCAGGCATCCGGCGGCATCAGGGCAATCTTCTCCCCCTCGCCTGGCGGTAAAGCAATCTCCTCACCACGTTGAAGTGCGGTCAGCAGCGCGGCAATGTCGCGCACAATCACATCCTGCTCACGCTCAACGGAGAGGGAGAGATCCTGCACAGGCGGCAATTTGCCCTCCTCCACCTGCTGCGCCAGCGTAAGCAGCGCATCGACAAGCGGTTTTCGCGCCGCATCGGGTGCAGCGGTTTGCAGCAGCGCGATAAGCTGATAGCTGCGCAGCGTAAAGGCCATCACGCTCTGCCACTTCTGTTGATTATCAGCGATTTCCGCGCTGGAGAGCCGGGCCAGCTTGTAGAGCGTGTGCAGCTGGGACATCTGGCGGGCAATGGCGCTAAAAGTGGGTCGGGTCTGCTCAAGGGAGCCACCATCAGTTTGCGTCAGGCAGGCCGCCGTCTGGCGCAACATCGCGGCGAGCGCGCTTTTGAACTGCCAGCCAGGGAAGGCCTGCGCAAAACAGGCATTGACCAGCAGCGTTACCACAATCGCACTGTTAATAGCCACCCACAGCCACAGCAGCAAGCGCACGAGGATCTCGCTCTGCCCGGTCATCGAGGGAAAGGTTTGCGCATAGATCACCGCCAGCGCCACGACGAAAAATGCCAGCCCCAGCTTGCCCATAATGCGCATCAGATAGACGGCGAGAGCGAAGAGCAGCACCGAGGCAACAAGGCGCACCAGCGGATAGTCATAGGTCCACTTGATAATCAGCAGCACGCCGCCCAGCACCAGTGTCACCACCAGCATAAAGGCGACGCTGACCAGGGAAATCATCACCACGTTGGGCTGGCTGACATAAAAGACTACGATCAGGGCTATCGCCAGAAAGGGGATCTGCAGGCTCATAAACAGCGCAATCAGGATCGCGCAGCTGAGTGTCATGCGCAGGGTGTAGTTGCCCCGCCCCGGTGTGGCGCGCAGCTCTTTTTGCAGATAGCCCCAGGCGTGCTCCATTGCGATGCTCACTCTGGCTTGAGGATGACGCTTGCGGAGGCGCCCATGCGGAACAGCGCCGGATCGGGGTGCTCAACGGCGATTTTCACCGGGAAGCGCTGCGAAACATGCACCCAGTTAATGCTTTTCGGCACAATCGGTAAGCCGCCAATTACTGTTCCGCCCTCCGGCAGCACGCCAAACCCAACCGACTCGACGCGTCCGCTAAAGCGTTTGCTGTGGTCGGTCATCACGGTGATCTCAGCTGGTGTACCGGCACGAATACCCTGCAGATCGGTTTCGCGGAAATTGGCTACCACATACCAGTGGTCGTCATCCATCAGCGTGAAGACCGGTTTCAACGCCGAAGCGTACTGCCCGACCGTGGTTTTCAGTGCCACCACCACGCCGTTAAAGGGGGCGCGCACCTCGGTAAATTCGAGATGCAGCTCTGCCAGCGCAACCTGTGCCAGCGCCCCTTCCCGCTGTGCCACCATTGCATCGACGCCGAGCACGGCGGAGGCTGCCTGGCTGGCCTGAAGCTGAATCGCGGCAAGCTCAGAGCGCGCGGCCTTCTCCGCCGTGCGCGCCTGATCCAGCTCCTCCTGCGAAGCGAACCCTTGCGGCACCAGCGGCTCCAGCCGGCTGCGCGTCGAGCGAGTCTGATCGACCAGCGCCTGCGAGCGCGCCACCGCGGCGGCAACAGACTGCGCGTTATACTCCTGCGCCTTGATGGTGCGTCCGGTCAGGGTGATTTGCGCATCGAGCGCCGCCAGCCGGGATTTCGCATCCGCCAGCATCGCCTGATAAGGGCGCGGATCGATACGAAACAGCAAATCGCCCTTTTTCACGCGCTGGTTATCGCGCACCGGCATCTCGACTATGCGGCCCGTCACTTCCGGGACGACATCAATCGTATCGGTGTAGACATAGGCATCGTTGGTTTGCGGAGAAGTCTGCAGGTGCCAGATCACCGCAATCAGCGCCACAATAGCGCCAATCACGACGAGCAGCAGCGGCCACTTTTTCCGTAACAGCGTTGAGCTGGAATCAGTCATAGGCCTTCATATCTAAAAAAGTAAGAACCAGAAAAGCGCGGCAAAGAGAAACAGCAGAGCCAGGTAGCTTATAACCAGCGGCGAAAAACGCGCCTGCCAGCCTCTACGCACAATCAGCAGATGACACGGAATAAGCAGCAGCGCGGCGGCGAGAAAACAGAAGAACCAGGCGGGAAATGACGCGCCCAGAATCGGGATAGCGGGCGGTAAGCCGCAGCCGGAGAGTAAGCAGCAGAGCATGAGCGCGGCCCCGCGCAGACGTTTTGCGATCCCTTTCACAGCCTTGCTCCTGCGCGCGAAATCATCGTCACTGACACCTTTTCTCCATCCCTTAGATAAATAATTCGCTAACGACGCGTGTGGCACACCCGACTCAGATTATGGGTAACCTTTGCAAGCGGTGATTATAAACCGCTGCGCCAGAAAATATAACGCTGACGTTACATTTCCGCTTTTTTGCATAACCCTCAGGCAAATCTCAAAAGCAAAATGTTCTCCCGCGCAGAATCGTCTGCCTGGCGGCAGAATAAAGCCGGGTACCTTTAACAATAACCGAACCACTCTTTTAAGCTGCCCACAATCAGTGAACGGAGCGCCGCGTCATCCTCGTTTTCGCGCCAGAATAACATCAGCGAGTGCAGGTTATTAAATTCATCATTATTGACATCCAGGGCGACCGCTCGCTTCGCCAACAGCTCCGGGCGCGCAATATGATCCGGTACGCAGGCGATGCCAAGCCCCTTTTTCGCCAGCATCGCGCTCAACGTGTAATCCGTTACCAGCATCGCTTCCGCCGGGGCGTGCAGCGGATAGCGATGGTCATTATTTTCATCCGGAAAGGCGGGATAGATAAGCGTCTCACCATCCAGTTGAAAGGCATCGATATGGCGCTGCTGCGCCAGCCAGTGCTGCGGATGGGCAATGAGCATGGTTTGCAGATCGCCCACTACGCAGCCTTGTAGCCCGCATGGCATAACCGGCAAATGCAGCCCCAGCACATAGTCGACGCGCCTGCCGCACAAGCTCGCTTCGGTGTCATATAAATCGGTATGGATAATGTGAAGCAGCATCCGGGGATAGGCCGCCTTCACGGTGAGTAAAATATCGGCCACCACCTCTGCCGGAATAAGTTCATTGAAGGCCAGCCTGACTATTTCCGGGTCACGGCGTGTTTGTAGTGATAAAGAGAAAGCCTCCAGCCGCTGCCAGCTATTCACCATTGATTTTGCTTTTGGCAGTAGGCGCTTGCCGTTACTGTTAATTTTTACCACTGCTCCATTACCACGCTTGTGAAATAATGGATAGCCAAGAATATCCTCCAGCTCTTTTATCCAGCGACTAATGGTTGATTTCGAGCGATTCATACGTTGACCCGCCTGTAGAAAACTTCCTGTTTCCGCCGCGGCGACAAAGGCGCAGAGCGCTTTATTATCAATAACCAGATCGTTTTTTTTCATGCTGTGTGCGTCCTAACCTCATCTCACTATTGTGATGAGCGTGATGCTAAAGCACCCGACGCCCATCTCGCTGGATCAGGTTTAAGCACTTTTCCATCGCAACATATTGATACAGGTCATTTTGAATCAGCTCCACCGATAATTTCACAGGGCGTTATTAACATGCCAATAAAGATAATTACAAAATGAAAAGCAAATAACCAAACAGCGTCAAAAGGCGTTATTAATTGTCAAAAAGCCGCTTCTCCTGCGTCGTTTCTGATAACCAGAAAAATAGTCTTTTAAGAAAGAACTCATCATGCATATCTACATAAATATTTTCTGTTGCATAAACAGGACTTTTTATGCGGAAAAAGTTTCATTATTGCCACCACACTCCATCACCATCGCTATTTTATGGGCTGTCCGTTTGTATCGTTATTCGCTTCTGATTATTATCGCGGCGAAATTTATTACCCCACTCTTTTAAATGGAGAACATGATATGGCTTTATTTCAGCCTACCAGTACGCTACAAAAAATATTTAAAGTGAGTCTGTTATCGGCATTAATTAGCACCTCACTTACCGCCACCGCGGCAAAAGTTGTGCCGAACGATCCCAATGACCGGCCAACCCCTGCCGATATCATCATAATGAATGCCGATATCCGCACTTCCGATGCCGCCAAACCGCGCGCGCAGGCGCTGGCGATTAAAGATGGCAAATTTATCGCCGTGGGGAGCCCGAGCTATATCAAACTGCTGCAAAGCGATAAAACGACGATGATCGACGCTAAGGGTAAAACGGTGATCCCGGGGTTGATTGATGCCCACACGCATCTGATTTCCGGCATCGATCTCATCAACGGCGTCGATCTCTTTGGCGTCAGCAGCAAGCAGGCGTGGCTGAAGATGATCAAGGAAAAAGTGGCTGCTCAGCCAAAAGGGAGCTGGATCTTCGGCGGTCGCTGGGACGCCACCTTAACCGCCGAGAAGACGCTGCCAACGGCGGCCGACCTCGATAAAGTGGCTCCCGATAACCCGGTCGCGCTGGTGGACGTCGACTATCACACCATGTGGCTGAACAGCAAAGCGCTGGCGGAGCTGGAGATCACCGATAAGACGCCCGATCCGACCGGCGGGACGATCCAGCGGGATAAAAACGGCAAAGCGACCGGTATTCTGCTGGAGAACGCCCTTGATATTTACAACCGCTCGCCAAAAGTGATTGCCGCCCAGGGGGATAAAAGCGAGGGCTTGCGCAAAGTGATGGCGCACTTCAACAGCCTCGGCGTCACCGGTGCCCATGATATGTGGACTAACTCAGGCGACATCTACATCGATATGCTGAAAAAAGGCGGCTTCCCGATGCGCATCTGGTTCGGCTATATGGTGGATACCAGTGAAAAGAACAGTGGTGAAGAGGCGTGGAAAGTAGAGGCCAAAAAGCAGAAAGAGATGAATGCCTTTGCCGAAGACAAAGAGCGCGAGCTTGGTAAAGGGCCGCAGTTCCGCTATGGCTACCATAAATATTTTATGGATGGCACCCTGATGAACCACACCGCCTTCCTGCATGAGCACTACTCCGATCGCCACGATCACTACTTCGGTACCCCGCTCTATACCCAGGCGAAGATGAACGAGATGGTGCAGCGCTCCCATCAATATGGCTTCCCGGTGGCCATTCACGCCATCGGCGATAACGCCGTGACCATGGCGCTGGAGGCGTATCGCAACAGCCCGCAGGGTAAGGATAAAATTAACCGTATTGAGCATATTGAGCTGACGAAGTACGCCAATATTGAGAAGTTTGCGCAGAACGGCATTGTGCCATCGATGCAGCCCGATCATGCCATTGCGCCTAATTACCTGGAGACACGTCTGGGTAATGAGCGCCTGAAGCGCGGTTATGCCTGGCAATCGCTGCTGACTGCTGGCGGGCACCTGGTATTCGGTAGCGACTGGCCGACGGCAAAAGAGAATCCAATGACGCAGTTGGGTGATGCCGTGTTACGCCTTAAAGATGGCAAAGTGTGGTATGGCGAAAACGCCCTCACCTTCGATGAAGCGCTGTATGCCTATACGATGGCACCGGCCAAAATCAGCGGCTGGGATAAAGAGATAGGCTCGATCACCGTCGGCAAGTGGGCTGATTTTGCCATCGTTGACGGCAAAATCAACGATCCGGTGCCGCAGGATATTCGTAACTGGAAAATTGCCGAGACCTGGTTTGCCGGGGAGAAAGTTTACGATAGCGCGCAGAAAAAATCGTAATGCCCTCTTCCCGCGCGGAACTCGCTCCGCGTGGGAAGCTAAATGCAACAGGCCAGATTAAGAGTTTTCACGTTGGGGCAAGAAGATGCCTGGCAACATCACCGCCGCTCTGCTTGTTTTTAGCCCATGGCCTGAAAAAAATAGTGGCTAAGTCCCCCCCACCGGAACCCCTTTTCCAGGATGGAAAATTATGCATATCTTTCTGCTTTGCAGCGCCTTTAATGGCCTGTCACAACGTTTTTTTGTCGAGCTTACCGATGCCGGGCATCACGTCACCGTTGAGGTATTTACTGGCGATGACGCGCTTGAAGAGCGGCTTGCGGCGAACCCGCCTGACATTATCGTCGCACCGTTTCTGAAACGGGCTATCCCTGAGTGCGTCTGGCAACGTTTCCGCTGCTTTATTCTGCATCCGGGTATTGTTGGCGACCGCGGCCCCAGCTCCCTTGACTGGGCGATCCTTGAAGGGTGGCACGAATGGGGTGTGACCCTGCTGGAAGCCAACGCGGTGATGGATGCAGGCAACATCTGGGCGACCCGAACCTTCCCTCTGCCGCCGATGGCGAAGAGCCAGATTTATCGGCATCGGGTTACCGATGCCGCCGTCGCCTGTTTGTGGGAGCTAATTGAGAAGTTGCAACGCGGTCAGCAGCATGGCGCTCAGCTTGACTATTCCCGCGCTACGACGCGGGGCCGTGAGAGAGCCATGCTACCGATGCGCGTGCGTACCCTTGACTGGCAGTGCGATCCCACCGATCTGCTGCTGCGTAAAATCCGTGCCAGCGACAGCCTGCCCGGTGCACCGGCGCAGCTGGCAGGCGTGCCGGTGCGGGTGTTTAACGCCTGGCAAGCAGAGGCGGCTGTCGCCAGCCAGCGCGGGCGTGCGGGAGAGATTTTCGCCCGCGACGGCGACGCACTCTGTGTAGCGACGCTCGATGGTGCGCTCTGGATCGGCCACCTGCGCCGCAGTGACGATCACGCCTGTGCTCAGGTTAAACTTCCCGCCGCCGTTGCGCTGCGGGACGAACTCGCGGCGTACGCTTCGCTGCCGGTACTCGATGCGCGACACCCGAACAAACCCTGGCTTGAGACGCGCGGGCGCGTCGCCATTCTCCATTTCCCGCTGCTCAACGGCGCGTTTACTGTCCATGACTCGCAGATCCTCACGACGCTTTTTGCGCGCGCTGCCGCTGATTCCAGCGTGGATGCCATTGTGCTTGCCGGAGGAGATGATTTCTGGTCAAACGGCATTGAGCTGAACTCCATTCATGTGGCGGATAACCCTGCCGAAGAGGGGTGGGCGTCGATCAACGCGATTGATGACTTTGCCGAAGCGCTCCTCACCTGTCGCGACAAGCTGGTGGTAAGCGCGGTCAATGCCAATGCTGGCGCAGGTGGCGCAATGCTAACGCTGGCAGCCGATCGGGTCTTTATGCGCGCGGGTGTGGTGATTAATCCCCATTACAAAACCATGGGACTAAACGGGTCGGAATTCTGGACCTTAACGCTACCGTGGCGCGCGACTGCTGAGGCAGCGGTGGCACTGAGTGAGAATTGCCTGCCCGTTAGCGCCAGAAAGGCGGCGGCGCTCGGTCTTGTCGATGTTGTGCTCGATCTCCCGCGTGAGGCATTTCTTGAGACGGTTGTCAGTCATGTTAACGTGCTTATCGCCCCCGACACTCTGGCAGACAAACTTCAGGCAAAACAGCGAGCTCGGGAGGCGATGCGCAGTGGGCGTCCTCTCGACCACTATCGCCGGGAGGAGCTCGGCAGGATGAGAGGCAATTTTTTTGCTGACGATCTGCACTTCTCTTCTCGTCGTACGGCGTTTGTGATGAAGCACCCCCCCTGCGGGACCCCGGAGCATTTGCAGCGGCATAACGCCGCCGTAATAGCGAGCCTGGCGGGCCTGCGACGCGATAAAAGTGAGGAGGAAGTTTGACGCTGGGATAACCAGCGACTATAGATTTCTGCATGTCTATATCGTTATCAAGGAGCGTTTTACATGGCTGATTCTGAACTGAACTATTACACAACCCTGGCCGAAGCCATTGACGCGGCGCGCGAAGCGTTTATCGCTAACAACCCCGACGTCGATGAAGATGAGCTCAATGTGCAACAGTTCAATGTCCAGAAGTACGTGCTGCAGGATGGCGATATCGTCTGGCAGGCAGAATTTTTTGCCGACGAAGAGCAGCCAGGCGAGTGCCTGCCGATGTACAGCGGCGAAGCAGCACAGAGCGTCTTTGATGGCGACTTTGACGAGATCGAGATCCGTCAGGAGTGGTTAGAAGAGAACACTCTGCACGAGTGGGATGAGGGCGAGTTCCAGCTCGAGCCACCGCTGGACACCGAAGAGGGCCAGGCTGCGGCAGACGAGTGGGACGAGCGTTAATTACTCATAGGGGCCGTGCTGGGCATCTATCGGCAGCAGCAGGGTGTCAAACACCAGCGACAGCGGCAGATCCAGCACGGTCAGGAAGCGCCATGAGGAGTCACGTACGTCCCACTGCACGCCGGGGTAGTACTGATTCCCGTGTCCCTGGCCTGGGATGGTTCTGCTAACAATGCTGCCGCAGCCACTTAATACGCACACCATGACCATCACCATCATCACTCTCACCGTGTTCCCCTTCTAATTATGCAGATAAAAAAATACCGGCTAATGCCGGTATTTTCTTAATGATGGCCTATTTTGCCTTCAGCGCCAGTGGATTAAGCGACAACGTTTCGTAATGCTTCACCCAGGACAAATAGCGCTCTGGTGATTCCCAGACGCGATAGTGCAGGCGTGAGAGCGTAACCGGGTCACTTAACAGCACCAGACGACGATCGCGGTTGAGCTTCTCTGGCGTCTCATTCAGTGCCTGCTCAACGTGACGGTCGCGGGCAATCTCCAGCACATGGCTGGCACGGTGACGCGCCGTCGCCATCGCTGTCGCCAGCGCGTTAAAGGAGGGGTTAAACACGGCGTGCATAAACCCATCTTCCAGCGAGCGCGAGCGGTTCAGCTCGAGGTAGCGATCGGTATCGACCAGCACCTGCGGCGGAGAGTACTCTTCCGGGATCAGGAACAGTTTCCAGCGTTTGGTGCGCAGCCCGACCGTTGAGCGGCTCGAGATCACCGACACGAACGGCGAGAGGATCAGCGAGAAGACGATCGGTGCCAGCCAGAAGAGGAAGCGCAGATCTAACCATGCCATCCCCACTGCCCACACCAGGCCCAGCAGCAGCTGCGAGCCGTGACGCATAAAGGCTTCACCCCACGGGGTAGAGTCATCATCACGCTGCGGCGAGTTCCATACCACTTCCCAGCCAAGGAACGCGCTGACCACGAACACGGTGTGGAACAGCATACGTACCGGCGCCAGCAGCACGGAGAAGAGCACTTCCAGCAGCAGCGAGAGCGTAACGCGGAAGAAGCCACCGTACTCTTTCGGCCCTTTGCACCAGACAAGGATGATACTCAGCAGCTTCGGCAGGAAGAGCAGCACCATGGTCGAGGCAAAGAGCGCGATAGCCAGTTCCGGACGCCACTGCGGCCAGACCGGGAAAAGCTGGCGCGGCTGCAGGAAGTACTGCGGCTCGGTCAGGGCATGCACCACCTGCAGTGCCGTTGAAAGCGCGAGGAACATAAACCACAGCGGTGCCGAGAGATAGGACATCACGCCCGTCAGGAACACCGCGCGGTGAACCGGGTGCATCCCTTTTACGAGGAACAGACGGAAGTTCATCAGGTTCCCGTGACACCAGCGGCGGTCGCGTTTCAGCTCATCAAGCAGGTTCGGCGGCAGCTCTTCATA
>Ga0157360_1000675_pt1 | contig 12975 bp, 12 predicted proteins | sample AttlaeALBM1_FD_111483 | JGI IMG/M metagenome (GOLD analysis project Ga0157360, IMG submission 111483) | Fungus gardens microbial communities from leaf cutter ant in Ribeirão Preto, State of São Paulo, Brazil - Atta laevigata ALBM1 | ecosystem: Host-associated > Fungi > Mycelium > Unclassified ... | reverse complement strand
CTTCTATGGAGTAGCAGGCCTGAAAAGCCTGGCTAATCATCGACTCAGATCGTATCACACCCATAAGGTTTGGTGTGGGGGTGCAGATGAGGGCTTGATTGAGTGTGGTAAGGCCCATGAGTGATTTACTAACTATTCTACTAGTGAGCTTGTTACGGTGTGTAAAGGTGGACACCTTAGGAACACCATGCAGATAGGATCTAGATTGAGCTCCCATCATTCCTTCTATATTTAGATTCCAAATAAGCTGCGTATTCACTTTTTAATTTCTTTCTGATACCCCCACTTCCTTCTTCTCCCCACAAACCCTTTAGCATGCAATTGGGAGCTGTCACCACCCTTTCTACTTGCTTGTCACAGTCAAAATCCCTTTTGCCCCTTTCAACATGACTGGCATCGATTGAAAGGTCTTCTTAAGGGCTTTAAGCTGGCTTTGAGACCATGGGAATCGTCAAAGAAATGGTGGAGATATGACCAAATGAAGTTTGTGACAATGTGGCAGTTGAGACAAAGAAGCACTGTGCTTAGGTAAGCATGACTTGTATATTAAACTATAGTAATACACAATATAATAATTTATTTAACACTCCCCCTCACTCAAAATAGTAGTCATTGAGTGACAATATAAATTAAAAGGAAAGTTCATAGAACCTCCAAACCAAGGAGTAGATGGAACTGGTGGAACAGTATCTGACCAAGATTCTTAGTTAAGATATCAGCAGGGTTCCTAGCTCCATCAATATGGTATGGTTTGATTTTGTCATCCTCTATTGCATCTCTGACATAGTGATATTGAATGTCAATGTGTTTGGACCTCTTTTCTTGTACTGGGTTGATGCTCCAGAAGAGTGATCTAAGGTTATTACCATAGAGGTGAGGGACAGGAATATCAAAACCAATCTCACTCAGGAGATTTGATATCCAGACGAGTTGGCAGCTGCAGTCAGAGAGCACCATATACTTAGCCTCAGTGGAGGAGAGGGCTACTGATTTCTGTTTGCAACTTAACCAGAAAGTGATTTCTTGAGCCAGCATAGTGAAATAGCCAGTAGTTGACTTGCAATGCTCATAATCTTGGCCCCAATCAGAATCAGAGTATACTACAAGCAATTCGTTGCTTAATCCATTATAGACAAGCCAATATCTGCGAGTGGCAAGCAAGTATCTACAGAGGTGTAACCTAACTCGATAATGATTGTTAGAAGGGTTTGCCATCTGTTGAGCTAACTTGACAACTGCAAAGCCAATATCTGGTCTCGAGCCAATCATCAAGTACATTAGAGAACCAACCAGTTATTGGTACTTTTGGTGGAATTTGGGATCACACTGCTTTTCATTTGGTTTAAAGCTAAACTCAGATGGCAGTGGAGTATGAGTAGGATTAGTTGCAACATTAAAGCACGCCAGCACCTTCTTCAAATACTCACATTGATTAATAAATATCTTTTGATTTTTACAATCATGGCTTATGTGCATGTCTAGGAACTCTGTGGTTTCACCAAGGTCATGACATTCCCATCTAGCCATAAATTTCTGCTTCAACTCATTAAGGAGTAGGGAACCTTTAGTACTCATAAAGCAAACATTATCAACATAGACAATGGCTATAACTAGCACTTTAGTCTTTTTGTTATGATAGTAATATACACCAGTATCAGATTTACATCTCTTAAATTCTAGGGCAAGCATTGACTTGGTCATTATGTACCACCAGGATAAGCCAGCTTGCTTAAGGCCATACAATGCTTTGTGAAGTCACCAGACTTTTTTTTCTTTCCTAGGTAGTTTGAAACCTTCTGGTTGCTCCATATAGATTTCCTTATCCAGATTGCCATATAAGTAGGCTGTTTTGACGTCAACGCTTTGGATATCTAAATCCTCAAGTACAGCAATAGCAAGAAGTAGTCGCATAGTTTTATAATGGACAACTGGAGAGAATAATTCATCAAAGTCAATGCCTTCGACTTGAGAAAATCCTTTGGAAACAAGATGAGATCGATAATGACCATCAGGCTTGATATTAAATACCTAGTGGTTCTTGACTGCTTTTCTTCCCTTAGGGAGGTCCACAATTTCATAAATATCTCTGTCTTTGAGCAATTTCAACTCCTCAAGACAGGACTCAAGCCACCTTTTCTTAGAGTTAGCTGGTAGTTTAGTGACATCTTTAAAGGTTTTTGGTAGAACATGAGTCTCAGTTGCTCTGAGTGCCAAGAGAAAGTGAATATGCTCTACTTCCCCTTCTCTTGCAAGACATACCATGTGGTTGGTAATAGCTATGGTAGCTAACTCACCTGCTGGAGGTGGAGTATCCACCCTATTTCTCTCTATGTCAATTATGATAGGTCATTGTCCTACCCAATCAACTTCATAGCAGATTCCATTAATTTTAATGGTATTGTCCTATTGACTATATGGATAGTATACTCCTCCAATTGAAATAGTCTTAGGCTATGCTTGAATATGTCTACAAGCATTCTCAAGCATTCTGCATGCCATATTTGGATCAGCCTCACCAGGATATTGTTACTACTCAGGGTGCCTCAAAACATCTGTGGGATGGCAATCCTCTCCATATATATTGCCTTCTCTGTGAGAGACTCTAGTCTCATGGGTTGATCTCCTCAAGCCATATCTCAGAGGAGAAACATCTTCTCCTGGCTATGGGTCACTACCTTGTTTTTGAGGTATTACAGTTGGAACCTGAGAAGGAGTATACTGTGAGGGACCAGCTTTAGGAAGAGGGAGGCTTGGGGAATGCATCTCAAAATCTTCATCTTCATCATCTTTAACCTCTTCAATTTTTACTGGAGACTGTTTAGGTAGTGTTAGTGGAGAAGAGGGAGATGGAGATTCTGAGTGAGTTAGCAAATTAGGAGAGATTAGAGGAGTAAAGGGTCTAGGATGTGCAGGTATTAGTGGAAAGGGTATTGGAGTAGGTTCATCTATACCAAAAGGTTCAGGTGCTGATGACTCTATCTCTGGGATTAGTCTACCAGGAGGTATTTGCTCTCTGGAGTAAGAAGATAAACATCTAGGGAAGTGTCCTTTATCAAAGATAGCTTGGGTAAAGCAGAATATAATATTCTCTTGTATGTGGCGAATAAATCTATAGCCATTATTCTCATACCCAATAAATATCATGAGTTCAGAGCATGGTGTAAGTTTATTTGCACAAACTTTATTGGGGAGATACACATATGCTCTATAGCCAAAGACACAGAGGTGTGATATTTTAGGTTTTTCATCTGTGAAGATCTCCTGAGGTGTTTTCTATTTGAGACATTTAATAGGAGTACAGTTATAGACATGGGTAGCAGTTGCAAAAGTAAACTCCCACCAGGAATCAGGTAAGCATGCTTCAAGTTGCATAGATTGCACCTTTTCTAGCAGTGTCTGATTTAACTATTCTGCTTAACTATTTTGCTGATGTACATATGGTGTACTTGTCTCATGGACAATTCCTTGTTTACATAAAAAGAATTGCAATTCCGATGTCATATACTCTACTCTATTATCAGTATGCAGGTGTTTAACAGAGTGGGAAGTAGTATTCGACCACAGCCAAAAAACAGCTTTAATTGCTTCTGCAGCATCTGATTTTTTGTGCAAGAAAGCAACTCTGCAATAGGAGAAATAGTCATCAAGGAATGTAATCACCCACTTATACTTAGAGTATAATAAAGTGGGGAGCTCAAGGAGATCTGAATGGATCAATCCAAGAGTCTTACTAGAATGTTTAGGGTTCTTAGGGAAACTGCACTAGTGCAGCTTTCCTAAAGCGCAACTGCAGCATATATGCTTCTTGTTAGGGAAGCAGATCTTTTCAGTACCTTCAACATTGTCTGAAATATGTCTCATAGCTTCATTAGAGATGTGCCTAAGATGACGATGAATTGTCTCATAATCTGGGTGCCTTGTAACAAGGCTCACAGGATTAGAAACATTGTTCTTAATAATACATGTCCTCATAACCTAGATGCTTCCCCAAAGATTAGGTAGGGCAGAGAGAACAGCATCATCAGATGAGTCACAAAAGATTAAACCATCCATTGTGCCTTCTATACTCAATCAAGACTGAAGCAACTGTCCAGTGGAGAGAAAGCACATGGTTATACCAGGAACACAGTATACTGGTCATAGTTTAGAGATAGTAGTTCTGGTTGTCCTGTTTTTAGGATCAATGATTTCATGTTCTATAAGGACAGTTTCTACAGCAACCATAAAAAGAGGTGCTTTAGAATTGACTGTCTCAATGCGACCATAATTTCCTTGAGTCATAGAAACAAAGTCAGACTCAAAAGAAGTAAAATGGGCAGAGGTACCAGAGTCCAAGAACCATTCATCATTATAAGAGTGGCCATATGGTGCTTCTTTTCCATTGTATGTAGTGCATAGTGCTCTATCACATCTTTGTAAATTCTCAGCTATAGGCGATGCAGGTAACACAAATTTATTGTCACATTAAGCCATACAGACTACACTACTTGATGCTACAAAGTTCCTAGTTGCAGCCATTACATTGGCACAGGTTGCGAGGGACTGAGCTGAGATAGTTAGAGAATAGTAAAAGACAGTGGGAGAATGCACATACAGGTCATATCCAGAAATTTGATTATTCAAGCCCCAATCCTCAGGGCTTCCCAAGGATACTACATTATCAGCATTAGCTGACTCCCATAAAATAGATGTGTTTAACACTGAAGGTAGATCAACATCCATTTTGGATGGACCATTTTGAGAGGAGCCTTTGAGGAAGGCTCAGTGATTTTGGAGGCAAATGCCTCAACAGAAGTAAAATCAGAGAATTTCTTAGCTAAGCACTCATTATATAGTTTTAGTGCTCTATCTTGTGCATATGCCAATATAACACAGATTGGACCAATTTGAGAAGGGCATTGCTCAGAGAGCCAATCAGCAAGCTTGGATGCTCTAGCTTTTGATTGAGGCTTGGGAGGAAGAGGATAAGTAGGAGGGATAATAGTAGTCATACTTGCAAAAGCAATGGCACTAGAGGCTTGGTACTCGTCATCATTAACAGATTTAGAAGAGCCATCTGCTTGGTGTGTTTTACCACCATACTTTCCTCGACCATGCTTTTTCTTTTGCTGCTGGGAGGAATCCCTTTGTGACTGCTACTACTTATCCTAGGGATTCTTTTTCCAAGAGGAAGAACAATCACCTCTAGGAACACCTGAGTGACAAGTAGTATGAGCACTGGTTGATCTTTGAGAGAACTCAGACTAAATAGCTGAGCTCACAAAATCCTAAGTCAACTAGGTGAGTGAGGTCTAGGAAGTGAGGATAGAGATAGCCAAGTTATCCCAAGATTGAGGGATAACAGATAAAAGTGTCATTGCACAAATGAGAGAGAGGACATTACATTTGTTTCCCTTTAGCCTAGTATAGAGAGTATTGAGTTCTGCAATCTGGGGAGCAGGGTCATTATTCCTAGAAATCTGGAAATGTCTAGTGTGTTGATAGTTTGCAAAAACAGAAGCAGGCCCAGGAGAGCCATACTTATTGCACAAATAGTTCCAGAGAGACTCTGTATTCTCTTTTTCATACATAAGGATATTATGAGCTAGGGATGAGTTTATTATTCCAAGAGCCTGAGAGTCAAGGCTTGCTGCATCTAGCATGCTTATCTTGATCTGTAGTGGAAGAGATAGTGGAGGAAGTGAGCATATCCTTGGCATTATAAGGAGAACCAGGCATAGTGATCATGACAAGACAGGACTGCACACTGATTGCCCAGAATGGGTAAACAGAAGGGCCAGAGAGATGAGGAATAGTAGAGATTAAACTTGTCATAGCTATTACCAAGAAATCAGCTTAGTTCAGGGAGCAGATACAGCAATGAATGTGCAGTACTTTATCCTAAACAGCCATAGGCCATAGCATCTGCAAAGGAGCAGAGGATCCTGTGGGCATGAGGGGATTCAACAGGAAGATTATCTCAATTTCTCCTATAGGTCAGCAAGCCAGTCAAGTCCTTTCCATCAACTGAGGCAGCTTGAGAGTGCCAAAGGAGGTTAGGGCAAACCAGGGCCCATAACCTGTTAAAAGGATAGAGAGCAGCAATTACAGTAGGGACAAATGATAGCCCACTTACTGAGTTATCTAACAGATAATAATAGATGGCCTGATAAGGAAGAAAGATCTCGAGAGAAGCAGAGAGACTTTGTGACATGGTAGTTGAGACAAAGAAGCACTGCACTTAGGTAAGCATGACTTGTATATTAAACTATAGTAATACATAATATAATAATTTATTTAACACTAACTGTTCTTAAAACTTGTTAATGGTCATAGCAAAGGCCAGTCTAACTGGGAATTTGTCACATAAAAGTGACTACTAAATAGTATCATGGAGGTGTAATAAAATACTTGTTCAAATGAACTACATAAATAGCTAGACCCTCGTTAGCAAGTAGCCTTGCTAATGTTGTCCTTTTGGTGTAGTGGTAAATCATATAGTATGTGACTACTGGTCCATAGCATAACTGTGACAGAATTGAAGTCTTTTGAGTGGCATAGGCAATGTCTCTACATTAGGTGATAACCTGATCCCTTGAATCAACACCACCTTGCCTCTAAGTCTCTTGTCCTTGCTAATAATCCTACACTGGAGCACCTTTCTCCTCACATTTAACACCACCATTCTTATCCCATTACAAAGTCATTCTCCTGGATCCAAGTTCCTTAATAAGATAACTAGACAGCCAACCTTGAGACAGAGTTGTTGAAATGGTCTAGTAACCCTTTACTTGTACTTTGCATTTGTTACTATGTCATTGCCAGACTAGGGTGGTACCCACTGATACAGTACAATCTCTATTTTCATTCACTTACTTAATCTTTGTTATTGTTTTTCATCCTTTCTCAGTCATCTACTTTACCTTGTGATGCCCAAGGTGAGATATCTATTATACTTGTGCACATTATTGCTTTTATTGCAATGAGACAAGTAAGTAACCTATTAGAACACAAAGTCTAACTACATTAGTATGATATATAGAATAAAATCATAAAAAGTATTTACCTCAGTCTGAAGTGTGCAGAACTGAGGTATAAGAAAAATCTGCACTGGCAGACATACTCATTGCTTACTAATCAATCAGAAAATAATAATGAGAGAAAAAAGTGATGAAATAATAGTCCACAGAGAACATATTCAATATCTCTCCTCATCAAAGATCTCTCATGCATGTACTCCAATCATTTCTCAAAAATATAAGAATTTCTTGGCTCCAAGTAGCTTTGTTATTATATCTGCAATCTGTTCTTATGTAGTCACATGTTAACTTGAGATTGTCTCTTGATCCTTCTGATCACAGACATGTCTGAATTTGATGTCAATGTGTTTTGTGCAATTGTTGATTTAATTAGATGATTTGTTCAGACTTGATGTGATCCAGGGCATCTTAATTGTCAATAAGAAGTAAAGTAGGTCTTGTCAATGTCATATTGAGTGAGCTAAATAAAGATCAATGCCAAAGAATCTCCTTGACAGCTATCAACAGAATAATGAATTCTATCTTAACAGTTGACAATAACACTAATGTCTGCTTCTTAGAATCTCATAAAATTGTCTCTCTATTCAACAATGAAAACCTGAAATTGACTTCTTGTCCATATAGTCTTTTTTTCCAATCTGAATTAACATAAACTATTGGCAAAGTATCATTTGAGTCATTGGCCTAAAACTCAAGTCCATAGTGACATGTTCCACAGAGATACTGGAAAACATGTTTGACAGTCTGTATGTGAGTTCTTTGTTGAATATAAGATAAGAAGCACAAAAGTAGGGAAAAACTTGTTGTAAATGTGCAATATTCTTCATTACTATCTCCACTATTTATACTACATAAAATAATAAGAAATGAAACAATAAGATATGACTATTTTTAGTATAGCATTTGATATTCCAATATTCTTCTAGAACAAGTAACATAATATGAGAGTACTTCAACTAAATATACTATGTTAGGATGAGTACATATCATTAGTTATATCAGAGATCCAATGCATCTTTGATAATCTGTGATGTCAACCTCAGCTTTTATTAACATTGGAAGCTATAAGTTGGCTGCCATTGGAGTCTTTGTTAGTTTGTATTTTGCTATGCTATACTACTCTAGTATGGTCTTAATGTACTGTTCCTGAGAAATTGTAAGCTTTCTTTTGCCCTTGTCTATGTCTGTTAGCAACTAACTGCAGATCCTAGTCTAGGGTTTAGACCAGGGAGCTCTTTAGGGTTAAAAGAGAACTCAATGGAGTTCTCAATTGATTTAGCTACACTATGTATACAATCTATACTATTTGTCCTCATTTATTATACAAGTCTATCTTTTTTACTAGTTTGACTCTGGCTTCTTCTTGGTCATGGTTAAGGCAACTTATAACAATGTCTATTCTCTCAATTTTCATTTGCAATATCCACTTTGCTTTTTCCAGGTCTTTCATCTTAAAGTGCTTACTCAGTTCCCCTTTTATAGCTTTGATGTCATCAATCCTCCCAGAAAAGTAGAAAATCATTAACATAGATAGCAATCACAAAAAGCTTCTTATTAATGATCTTGATAAAGACTTTATAGTCTATATTGCTTCTTTTGACACCTAGCTCCTCTAGTTGTTCCTTTAACTTTAGGTACCATTCTCTAGATGCCTGTTTTAAAACCATAGAGTGCCTTGTGTAATAACCATATATGTGTAATGATCAACCTCATTGTCTCCAGGTGTTCTACACATGGACTACTTCTTTGTTTTATATTACTTCATATATCTAATAGCTCAGTCAGCACTTTACTAGTGGGGCATGTTCTTTACTCAGCAGACCTCATGTTTGCCATATGTATTCCTCATTTCTACCTCATGATACATAGGTATATATATAGTAGATACTCTTTTGTATTCCTTACACTTTACCAATTGTATCATTCCCTTCCTTTCTCAACTCTTATATCATTCCCAAGTCTTTACTTGAGTATTGCAACCTAAGTTACTTCTCAAGGTCATAACAATATGTCTATCCTTTGTATCACAAATGGTCACTTACTTATTTGTGATTGTACTTTGATACTTGCAAAGGTTCAAAAATGTAAAGTTTAAACAGTGACAAAAACAGTTGTTAAGTCTGAGGTCTAATCCTTAGACTATAAGTCCTTATATATAGGATGATGATAGTTTGTATACTAAAACAGGCCATCATATGCTACTACCTATTGTTCTATATATAGTAGTGTCTTTGTGATTGAAAATGTGAGAGCTTAACCATATAGAGGCTGTCCTTTTTTCTAAAAAGAGACAGATGATTATCTATGATTAATTAATTAATATCTATGTGTGAATATTGAAGACTTCATATTTTCATTAATATTAATTGCCTTAAGATTGTTTTAGGCTTATTCTGAGATTGTTTTAGGCTTATTCTGAGCATTATAAAAAGGGCTTTTATTGACCCTGGAAGAAAAGTATATATTGTGGCAGTTTTTGAGATATTGGTAATTTAATATGTGGTACCATAATGGTTACCTACTGATTTGCCTAATATCTTAGCCAATATCAATTGCCTTGAGACATAGTTAGTATCAATTGAAAGGTCTTTTTAAGGGCTTTTTAGAACAATTAAGACTATAAAAAGCATCAAAGAATTGGTAGAGATAGGTCTAAATGAAGTTTGTGATACTTTACCTCAGCTTTAGGTGGTACTCTTATGAAAATCTTATTCTCAAGGTATAAGACTTTAGCCAAGATGACTTAAATCCACTCCAAGTCCAAGTTGATAAGAAAAACTCAATAGAGTTTTTGTTATTTTCTATACACTACTTATACAACTACTACATGGTCTATGTGTTATTATCCCACACTTCTCATATGACTTGATTATGTGATGTGACTTGTTATGTGACATGTCACAAGTGTCACTTGGTTATATCACATAACAAGTCACATGATAGGTATGGGAAAGTAGTACACAGACCATATAGTAGTTGAATAAGTAATGTATAGAAAATAACAGGAACTCTATTGAGTTCTCCTTGTCAACTTGGACTTGGAGGGTGATTAAGTTATCTAGGCTAAGTCACTACATAAGGTTCCCATTTAGAAAAGCAGATTTGATATTTATTTAGTGAATATGCCAGTAGTAATGATTAGCCAATGCAAGAAGTATTCAAAGTGTCTAGTAACATATGATTAGTACAAAGGTTTTATTAAAGTCCACCCCAAGAATTTGCAAGAATCCTTGGACAATAAGCTATATCTTGTAGTGCTTGATTTGCCCATTCTCATTAAGTTTTTGTTATGACTTGGCAAAATGGCTAAGTTACTATTTATATTTCTTTTCTTTTTCTTTTCTTTTCTTATTTGGACTTACTATATAAGAAAGTACAGAAAAATATTATATGATAAAGTCACATGTCAGGTGGTGATGTCATATGATCACATCACATGATGACTGTGGGAAAGTAGTACACAGACTATGTAGTAGTTGTATAAGTAGTGTAATGACTTAGCCTAAGACAACTTAATTAGTCTGAGTTGACAAAAACTCAATAAAGTTCTTATCTATTTCCTATATACTACTTATACAACTACCACATGGCCTGCTGTCATGCTGTACAAATCTTTAGACAAAATAAGTGACATTTTGCACTCTAATAGCCAGAATAACTGGCTCAAGAGAAGAGCTTGGCTCCTCTAGAGATGTTCCCTAGATGCCTAGTCATGGACTTGAGTACCTAGCTTGAGTAGCAGAGTAGTGGCTGTGACCACCACTACATACACCTCATAGGCACTTGCCCAGGTGCTCTGTATCGGATTTTCAATGGATTTCCCTTCTAGAAGTGCTCTCAGGAATGGGAGCAAACTTAGTAAAATTAGCACTACCCAAGTGACGTTATACCTCAGCCACTAGCAGTTCCATTTACAGAAGAGTTATGATCAGATCTGAGCCATTACTACTGATGGCTAATTATAGTAAGATCAAGAGAGTTGAAACCTCATGAAGTCATATTGCAATAGCAGTAGAAGAACACTAGAGGATAGGGAGAGAGGTCAAGAGAGATGGTTTGAGAAAGATGATGTGACCAAGATTGAGACAGTGTACAACCACCACTTCTCTCCACAGCCTGTCAATAGGCTTGAGAGTCATCTATCATGTGGAGAGAAATTTCAGGAGTAGGACTAGGAGACTAGAGAGCAATCACCTAGTGTTTGGGAAGGTGTCGTCTCATCATTGCGGCCTTACTATGTTTGGGAATTTGGAGAATTTCTTTGTTCTAATTTCTTTGTTGTCTCGCTTGCTTTGTAATCCTAATAAAATACTCTAGGGCACAGAAGGGAACTTAAGCATCATATCCCCACCATCACCCCTCTCTGTTACTTTAGAGCTTAATGGCTATTTTGAGTAACTAAGTTTCCTGCTTTCTAAGTATTCTACTTTACTTTCTAAACATCTACCAAACCTCTCCCTCGATGGGAATTCAAGCCCCAATAGACTTGGGCATTCACTTACACTAGGAGTTAATAACTCGCTATGTGTCATTGGAGTCAGTTTCCAGTTGTATGGTCAGCTAAAGGAGAGCCTACATGATGGCATGGGAGTTTTAGGTAGTTCTGTTGTATTGATGGCAAGCCAGACTACTAGACTAGGTAAGGGCAGTAGTGTCATGATGCGAGACGAACGTGTGTCTTAGAGATCCTATTCTGGTAAGATCTACCTTAAGTAGATTCTTAAGCTTTTTTATTATTCTTTCTTTCAGTTATTCGAGTTCCCCTTTTTTATCCCACCCTCTGTTTAAGCTCTCTTTCATATTTGATTATCTCCCCAGTGCCTACTTGTTTAGTGCATAACTGTGAAACATCTCAGAGATCATTATATTTTCATTTATTATCACCCTTGTCTCAAGATCAAATTCTCTTTGATCCCCATCACCACGTACTATTTTCCTATACTTATCATGTGACATTGTTACATGACCTGACCCTGTGACATCCTGGTATGTAACTGTGATATGTGACATTTATTATGTAATACTTTCCTATACTTCTTCCTTGTGTAGTAAGTCCAAAAGAAAAATAAAATAAAATAAAATATAAATAATGACTTAGCTGTTTTGCCAAGTCATGACAAGTAGTGTACAAAATCTAATGGGAATTCCATCAAGTTCTCCTTGTCAACTTGGATAAGGAGTAGAATCAAGTACTCACCACTAAGTCTTACAGTTTTGTTTTGAAAACCCATTTATACCTTACCACCTTGTATTCTGCAGGTCTAGGAATGGTACTGAATATATTCTGCCTAACAAACTCTTCTAACTTCTCAGTGTCATGCTGGACAGCCATTTAGGCAATATAAGTGACTTTTTTTATTATAATAACTATAATAATCAGCTCAAGAGATAAATCTGACTCTCCAGAGATAACCACTGGAAGCCTAGTCATGGACTTGTGTACACCACTCAAGTAATAGAATAGTAACTATGACTACCACTATACAGATCTCATAGAATTGTCCAGACAGTTTCATAATAGATATATAACTAGAACTCCTTTTAGAGTGCTCTTGAGAGTAGAAAGAACCTTAGGAAGATTACTTCCAAAAGAATAATATCATGTCTTGGCAGCTGTCACCCTTGTTAAAAATAGTGAGGTTATCATCAAGATCAGAGCCATTACTCCTAATAGCTAAATATAACCAGAATTAGCAAAACAAGCTCTCTCAAGAGGTATATTGCAAACATAATGGAAGGAGACTGAGTGTTATGAGAGCCCTAAGAAGGAGAAAGTTTCCCACGCATTCAGACACTTGATCGCAAATATCAAGTCATATAACGAAGACAAGACATAAATAGCATGGGAACTTAAGTAATCATATCACGTGACAAGTCATGTGATTGTAGAACATTCTAGAAAGGACATGTGATCATGGACTAGTAGTGTACAGCCACTTGTAAAAGTAGTATAAGT
>Ga0157360_1000674_pt1 | contig 12981 bp, 9 predicted proteins | sample AttlaeALBM1_FD_111483 | JGI IMG/M metagenome (GOLD analysis project Ga0157360, IMG submission 111483) | Fungus gardens microbial communities from leaf cutter ant in Ribeirão Preto, State of São Paulo, Brazil - Atta laevigata ALBM1 | ecosystem: Host-associated > Fungi > Mycelium > Unclassified ... | reverse complement strand
AGTTGGACAATAGTTTCAAATCGGGTATCAGAGCTTTGGTTCAATGGCTCCTCGTCGTACAAAGGCCGTTTGGGAAACCTCAGCTACGGTGAGAGATCAATGAGACATCGAGATGGAGGAATTAAGAAATCAAGTGCAGTAGCTTCAAAAACGTTTGGAGCTCTATGAGGCTCTAGAGCGCAATCAACCGCATCGTGCCTCTGAAGATGAAGAATCAGCAAATAGAGAGGAAGGGAGGATTAAATGAATCCTTCCTCCCTTTCTATCGTGCGAGAAGCCGTGCATCGAGTGATGAAGCTGCTCCCTATCGTCATGCTCGTAGAAACTATGATTTTATTTCCAGCGAGATTATGACATTAAGGTAGATATTCCAGAATTTGAAGGAAGAATGCAACCGGTTGGTTTCAAAATGCCTATACATCTCATGTGTTACATGAACGGGGTACAAGGACCCCGTGGGCTTGAGAGCATGATATGAATCCCAATTTGATTCATATGATTTGAGTTTCCATTATTGAACTTATATTCTATGCCAGGATTGATGGTGAGAGCTTAAAGTCATATACGTTGCATTGGCCAATTCAACGTTGGCAGGAGTATGAACCCTTTTTAAGTTACTGTCGTGATAATGGAGTCCGACTTCTTGCTTGTGGTGCACCCCAACTGAGGGATCTCTTTTAGTTGCATTTGGCAACTTGTCCATCCAAAGCTCTAGGAATAGAGTCAAAGATCGAAGACCTGTACGGGACGGTAACCTGTTTCGGTTCTATGCTTTGAATCCGTGCATGGGAGATCACAGACCACCCGAAGAATGAAAGGGAAGGCGGCTAAGCTTGACTTGTGTTGTGCGAGCGATGATGAAGGTCTGCCTTGGCAAATTAGAGTTACTTTGACCTAAGCAAAGTACATACATAGGCACATCTTTTCGACCGGGGAATAGTTTTTCTCCGGTCCTTGCAGGACCCTGCTCAAATAATATCTTGCTTGTTCATTACCATCTCCGTTCTTCTGCGATAAGAATGCTCCCAACGACTCGTTTGAGGCTGATGATATGATATGTATAGCTGTAGCGGTTCTCCGGGCCGAGAAGGTATTCTAACTGGTGCCTCAGCGAGGTCATTTTTGACTCGTTGCAAGACTGGGCCATGGCTCTCGTCCTAAAAAAACTCTTCATCCTCTGTTGTCTTGAGAAGTGGGGCGAAAGGCTGGATTTTCCGTGCAAAATTGGAGATGAACCGCCGGGGAAATTGATCTGTCCGATCAAGCGCCGCAACTCCTTTTTGCTTCTTGAGGGAGGTGCTTCCTTGATTGCCCTGGATTTCTTCTTGTCAATTTCAACCCCTCTGTTGTGCACTAAGAACTTCCGGAAGTTTCCTGCTGTTACGCCAAATGCACATTTTTACGGATTCATCTTCAAGCCGTGTTCTCGCGCTCAAACACTGTCTTGAGATCAGCCAAATGACCCTCTACAGGGAAAGACTTCACAACTACATCATCAATATACACCACCTCTACGATGTTGACAATAAAGTAATGGAAGATGAGGTTCATCGCTCGCTGGTAGGTAACTGACGCCTTATTCAGACCGAAGGGCATGACCTGCCAGCAGAATAGTCCGTTCGTCCAACAGCACCCGGACAAGGGAACGCTGTTTTTGCCTCGTCCTCTTTGGAGATGAAAATATGGTTATACCCCAAGTGACCGTCCATGAATGACAGAATTTTTTGTAAAAAAAAAAAATACGATCGATAAGGATCTAATACGAACCTTGACGCCCGACGGGCGATAAAGGTAAGGTAAGGGACGGAACCAATGCTGTGTGGAAAGATGCAACGAGGAAACCTCTTCCCGGTCGAAAGCCGTGCAAAGACCTAAGAGGATACTGCTGCTTCCTCGTAACGGTAGAAAGAGGAAACGCTAAGCGAAAAAGGTGTTGATTGCTTAATGAGTTATGGCCACTAGTCATTCGGATTTCTCTTTATTCATTTCAGTATTCTCACTGGGCATTTAGCTAGCCTATATCGCCGCTTTCGCTTCCGTACTCAACCGTCTCTCTCCTTAGTCCGATCTAGCCTCTATTGATTGAGACGGTTTGAAGACTCCCTTTATGCAATTATGAACTCCCCGTCCCTTACTCGTCTTTTGAAAGCCAGAACATTCGCATAGAGAAGTATCTATATCACGCATGCTCCTCCACTGATGACAAAATGACCTTATATCCTCTTCTAGGAATTCCTACCCACCTATAAGAGAGGGGAAACAAGTAAAAGAGTATTATGCATGAATATGCTTGTGCACTGGAAATATCTCATAGCGGGAAGGCCCAGAGATCATAAAGGATGGGATGGGAATGGAGGCATTCCAGCCCAACATACTCCGATGAATGGGTCGAGAGAGATAGGGAGGAGAGTGGGATACAGGAAGTATAGTGAACAGTTGAGTGGCTATCCAACCATTCAATCGGCTATGGAGGGAGGTTTCAGCAAGCGGGTAAACCGATGATGACTAGTAAAAACTTAGGTAGGTCGATCGTCGCTCATAATAGTAGTGGTCAAATCTGCACTAAGAAATTCGAAAAAGACAGAACTCTTAGTAGCCAAACCGAGAAAGAGTTGCTCGCATGAAGCACATGGGCTGATTTCAGTAGCAGTAAGGGAGTTTTTAATTATTCCCACTTCTTCTTGCTATGATTGTGCACTATTCAAGACGACTTGAAGTCAGCAGCTTTATTTGAGAGAGAATAGGGAGTAAGGGGATTGGGAAGTCTCCGATTCAGTAGGCGCCTCTAGGGGAGCAGCAAGATGGGCTGTGTCTGACTGTCGACGAGAGTTTGCGTTCTGCCGCTTTCCCGCTTCGCTAAAGTATTTCGAACTAGAATGCCACTAACCCACCTTCTGAGTGGAAGTGCCTTTGTAGCCTAGATCGTGCTCAGCTGGATAGGTTCTTACTCTGACTTACGGATCGAAATAACATAATATAGAAAGAGCTAGAGCCCCGCTGTTCTAAAGCACAAGTAAGGGCTTTTGTTCCACCAGAGAGAGTATATTCTCACACTGAATCAATCATTCAAAGGAAGGGGGTTGGCGGGGAAGGTCAGTGAGTTGAGAAGCAGCTTAGCGTTCAACCGTTACCTCTGGAAGTAAGGGCGTAGTAATCCCCGACCTAGGGAATGGAATGAGTTATAGATAGAAAGAGAGTGGGACTGGATCCTTAGGGGAACTTTCCTAGTTATGATGTGTGCGTGCGATTATCTAGTCATCTGAGCTCTTGTAAAACGTACACATGTATCAATCACACACCCCGCTCTGCTATTTGTCACTTCTCAGTTGGCCACGATCACCTGCCTGCAGAGCCGGTCCAAAGGCCTACTATCCGGAAAGAAAAAATATCCGGAGTAAGAACTATCAACTGGGCTCAGGTGAGGTAGGTAGATCATTCGAGTGGAGGTACTACCCAGACATGGCGGAAGCATAGGCATTGATGCAGGAGCAAGCAGCATCCGGGTGAAAGCAGAGTGGCTAGTTGTTAGTCGCCTCCACTATCGAGTAAGGTTTGGTTGGGACCGAGCTGTGGAGAAGTGGACACAAATCCCGCCTCCCGAACCGTTGAACAACTACTATAATGGCCTGGCGATGAAAACTTCGATTCGCTCCACAAAGCTAGCTCCTGCCCTGCCCCGTCATCAATTTCAAATGGAAAAAAAAATTTAGGGGAGGGAGTGATGCCTCTTGACCTCAAAAAGGGAAAGGTTTGATACTCCGTGCCTCAAGACTCTTGATGCTTGAGATGCGAGATGTTGCCTACTATCTCATTCTGGAACACCAACCAGTCTGTATCGAATTCCCTCTCCCTTTATAATATAAGTAAGGTCGAGTGCTCATTGCTTCGCCCAGGATGATAATTATAATAATGAATATTCATTTGCAGTATATGAACCGGTTTATTTGGTTGAGTCAGTGGATGAGCCAGAAGTTGGTAAGGTTGGTGAGTCAGTTGGTTAAGTTACTCATGATCGTGAGCTAGAGTAGCATCACTAGCACTGACATAAGTAGCAGCTCCAGGTCCGGAACTAGTAGACCCAGAAGATGTTGAGTCAGTTGGGTTCAATCGATTCTGTTGATTCTGCAGACGGTGACTCCTGCTGCGGTAAGACATACCGAAGTAATAGGAACAACCTAAACAAGAGGGGCCTCTCGACTACCAGAATGCGGGGAGGAACCACCTGGCCTTAGATTCTAAAAGTTTAGGGGCATATGTGCTCAATAAATTCGCTGGTGGTCCAACAACTACCGTTGCCATGTCTCCGTCCAACCATAGGAGTGGATTTCTCCCATAGCAGGGAGTTTGAATTAAACTATTCTAGTGGGAGGGGGTTCGATGGGTTCAACAACTATAGGCAGGGGCTGGTCTGAGAGGGTACTCTACGGGTATCATGGCCCGGTTTCGGGTCTGTAGCATTTCATATTGTAGGTTGTGGAACCGAACGATTTACAACTGGGCCTGAAACCGCTCATGCTCCTTTCTCTGCCTCTGAAACTGCTCTTGCTTATGGTAGTGGATAAATTGGTGGACATGTATCTGCTGCCTATGCTGCTGGTGGCTCGACTTTTTATGGTTCGGGGAGGAGGCATAGTGCAGCCGATCTGCTCAATTCTGCAAATCCTGTGAATATTCAAGTTGCAGTGTATGCCAGTGTGGAAAGAGTACTATTGGCATCTACTTTGCAGTCTTCGAGGTCTAGGCTTTCCGATGGGGTGGTTTACCGGGGTCAGATGGGAGGGTATCACCACGCTATGGTGCGGGAAAATTGGCCTACTTGTCTCGGTTCCTTCACTCGAGCTAACTGCATCGGATATTGCATTTTCACTGCTAGAAAATCAATCATTATATAGTAGAGACAACGCTACCTCCTATTCCCCCCGGTGGAACTCCCTTTAGAGGATCCAGTTCAAGCATCATCCTAATCAGACTTGAGGATGGCATCTGGGATCGTTCTTATCCATTCATCTCTTTCCCTTGAGCCTGGTTTGAGCTTCTTTATCGGCTTGAGCTACCTATTGTATTGAGTTGCCTCCCCCGTGAACTACCTTGGGAAAAGAAGAACTGAAGCCCTATTCACAGCTTTTTCGATCTATCTAAGCTACTACGTCCATTTGTGATTCAATCGATGCTAATTCGGCTATTAAGGTAAGGTTGGCCTGGAGCCGGGTATAGTTTATGGCCTTTTTTTGCCTGGTCTTTTATCTGCCTTGAGGCCAGGTGTGGGATCGATTTAAATAAAGTCTAAGATTGCCGGGTCCTCCCTTGCTTCTGTCTTCCTCTAGAAACTTCTTTTTTTCTTCTTAACTGACTGAACCACCATGAGGGTATTCTCAAGCAGTGGACTCGATAGCATTTGTCCTAACATGGTATTCACCAAGAGCTTTTTCTTTCTAAGAACAGAAATCCCTTCTTGAACAAGCCATTCAAAGAGGGGCATGAGATGACATCTAATTATATGTAATTTGCTTTCCTTAGGACTAGACTAGGCTAAACCTTGTCTTTTTCATTGGCATTTAACTACTTACTTCGACAGTTGTGATTCCGCTTTCATGTCTTGGATTGAGCTTTCACTCCGGCCTTTCCCCATGGACAAGAAGTTGCTTGTCCGATTCTATACCATTCAATAGCACCGCAGTCAAGGGATTCGAGCGCACCTAGCTAGCAACTGGCTTTCACTCCGGCACCTGCGCATACGTGCTCCTTTACTGCCTACACCTACGCTCACGAAAGACAAAGCCACTCACGAATCCATTTTCTTGCTCCTGCTCTGGACCTTACTTACTGCTGGCTTTGAGCTTTCTTGCTTGCTATTGCTATGCGCCAGCTAGCGGAATACTTTACCGAATGCGCCAACCAACCTCCGGTTCCGGGCCTACGTGTGCCAACTCCAACTAGGAAACTATTAGCGCTTGGGCCTAAGCTCCTGAACCAGCAGGAAGAAGAAGCGCACCCAACCCCCCCACTTCTGACCGGAAAAGTATTTTTTTTTTCAAAAATGTTTAGCTGACCAAGTAAGGGCTGAGTGTGATGTGGGCGGGATGTATTTAAATAAAAGATAGGATATGTGTAACAAGGAAGCGAAGGTACCGGATTGGATTGACCCCTTGCCCTTACCATTAAAGGGGAGTTGACCTCTTATTTGATTGGAGAGTTTCCGGGCTGGCCTAGGATATTGATTTCAAAAAATTCATTCCCTCTTTCCTGTGTATTTCCCCATGGGGGCTTAAGACCCCCTTCCTTAACTCAACTCATGCACTCAGAAATCTCTCCTGACTGGAGTCCTTCTCTTCCCGAAGAGCTGATGAGCGTGGGATATAGATTCAAAAGAGATATGTGTGTGGTCTTCGTGTGCCTCCACCTACAGGGCTGACTATGCCTACCATCTTTATCTTTGCCTCCCCGTCCTACCCTACCATGTTGGGGTTTCACCCGCCCCTTATTCCGCATTCCCATACTTATTTTTATGCATATTTTCAAATTTCGGGTATTTCTTTTAAATTTGTATTATCTTCTGCAACTCCCACAAGTGGGAATACATTTCTTTATAATAAATAAAGAGCCAAGCGGATCCGAATTACTTCTCCATCCGCATCTATATAAAGAAGAGGAAGCGCCTTGACTCGTCAACCCCCGACCGAGACGAGACCTAGATGGCAACCTAACCTAGTACGTCATAATTTAGAAAGGGAACACCCCCCAGAGCCAGAACACAAGCGCCGACCTCTCCGCCACCAGCACAAGTGACTAAGAGAAGATCACGTCCTCGAAGGTGGCGGTATCACCGTCTACAGGTCGAGTCACGAGATCGAAAGTGCAAATACTCGACGCCGTGAATCAATAAATTCGGGTGATAGACGAAGGCCTTGGTCCATCGGTGCCTTAGGGGCAATCATCTGCACCAGTGTATAAAAAGACATTTGAAATTCTTAGAGTAGCGAGGAGAGCTTATGGACAAAAAATGAGGATTCCGGCGGCTTTTGTCACTTATGATCAGTGTTCACAAGAGCGAGACGGTTCCATGTCTTACAATGTTAAAGCAGCATTCTTGTCGGAAATATTTTTTAGGAGGCCCGGACACCTACCGAACATCCCTGAAGGATGGAACAAGATGATGAAGAAGGCGGCGAAGATATGGAGGAAAATCTGGGAAGATAAAAAGTAGCTCTCTGAAAAGGGGAAGGCAAGGAAGTCGTAGAAATGTTGAAGAGGAGACAACCCCCTCTTTCACTTTATACTATGCGCGTCGCGTGCTCGATCTAGCAATCTTGGACAATTGTTTTGATGAACTGTCACTAAACTAAAAAAGAAAGAAGAGAAAAGAACTGGGAGTTGGCGCCTACATCAGTGGTTGCTTGCTTACCAAGCCATCCTGGCAAGCTCCTCAAGTTCTTGTTTGATCTGCCGCTCTTAGAACACCACAATATTCGTCCTTTTTGGGTTAATGCTCTCAATGCTGAATCGATCATTTTTGATCCTTTTCCTTATGTGAGGACGGAATGGAAGAAAAGTAATGAAACCTGCGATGGCTACTGAATAACCTCTTTTTCCTTTCTCAATAAGAAAGCCTTTGACCCTTGTATTCGTTCGCCAAATCTTGTTCAGTTCCATCCAAGCTCGGTTTTGTCTGAATCTTCGTGGAAGAAGAAGAAGCGGTTCACCAGCTACTACATCCAGGGATCCAACCAAATCATTAAACCTGGCGGCTGCTCGTTCTTTGATCAGTGATTCACCGGCCACTAGATCGATGAAGAATCTCTCCAAAATCTTCTCTTTGATCAGTGATTCACCGGCCACTAGATCCAGGTATCCAACCTTATTCTCAAGCCTGCTGGCTCGGTTGATTGGCACTCCTGTAGGCTCATCTTGCATACAAATTCTGGGAGTCCCAGGTCCTGCATCCACCAAGAACATTTCTTCCCTTAAGCGTAAAACTTCAGATTGTAAGGCGTTTCCACTAAATAAGAAAAAACTGGAATTAGATCTTGGAAATGATCTACCCAAATAGATGCTCATCATAAGCTTTTTTTTTTACTCCTCTTCCTATTGATCAGAAGCATCCAGCAGCGCCACGACAAAAGAGTTAAGGTACTATGAAAAGCTGCTCTTGGGGAATGCAGACAGACTCACTTTTTTCTGGCAAATAGGCTTTCATGAGCGTCATAAGGAGATTTGGATCCTCCCTCAGATCATCCGCGCATTCACGGAGAGTATCTACATTTGTCTCCGGGGAGAGCTCCAGGTCGGTTTCCATTATAAAGTGGGCGGTCCTCGAGTTAAGTTCCCTCTGTTCGGGAAACAGAGTGGACAGCGGACCGACCCCTCTCTCAGATTCTTTCCGAAGTTTTTCTTTTATAAAATCATGAATCTCCCTTCGGAGTGCCGCAACCTCCTCTTGGTTGGGAGCGGGGTGGGCAACTTCAGCCGGTGCTGGCGCCTGCCGCAGGGCCTCTTGAGAGGGCAGTGGATTTGGAGCCTGCGGTAGCGCTCCTTCTCCTTGAGAGGGCACCTGCGGTAGCGCTCCTTCTCCTTGAGAGGGCACCTGCGGTAGCGCTCCTTCTCCTTGAGAGGGCAAAGGTAGGGAATCGGGCGCCTGCGGCAGCGCCTCTTGCCCAGCGTTCAAAAACGGGGCAAGAGCTTCAAATAATTCAACAAACATAGGGTGACTTTTTTCTATCGAATCGAATGAGCACTGTGAACTATCTGCTTCAAAAAGATAGTTGGTTGAATGAGACTGGAAACCTTCTTTCTTCGATCGGAATACAAATAAGATTAAAAAGGCCATCATTGGGGCAAAGGATAAACCTCTCCTGACCGAGAAAAACAAGTTCCAGAGGCATCTTCCATTCATCTCGATTTGGGTTTTTCCGCACCATATTTGGATCTGCCTCTTCTTCGATCCGGAATTCCCAGCAAATCCTTGACTCCTCGAATACAATGGGATTTCACACCTGGCAAATCTTTCACTCTACCTCCTCTTATTAAGACCATAGAATGTTCCTGCAAATTATGACCTTCGCCCGGAATGTAAGCAAATATATCATGTCGATTGCTCAATCGTACTTTGGCTATCTTACGTAGAGCTGAATTAGGTTTTTTCGGTGTTCTCGTTGAAACACGCAGGCATACTCCTTGCTTCTGGGGACATTGATCCAAAGCTCGAGTACGGTCCGTGCGCCGTTTTTCTTCTCTACCATGACGAATCAATTGATTTAATGTAGGCATCGCTCTTTCCTTTGTCCTTACCCCCGATTTTTGCCCTATCACTAGTGATTACTCCCGATCCGAAGCACCCCTTTTCCATTCATAGAGAGATCCAATCGTCAAAATCAATAAAAAGGCCATCATGGACCAAGATCCAAACGAATCAATCTTGTTGGGAGGTACTGCCCAAGGAAAGAAAAAGGTGACTTCCGGATCAGGGATAATAAATAAAATTGAAACAAGATAAAATCGTATATCGAAACGACTTCTGGCATCACCGGAAGGATCGAAACCACATTCGTAGGCCGACAATTTTTCTGGGTAGGTCGAACTATTGGAAGCAAATGGAAAAGGAACACCGAGTAGGATCAAAGAAAGTAGCGGACTAATCACTAAATAGATACAAATAGGTGAAAATTCTGACATCATCACAGCCCACTTGCTTCTCTCGCTCCTTGCTCGCGGAGCGGCATACCGAAAAAAAAAAGTAGATTCCATAACATAACATAAGACTCATTTTACAACGAGAGATGACCGCTCTGGATGGCTCTCATAATCCGGCGGTATGGAACGCTTTGGCGGGTCCCACCTTTGACTATCTGAGTAAGGTAGGACTGGTAGGTCCGCTCACTAAGGAGCTCCCCTTGCGGCGAATGCAGAAGCCCCCGAATTTCTGCATATTGCGCAAGAATGGAGTCCCTAGGAAAGTTATCCTGGACCAATGCCGCCTCCACATGGCGCTCGACGATGAATTGGGCGTCTAGAATTGACGCCCTCTGGAGGGGGTCGTCATTCCCCCCGAAATTCAGGAAAAGGTACCTGTTATAAAGGAGGCTCCTTCGGCTGTCATCCCCGATAAGAGGCTGGGCCAATTGGGGTATAACAACCGGTTGAGGTACCGGTTCACTCGAATCGAATCCAGGCAGACGTATACCTTAGTTGCTGCGACGGTAATGTCAGTTGCACTTTCATCATGGCGAGAGTGGAAATTCGCTCCCTTTTTGGTCTCACGTGTGCTTTCATGTCTGTCGTCGGGCCGATATTTAGGTTGTGGCCAGCCACCTTTCTAGCTCCTGTATAGTTGTGATCCCCGCATCCCTCTTCGACCTCATTGAATAGCGTGTACCATTTGTTCGTGGAGCCTTAGTGGGAAAAGAGGATAGGCGGGACAGACTCTGACTCGTACAGCCCACTGGTCCAGGGCATGGAGCATACTATTTGACAAGCAGCGGAAAGAAGTTAGCCGGCTAGCGCACTTCGGCCACTCAAGGTAGCCCCCTATCGAACGCATCTCTCAGATAGACTTGTTTTTCCCTGTAGGCCGACAGCTCCCATCCCATCAGTCACCTTTCGAAGCTCTTTCCCAGTCAGCCCTCAGGTCAATGGGCGATATAGAGTGAGGCGCCTATAGGGAGAGTTCCCATTATGTAATATAAAAGTTTTGCGAACCAATCATTCACTGACTTCAGACCAAGCCAATCATCATTTGGCATCAGACAACTACCGTAAAGTCTGTCATCCGCCATAAACAAAAAGAGGGGGTACAAAGCTACCCTATTACGATCTCCTTCACGCTAAGGGGATTGGCGGATGCTACAATACAAAGAAATCGGTCGAACTCAAGCATTTGGTTTGACAAAAGCAATGGCTCTTTCCTACTTGCTTGAGGGACAGCCGATTCATATTACTTACTTGTATTCTGGTTGGATTGGGCGCTTGGTGGTAAGAGCCCCTACTTGAAAAACCAACAGCTTGCTGCTCACCATCATACGCGTGCGCTATAAAAGAAGCCGCACAACGCCCTTCCTCTTTCTAATCCTTTTGGATGATAAGGCATGCCTATCCATGTTTTATCCAGCCTTTGCTCCACTATCAACCACCGGAATGGTTATTTTGCCTGCCCCGCTTTCCTCTCCCGCGGAAAGAGCTCGTTCGCCAAGTCCGAACTCCCACTTTCTCGTCGATGACGGCTCTCTTCGATGCTAGCAACCGCCTTTGACCCTTTTCAGCTTCTTTCCATTTCCAACCATTCTACCTGAACGAGAGACTTTACCTTTACTTAGAGAGGGGCAGCGGTACCACGCTCTTCTGTGCTCGTAGGTTGACTCCCCATCCCGACTAAGGTCTCACAAACGTGCACTTCCCTTATGTTATGCATCCAGCCGCTTCACTAATGTGAATAGGTTATACAGAAGGGTGGGTTGGTTATCCACTCTTATGCGCCTTCCTTCTTCGAACCTTTTGGTATGTATTGCCCCCTAACTATAGATCAGATCCACCGGACGAGAAACTCAATTCCGCACTGCTGCTGAGTCGTCGGACTTATCCACCAAGGGATTCGTGGAATTTCTGTGGATTGCGTTGGGGGAAATCTACCAAAGCTAGGCAGATAGATAGACTCCTTTCCCGCTGCTAAGGGAGAGCAAGAAACAAAATCAAATGATTGTTTTTTAATCAGCGCCCCCTTTTGGGTATGCAGGTACTATTAGTCCTCTCACTACCAACCAGCAGACATCATCTGGCTGGGTCTTGCCGGTATCAACAACGAGAAAAAAAAACAACCAAATGGAAACAGCAACTAACTATGGCTCTTGGCCCAGACAACGTCCTAGGCGTAGGGGGGATCGGAGCAAGAGGGAAGTCCTAGACGACGTTTTTCTTCCTGGGCTGCAGTAAGTAGATCGAGAGGTCGTTCCGCCCCTTGTCCCCGAAGATGGGTAATCTGTTCTCAAAAAATGTTGCTCCAATCTGACCTAGCTGGCGAGCGATCCCAGTTCGCGGCAGAGAACAAGACAGCAAGCGAGCGTACCTTTGTTCGCTTCTTCTCCACCAAGCACGGAAGTTTAAGGATAACTGTAGGTCGGTGGCTACCTAAGGAAACTCCGATTCGATCTTCCCCCCGGCTGGGAGGCATCTACCTGATCCCGATCACAAGGAGAGGTTCACCATGATGGGGGGTACTTTTTTTTTCCCTTCCGGAAAGAATGAAATGCATAGGGGACCATCCTTTTGTTGCGGCATGCTCTTCAGATTTACGGATTCGCAGGGGGCCTCAGGCCCTACTTAGTTGATTGACAATGACAAAGGCTTGCGAAAGTAGGGCCTTTTCTTTTCCTTTTTGAATAACCCATTCTCATTATCTTTCATAAGTCAAGTAGGCGAACCTATAGGTCCTTAGTAGCGTTGACAAAGAAGAACAGCCGGTTAAAAGACAGCGAATCTTATATATATATTCAAAAGATATCTATATCTATCTAGATAGATATTCTAAATAGTTAGTTAGGCCAGCTTGACAGGCTACCCTTCCTCATCTGAGGTGCTCAGAGAAAGATCTCTTTTTTAGAACTTCCAAAACTTCATCCCGGCCCGGAAAAGTGACCGACCAGGGCCCTTTTGATAAATGAAAGAAAGGGTTGTTGAGCCCTAGCCCTGTAAGCCCACACCTGTGTAGAGTAGATCGTTCAACACCTCCGGCACAAACCCATTTTTGACCTATTGGTCCTAGTATCATAGGCGACCGAACGGCCGCCCCCTAATTACTAGACCGACCTGCTGTAATAATTCCATAAACACCTAGCGAAGATATGGCAAACAAATAAAGTAGCCCTATGTTCAGATCTGACAATACCATACCATAATCAAAAGGTACAACGGCCCAAGCGACCAGACTTAACATAAATGTAGCCACTGGAGCCATTCTAAAAAGGGAGAAATTAGCACTACTTGGTGAAATAGGTT
>Ga0157360_1000673_pt1 | contig 12990 bp, 10 predicted proteins | sample AttlaeALBM1_FD_111483 | JGI IMG/M metagenome (GOLD analysis project Ga0157360, IMG submission 111483) | Fungus gardens microbial communities from leaf cutter ant in Ribeirão Preto, State of São Paulo, Brazil - Atta laevigata ALBM1 | ecosystem: Host-associated > Fungi > Mycelium > Unclassified ... | reverse complement strand
GGATGCTGATGTGGGTTCTTTGTTTGATACGCTTGCGGTTCTAGATTTTGGTTCTGATAATGCCTGGTAATACAGCAAAATCCCGTACTTACTACATTGGATTTACTATCGCAAGACGAACATTCGGTTGTTTTTGAATGATTCACTTATATATAATATTCGTTTATCTAATTAATGCAGGCATCATATGACCATCTTGTTACGATATCATGGACATGTATGATTCTTATAATAGGACTTCAATCTAATGTATGGCATTTATATCAACATAGAACGATGACGTAGTGCCATTTCGGATAGTTACTGCTAAAACTGTCTTCTACCCAAGCAACATCAGGCAAATCTCTCTTGTTTGCGCGTATGGAATGTGAAGACAAATGAACAGAAATGGAGACTGAATTTTTCTACGCTTGTATTACTCTTCCTCATCTTTCTTGGTCAACCAAGAAGAGCGGTAAGTCCGACGCTAGCTAGCTTCTCATGCTACCTGCCAGTGGCGCCCGAGCAAGCGGGTGGCATCAGGCAAACCAGTAGCCTGCGTGACAGTATCACCAGAAGGAACTAGAACTGCAGGATTGATGACACCTTTCACCTGGAAAGGCCAATAACCAAAGAATGACACAATGCGATGTAGGATCATCTTCAAGATCAATGTTCCTACAAAAGTCGAAAGTGCATAGCAACTTTGCTTGATTTCGCCTGAAGATCTTGACTAAATCACTATGAACGAGGAATGAGAGGCTAAAAACTAACCGAGAATGAATAAAAGAGGTTCCAGCAATGCTAATAATTTCTCCTGATGTTTTTCAGCTTGTTCGCGAGGAAATCCCATTGCATCCATGACACGAAAGTATTGAACTTGTGCCTCGATGACCGCTTGATCTCCAAGCCTTCTTACTGGATTTCCCGATGCACTTCTGACCAAGTCATCCACTCCTTGATGGACGCTGGTAACGAGTGTCTCAGTTGTATGTTCTATTGTGGTATTCTTCTGATCGATTTTGTGAACAATAGTTGTGGGAATTTCAAGAGCTTCTCTAGCCGCTTGCGTCAGAGTGTTCTTGGTATCTTCGACGCTTCCGGCTACAGGGCAAGAAGTCATGATCTGGTCAATCGTTTGATGTCCTCCTTGCGACCCTAGCTTCTCTGCGGTCTTCCGAAGTTCTTCAATCTGGGGAACAACATCCGTCAGGGTACCTATGGACGTAGAGCTTAAACAAAGGCAAAAGGTTTTACTGAAAAGCGCACTGACCAGAGAGTTGCGTTATGTTATTATTCAAAACCGTTTTCAACATAGGATCAGGAGTATGGAAAATATCAAGGTGATTCGAACTCCTTCCCGGTTCCACTCATATAACCTTGAAAGCCGTGTGGGAAGGGTCACTAGTTCAACACGGGATAGTAACATAAAAGTATGTTCATTGAGCAAGAATACTATTTTTAACTAAGACTAACCTAAAACAGTATATCAAAAAAGGTAACATTTATTACCCCTGGCAGATAGGGGGATCCACTGGGCTCACAGATCCATGTGTTAGACAGGCTGAACTTGGAACAGTATAGTCATTCCGATTATCAACTCCATACAGAATTAGTAGAGGGTTCAAGTTAGGCCAAAGGCCTAGATGAAAAACCTCATACTATAAATATTGTGTTGAAAACAATTTGCTGCACTTCCATCCTCCAATGGTCTGTGTAACAGTGAGTAGTATTGTTTGTCAGTTCACTGTACTTCTTCCTACAATGGTCTATGTAATAGTAGACAGGATTATCCACTCTGCTTCCTTCCTACAATAGTTTACATATGTTGTGTGTCACAAACTTCATTCAGCCATATCTCCATCAATTCTTCAATGATTCTCACAGTCTTAATGGCTACAGAAAGCCCTTAAAAAAACCTTTCAATTGATGCTAGCCATGTCTCAAGGCAATCAGTATTAGCCAAGATATTAAGCAGATCAACAGGTAACCACCATGTTACTGTTTATTAAATCACTAATATCTCAGAAACTGCCTTGATCAATGCTTCAATTTTAAACTCATCAGAAGCCCTCTTCATAATGCTCAGAATGAGCCTAAAATGACCTCAAGGTGATTAATATTAGTGGAGATATGAAGACCTCAATGTTTGCACTTGGACATTAATTAATTACCCATTGATAGTCATCTGCCTTTAATTAGAACAAAGGACAGCCTTCATATGGTTAATTTATTGCATTTTAGAGTACAAAGGCACTACCATATGTAGAACAATAGGTAATAGCATGTGATAGCCTGTTCTAGTGCATAGACTATTACTTTCCTGTATATAAGGACTCCCTGTCTGAGAGTTAGACCTCAGACTTAACAATATCTTTTGTCACTGTCTACCTTCACATTTTAAGCCTTTTTGAATATCCAATTTTCAATCACAAATCAAGTAAGTGACCATTTGTAATATTGTGCTACTCAGTCAAGGTGACTTAAGAGCAAGACTCTTTGAAGGTTACAAAGAGAACTCAATGGAGTTCTTGATTGATTGACTTATACATATATGCTGTTTGCCCTTATTTGTACTGATCTACTCTGGCCAAGAGGTCACTGGTTTAAATCCCTAGTCTAAATACATATTACAGTTGTAATTTTTAGTAGAATTCCTCTCTTAAAGGTTCTTGTCCTGAGAACTTCATAATTCATCATATGGGTCCTGTTGCTTATCTCATTTCCTTTATTCTACTCTTCTATCCTTGACCCTTCAATTTCTTCTTCTTTTCAAATTTGTTTCTAATATTCTTCTTTTTCTTTGTTATCTACCTTTCCAGCATCTCTAGTTTTTTTCTAGTAGTTCCTGATACTCTCAATCAAACTTCTTGTTATTCTACCTGTATAATGTTTTTGTCATATATTTACCTAGTAATTCTCCCCTGCAAAACTCTTTATGATCTTCTTTTTGTCAGTAACTGACTTAAGAACCTAGACTAGGGTTTAGTCCAGGTAGCTCTTTAGGGTTAGAAGAGAACTCAATAGAGTCCTTGCTTTATTCTGCTATACTACTTATATATTCTTGTACTGATTGTTCTTATTTAATCTATAAGTCCCTACTAGTCCAGGGTTTGATTCCAGTCCATATCATATTTCTTAGTCATAGTCAAGGTAGCTCATGACAGTACCCCCTTCTTAAGAATTCTCATCCTGAAAATTTCCTATAACTCATCATATATATCTTCTATTTTTCCCATCTTGTTTTCTTTATCCTATTCTCCTATTATTCCTTCCTTGATTTTTTCTTTCTTCTCTTCTTTGTCGATCCTTTCTAATCTTTCTTTTTCCTTTTTATTCCATTTCTTCCAATTCCTTTTCAATCATTCCCAATACTCCTTATTAAATTTCTTGTTGTCCTATCTATATAGCATCTTTACTGTATACCTACCCAGCAACTCTTTTTTCCTGTTTTCTTCATTGTTTCTTTTTCTCACCCTTCTAATTTTGCTATATTCTTCCTCAAATTCTTGTACAAGATATTTTGCATTTCCCAGGTTTTCTCTTGGTTCCCAGGTGTCTTTTTCTGCCATATATCCTTTCTATCATACTAGATATCAATATTTTTCTCTAAATTCTTTCTTATTCAATATTTTCTCCACTTCGTATTTTTTTTCTTCTTCGATTATTACAAGTGCCAGCCATTTCTTTTTTTGGCCTTTGACTTGGTCTTTATATCTTCATACTCTGCTGACATTTACTACTGGATGTATTTTAACCAAGCTTAGTAAATCCAATTCTATGGCATTTGTTAAGATAATTCCTTTTACTTGATAAGGTCCTACAAATCGTTCTGTTGGTTTTTCTGGCCATCTTTCTTTCATTTGATATTTAAGATCTTTTATGCTTAAGAGCACCCAGTCCCCTACTTGATATTTCTTCACTTCTTTTCTCTTCCTATCAGGGTATTTTTTCATCTCCTCTTGGCTCTTTTTTAATGTCACTTCTGCTTCCTTGTGTACTTCTTTCATTCTTGTCATGAATTTTTCTGTCTTCTCAAACTTTTCTTTTTTTCTTATTTCAAATCCCATATGTGGGTCTCATCTATTGTTTGCTCTGAACAGTGATACTTTTGTACTCATCTGTACTTTGTTATTATATGCAAACTCTGCTGTTGAAAGGGGCAAAAGAGAATTTAACTGTGACAAGAAAAGGTAAGTAGCAGTGATAGTCCTCAATCATGTACTAAAGGGTTTGTGGGGAAAAGGAGAAAGCAGGGGTATTAGAAAGAAATTAAAAAGTGAATATATAGCTTATTTAGAATCTAAGTATAGAAGGAATAATGGGAGCTCAATCTAGATCCTATCTACATAGTGTTCCTAAGGTGTCCACCTTTACACACCATAACAAGCTCACTAGTAGAATAGTCAGTAAACTACTCATAGGCCTTATCACACTCAATCAAGCATCCACACCCCTATACCAAACTTTATGGGTGTGATACAATCTGAGTTGATGATTAGCTAGGCTTTTCAGGCCTGCTACTTCATAGAAGGTTGTCCAAGCGACTGCTGAGTCTTGTCTCATAAAAGAGTAGGGTATATGGCAGGAAATATTTACCAACTTAACCTCTCACCAAGATTACCCCTTACCCACTTAAGAGAATCACATTTACAACCTCAAGAGCTTCTGAGATGAAGGCAAGGGCCAAGGAGGCTCTTCCTATTAATCTCCACTCTGAGAAATATATTAGAATATTACAAATGTTAGGGACTCAATTAAAAAGAAATAAAAAAGAAAACTCTCCATTCTACTACTCTCTCTTATGTCTCCTCTCTATGACACCATCATGCAGCCATGATTCCTGTCCTCCATACCTTCTGGACATGACCATGTAATCCTGCTTTACCTCCATACTTTACTCCTGCCCATCGTTCCCCGAACTCCAAACTGGCTTTCTTTTACTCCAAATACGGTCTAGAAACACATAACAGTGTATTCAAACATCTTCAATACAATTGTCGTCCAGCAGCATGTCTGTTTCTTGACTAAGTCCAGTAGTGATGGAATCACTAGTTACTAGTAGACTTTTGATTTGTTGTCTTGGTATCATATTAGTCTAAGTCCACTCTAGATCAAAATTATCTCGCATTCCTATCTCTGAGCCTCTGATTTCTAGAGCTTTAACATTGATAGTCTGTATTTGAGAATCCTGATGCTAGCTCATCAGTCTTGCCTCCTGAGGTATATGCTTTCCTGGTATGTGACAGCTTGGCCACTACCTAATAGAAGTATCCAATCTTGGGTCTAGATTATGTCTGGGGCTTATAGGAGGTCTCTAGAGTGGGTTCCAATAGTGAAATCCAGGGTTATAATTTGTATCCCATGCTACATTTCTGCAGAAAATTTTCTAGCAGTGTAACACTGTCACTAACTAATCTGACCATTGTTCCTGTTGATAGTCTATAAACATTCTAAGATACTGTTCAAGATCTTGGTTCATTCTTTCTGTTTGCCCATCAATTTGTGGGTGATATGTTGTCAACAATTTTGTATTTATTCCCAATATATGATTCAATTCCTTTATCATTTCTGCTACAAATTGTGCTCCTCTATCTGTGATAATACTTTCTGGTAAGCTATGTAACTTCCAGATGTTATCTCAAAATAATCTTGCTATTCCTTCTGCTGAAGTCTTTTCTGTAGTAGGTATAAAGTGCGCCATTTTTGTCATTCTATTGCATACTATCAATATACTGTCGTATTCCTATGCTAGTAGTATTTTTGTGATAAAGTTCACTGAAATATAGGTCTAGGATTTTTCTGGTACTGTATTTGGCATGAGTTTTTCTACAGGTACCTCTGTTCAATTTTTATTTCTCTGGCACATATCGCACCCTTTTATGTACTTCTTAACTTCTTTTGTCACTCCTGGCTACCAAAAATTCCTAGTGACCAGTTCTGTTATCTTCCATTGTCCTTCATGCCCTCCTACTGGCATATCATGGTATAGCTGGATAACTTCTGCCCTCAATTTCTTATCTTTCAGAACATACACCTTTCCATCCCTTAGCATAAGCCTGTTTTCTTCTCTCTACTCTTTATCTCTCAACATTTTTACTTCTACTTGTTTTATTTCTTCTACTGCTTTTACTACCTCATCATATTTAGCCTTCAAATTTCTTATTTTGTCCAATAGGTCTACTTTCTCTATTACTACTTTCGCCACTTGCATTGCTCTAACTTTTAACCACTCCCTTTTCAACAGCATCCTATCTTTATTGTATTTTTCTACTCCTCTTTGCTAGTTTGGTCATCTGCTTAGGCTGTTAGCTTTTCCTATACTACTCTCTGGAATATGTTTGAGTGTAAAGTCAAATTTGGACAAATATAACACTCATCTCACTTGTCTGTAGTTTAACTTTTGACTGCTCATGAAATATTCTAGATTCTTGTGGTCGCTCCAAATCTCAAATTTATTTTGTGCTCCTTCTAGCAAATGTCTCCACTCGTCTAAGCATCTGATTATTACTAACATCTTTCTATCATGTATTTCATAATTTCTTTCTGCTTTATTTAGCAATTTTGAGATGAAGGCTACTAGCCTCTATTTTTCATCTTTACACCTCATAGACAATACTTCTCTTGTCACATACTCTAATATATTTGCCTCTACTCTCATTTCCTTATCCAAGTCTAGTGCCACCAATACTGGTCATGTCATAAACACCTGTTTCAACTGCTTGAATGCTTTCTCCTACTCCTCTCCCCAATTCTACTTTTTGTCCTTTCTAATCAATTTGTGCATTGGCTTAGCTATTTTGGAAAAGTCTTTGACAAATTGCCTGTAATAATTTGCTAATCCTAGAAACTTCTGCACCTCTTTGACCATCTTTGGTTTTGGCCATTCTAGGACTTCTGCTATCTTTTCTTCCTGCATCTTAATTTTTTCTAACCATATTACTAGCCCCAGAAAGTTGATTTCTCTTACTTTCCATATGCACTTCTCTAGTTTTATATAAAGGTTATTTTCCTCCATTCTTTTTAATATCTCTTCTACTATTTTGTTGTGCTACTTTTCGTTCTCTGTTTCTACTAAGACATTGTTCATAAACACAGCTACTTCTCCAGTATTTATCAGATCCTTCAGAATATCATTTATTATTATCTGAAAGGTTGCAGATGAGTTTGTAAGACCAAAAAACATAACTATGGGTTCATATACTCCTAAGTATGTTGTGAATGCTGTCTTCTACTCGTCTCTCTCCTTTATTTGTACATTGTTGTACCCCCATCTTAGGTCCATCTTTGTGAATACCCTTTTTGTTCTCATGATGTTGATAAGATTAGAAATCAATGGTAGGGGGTAGTTGTCTTTGACTGTTCCCTTGTTGAGGTACCAATAGTTTTGTACCATTCATTTCTTTTTATCTTTCTTTCCTACAAAGAAGACTGGTGAAGTCTGGGATGACTTTAAGGGTCTAATGTACCCTTTTCTTAGTTGTTCCTCCACAAACTCTTATACTTCCTCTTTTTTCTGTTTTGACATTAAATATGTCCTTCTTTTCTTTGGAACAAAATCCTCTTTCAGATTAATCACACGGTCCCATGGTTTTCTCGTTGGTATTCTTCCCAACTCTGCTTTCTCAAATACCTTCAATCACCTATGAAATTTCTGTGACACTATATCTTTTACTTTTTCTCTATCTAGCTCGATCTTCTCTTTAAACTTTTCTTCTATTGTCCATTCTTACTTATCTCTGTTAGCCTTTTTCACATTTCTTATTCTCTTTCCCATCTTCTTTCTTTGCTCTAAATCTTCCTTTACTGCCAAGTTTCTTCTATAAAGGGATGGACATCTTGTTATTTTTACTTCTCCTGTCTCCCAATTAATTTCTAGGTTGTGCACTTGTAACCAAGGCATTCCAAATATAACTTCTGTCTTTCCTAAATTATGCATATCCATTCTCATTCTTTTTACATGGTTTTTGTAAAAGATATTGACTTCTACTTGATATGTGATACTTCCTCTACTATTTTCTGTTCCATCCATATTTTTCACTTTTAATGGCCTTTCTAGTTTTGTCATTTTGAAACTGTGTCTCTTGGCCATTTCTCTGTCCATAAACATGCCCATGGTGCCATTATCCAAGAGTGCTTTGACTGTTACACCTTCATGTATATTTATTTTCTCTATTCCAATGTCTAGCCATACTTCTCTTAAAATTTTGAATATTCTCCTAACATCCCTTTCTTTTCCTTCCATTCTTGCTGTGCTTTCCAGTTCTTCTGACCATGTGCTGCTTTACTACACCTTTGCCTCTTTGGGCTGTGCTGCTTTTTTCTCTTTCTTCTTCTGGTATTCACACTACCTTTGTTTATCTAAAATCACCCCCTGTCCTTTGTTTTTTTCCATGTGGCATCTCTTCTCTCCATACTATTTGTACTTTATGTATGTCACTATAGTTTTCTTTGTGCATTACCCTAATTCTAATAGGTGTGTTTTCTCCAGTACCCTTTTGTCACAATACTCCTCTGCTTTCTTTCTCAACTCTACTAGCAAACTCCTCCTCTACTCTTATTGCATCTTTCGTGGCTTGATTACGCATGCTGCCTCTTTTTCCTTTATCCTTCTTAACCTTCTTTCTCCTTTTTGTGCTTTTCTCTTTATAGAGTGTACTGGCTTCTCTCTTTATTGTGCCTTTTGTGGGTTTATCACACGCACTGCTCTCTTCTCTCTTGCCTTCTTCTCTGCCTTTTTCCAAAGAGGACACTCCCTGCATTTGTGTCCTTTTTCTTCGCACTTGTAACACTCTATCTTCTATTTTTCTCGTTTGATCTCTTGCCTTCTCAACTCTACTCCACATCTCATTACTCTGCTTGCTAGAACTTTGAATTTATTTTGGGGTTTTGGTTTCTCCTTTTTTCTCTTCTCTTCCCTGTAGTATTGGGCTTGATGTCCAAACTCCCTGTATTTCTAATACTCTCTTTCTCACTTCTTTTTTAACTTTGCCCTTAATGAAGTGAGGGCATGTTTTTCTTTGAGCAAGCTGCTCATAATATTGTGATATTGTTATTGAGACATTGTGACAATATCTCAGAGATATGAATATAATGTTGAATCTTGTTATTTACTGTTATGTCTACTAGGATGCAAGATCTTCACCTAGCCAGATACTTACTCTTCTACTAACTACTGCCCTAATACTAGGATTATACTATTATCTCAACAGGGAAGATCCCTAATCTAGACAGTCCTTTAAGAGGTAACTGTCACTCCTCTGTATGTACTACTCATAATGGAGTATGGCACAAGGTTTATATTGAGAAGATATAACTACTAGACACTACCTAGTTGACAGGTCAGGTCTTGAGTATGATATCTAGGTTTGGTACTATACTGCTACCAATAGTTCCTAACTGACTATCAAGTCCCCTTAAGCCAAGGGCCTGGCTATATATAGAAGTGACTGGCAATTGTAATGATCATTGGTCAAGGGTTGATCAGTGATGAGATAAAAGATTAAACAGAGTTCAAAGTAAACAGTGTCTAAAGGTTGGTATTGAGTTCTTCTGTCAGTGACTGACTTAAGAACCTAGACTAGGGTTTAGTCCAGGTAACTCTTTAGGGTTAGAAGAGAACTCAATAGAGTCCTTATTTCATTTTGCTACACTACTTATACATTCTTGTACTGTTTGTCCTTATTTATTCTACAAGTCCCTACTCCAGGGTTTAATTCCAGTCTATGTCATATTTCTTAGTCATGGTTGAGGTAGCTCATGACACTTTTCTTACTTGTCTTATTTCTTTTTCATATTTTTCTTCAAATTTTTCTACCAAGTCTCTCAAATTTTCCCTTAGCTCCTATATATCCTCTTTCACCATATATCTTTTCTACTGTTGTCATGACTTGGCAAAACAGCTAAGTCATTATTATATTTCTTTTTCATTTGGACTTATGATACAAGGGAATAGTGTGGGAAACTGTCACATAACAAGTATCACATGTCACATGACATGTTAGGAAGTCATAGGGTAATGTCACATGATGGGTGTGGAAAAATAGTGTACAGACCATGTAGTAGTTGTATAAGTAGTATACAAGAAATAGAAGGGGACTCTATTGAGTCTCCTTGTCAACTTGGACTTGGAGTAGGTTTAAGTTGTCTTGGCTAGAGCCTTATACTAGGTATTATTCTCTGGATGATCATTAACTAAAAGATAGCCCTATAAAAAGACCCTTACTGGATCTCAAGTCTATGGGCTCTTATACTTCTATGTACTAGATGTTCTTCAAGGAAAGCCTCTTTTTCTTAGCTACTTTTATTTACATTGGTATTTGAGAAGTGATAGAACTCTGCAGTTGCTTCTTAAGCCTTGTTAACAGGTTAAATTAATCAAGTACAAAGTAGGAGCCCATTACTTTTAAATTGTTGAGGCTCAAGCTCAAGTAGTTCCTAAGCCAAGGTACAAAATATCATGTTTATATACTATAAAATTAAAATAACTATATTGTTTTAAGTTTAGCTTAACTCATACAATCACACAGACCTACTCACTTATTCTGAGGTAAAAACATCTGGTGATTAGAAATGTAATCCAGTTAAGTTCATTGACTGTAGCTGACCAATCCTCCAGAGGTTCCCCCTGTGTCTTCTCCCATATCCTTCCAAGGTATTGAGAAACCAATCATAATATAGCCCTCCTGAATTGTCAGTCTCAAAATTGTTAGTCAGTGGGATGTTCCCTTCTGAATAAGTGTCATCTCCAATTGCATTGAATTTGCAATCATCATGACATATATGTTCTTTGCTCTTGTTCTTTACTGAGGCCGGAGAAGAATGCTATTTGGAGGGGCTAGACTAGGGAAGAGAGAATTCTACAAATACTCTGTCACTGAGCCACACTTATTCAAAAGAGCTCCTTATAGCTTGTCTCAAATATACATGTTCCTCTACACTCTCTTGGGTTGGGGAGTCACTGGTAGCCTTTGACAGGAGTACTCATCTTTTCACGTGATTTGTATTCATGGTGTTGTCCTGCTTTTGGTTATGCTTGTGATGAAAATAACTGTTGATCAAAGATAGATCTGGTAACTAAGACTCCTTTCATCCACTACTACCTTCAATCGTCATGAAATGTTACTCGGAAAGCCTGTCTATAGTTGACTCACGGACAATCATTTACGTATCAATGAGCGGCCGAACACGGCCGCCACTGGAACACTGGAAATAGTCGACAACCCCTCAAACCTTTTCGTTTTCCGCTCGCATTTTCTTTTTTCTTGCGCCACTCCCCCCTTTTTTCATGAAGGAGTGGTTGTGCCTGGACAAATGTGTTTTTATTCTAGTTTCCACCCTCGAATTCAAGTTCCCATGAAGTGGCATTGTTTTTTTTTTACATATCTATTTCTGAAACTATCTAGATCAAGTGGCAAGCGTGCTCCCGTGCGACATACGCATCATCATCCAGTCGGGAATCATAATTTACAAATCACAGGAGATGGGTGGGCCCGGACTAGGACTTGCGTAGTGGATGTGGATATGAAACTCGAACCTCTTGAGGGATACTGTTACCAAGCAAGAATCAAATGACGCTACAACGTCGAATGGATGAAAAGTTGGTAGACATAGTGTATGACGTGTCCAAAGGTTATAATTATCTCGTCATGAATGCTAGTTTCAATTGGATCGTTCGTTTGAAGGCTTCTCAAGCAACGATGTACTGTCAAAAAAAGATAGAGCAGAAATGCAGCTTGCTCGGATAATGGCTTTCAATGAGTACTAGTGTCAAATCTCTTGCACCGACAGACAATCGGAGCTGCTGCGATACTGTCTTCATTTCTATTGGACAGTTGCAATATGAATTAGAAGGGCGCCGCTTCGTTGCCAGTAAGCCGATATCAAACCGTGATCTATAGCAGGTAACCGCAGAAACTGTCATCAACTCCAGTTTGGATGAGAAACGGATGGTTTTCGGTACAAGAAACCTGATGCATGAGAAAAATGGGACATGAGCTGGGTTGTGCTGCTTCTACTCCATAAGCTATTTCGGTCAAAGTTCGAGGCCATGCCAGAGGTGGTATTCTGGTCTCCCACAGCTCCTGAGTTTCTCTCGCGTTGTAGAAAAGCATTTTTTCATACCTGGGAGCAGACACTCTGCTCAGCACTGGTATTGTGAACCGGAGTAACTCATATGCCAGCAAATGATTTCCACACCCGACTTGCCAAAAATGACCAACTCTAGTATATATACTCCTGCAAAGGAAGGTCCCCAGGCACACCATATATACTCTAGTCAGCTGCTTACCACCGCAACAAATCCTGTCTACTACAAAATGACTTCACTAGCCAAAGCTGCCTACAGCGCCAAGATCAGACGACAATCAGCGCCGCCGGCACTCCCTCCATCGCCACCTCCATCGCCACCTCCCACTCCAGCAGCAAACCGGACGGGGATCAAGGTTCAAGAGATCCCACCCCAACTCTGTCATTTGACGGGTGACGAGCTTGCGATGCCCTTCCCTCCTATCGCACTTGGAGGGTATATCAGGTACTATAGAGACCACCCCGAGTCCTTCGATATCTGCGAACAGGGGCTGGCAAAACTTGATCTTGGGGTCAAAAACAGGACGCACGATGCCAACAAGAGGCAAAAAGCGTCTGCAAGCCCCAGGTCTAGTCTACTCCCCTCCCCCACATCGTCGTCGTCGTCAACAGAAAGCATACCACACCCTATTTGTTCGGCTCCCCCTCCTCCACCGCGACGCCCAATTTTGTCTATTATTCGTGAAGATTCACGTGAAACTGTGCGGTGTGAGACTAAGGAGCACATTTCATTGCCGATCACTCCCTACAAAGCGCGTGTCGCTTCACATCCCTCCACCTCATTAACCTTGTCTCTGGCCATTTCCTCCTCACCTGGGTACTCTTCTTCCCCCAACACCTCTATGAAATCCAACTCTCCAGCCCAGACAGCTCTATCATCGCCACGTAGAGGATCACTGAGGAGGAGGAAGCGGCAAATTTTGC
>Ga0157360_1000671_pt1 | contig 13025 bp, 18 predicted proteins | sample AttlaeALBM1_FD_111483 | JGI IMG/M metagenome (GOLD analysis project Ga0157360, IMG submission 111483) | Fungus gardens microbial communities from leaf cutter ant in Ribeirão Preto, State of São Paulo, Brazil - Atta laevigata ALBM1 | ecosystem: Host-associated > Fungi > Mycelium > Unclassified ... | reverse complement strand
GGGTGAAATAATCCCGTTGAGCGGGGTCTGTAAGTCTGGGGGTGGCAGCATCAGCCATGCTGGTGGCGCTGGTGGTTCCTGTCGTAGCTGGCTTACAGGTGGCATTGAGTTGCAACCTGCGCTTGCCAGAATCAACATCAAGCTTAAGCTGATTGATAGTTGCTTTAGCATCGTTAAGTTCCTTTGTGTATTTGGCATCAAGCGCAGCAACTGAACGCTGGCGACGCTGCATATCGTTAATTGTCTCCTGCTGCTGCGCTACCTGTGTTTTCCAGCCGTCGCGCTGCTCTTTAAACTTAACAGCACTGTTTCGGTAATGGCTGGTGGCAAGTGTCAGGCCAGCTATCAGCACTACCAGCAGAATTGCCATTACCAGGCTTACGTTCGCTTTAAGCCAAATCATTGATCCAGCCCCCAACACGTGAGCTCTGATTCCTGGTCACGGCGGATAACTTGCCCGTAACAGCCATTAGAGCGAATGCGGCAATCTTTCCCGCCGTCGAATATCCAGCGCTTTATCTCTGCACATGCACCCAGGCGATCGCCTGCGTTCAGTTTCCGGTAGAACGTTGATGGCAGGCATTTACCGGGGCCGATGTTCCACGGACAGAATGACGCTATGCCAACCTTCTGCGGTTCGGTCAGTGGAACGTGTACGTTTTTATCTACCCAGGCTAATGCTTTGGCCTGTTCTGTCCTGTCGATAGCGCGACACTGGTCAGCGGTCAGGCGCATGCCCTTTACTACCGGCTTGCCATTTACGCGTGTCACGCCGCCGCATATCGTCCAGATGCCCCCGTTGTCGGCATAAGCAATTAAACGGCCGCCCTCTTTCTCCTGCTGAAACTGATCCATCAGTACAGGAGCGGAGGCACCACCAGCTATAAGAGCCAGCATTGCAGCGCTCAGGGTCTTTTTAAGCCTGGGTGACATCACCATTTTTACCGTCCACGCTTTTGATTGTTGTGTTAAGCGCGGCGATTACTGCTGGCGCATCGCTGTAAGTTAATTTCGATGACCGCTGCGCCAGATTCTGGATTGCCTCTGTGCGTAAACGATCCTGCTCAATATCAAACTGATGAGACGCCTCTTTGCGTGCATCATCGCGGCGTTTGTAATAAACGTTGACTGCGAATGTTGCGATACCCAGCAGCACGCCGCTGGATAAGCCGATAAAATTCCAGTCAAGACCGTGGAACCATTCAAACCAGCCGCCCCAGCCGCCTACAATTAACCCGCCAGATGTACCGTAAGACAGGGTTGACGCTATTTTGTCTGGCATAGTTTTGCCCATGTGAATACCTCCGTGAGTTGACGGAAGCTGTGAGTAGCGGGAAAGGAAATAAAAAAGCCCCGCACAGAGGCGAGGCTTATAAGCTGTGTGGCGTAGTGACCACCCTTAGCAGAATATCTGTTTTTTTACGATCGTAAACAATTATGCGATTAATTTTTTAGCTTCTGGTTCTCGCGTAATGTATTTATCCATTTCTAATTGAACATCCAGCATTAAAAGCATGCCTTCTACTACGCCCTCTGCTTTCTGTAATTGCTTGCCGATATACGTATCAGAGCAACCATGTAAACGGGCAATCTGCATAAACGTTTTACGGTAGATGTAGTAATCCACCAGCAAATCATACATATCGAAATTATTTTTCATCAGCCGCGCCATGCAGCGATCAATAGTAATTCCGTCTTTGTCAGTGCATGAGGCGCGGCTACGCTGTTTCGCTGGCAATAACCCTTTAAACCCCGCCGCTATTGGCGCGTATCCTACGTTATCGCCGCCAGAGCATGACCACGCCCCCCAGCGCTCAAGAACCTGTTGAATATCACGCATAGCCTCACCCCAGATAATTATTATGAAAATATTAACTGCTCATCGATAAGCAATTGCTGTGTGCGAAAAACACCCTCTGCGTGATACAGGCGGAGTTCGTCGCGGGTAAATTCAGTTTTAATCCTGCCGTCTATGGCATCGTGACAGGCGTTACATGCGAAAGCGCCTTGTGTGTCTGGCGGTTTAATTCCGGTACCGCATGAATCGGAAAGGCGGTAATGCGCCAGTACTGTGGTTTCAGGATTGTGATTACATATGCCGGGAATTCTCACCAGGCAATTGCGGCCACGCGCTTCCTTGCGGATATTTGTCATGCGGCAAACTCCTGAAGCTGTGCGGCGGCGTTCTCTGCTGCCTGCTGACTTTCGAATTTGCGAAACAGGATCTGGTACCAGAGGACATTAAGAACCGCTTTGTAAACCTCCTGAAATTCGTGCTCTTTCATGCTGGCGAACGAGATCGATTTGGCTTCGCGGCGCTGAGTGCCATCGGGCAAAATATATTCATCGTAAAATCCGGCGGTCATTACTGTCCATTTACGGAATGCTTCGAACGACTTAACCAGCGCCACACCCTCAGCGCGAACAGAACCTGTGCGCGACAGGAATTCGTCCAAAGTTTCACTTAACACGCTTTGCTGGCCGGTCAGCGTACTGAGGTAATCAACATACTGACGCAGTAACGATTTTTCGGATTCCAGCACAGCGCCAGCCGTGGGTGTCCAGTATTCAAAGCCCAGATTCAGCAGCGCAAAAAAACGTTTGTGGAAATTGTAATTACGCGCCTGACGCACGTCACAACTCAGCCAGGCACCGGTTTTGATGCGCGCCAGCACTTCGGCAGCTTCGGCGTTCGCAACCATCATGGTTGTGGCAGAGGTTTTAACCAGATGCATTTGAGCCATATCACACCATCCCTTTTCGGCGCAGGTATTCAGCCTTGAGAATCTCGGCAGGCGTTGGGCCGCTGTCCTGCGCTGGCGCTGATAAAGCCTTGCGAACGGGTGGCACAGGCTTGCCCTCAGTAACGCGGTCATCCCAGTACTGAATGAGCTTTTTAGCCTCACCAAGCAGTTCAGGTTCAGTAAGCTGACGCTCATTGCTGCGGCGGCGTAGTTCCAGGCAGATGTGATACATAACCGCCTGTGACCACGGATATTGTTCACTGGTCGGGTACCGGAAAACCGTCCTGCGCCAGTGCCAGAATTCTTTAAGCACCTCGGCGGCGGTGATCCCTAATGCGCCTTTGCCCTCACGGCACCAGGCGACGAACTGACCAGGGGAAGGCAGGAAAGGTTTTTCCTGTTTACGGGCTGCCCGCATGCCAGCGTTGACCTGTGCCATTGTCGTGATCCCGTTCTCGCGGAATGACAAAAGCCACTGGCGCCGGAATTCGTTTAATTCCTCTTGGGTGCGCAGATTTGCCATGGCAGCAGGAAACGCCGCACGCAACTGACCAAAGAGCGTGTTAAAAATTTCGGCTACCTGCTCTGCCTGCTGCGGCGCATCGTCCTGGATTTCAGCCAGACCATTTGCAACACGTTTCATGTTTTCACGGTCAAGGTTAACCATCTGTTCAGCAATGCTTTTCATTCGATCACCCCGTGGACCCAGTCGGTGTTGTTGTAATCCAGCGCTGGCGCTGCGGCCCTGCGTGGTGTGGCGTCACGCTGGAGACAGAGCGTGTCCCACTTAGCGCGCAGTTTGGCCGGCGAAAGAATATTTGAGCACCAAAACGCATCACGGCTGGCCCATTTAAACAATTCGCAGATTTCGCGGTGTGTGCGTCCATCGATTTCACGCATCAGGCGAACGTCATTGGCCCAGGTTGTGAGGTTTGGCTTGCGCACTGCCGGACGGATTGACGCGACAAGGCCCGCGATCCACTCGGCGCAATGCAGGTCATCAGGTGAGCCCCACTTGTTGCCTTTGGGTGAGCTGATCGCTGTATCTGGCTCAACAAGAAAATCATTTTCAGAGGGTGTGTTTGGGGATTCGTCAGAATTCTCAAACGAAGATCTTTTAATATTGTTGTTTATATATTGTTGTTCATGTTGTGCGGGTGTTTGTGCGGCTTCATGTGCGGCTATAGCCTCTGAACCCGCGCCGTTACTGGCTTTGTCATGTGCGGTTGTATGTGCGGCTTCATGTGCGGGTAAATCGTCTATTTTTTGAGCATATTCGGCGTAGTTTGTGATGGTAATCACAGTGCCTTTTTGCTTCTCGCCTTCCATGGAAATCATGCCTTCACGCTCGAAAACTTTGAGCATTCGCACGACTGCATCCCTGCTGACCGGCTGACCATTGCGATCACATAATCCCAGCCCTAAATCCGCTGCGGTCGTCACCAATTGTCCGGCACTCAGATGCCACTCTCGCCCTTTAAATCGGGCCGTGTATGGCTGTCTCTGGGCAGCAAAAAGCAGGTTATCCCATAGCGTTCTGAGATAAACATCTTTGGCCCACGGCTTTTTGAGAATGCTACGGTACAACGGGATGAATCCGTGTTTCTGGTTCTCCATCCGGTTGCTCCTGCGCTGGCGCGCGGTGTTGAAGTCAAAGAGTTTGGCGGTAGTCACGGCTTCCCCCTTTCACTGTTTACATAACCAGTAATTCCTGGCATACTCGCTCCTGTTGTGGTGTTAAAAATCAATCGTGATTTGAGATGAATCCTCGGTGGCAGCCGGGGATTTTTTTCGCCCAAAAAGCTGCTCTAACCTCTCTAAGCGCTCCTCAAGCTGTGACTCTGGGAAGTGAATTTCCAAAAACAGCATTACCAGACTCATTAATTCAAAAAAGCTGTGCTTCTGATTTCCGATTGCGTATTTCATGCGCGTTACTGCCGCATCATCCATGCCAATAAACCGGGCAAGTTTTCCCTGCCCATTAACCGCAAGTCGGCTTAACAGCTGGCTTTCAATGCGCTTTGCTTTTTTGCGTTTATTTGCAGACTCCATAATTAATAATTCCTTTATGAATTGGGCGTCATGCGAATGCATGCCGACAGTGATTAATGATTCAGTGCGGCCAGAAATAGAATTACGCCGCACTATTTTGATTGGTGCCGTACTGAAGCCAACTTGCATCACATTGAAGTGCATTTGCTATTTCAAACAGAAAACGAGGGCGCTTTGTTAAACCAGCTTCAATCTGTTGGATAGACTGCTGTTTAACCCCTGCCTTAACTGCCAGTTCAGTTTGGGTAAGGTTTAGCTCCATTCGTCTTTGTTTGAGGCGATCCGAGATTGTTTGCATACAGCCTCCTTTGACAAATTTTCTTGTATATTAATTACAAGTAACCTTGTTTGTCAAATACAGCTTTTCTTGTAAACATCCCGTTCCCATGAATGAGGTGTTCTGATGACAACTATCGCGAAACGCGTACAATCTAAGCGAAGCGAGTTAGGGCTAACCCAAGCTGAGCTTGCTGAAAGAGCGGGTACATCCCAGCAAGCTATTGAGCAGTTGGAGAACGGGAAAACTAAAAGACCGCGCTACCTGCCTGAACTGGCGAGAGCGCTAGGCTGCGAAATTGATTGGTTAATAACTGGTACCAAATCAGGCACGAACGTTGCCCCCGCTGAATTAGGGAATAAGCGCATTCCGATCCTCAGCTACGTTCAAGCGGGTTTATGGACAGAAAGCCAGGAATACCGGAGTTATGACGGCGGAATGAGTTACCTGCTTGTTGATGATGACGTATCAGACAACGCATTTGCATTGATAATCGAAGGTGATTCGATGGCACCAAAATTCAATGCTGGGGATAAAATCATTGTGGATCCAGAGGTTTATCCTGTACCCGGTGATTTTGTCGTTGCTCTTGATGGCGTAAAGAACCAGACAGTTTTTAAAAAATTCAGGCCAACCGGAGTGGACTCGCACGGAAATGATATTTACGAGCTAGTCCCCCTCAATGACGACTTCCCAACTTTACGTTCAGAAACAGGCAAGTTGACCATAATTGGTACAATGGTTGAGCACCGAATAAGCAGAAAAAACCATAGACGCTGACAGTTACAAACAAACCGACTCTAATAGGTCGGTTTTTTTTCGCCCATCCAACAAGATAATACAAAAATAAATACCTTTCAAAAACAAGAAAGTAGGTTTTTAATGCCTACTTTTACAATTTTTATTGTTTACACGAAACAAACTATCTTGTAATTTTTAATCGCACTACAACAAGCAACTGAGGGTAAGGAGATCACCATGTACGGTACCGCTTTATTGCCCCGCCGTGATGTGCTTCCGGGCACGCTGATCCGTCACAACGGTAAATCATGGCTGGCGTCTGCCAACGTCGAAAAGGGCTTATATGCAATTTCTGGAATCGAAAAAATTCGCATTACCAGTGAAAGCGTAGAAATCGTATTAAACAAACGCGGGCAACCGCAGGTTAATTAAATCTCAGCACAAATATATACCGTGGCGCATGCGTCAGGGAAATCCACATTCTGAAATCAGAAAAGGAAAATGAATTATGTGTCTTAACTTTGCAGTCGGAATAAAACCCAGTTGTGTTTTTTATTCAGATGAACAGCGTATTGACTGTATTTCTGCTGCCGGTGAAATCATTGGTTATATAAGCATAAATAAAATCGATGACAGCGCAACAGCTTTCAATTCTGCTGGCCGTATCAGTAATGAGCATTGCCCTACCTGCGCCCTGCGTACCCTGTTCGCCTGGAAAACTGGCCTGGACTGTGACGCAGTACAAATCGCCTCTGATGAAAATCCGGCTGCTGTCGTTATGTCCGCAATTATCTCTGCCGCTGTAAGACACTGAGGAACCGGCCATGACTGCACTTAAACCTTTCTTCGTATATCTGCGCGCCAAGAAAAAAGCAGGCCAGAAAGATCACGTTTTCTGGGAAACGCGCGCCAGTGAAAACCGCGTCATTCGTGATGCCGCCAACGCTATGGAAGATGCCGGACTCAGTGAGGAAGATTTCTTTTCCCCTGCTGTGACCAATTTCCATGTGGTTGAGGATCTTCCGCCCGAGGGTGTGCTTGATTCCGCGTGGTGTGAGCGCTACCAGCTTGCCAGCGACAAAATGAACTGGGAGAAAATCCCCGGCGTCGAAGGCTCAACCACGGTTGAACCCGCTGCACCAGCAACGGTTGATCCTGTCGTTGAAACTGAAACCACGCAGGCATGCATTATTGACCTGGAAAATTTGACCGTTGAACAGGCTGTTATCGGTGCGTGGATTTTTGGTACACAGCGCGAATACACCAAAGACGATTTAGCCGCGGTAACTGCGCTTGCGATGGATACCGACGAATCCTATCCGCAAAACCTGCTGCTGGTGGCCCGCAATACCAAAGTGATGCAGTTGCAACACGCCTACCGGTTAACTGTTGCAGAATGGGTTGAAGCGGCTAAATCCGTGTGGGTACCCGGCACCGCCGTTCCGCAGGTTTCTGACCTACTGAAATTCACTGGCGAATGGCTGGATGCGCACAATGATGCCTCTGCCCGCGCACAGGGTAATCACAATCGCCGCAGTGACGTTACGACGAAATGGGCTGCCCGTATCGCTGGCAAATCTCAAACCGTAACCACCTCCACCGTGACAGAGAAAACCGCCAGCGGTGCCACGGCGGGCGGCGGTATCAAAACTGATCGCAATCCTGACTATGAACATACCCTTCAAACGCTGGGTATCGAAATTGCCTGCGCCCTGTTCCCGTCTGATTTCGACATTTACGAAATCCCTACGCCGATTTTCCGCAGGGCGAAGGAAATGGTCGCCGAACGTCATGAGACCTGGGCGGCATGGAATCGCGCCCTGAGCAACACGCCAGGCATCCTTGATAACTCACGCGCGGCTATCTTTGCGCTGATCCGCTCTGCGCCGGAAGACATTCACCTTACCCCGGGGCAGTTGCAGTACTACATCAATAAAACCCTGGCCGAAACAGATCACGCCAATCCGTCACAGGAAACGCTTGCGGCTGCTCACAGCACGGTTAAAGCCTCAACGCCTGAGCCAGAGCCTGCCCCTGCAACAACGGCAGCGCCAGTGGCTGACGAGCCTGTTAAAAATATGGGTAACGGCATCTTTGATGTCACTGCCCTGCTGGGTGAAACCGTGACGCCGCAGGTGGAAATGCCTGCGCCAGTGACAGAACCGGTAACAACAGCGCCAGCAGAAACCGCCTCAAATGAGGGTGAAAAAACGGAAGTAGTGCCGGAAGTCGCTGATATAGCTGAAACATTCCCTGCCATGTTTGAGCCTGGCCGTTATGAAAATATTCCCAACGAGGCGTACCACGCCGCCAGCGGTATCAGCAGCAGCATGGTTAAAGATGCGCGGATCAGCCTGATGTATTTCCATGGCCGCCACGTTGAAAAAACCATACCGCGTGAAGAAACAAAGCCGCTGCGTTTCGGTACCGAACTGCACGCCCTGACGCTGGAGCCAGAAAAATTCGCTGAGGATTTTGTTGTTTACCCTGGGCTACCCGAAGGGGCCATTTCCACCACCAGCGAAATGAAAAAAATCATCGAGGATTACAACGCTTCGTTACCGGCGCTGGCGGAGCCCGATGCAATTAAAAAAATGATTGAGGCGCATAACGAAAAGCTGCCAGCGCCTTTATCTCTGAGCGCTAACGCAGAAGAAACGGCAATTATCTATCAGAACCTGCCCGACGAATTTCGCCGCATCCCGGAAACGGAAAAGCATACGGCGTCGGCTATGAAAGCCTGCATCAAGGAGTTCAACGCCACGTTGCCGCAGCCGCTTAAAACCACTGGCAGCCGTGACAGCGTTTTAGACCAGCTTGCCACTATTGCACCTGAGTTTGTCGCAGAAGAACGCGCCAAAAAGCAGCCCTACAACGTCAGCGGCAGCAAAGATGCGCTGGCCGCCGTGGTTCGCGAAATCAAGCCTGACGCAATTTTCGCTGATGAGTTTAGCGATAACTGGCGCAAAGGTGCTGAGGGGAAATGGATTGTCGGTGATACGGATTTCGCACTCTTAAAGGCACTGAACAACGCCGTTTATGCGCACCCGTCCGTATCCAACCTGCTTAACCACCCGTCACGTGTTAACGAGGTTAGTTACTTCGGTATGGATGACGAAACCGGTTTAGAGGTGCGCGTACGTCCAGATATTGAACTGGAAATTGACGGCATACGCATTGCTGCTGACCTGAAAACCACCAGCATGGGCCGCATTAAGCAGGACTACCTACGCGCCCGCCTGCACCGCGAAATCACAGAACGCGATTACCACCTCAGCGCGGCGATGTATTCCGAGGTTGCTGGCTTCGATCAGTTCTTCTGGATCTTCGTCAACAAAGACCCTGGCTACCACTGGGTAGCGGTTATTGAGGCGTCACAGGATTTGCTTGAACTGGGCTCGCTTGAATATCACCGCACCATGTCAGATATCGCCCGCGCGTATGACACCGGTATCTGGCCTGCCCCGATTACCGACGATTACACAGATGAACTGAATGATTTTGATTTGCGCCGTCTTGAAATGCTGCGCCCCGTTTAAGGAAACCAGATTATGACTACCGAAATCGTAGCCTCAGAAAATAAAAATCAGAAAATCGACAACATTTCGATTCTCACCAACGGCGATTTATTTAATCGCATGCAGTCACTGGCCACCGTTATGGCGGCCAGCGGGGAATTTGTGCCGGCACATTTCAGGGGCAAACCAGAAGCGTGCATGGCAGTAGTTATGCAGGCCGCACGCTGGGGCCTTGACCCGTTCGCCGTCGCTCAGAAAACCCATATTGTCAGCGGTACCCTGGGCTATGAGGCTCAACTGGTCAACGCAGTGATCAATACGATGTCGCCGACAAAAGACCGCCTTCACTTCGATTGGTTTGGCCCGTGGGAAAACGTCATTGGCCGCTTTGAAGAAAAAACCAGTTCCAAGGGCAACAAATATATTGCTCCGGCCTGGAGCCTGAAAGATGAGGCGGGCATTGGGGTAAAGGTCTGGGCCACGCTCAAAAATGAAAATGAGCCCCGCGAACTGACCATTTTGCTGTCACAGGCTCAGGTGCGTAACTCCACATTGTGGGCCAGCGATCCCCGCCAGCAACTGGCCTACCTCGCAACCAAACGCTGGGCGCGTCTTTACTGCCCTGACGTGATTTTAGGTGTGTACACGCCAGACGAGACGGAAGAACGACAGGAGCGTGAAGTATTCGACGCGCCGGAATCACGCGTAAATCTGGCCGGTCTTAATTCGGCAGCTTCTCCTGAAAATGCCGCAGCAGAGCCCGCGCAGGCCGACACCCAGCCTGCTACCAACACAGCGGAATTAGCCGAAAAATTCCGTCAGGCAATCATCAATGCAGATGCTCCGGCAGTCGTTCAGACCCTGCGCGGTGAGGTTGATAAAGCAAAATCCAGCCTCGGTACCGCGCTGTTTGTTGAGTTAAAAAATCGCGCCGTTGCCCGGTTCTACCTGCTGACCGCGATCGAAAAACTTAATCAGGCAATTAACGAACTGCCTAAACCCGGCGCTGATGGTGCCAGTGATGCATTCGCCGCGCTGGAACGCCTGTACACCAGCAACAAACGTCATCTGAGCGCCGAACTTGAGGAACAGTACAGCGTAACTCTGGCCGACATGAAACCCGAATACGCCGCATAACTCGTCGGCCCTTCGGGGCCGGTTAAGGAAACAGACATGAGCAACGAATTTAGCGGCCTGAAATTTGCCAGGCGGTTTAAGCCCGACGATGGATGCGATCACACGGCGCTGATCGTCTGGGGAATGCGCCGCCGCGCCAACATCCGTAACGGCATAAATGCCCCGCGTCCGGTACCAGTAAAAGTGATTAAGGTTAGAGCCAATGACGAACGTAAGTCACCTAAAGCAAAGCGCGCGAAATCTGCTGGAAAGCCTACCAGCGCCACAGGCAGAGCTTTTGATACTCCTGTTGGAAGCATTCGAAGAAGAACAGCAGCGCAGCGCTGTGCTGGCTGAGGCTGCCAGCTTTGTGGCCTCACCCGCCAACTGGATTCAGCGCGACGAAAATATCTGGGAGTGGCGCGCGTCAGCCCGTAAAGATTTTATGCAGGTGCTTAAAAGCGCCTTAGTCAAAGCGGAGATTAAGCAATGAGACACGTCACCGCCACCGAAGTAATGATCGCACACAACGATCAGTTAGCGCGGGATCCTCGGCACCTGAAACGCCTCATGGAATTCTGGCCGCGTGAAAATATCGTGCACTGCATGGCGAAATTACTGTTGGAAGAAATCGAGCGTAGTCACGCTAAAGAGGAACCATGAAATATAAATTTTCTCTTAGCCTGGCGGTGCGCAAGTTGTGCCGCCGCCAGGGGCTGTACTTGAGTCAGTTTTCAGAACGAGCGGCCATTTCAAAATCGACCCTTCAGGATGCAATGAAAACCAACTCACCCAAGCTGGAAACCTGCGAACGTTGCGCGGCGGGCTTTGGCCTGACACTGGCAGAATTTATCGCGGAGGGCTACCCCACCGTCAAAGTTAAAAAAATGCATTCAACCATTAACCTTAAAGGGGGTGCAAAGTGAGCAACGATTACATTACCGAAAAAGAGGTTATGGCGGAACTCGGCAAAGGCAGAACAGCGTTATGGCGCCTCAGAACAAAGTATGGGTTTCCTTCCCCGATTCTGAGTCATCCGGCACGTTACAGCCGCGCAGCGGTCAAAAGGTGGATTGATGAAGGCGGTATTAACCGATCTGCTTAACGTGCCAGAAAATTTTATCAGCGTAGAGCTCATAACCTTTACGCTGATCTTCCAGCCAGTCATGTTTGTTGTACACCGCCATTACCCCGCCCAGTTCATGCCCCAGCATCTTTTCGGTTACATGGGGCAATATCCCTTCCTCTGACAGATTCGTTACCAGGGTGCGCCGGAAATCATGCGTGCGCCATTCGGGAATATCGATTTTGCTTCGCAGTTTTCGCATGTACAGATTGCAGGATGAGCGATCGATTGCTGTATCCAGTTCCTGACCGGGAAACATAACCGGATTTTTCATTGCAAGCAGCCTTTCAACATACGGCTGTATCTGTTCGAAAATGGGCCGTCTGATAATGTTACCCATCTTTGAATGCTCTGCTGGCGTCGTCCAGATGAGATCATGCATGTTAAATTCAGCAGGGGTAGACAGCCGCAGTTCTGAAAGGCGGGCACCCCATAGCAACAGCATCTGGTGAAGAATTTTATTAGAAGAAAAGACTTTATTATTTTCCAGCGCCAGCCAGATTTTCGCCAGTTCGTTATAGGTGAGAACGCGCTCGCCGGTATCCGGTTTTTTCCCGATATTTTTAACGCTCAGTTTGAGCACTTCGCAGGAGGGAATAAGCTGGCGGCTAATACACCAGTTCATGACTGATCGGAGTTGCAGCAGCAGCACCCTGGCTTTCTTCTTATTGGCCTGTTCCTGCTTGTCGAAAAATTGCACCCAGAGCGACACAGGGATGTTTGCTACCGGCACATCCTTAAATTGTGTGTACATGGTGTTGTACACAACTGACCTGTACAGAATGCGCGTGTTTTCCTTTAGCCCCGTAACGTACTTGTTCCACCACTCATCGAGGCAGTCTTGTAGCGTCAGTTCCCCGCTGCTGCCGACCAAATAAGTTTTGGGGTTAACCCCCTTCATGTACAATGCCCGCATTTCGCCGACCGCTACGCGCGCCTCTTTGAGAGACATCGCAGGATAGCGGCCAAGCGTGATGCGTACAGGCTTATTTTGCCAGCGATAGCGATACTGAAAAGCGATGGTACCATTAGGCGTAATGCGCGCACTCAGGCCGTCAGCGTCGGTCACCTCTGCCGGGCCGCTGTAGGGCTTGCCGTTTAAGCTGCGCAGTTTGGTATCGCTGAGAGCCATCGTTATATTTCCTGTACACATCCGATAGCTGTCATTCTGTACTCAATGTGTACGCAATGGCAAGTGAACGAAGTGATATTAAAGTGAAACGCAGGCGGGCAAGTCGAAACAAAAAGGAACGTAAGACTTGAGAAAAACAAAGGGTTTGCGGTAGGATAGAAACAATCGCGAACTGTTCAAAACAGCACCGAGCAATGTCTCCTTAGTTAAATGGATATAACGAGCCCCTCCTAAGGGCTAGTTGCAGGTTCGATTCCTGCAGGGGACACCATATGTTAGCTCACCTAAGTATTTTAAAGTCTAGTCAACTCTTCAACTT
>Ga0157360_1000669_pt1 | contig 13036 bp, 12 predicted proteins | sample AttlaeALBM1_FD_111483 | JGI IMG/M metagenome (GOLD analysis project Ga0157360, IMG submission 111483) | Fungus gardens microbial communities from leaf cutter ant in Ribeirão Preto, State of São Paulo, Brazil - Atta laevigata ALBM1 | ecosystem: Host-associated > Fungi > Mycelium > Unclassified ... | reverse complement strand
GCCATAAACCCCCCCATCCCCACCTAAACAATACCAAAAAGAATAATCACAAAAACTACCTTTTAAAAAAAAAAAAAAAAAAAGCACAAAACCCGTGCAATGGGTGATAGCGTACCAGAACGAAATCCCCAATAATCATGGCGATAGTTTGATTCACTGACTGACGTTGGTCAACGCAACCTCCTCTAGCGTACCATCTCCTCAACACTAAAAAGACGAACCACTCACACGGGCAATATTAATCCAATCCGCAATATCCCTAAACTCCTGTTCCGGATCCTCCGAATCCACAAACGCACGGAAATTGTGTAACAGCCCCAACACAGTGTCGAACGTGCATATGGTAAACAGAATAAACGCGATGATCGTCAACATCCACCGAATTTCGTGCGGCCGGCGCCATCGCTCTTTTCCAGTTCCAGTGCCGGTGGTAAGGAGTGTACGGATGCAGGATGTGCATGTTGCTAGATAGATGCCGAAAAACAGGGTTTCGCAAAAGTTTCCTGAGAGCTGCGCAGCGGTGATGGGGAAGGGGTCTCGTTCGACCGTGCTATTGTTGTTGCTATTGTTATTGCTGTTGCTATTCGACATCAGGTGGGGGAGGGGGAAGGAATGCAGAGGTTATCATTTCAGCATCGTGACTGCGTTTATAGTCGTCACAGCAGGGACGTAAATAGCCTCCGATACTAGCGCAATGGGATAATAAAGTAGCTTACTCCGCTGCGATGGAACAGGGCAAACAAATTGAACGATAAGTACAGTCCCCGTACCCAAAGCAGAAAGAATGGTAGATGAGTATCACATCCAAGGATCATATCATGATCATGCGCTCTCACCTTATTCGACGCTGTCACAAGTGATCGATACCCAACCTATGGTGCCTGGTCCAATTTTACAGACGATGAGATTACAAAGTCGAAAATCACCGTGTGGAGATCGCCAATAGACCTTACGAGGGTTCCAGAACCTGCAGTATAGACGACCAAGGAACTATCGACAATCGCGCTGGGCAAGAGGAAATTTAATAGGAGCGAAGGGGGTTGAAATGGAGTGGATCTTTATGAATCGCAGGTTCCTGGAAATGGTGGAAGGTTTACTTTCGAAGGAAAAGGAAGAAAGGTCGGACATGCCGGGTACGATTTTTTTTTGAAAGATCGATGGGTACTATGACGGTCATCGCTTGATTTCCAAATCTGATCTTTGCTTGGGAGCGGTTACACCGGAATTTGCCAGCAGCATGCGAAAAGATCAATTACTCTACTTTCTAAAGGTATAACATGAGGCCTCTTTCACGATATCATCATCATCATCATATATGAAAGTCAAGAGTCTACCAAGTTGAGAGAGAGAGCATTCACACACAACTTCGATTGAGCACCAATCCAGAAGCAAATGTAAGGATGCTTATTTCTATATTTATTTCTTTACAATCAATTCTCGAATTTACAACATTCAAAATCCTTCCCAGCAAACCAAAGATAGACAGACCGTGGGGTATCAGGAGGCCGTCGTCGTCAATTTCGTGACCTTGACCGAATTCAAGTTATCTCGAGACGACGTTCGATCTGTTTCTGTTTCTGCTTCTGTTTCTGCTTCTGCTTCTGCTTCTGATCCAATCGCTGCCAACTCGACAACGTCAGGCCTCGTCAAATTACCAAACACCACCACTCCAGTATTTTGCTGTGTTCCGACTTTGGTAAAATGTTGAATGTGCCTCGAGGAAGAGCGGGCAAGGATCGCGTTGAATGAGATTCCGGTGACGATGAGTGTCTGAAACAGGTACAGGTTTACAGTTACAGCCTCGAGGGGGGGGGTCAGGAAAGGATACTTACGATGTTTGATACAGGGTATAGAGCATTGCTTTTGACAGCGCTTACAATGAACGTGATGACAACACAAGTCGTATAGAACATCCCCGATTCTGCAATGATGTGAATGACGCTGCGTAGATGGTAGCTTTGATAGAGTGGTTCAATCTGATCTAAAAATACTTGAGTCCGCTTCTCTACTTTCCAGATACGCCATATCAATATAACTTGTTCCCGCCCAAAAAAAAAAAGTCAAAAATCACACTCGTTACCAAGACTATTCAATCGAACAAAGACGTACGTGTTGTCAGGGTGTTTTGAGCGGCTGTTAAAGCGAGGAAGGACAGCCACCAAGGTATGATCACATTCATGTTGGCCGTGACGTGCGGATTGGCGATGATTTCGGTGAGTTTGGCGGCCATTGCGAGATCGACGAGGAAGAGAGTGAGTGAAGGGAGGATGATGAGGTATTGACGGCCGTAGATGACCCAACACCGGAATACCTGAGAAAAAAAAATTATAATGAATAATAATACAGAAATCAGAAATCAGAAACACCATACCAGAATAAAATCGCCGATGAGCATGGCTATGACTTGGTTCACTGACTGGATTCAGTGAGTACAGACCTGCTGAGGAAGAGTTATATATCCACTCACGCGGGCGATGGTGATCCAATTCGATAGGTTCACAAACTCCTTCTCTGGGTCATTTGAATGGACAAACGCTTGGATATTGTGCACTAGGCCAATGACAGTATCAAACGTGCAGATAGTGAACAACGCGAGGGCGGTCATCGTCATCAACCAACGAATTCTACGAGACCGACCCCATCGCCCCACTTGTCGCGTCCAAGCATCCAAGAAGACTCGGACGCAGGATAGACAAGTCACTAAATAGATACCGTAAAAGAGCGTTTCGCAAAAGTTGCCGAAGAGTTGGGCTGTGGTGAGTGGGAAGGGGTCCCGATGGATTGGACTGTCCGACATGGTGTACAAAGGACGGAAAAAGATGTGTTTTTTCGGGTATTCGGAATTTCGTATGTTTTTGCTGACAAACGTACAGGAGGTGTTACTACATTTGGTTAGATATCGCCTAAACGTAAAGTGAATATCAGTGCTCATCTCCTGTTTCATCGTCCGGATAAAAGAGGACCCTCAAGGTATCAACAGAAAGTCATCTCACTCGACTTTGAGTGAGATGACTTTCTGTTGATACTCATTTGAACAGGGCTCAAGGGCCACTCGAAGCAAAGCAAAGCAGATGTATCAGTAACACGGCAAGTACTCTAAAATAGTTGATTGCAAGCGTAATTTCAGGTTTTAAGCACTGTCAAGTTGCACATCAAGACTGATCAAATCATGCATCAAGTGTCACTGAAAGATATCAAACTTTTAGATACTCATTTTCATGAGATAACTCTTAGAGGCCATCTCAATCCACCTCCGTTCAGTCTTGGAGAGTACAATTTCCCAGAAGAACTCGCATCACCGAGATTCTTAGGGAGATAACCGCTGAAGTAGTCTAATCGGTTCGTAAGTCGACCAATTGAGTTTCACAACCGTCCCTTCCCCCGTGCCTGCTGTCACTCAGAGCTCAGGCCGCTCCTAACCCTCGGCCTAAAGGATAGATGCAATACACTCCGGTAGGTACTATACTAGGAGCTGTCACCCAATAAGAAGCCTGCGACATCAATTTGCTAAGATCACAGCCACCAAAGTTCGCCGAGCCTTTTTTCATTGGGTGCCGAATTTTTCTTGGGCAAGTGTAGGTTATTTGGGGAATATTTATGTTGTTCAGGAAGAAGTGGATAGGTTTTTGAAGCACTAGAAGATATAGCTGGTATCATTTGCGCCGTGGTATGATTCTCATCCGACAAGAGGTCCCTTTTTCTGGTCATCAACTATAGCAGGGAGTCGTTGAGGGGGGATGAAATGAAAGAAAAAACACGGCGTCCAAGCCTAGATAGTGGGTTCAGACGTCCTTTTTTAAAAAAAAACGAAAAATCTTCGAGTTGATGATACTTATTCATCGAATCGTCCCAGGTGTTGCTTCTTTGAGAGCCGAGGAAACTCGAGTTTATCTCCTTCACCGAAACAGAGCTGGGTAGTATAGAGCACATGCAGGTTTGCTGCGCTTTTGTCAATGAAAAAATCCGTCGGACATTGATCAATTGCTCGTCATATGCTGATTGGATTGATGAGAGCCTAAATGAGGTATTGAGAGTAAACAAGCCCAAAGAAAACGGAGCCAAAGACCAACTGTGAGAGTCTGGATCTCACTGAACACCTTCTTCAAGTGGGCCCTGGAATAGAAACTCTGAATCTGAATCTAAAAAGGGCTATGGGGCAAGTTTGTAACTTAAAATACATTTTTGCACACTGCTTCATATAAATATACTGCTACTCACGTGAACTCGAACAGAGAGCCACGAGCTCTTACATTCGCAGGGAAACAGCCAGCTTGATACCTGTGAAGCATACCCACCTCTGAGCACTATCGATCGAATGCTGTGCGATGGTTGTTACCCACCTAGACAACTTGATTTATCATGATGTCCTTCCGAGCTTGGTTTCTTTTCTCTTGACCTCTTTTAGCTTGTCCAACCTGGGTCCAGGACAAATCCATGGGGCCGCGCCCTCACACCCATCACAAGTGTCACAACAAACAACTTCTTGATCGTCAAAGCTTTTGTAAGATCTATAGACAGGTTATTACGTTCGCTCTTTCATAAACTCTGGACTTGATATACCCAACTCATAACCCCTTCAACGAATGGCAGGATGTCATTGTTAACACGCTCAACGCAGGCAGGACCTCTGAATAATCGGTTCATCTCACTGTCTCTCTTTTTTTTTTCTACTAGTCCTTCACACCCTTCTTATATTGACAGTCATCTCTCCCCTTTCGCTGCCCGTTATGATGCTCTTATTCAAGACCTCAACTATCATGCATTCCCCTCTCCCTCCGCTGCAGACTCATCTCCCAACGGACGGTCTCACTATGTGGGCTGCCGGCGAAATCGACTTCAACTCGGCCGAGTTTCTCCTCCAATCTACTTTTGCCTCTTCACGTCCATCCACCTACCAAGCCCTCCTTCTCATGGGTTATCGCGAGATCGGCATTGGTGCTATGACACTTGCTTGGACACGGCTATCCGCATGGCTCAAAATCTTGGTACGCACCGGAATGAAGATGCCCTGCTCAAGATCGGGGTCTTTCTTCTATCCCTATCTTTAGCGCCTCGAAACTCGAAGAATGATGTCGGATTGAGTTTGGCTATGTCATCATGGATTAGGTCGAGTCTGTACAACAAAGTTGACTAAATCTGATACCGACATCCTATCACAACGTGTATCCGCTTGATAGAGCTTCGGTGTTTCTGTGTTTCTGTGTGGTATCATGCATGTCACCAGCAGTACGTCCTTTTCATTCTTTAGCTAGTCGGTCTTTGTCAATCATTGTCTAGTTTTAGCTCATCCACTAGCACATATTCGTCTTGGCCAATGTGTCGAAGCACTGACTGCGATCTGGCCTAGTGTCGAGAGAGCACACAGAAGTTGTTACTACTACCACTGGTCAACATTGGGTAGATAAAATTGATGAATCAGCATTATGATGATTCTGCCTGATGCACAATGTCAGAGATTGAAGTCTGGCTTCACAAGAGAATGAGATGCTTCCTTGAGTTTGGGATCCAATGCCCCTCCAGCAATTCAACAACTTTTTGATTTCTGTACTAGATATAGCACTCACAAATTTTACGAGCAAGTGAACCTGTCCCAGTGGAATCACTAGGCAAGTTATCAGCAGCCGCAGTTGGTTTCGCAGTAGCAACCAGACAGAAGGGATGAAAATCAGCAAGTAGGAAAGTGTTATTTCCTCACGTTTCCTTGCAGTGGCAATGTTGACCAATGCAACTGTTCTGGTCAATACGGACGAAAGTGATCTATAATATGATCAAGCCATTGGGGACACTACAACAAGCGTAAAAGATATCACTTACAGTGTTCATAGCAACGTTGAGCAAAGAAGTATTTTTAGAGGTCAAGTGGGTAGAAGATTCTGCTCTTCAATGGTCGGTGTGCTCGGCTAATCATGCTCTTCAAGGTCGGAGATCAATCCATGAACAAGATTTCTTATGGATAGGTACCGAGATCTTGTTTCTGTTTCAGATGGCACCTGATGGTGGAAACTTGGAAGTTCTCTATGATGGCATTAAACGATACTAAAACAAATTATTGACATCCATGGCTACGGTCAGGAGCTCGTTCCACTCCAGCAGGAACTGTTGTTAATGCTGTCATTAGTGTATCGTAAAGGGATACTATTGGCAGTCTAGAGCCTGGGTTCGGAAGATGCCAGTGTCGGTCCATTGTCAGTCCATTGTCCACCCTTTAGGTACACTGCCTAGGATCTTCTATATCTGATCTAACCCCAATTTTTTCTGGTGCAGATCCAATCAAAAAATAAGTGATCTTTGAAAAGGAAGCATTGCCAGGTGATTGGGTTCCGGTTAAAGAACTTTGTGAAGAAAACCAATGCACGGTCTGGAACAGTGAGATTGTACTTGATATGTGTTACACATTTCCTTGACAAGGGCAAAAAGCAATCGTCGTACCTCCTGGTGCAAATGTCAAGATGGAGGATTCCGGGGTAAGGATATTACTGACCTTTTTGGGTATATATAATCACGGTTAAGAGATATCATCCAGACTAGTATCAGACAATCTTGGCAAGTAGGAACTGCCACCGTATATCTAGTCCAGTAAATCAAGATTTTTTGAAAGGCATCAAAAGTCTCATTGAAGGCCTTTACGCGTGGTCCGTTCACAGCCATAATTTGGCAGATTATAATTGATCCTACTGGGATGTCTCTTCACCCGAGCTACACTCCTCACAACACTCAGTACATCGATTGTAACCATCCCTCGATGTCTCATCCAGCTCGCTACATCTTTTCAAAAAACGAGCTTTTTTGGTCACTGCAATATCCTAAGCTTTGCTCCAAGGGGTTTCCGAGTTTACGTTTACAGATATCTGTCCCCAGCTACATACCGTCGTGTTCAACGTTCTACCGATAGCTCAGTTGACTCACTCGTATCGACCTCTACACGGATGGGTCTTTTCTCATGACCAAAGTCAAACAGTTCCAGTCTAGACCAGTTCATGGGTGTTTATGGGATTCTGTGTCTCTGCCACAAATCATTTCTTATGATTATGATTTCCTTTGTGATTCTGTTCATCCAGGTATCTTTTCCGGCCAACACACCTGTCCATGTGTATCAAATATTTGATAGTTTTTTTTGTTCTCTGCCCATATTTCTTGTGATTACATGAGGTGATTGGAGGTACAACTTACAACTTTATCATAGGGACTGTGTCCAAGCACCTTTTACCATATAGAATCATTCAATAAAGTAGTTGACTAATTTCTCAGGAATTTTAATGGTATCTAATAGCAAGGGGCATGATAATGTTTACAACAGTGTGTGATATCCAAATTACCGGTGCAGTATATACTTAGGTTTAGACTCCAACATCCACTTGTCTCCTTTATCATATTCATCATGGATCATATCTTGGGTCAGTCCTTAGCCTTCAAACTCTTTTGTCTCATGGATCATATCCATGATCAACTTACGTTTATTCAAATTCTTTCTGATCTTTTTTATTGTGGTGCTTATCTATTGTTGCAGATCAATCAGGAAACAACCATCAAGGGGCCAGTCATGTAGCTTGTATATTTTTAAATCTCATCTTTTTTGTATCTTCTCACATCTCTTTGTCTTATAGAGCTTCCAAACCTTCCAAACAGGGACCTAGAAGCGGCTCATCCAACACATCAGTTGGGTGCAATCAGCAGGGCATACCTGCTCGAGAAGGTAATGGGTGCAACTTCAGAACTATTGCACGGATGATCTGACTTAGATGTTTCTGAGATCAACCTACTCTCGATTTATCATCTGGAGACAGTTCATTGTTGGTAGGTCTGACCCACATGTATATAATTATTGTCTAACATACACCTAGTTATGGTGACAAATCTCATCCACATCCACATCCGCCACCAAGTCAAACTAAGAACGGCAATAGAAATTACTGTCTAATCGGGCGTATGCGATTACTGCGATAGTAGAGCATGATCTCGAGGCAGCCCGGCAACATTGCGAAGCGAGTAGGATTGATTACATCTCATCTTCGTCAGTCGACCCGTCTATGTTAAACGCAATTGTCAAGCGTATCCTGGATCACCGTAAGGTGCGGTGCCCGGGGTTCAAAGACATGAGAGGCCTGTTTCCATTCATCGCCACCAATAATTCCTCCACAACAAAGGCATCGGTGGTGTCTGATATTCAACGCATCTTGGAAGACAGAAGCATCCGCTCTGCAGTCCATCAAGTACTCAGTGACATTGTGCCACTCAGGCATCTGCTTCCCTCTGTCTACACAGACATAATGGCCGCACTGTATGAGCCGTACATATCCGAGAACACTGTTCTAGTGAACATCAAATTTATGAAACCCCGAGCTAATAACGCAGTCGAGGATGTTGCGAGTAAGTTGAAGCCAAGCGACCTCAGTTCTGCCATGACCAAATACTTCTCAGAAGCACCAGGAGTGAATAGCATCCGAGACGCGTTGTTGAATGTCGGCTCCGAACGTGGCATAAATGTCGAGAGGCTACGCAGCGAGCTGGGATGCTTGAGCCATGTCGGCGACACATAAACCAGCTGTCACACAATTCGAGATTCAGTTTTTTTAAGATCCAACCAACACGGAATGAATGAAGACAGGATACGGAGAGAGGCAACGAAGGAGAAGGAGGGAGGGGGGAGAGGATGAGCTGGAGCGCGACACAAGTTAACGGCAGTCTATTATTTCGAACATCTTGATTTCCAGGACATTTAGTTCATCACTATCGAACTGCAAGGAACTCACGAGTCGCATGCATCCAATTTCACTCGCGAAGCCAGAAATGGCAATAGCATCCAGGCATGAGTTGCTCAGTGAGACGTTGGAAAGTGCAAGTGAGAAAGCGCTGTAGTCCTGGAATCTGCCCGAAACGTTCCTCTTGCTGATCCACGATGCTAGTGTCTCTCTGATTAACTCGATTGTGCGGCTGAGCTCTAGTGTGCGTGGTGTCTGCCTGGACTTGGGCATCACGACAGATGGTCCCTTGTTAGCTGGCCTCAACATGGGCGCAGGCGCAGCTTTGACACAATGGATGTAGCTGAAGTTGAGATCACGGACTTGGCATCATCGGTTCCCCTTACGCCGCGTACTGCATCGGAATGGATGATACGAGGTCAACACAGTGGACTTCAACGTGGACCTCGGCTCAAGGTCTAGCCAGGAGACGCAAAGAAATTTCTCTTGGCAAGAAATATGACAACAAGTCCAGCAAGCACTCGACCGATAGAATATCAATCAAACATAGCAGCTGCGCTATTGGCGAAGCCGAACTTGAGGCCCTACTGTCTCTAATCACTTCGTCAGGTGCCGCAAGGTCCCTCTCAACCCATATTTGACTTGAACACCAGAACCTCTGCCATCGAATCTACTCCTGCTGACAACCCATGGGCTGCCAAAGTCAATGTTCCACTATTTCCATCCACCCTGCCAGATGCAGCTGAACAGTTCATATCATCAAAAAAGCACTCAAAACAAAGGAAAAGGGCAAGGCGTAATACCTGAAATTCCTTTGTTCGGTGCTGTACTGACCTTGCATTTAGGTTCTGCACCCTCTCACGTCTTATCTGAGTGAGTGGTAGCACCTCTGCTACTGCGGTTCACGATACATTGGCCATCGAACTTGAAGTTCTATACATGTCAGGTATTGCAAGTCCTTCTCAACCTAACCTATCTGGATCGAGTACCTCTGCTACTGAATCCACTATGGTTGATGACACGTTCGCTGCTGGACACGACATGTTACAATTTCTATCCACCTCATCAAGTGCTGCAGGTCCCTCTCATCCTACGTTTGATTGTGCTAGTACCTCTACTGCTGAATTTACTATCGTTGACGATACATTGGCTACCGGATACGAAGCATCACACTTTTCATCCCCCATGTTAGGTCCCTCTCAACCTATCTTCGACTTGGGTGCCAGTAACCCTGCTGCTGCTAATGAATTAGCCGCCGAACTTGACGATGAATTGACTGCCGAACTCAAAGCCCTGATATATCCATCCGCCCCATCAGGTGGCACGATCCAGTTCACAAAAAATGGCTCAAGGCGAAGGAGAAGGGCAAAGGCATCGTCGAGACAAATGCTCGCAAACAAGTCATCGTCATATTCACCGATTCAGAGAGAGCCTAATCTCACAGCTGCTTCGTTTCCTCTTGGGTCAGATAGCCAACCATCGATGGTCACCTTCAATCCCTTTTCGCCTGGAGATAGGGCGATGGACGTTTCAGATGCCCCGGCAATGGGTCCTTACCCATTCTCATTCAAGTTCAATGGGTTAGCTTCAGCTGGCAATGTCAATGCACCTCAGTCATTTACATCTGCATCATTGGCGGTACATCAAATCCTTTCAATGATGCTAGGACCTCAAATATTTTTGGCAGAGCAATGATTGGTGCGAACAAGCAGGCAGAGATCGTCCTCTCTACCCAAATGTCAAAGCTACTATCCGATCTTGGAATGACTGATAGTTGTCCAGGATGACGTACGAAGATCCTGTATCTGTGCTTGGCATGGGTGCAGTTTCCTCTGCTGTTGGCACGATGCAATCTACTTCCTCAAATCTGCTCAACGCCCCTGATTCCCGATATGTAGGCACACTGGGGTCTACGAGCATCTTTAGGGCATCGAATACCCCATATCTGATAGCTCAGCTCCAAACGATTTGTTGAGCCTAAACGTTGCCAATGTCAGTTTCAGCTTCCACCGTTCTTGATCAGATCTCATCAGCTTCATCCAGTAACATGCTTTCTAGTATCTTCTGCAGTACTGGAATTGACAGCGCCTTCGGAGTGAATACCACAAACCCTGCAGCAGCATTCAATGACATATCAAGTCCAACCTCAGCCTTCACACCCGGCAGATCTGCATCAGTGGGTCTCACTGTTAAGCAAGAGTTGCGGATATCTGAATTCCGACTATTTGCTTTGAGTAGTTCTGGCGGCACTGGTAGTTCCGATAGTACTGATGCTTCTAGAATGCCATCAGAGAATTATGGGACCTCAGTTCGCATTCAAGTCTTCTCTGGACAAGGTATCATCTGTATCAGTAGTATAGCAGTGGTGATCAAGTGGTAGCATAGTAGTAGCATAGCCATGATAGTAAGTTCGCTCAACAATGAACCTATCGGCCGAATATGCTCACAAGACAAAATTACTTGGTCAAAGATGATACCAAACTCATGTAGCTCCATGCAAGTCCCTATGTACGCCTCTTTCCTTGTTTGAGCCGCTTTCACAATGCCCTTACCCCTGAGTTTTCGAATCCTTTTCGAATCAACTCGTACAACACTCCATCACGGCCCCTTTTCATCAGTCATAGGCATCCACTCCCACTGACCCGTGATAGGACTCGTATACTGGACCTGGCCAAGAGGGATGATTACCTCTGACAGTCCAGCCATTGAAGCAATGTAATGCAAGAACTGATCAGTCCTTGAGTCCTCTGGTGACAACATGAGTTGATAGCACCTTCGAACCCGTTCAAATCTTCACGTCGGAACGAAGGCCTTCCACCAGTTGCAGCATCACACATGAAAAGGGAATCTATACAGGTCTTTAGGTTTAACAGGAAGACCTGTTCTGTAAGGCCAGAACTTCAACGAAATCCGATTGCGTGAGCTTCTTCCCTTTCTTGAACATCCTTTCAGGTACTGTGTCGAGTTCCAAGTCGAGAGTATTCTCGGCACCAAATGTATCGACGTAGGTACGAATGAGAGACTTGTCAACATCGCGCCAGGTGCGCCATCCTGCCAGGGTATTGGAAACGACGGATTTGGAGGGGAAGAGAGGGGTGAATATGCTAGTCTTGTCAATGGGCTTCGTAGTGATGCTGAGATGTTTACGAATTGTCTACCAGGTGCTAAACATCCTTTTTGGCGAGTGGAAAGCGGTCAGTGGGGTAGAGCAAGTGTCTTGGAAGTCAGAGGGTTGGACTTCAATTGGCAACGTGAACGTGCGAGTCTGCATACCTGCAGCAAAGTGAGTGGGGCATTGAGTCAGGGGAGAGGCCCCCCAGTTCTTTCCAAGAGCCTCGAATATAATGGGTCACGAGTAAAGAAACATCTGTTCCGAGAACGCAATAACGCCGCTCATGTCTAGCGTCTCATGAGACGGTCTCGGCCACTGACAAGCGCTGCCGGTTTCCTGATACTCTCTTTTGTGTCACTGCCCGCGGTAAAATCCAACCAGTAGTAAGCAGCTATCGCGCACGCACTGCCCGAACTCGAGGCCCCCGCAGTCAAATATCCATCACCTCTTGGACCCTGTCAATAGTCAATATCAACGAACTCCCAAGGCTAGGCTGTATGAGTCTTGCCGATAAGAGTGTCCCCAAGATCGAATAGACGTTGGATCGAGGGAGCTGTGGCCTTGGCCCTGTTGTCTGTTTGGAGGTAGGCTGCTGAGCCTGCACCTGTTCAGAGGCCTTTGACATCGAATATATCTTTGACGGCAAATCACATGCCTCCCAGTGGCAAGGACCTACCAGACCAGGCAGACAGACGAATCGGAACGGAAACGAAATGAGCGCCTGGTCTGTTGTCAAGGTGAAGTTGGTCGCAATGTAACCACCACGAACAACGTCAGGAAGGGTGAAGGCATCGTCATCATCCTCCACTAATTCATATACTGGATAAGCACAGAGGTGCCTTCTTATTGTCTCGTACGTACGAGCCAAGGGCCATGCGGTGGGGACATCGGGTACTTGATGAATAGCAAGATCATTGGCCTTCTTGAACTTGGGTCGGTTGATGGTATCGGTGATGAACAGATATTATATCCCTTTCTCGAGGAGCCAGTCTCTCCCTAAATCGTCGAAGGCTCTCATATCTTGTCTCTCGAACACGACGAACAGGGTCTTTACAAAATGTTCGTTCCAGACGTCATCGATGGCCCTGAATGCATCGAACTAGGCTTCGAGAAAGCGACGAGAGAGGAGAAAAACTGACACGGATGCTCGTAGCAGCACCGAATATGGCATATGCGGCGGAACCTCCCTCAGTAAGGATGCCAAGAAGAAAGTAATGTTTGTCTG
>Ga0157360_1000668_pt1 | contig 13042 bp, 10 predicted proteins | sample AttlaeALBM1_FD_111483 | JGI IMG/M metagenome (GOLD analysis project Ga0157360, IMG submission 111483) | Fungus gardens microbial communities from leaf cutter ant in Ribeirão Preto, State of São Paulo, Brazil - Atta laevigata ALBM1 | ecosystem: Host-associated > Fungi > Mycelium > Unclassified ... | reverse complement strand
TCAGAATCAGAATGATAGCAGTGCCCAGATTGTTCGTCCTGATATCCTTCTCGCGAATGGTGTCTTCCACATTATCAATAACGTTCTCGTGGAGACTGACAGCAATCCTTCACAAGCAAGTTCGGCGTGAGTTTGAATCATCTTAACATCCAGCTTTCAAGTGACAATCTACGTTCTAGTGTAATGTCTGCCTCATCTGTTGCTGCTGCCCAAAGCTCAACGGACACCCTCCCAATCGGAGGTGGTTTCGCTACTCTGACTTCGGGTAGCATGTCCCAGAGCCAGAGCACGAGCTCGTCATCTAGCGACAGCTCGGTCAGCGCGTCACAGACTGGAGCATCTTCTGCCTTCGTCGATGGCTCAACGCAGCTCCGAGCAACCAATGGCTCCCCAACTGTGCTTGGCTCTCCCCTGGTGGTATCTGTATTAGGAGCGTTGCTCTGGACCTTTGGCTTGTAATGATGCCACTATTCCTTTTTTCTGTGTCGCATAGATCCTGTAAAAATAGATATCTTAATAGTATTCTTCATTGGATCACCCTATTTCCTCTGCTATGTAGAACTACAACTACCATATGACATAGACAGAACTCACAAAATGCTACATCAAGTTATTGAGTTGCAGATAAAGCTGTATTTCCGGTCTTGCTGGTGATCTGTCGTCCTCTTGTACGCGAGGGATGCACAGTGAATCAGAGATGAACTGAGGTCACTAATACCGGTCCAAGGGTGCTTTAGCTACAGACTGGTTATTATTTATCTTGGAACATAGTTGACAATGGTGTTTTTCATCTTCGTCAATTTTCCCATCACGAAAAATTTCTCTTTAGTTCTAGCCTATCCACACCGCTATGTATAAAAAATTGTACCCACCTCTTGCTGAAGTCCAACCCATTTTGTTTGGATTTCAGGTGGGTAAGTGAATCAAGTTTCAACTGCCCATTCTTAGTCTTGCCCTGCTTTCTCTAGAATGGTCATGGATGTAGCTAGTGGTTTGTACACAGCAGAGCAGATATAGTAACAAAATGAAAACAAAATTGTAGATGATGAACTAAACATTACAGTTACCAGAGATAAACTTTGGCACCTCCCTAATGTTGAAATGAACTGGCACATGTTACTCTTACATTTCCTCCATCCAATGTTAATATTCCATTCACTCCTGCCTATCCTATCATTCTGATAGAATGTTATAAAATTACACTGGGACTATTACTCCTACAAGCCCTGAATAATGAGTGGCTACTGGAAGAATGGTTAGCAATGATTAACCTTGAGGTTGATAATGATAAGGCAATTGATGCTGCATCAATGCAATGCCTTACTTATTTATAGCTTAAGACAATTCTGGACTATTGATCTTATTGTTTAAGAGTGGCCAGCAAACATTGCATTAGTGGTAAGAGTACTAGCCAACTTACCTAGTGGTTTTACCAAGAGTAGTAACATGAAATTTTAGAGGTAGTAATTAATTGTACTATAGACATAAGACCTTCACTATGATAACTTAGATCTACTCCTTATCTGAGTTGACAAGGAGAACTCAATGGAGTTCCCATTAGATTTACTGAACCCCTTATACACAATACTAACCCTAACCCTAGCTAGTATCTCATGTATCCCAATACAACTAAAAAAGAAAAGAAAAAAGAAAAAGAAAAAGAAATATTGACTTAGCTGTTTTGCCAAGTTATGACAAGATAAAAGAAATATCTAGTATATATATGAGAAACTTCATAACACAGAATTAGTAAAGGGTTCAACATAGGCCAAAGGCCCAGATGAAAACCTTGTCTAGTATGTATGCTGTTATGAGAGCCCCAAAAAGGAACTAACTTCCCATGCTTTTGAATATCTGATCTATAACCTCAAGTTATATAATGGGGTCAAGATATAAATAGCATGGAGCTTAGATAATTAGATCATGTGACCAGGTCAGGTGATCATAGAATATTCTGGAAGGATATGTGATCATGGACTAGTAGTTGTATAGCCACTGTATAATAGTATAAGTAGTAGCCCAATCCAATGAAGAACTCTATTGAGTTCTTCCTGAACATTTACCTAGGATGATTACTAAGAGCTATCATAGCCCATTGATAACATAAGAACTTGATATCCAACAGTGACCTCGTACCTCGCAGCCTTACTACTCACTTACTCTTCATTGCTCTCGCTAGTGAGCATAGCACTCACAAGCATTTTGGATAGTGGGCCCTAGCTGTAAAGAGGACTTCTCAGTCAGTTAGGGACTGAGGGAGGAGACTGGGTACCAAGTCCAGGTATCTTGTTCAAGTCCTGACCTTGTAATTGGGCCTGTTTGCTATATTCTTCTTAGTATAAACTCCATGTTGCACTCCATTATAAGTAGTATATACAAGAGATTGGCAGTAATTCTTTAGAAAGCTACTTAGAGTAGAGGTCCTCTCCTTAAAGGCAATCATATAACAATATTATTAGGGCAGTAGTTAGTAAGACAGTAGGACTCTAGACAGGTGAAGAATTTGTGTCCTATTAGACATAGCCTTAAACAGTAGCCCTGGAAGAAGAAGGATCAACAGAATATGAATCATCATTTCCCTTACCATCACTACCATCTACCATGTCCTGCCAATAACAACAACAGCAGTAAGGAGAACCATCAGTAGCACCTATCTCTTGTTAACCACTACTACCTACCAGAGAAAAACAACTTCTCTCTATGATCGTTGTCCTGTAACAGCAGATATCTACCATGCTCCAATAACAACAAGGGAGCTGAGTTGAGATTGCTAGATCTCCTATATTTAGTGGAAAAATAGAGGAAGTGAGTGCATTTATCAATGCAGCTCAGTTGTATCTGAGGATGAAAATAAACAGAGAAGCAATAACAACCCAGATTGCCTAGATATTGTCATATATGTAGGGAGGAGTGGCAGAAGCATAAAAGGATAACTTGTTGGATGAACTAGCTAAGAAAGAGTCAGAGATAGAAACAGTAAAGGCATTATTTAAGAAGATAAGAGATGAGTTTGGAGAAACATCAAAGAAAGAGAGAAAGATCAAGCAGCTAAGGATAATAGAATAGAGAGGAAGAACATATGATGAGTACGTGTAGGAGTTCAAAAAGGTCGCTAGGGAGAGTAGTTACAAGGAAATATCTCTTATCGAAGAATTCAAGAGGGGGTTAAATGGAGTAATTAGAAGAAAGTTGGCTAAGGCAGAGGAACTGCCAACCACTATTGGAGAGTGACAAGAGAGAGCAGTAAGATTGGATAGAAATCAGAGACAAAGCAGGGCAGAGAAAAGGATATTGGGGAGAAATGCAGTATGCCCTGGGGGAAATGCACAGCCAAGGGAGGATATAGGGGAGAATTGTATGGAGAAAGAGAGAGACAAATCATGTAGAGAGCTGGAAATAACAGTAGAGGATACCAGGGGCCAAGTATGCCCAGCCAAAATCAGATGGGTCCAAGAAGAAACCCAAATACAATGAATGTAGACAAAGAAAGGAAAGGAGATAGGACCTGCTATGTGTGTAGAAAGTGGGGCTATATGGCCAAAAATTGCTGGAAAAGGTAGAAAAAGGAGAGGGTAGTAAAAATGCCATAGGAGTTGGCAAAAGACAATAGAGGACAGTAAGCTCTCGACTGGCCTCCAATAATTTATATAGTGTATTACACCCAGAAAAACTAGGTAATAAATTAAATTCTACCAATACAACTGAGAGGACAAGAGATGTGTGGCATACACTACAGCTGCTAAGAGAGGTCTGGATGAAAGTGGGGTTAGAGAAGTTGGAAAACCATAAAGGAGTAGCAGTGAAAGTACTGTTAGATAGCAGGGCAACTGGTCTATTCATGGATACAACCTTTGCCAAAGAAAAGGGATTTAAAATGGAAAAGTTAAAAAATCCCCTCTTAGTAAGAAATATAAATAGAACAGCAAATGTGAGAGGAGCTATAATATACCAGGTTGAGTGCAATATGTTCTTCAAAGGACATATGAAAAGAGCAAGGATGGATGTGTGTAATCTGGGAAAAATGGAGGTGATACTAGGAATACTATGGCTAGCAGCCCATAACCCAGAGATAGACTAGGAGAAAAGGAAAGTGAAAATAATACGGTGTCTACCCATATGTGGAAAGAGAAAGCAGAAGGTAAAAGAAAAGGTAGTTGGAAAGAAAGAGTCAGAAAGAATGCCAGTGCAAAAGGCCTGGGATCATGTGATAAAGTTAAAAGAGGGGTTTGTGCCAAAAAAGGGAAAGGTGTATTCATTGTCAAGAGAAGAGAGAAAGGAGGTACAGGCATTTGTGGAGGACCAACTAAGAAAAGGATATATCTGATCTTTTAAGTCATCCCAAACTTTGCCAGTATATTTTGTAGCAAAAAAGGATAGAAAATGAAGGATGGTACAAGACTATTGATACATAAACTAGTAAACAATAAAAAATAGGTACCCCCTTTCTTTTATAGCAGATATATTAGATAGAGTAGGAAAGAGAAAAGTATTTACAAAGCTAGACCTAAGATAGGAATACAACAATATTAGAATCAAAGAAGGAAACAAATGAAAAACAGCATTTAAAATGTACATTGGCATCTATGAACCCATAGTTATGTACTTTGGGTTAACTAACTCCCCCGCCACTTTCCAAACAATGATAAATGACCTATTCTAGGATCTCATAAACTAAGGAGATACTGCAACCTTCATTGACAACATCTTAGTAGCTACAGATATAGAAGAAGGGCACAATGAACTGGTAAAAGAAGTATTAAAGAGACTAAAAGAAAATGACCTATTTGTAAAACCAAAGAAGTGTAAATGGAAAGTAAGAGAGGTAGAATTTCTGGGAGTAGTGATTGGTCCAAGAGGGGTGGAAATGTAAAAGGAAAAGGTAGAAGGAGTACTAAACTGGCCAGTACCCAAAAACATCAAAGAGGTGCAAAAGTTCCTGGGCCTAGCCAACTATTACAGAAGGTTTATAAAGGACTTTGCCAAAATAGCTGCACTATTATATGTATTGGTCAGAAAGAAGCAAAAATGAAAGTGGGAGAAGGAGCAAGAGAAAGCGTTTAAAAAACTCAAAGCAATGTTCACTACAGAGCCAGTTTTAGCTATTCCAAACATAGATAGGAAGATAAGAGTGGAGGCAGATGCCTCAAACTATACAACAGAAGAGGTATTGTCAACAAAATGTGAGGATAGGAAATGGAGACCAGTGGCCTTCATCTCTAAGTTATTAAATGCTACAGAACAAAACTACAAAATACACGACAAAGAGATATTGGCAGTAATTAGATACCTAGAAGCATGGAGACACTACTTAGAAGGGGCAAAACTCAAATTTAAAATCTGGACAGACCATAAAAACCTCCAGTATTTTATGATGAGTCAAAAATTAAACTGAAGACAAGCAAGATGGTGTTATGAACATTGAGTGGGACTACAACTATTATCAGCCATGGTCTGATAATGAGTGGTTAGTAGACGAAATGTTGGCGATGCTAGACAAGGACATTATTATGCAATAATGCATCAAATAATATCTTAGAACTCTAAGAGACAATGGACTCACAGAATAGACAGGACTCTTTGGAGAAATCTCGGACTATCTCTCTTTCTATTCCTGGACCTGTACCAAATGGGACAACACTGGACTAACCCATTATTAGGACACTGACTCGACTTATCACCTTTATCACTTCTATCACTAGACTATCACTTAACTAGTCATCTATAGTTACAACTAGTGTTACCACATTGTAACGTAGTCACAATACCTAGTTAGGATAAATACAGACCAGAAAGAGAAGGGAACGGCAAGTTCTCTCTTTCTGTATTCCCTCTGTATTCCCTCTGTATTCCCTTTATAAAATCTTACTCTGAGGAATCAGTACTCTTACTTGTCTTAGGACAATCTCAAGGGTGCTACTCAAAGTCTCACTCAAATCTCTCCTCCGATATAACTTCACTGAAAACCTTAGCCAGACCCTCTAACGAGGAGCGTAAAGATATCAAGTGTTAGATATAGGCTTCAAGTTGAAACACATATTCAACTGTGAGGTCTAGAGTCTTAACAGATAGCCCCTATACCTATCACAGTTTAATTTTATATTAAAGTACGTTCTAGGGAAAAGCATGGGAAAAGCAGATAAACTAAGTAGAAGGCCAGATTGGTAAAAGGGAGTGAAAAGAGATAACAAAAATCAGAAACTAATAAAACCAAAATAGGTCAGGGGAGCAGAAACGCTGGTAAAAGAAAGAGATCTGAAAGAAAGAATCAAAAGAGTACAGAAAGGTGACGAAAAGGTAGTGAAAGCAATAGAAGAGCTGAAGAAGGCAGGAATAAAAACATTGAAAGATGAAGAATGGGAAATAGAAGATAGGATAGTAATAAAGGAAGGGAGGATATATGTGCCAGAAGGGAAACTCAGGAGGGAAATAATACAATTGTACCATGACATTCCAATAGGAGGGCATGGAGGGAGATAGAAGACAACAGAACGAGTCATTAGGAATTACTGGTGGCCAGGAGTAACAAAGAAGATAGGAAGATATATGGATAGATGCAATGCTTGTTAAAGATACAAGAATTGGAGCGAAGTACCAGCAGGAAAACTAATGTCCAACATAATCCCAGAGAAACCATAGAGTCATATTACAGCAGACTTCATTACTAAGCTACTACTAGCTCAGGGATATGTCATGATGGTGATACCATGATACACATGGCTTAGTCACCTGACTATTAGCCATCCCAGAATCTTCCAAATTATTTAATAATCCTATTTTATTGTAATTTACCTTAGTTTCATTCTCCCTTAGGAAAACTCCACTCTGCTTGTACTCTTACTTCTTTCTCTTAAATATAATCCTACTGAAATCCAGAAGGAGCAAGTATAGAGGTAGGAACAACTTGTCGTTGAGGCCAAGCTCCCTAGAGCAAATTCCCCTCCTGGAGTCATTTCTAACAGGATATAATGCTATCTTAGTAGTGTGTAATTGCTTTAGCAAAATGACACATTTCATAGCAACAACAGAGAAAACGTTAGCAAAAGGGCTTGCAAAGCTGTTTCAAGATCATGTATAGAAGTTACACAGACTTCCAGAAAGCATTATATCAGACAAGGAAGTATAGTTTGCAGTAGGAATGATAAAGGAGCTAAATAACTTGTTGGGAATCCAAATGAAACTTTCAACAGCCTATCATCCTCAAACAGATGGGCAAATGGAAAGGATAAACTAGGAGTTAGAACAGTACCTGAGGGTCTTCATCAACCATAAACAAGAGCAGTGGCCGGATTGGCTTAGAATGGTAAAATTCATGTATAATAATAAAATTCACATGGTAACACATTCAAAGTAAACTATGGTCAGGATCTAAGGATGAGATTTGAGAGGAGAAAAAAGGGGAAATATAAAGTGGCAGAAAAATTTGTAGAAAAGATAAAAAAAGTCTAAGAGGAAGTGAAAGCAGTACTAGGGAAAGTGCAGAAGGAAATGAAGAAGTTTGCAAATAGAAAGCATGGGGAGGGAGAGAAATACAGAGTAGGGGACTTAGTATTGCTAAGTACAAAGGATTTAAAATAACAGATGAAAGGGAGAAAATCAGAGAAATTGACAGAACATTTCGTAGGCCCCTACAAAGTCAAGGGAATTGTTTCTAGTAATGTGATAGAGTTAGAACTACCTAAGTCTATTAAAATACACCCTGTAGTCAACGTAAGTAGAATACGACTCTATAAACTGCAGGTAGAGGGACAAAAGAAAATACCACTAAAACTGGTCAGTATTAAAGGAGAGGAAGAATTCAAAGTAGAGAAAATCTTAAACAAAAGAGTAGTAGGAGAAAAAGAAAATTTCTTAGTAAGATAGAAGGACTATATAGCTGGAGATACTTGGGAGAATAGAGAAAACCTAGAGAATGTAAAAGAGTTGGTAGAAGAGTTTGAGAGGAAGTATAGGGAAGAGGCCAAAGAACTAAGGCAATAGGAGCAGAAGAAAGAAAAAAAGAAATTTAGTTGAGAACTACCAAGGGAGTTTATGGCAAAATTACTACACAGTTGGGGGGAAAAAAGTATAAGAGAGAAAGGAAAAAGAGGTGGGACAAAAATTGGAGTTGATGGAAAAATTCCTCAGGACGAGGAAACTTGAAGAAGGGGCTATATTATTAGAGCCCCAAAAAGGAACTAACTTCCTATGTGTTTGAACATTTAACCTATAACCTTAAGTCATACAATAGGGTCAAGATATAAATAGCATGGAAGCTTAGATAATTAGATCATGTGACTAGGTCAGGTGATCATAGAACATTCTGGAAGGACATATGATCATGGACTAGTAGTTGTACAACTACTGTAGAATAGTATAAGTAGTAGCCCAATCCAACAAAGAACTCTATTGAGTTCTTTCTAAACATTCACCTAGGGTAATCACTAAGAGCTATCACAGCCCATCGATAATATATGCTGTATCAAATGTGAGATAATAGTGCTAATAAATCATGTACCTAAGCATTCCCATACTCTCTTTTTTTACTTAAAAATGCAATAGAAATTCAAATAAAATAAGGAAAATTTGAAAAAAATTTGGTGATTTACTTTCTCTTTTCTTCTCTTATTTTAGCAAATTTTAAAAGAATATGCAATTATCACAATCCTTCTCTTTTCATAATTTAATGCAAATAAATATGTGAGAGGAATATAATATATACAAATAATGCTAGCTTATTATCAAGTTTGCTTTCTCAATTCATAATCATTATTTTCTACTTGTAAGGCTTAGTCAGGTTGACCTTAACCTCACTCCTTATCTGAGTTAACAAGAAGAACTTGATAGAGTTCCTATTAGATTCTTGTACACTATATATATATATTTACTAACTCTAACCCAGTTTTATTGTCTAGCGCTTTCCTATGAGTCACTTTACTCTCACATGTTCATTAATAAGGAAATTAAAAGAAAAGAAATATAAATATTGACTTAGCTATTTTGCCAAGTTATGACACTACTTTTCTTTGCCTTTCTCTTTGCTCTCTTATATCTCTTTACTCTCTTTATACCTTAACTAGAAGCCAGGCCCTAAGTGTAAAGGGAACAGTACTCTACAACTGTGGTGTAGAGCTTGGAGTGTGTAACTAAGCTATAAACCTAGTGCTTAGGGTCTATTGTGATCCTTATACACATAGAATTGACAACTGCTCATTAAGAGAGAAATCTAAAGTAGGGGTCTTCTTAAAGGCAATAGTATACATTTATTCTTAGAATAGCTATAAATAAACAGTAAGACAATTGTGAGAGATGGATTTTGTTAAAGAAGAGCATCAGGCTAGGAGAGCTAAAGAGCAAGCACAGTAAGATCTTCCAAATATTACTCTTGCTTCTATTTTGAATAGAGAAAGAGAAAGAGGAAAACAACAATCAAAATTCTCTTTGACTTCTGTACATGTTCTACAAAATCTTGAGGATGCTATATGTTATGACTTGGTAAAACAGCTAAGTCATTATTTATATTTCTTTTCTTTTTCTTTTTCTTTTGGACTTACTACACAGGAAGGAGTATGGGAAAGTGTCATGTCACAAGTGTCACATGAATAGAAAGTCACAGGGTAATGTCACATGATAAGTCACATGATGGGTGTAAGAAAACAGTACACAGACTATATAGTAGTTATATAAGTAGTATAGAAAATCTAACAGGAACTTTATCAAGTTCTTCTTGTCAACTCAGACTTGGAGTGGATTTAAGTCACCTTGGCTAAAGTCTTACACTATACTTGATTTGCATAGATGTCAACTTGCTGAGTAACAACAAAGGGCAACTCAAGAGCATAGAGGAGTAGAAGTAGAAAGACAAAAACAGGTGGAAATCAATCAAATAATAGAGGGATAGAGGAATGAGGATATAGATACTCTAGATTATGAAGGGCAGTAGAATAGAGGCAGTAATGGAGACCTACATGTGGATAGGAATATGCAGGAAAATATTCTGAGAGTTATGAGTAACATATTTCACTGATTGTTAGTATATGAATATTGATCAGGTTTAATAGGATGTTAGGGAAGGAAATATTTAAGAGTGGGATGTAAAAGATGATGTGATTCAGATATGAGGATTTTTGAATACCAAAACTCTATATGCTTAACAGTTAAACTAGAATCAAGATGCTATTATTTCAGTTGTTCCAGATAATATCCCACTACTTATTCTTTACCCTGCATCTTATCTACTGGCTAGAAAGCCATTCTTAGAGAACAATATTCACTATCTCAACTTGGGCATATTAACTGTTATTTGTTCTTACTGTCATGCTCTTCACTTTGACTGTGAGAAGCTAAGATTCTCATTGGTCAATTATCCTAAGTTTGGCATGTGTTGTCTGTAAGAACAGATCCAATTATCCCTTTTTACTGGAACCCTTCACAACTACTTAACTAGAGATGATTATTCCTCAAGAGAATTTTGCAATAATATATGGCAGTATAATAAAGCATTTGCTATGACTTTAGTAGGAGTCAAAATTGACAACTCTATGACTAGACAGTTTGGCCCTTATTGTTTCAAAATTCAGGGAAAACTTTATTATCTTACTGGTGCTCTTCTTGTTAAGACTCTAGATCTCAGTTGAATATACATTTCAACTTGAAGTCTATATTTAATACTTGATATCTTTATGCTCCTTGCTAGAGGATCTAGTTAAGGTTTTCAGTGAAGTTATATTAGAGAGAATAGATATCAACAAGACTTTGAGTAGCACCTTTGAGGTTATCCAAAGACAAGTAAGAGTACTGGTCTTTCCAGAATAAGATTATAGAGAAAATATATAGAAAGAGAAAACTTACTATTTTCTTCTCTTTCTGTTTTGTATTTATTCTAACTAGGTATTATGACTATGTTATAATGTGGTAATATTACTTGTAACTAAAGTGACTAGTTAAGTGATAGTCCAGTGACAGAAGTGACAAGTTGAGTCATTGTCTATAAATGGGTTAGTCCAATGTTGTCCCATTTAGCTTAAGTCTAAAGATAAAGAAGAAATAGTCCAAGATTTCTCCAAAGAGTCTTATCTATATCCTAAGTCCAATGTTCTAAGTTCTAGACATTCAATACATTACTACATTATAATGTCTTTATCTAATAATACTAATATCTTGTTAACTAACTATTCATTATCAGACCATGGTTGATAGTAATTGTAGTCTTACTCGATGTTCATAACATGGACTACTTCTTTTATTTAGGTTATCTCATTTGTACAATGGCTCAGTCAGTATCTCACTAGTAAAGCATGTTCTTTACTCAATAGATCTTATGTCTTACTTTTCCTTTATCTCATAGTACATAGATACATATACAGTAGATACTCTCCTATATTCCTTATGCTTTACCAATTGTATTATTCCCTTCCTTTCTCTATCCTCATCTTATCCTTGAGTTTTTACTTGAGTATTGCAACCTGAGTTACTTCTTAAGGTTGTAATATTTCTAGTGTTATTGGGACTGTAGTAATCATTGAAGAATTGATAGAGATAGGTCCAAATTGCTATGACTTAGCAAAATGGCTAAGTTAATATTTATTTATTTTTTAGTTTCTAAAGATTGGACACATAGGACAGTTGGATGAATTGGAGCACATGGGACTTCATAAATAGAAGTAAATAGTGAAAGGTATATAAGTAGTATACAGAAATTGAACAAGGACTTTATCAAGTTCTTCTTATCAACTTAAATAAGGAGTAGGGTTAAGTGTTCACTACTCAATTCTTATACTAATGAAGTTTGTGACAGAAGGTTGTCCTTGATACAATATTTCTACTAGTATTATGAGGTATTCATATTATTTGCATTATCTGACATTTTCTTTTCTAGTTAGTCATTGAAGGTAATTCACTTACTTTGTACTGAGGCATTTAGATTTGAGATAACATCTAGTCAAGCCTTAGAAATATAGCTGACCAATTCTCCAAAGGTCCTTTCTATGTATCTTTCTAGTCCTCTAAAGTATTGAGGAACTGATCATAGTATTGTTCTCCTGAATAATCAGTCTTATAGCTGTCATTTAATAGAATATCATCCTCTAGATAGTCAGTTGATAGGGAGTCTGAGAGAAAATTCAGAACAAGCCCTCTATATAGTAGTATCTCAGTCATCCACATAATAGTGACATTTGAGGTTACAAGCACATGTAATTATGAACTCATGTACCTAGTTCCTTACAGTATTTTACCTATAGTAATGGATTTTATAAATAAACTCAAGACTTTGCCTAGATAGTATTATTTGGTTACAACTTGACCAGTCATACCAGAAGTAGCAGGCAATGAAACCATTTATATCAAACTTCCTTTTCTATTATCATAAGTATACAACAGTGGATTTATTCCAGACTTTGTCTAGATACCATTCCTAAACCAGGGATTTGGGTTATACAGAAACAAACAGAGCAGAACAAACTGATTGTGACATAGCAATTATAAGCATAGTGATGATCATTCACAATTAGTAGAGGTAAGAGACTATACCAAAGGCATTGCTGAAAGCTTTGTTCTATTGCATGTGAGAAGATAGGTGTTTAGCCAAACTCAAATCAGCAGTTTTCCCACAGGCAGCTTGGCTATTTAAAGTCTATTTAAAGTCTTACAAAATATAGCATCTGATATTCTCGCATCAACCAACTAGGAGCATCACAATAAATGACTCCGTACCTGCAGCAGTGCACTCTGGTTGCCTCTCAATGAGTAGCAACCCCTAAAACCTATGGGAGATGAAGAAAAAAGAACATATTTGGAAGTGGATGAACAGTAACAATCTGTAGCGCCGATATACGCAAGCAATTTATGTTGACGTTGCACAAATGCATTATAACATGCGATATATGGTCGAGGCAAGGTACGAAGAGAAAAGAGGATTTGGCGTGGCAAAAAGAACACCTCAAGGACAAGAACCATTACTGTGGCTTACACTCCTCTGACTTCACATTGCGACTTGTTTTAGAGGCCTCTTGCCGACGTGGTGATTCGTCGTCGTCAGACTCCTAAGAATTAAAAGACCCGATTA
>Ga0157360_1000666_pt1 | contig 13061 bp, 16 predicted proteins | sample AttlaeALBM1_FD_111483 | JGI IMG/M metagenome (GOLD analysis project Ga0157360, IMG submission 111483) | Fungus gardens microbial communities from leaf cutter ant in Ribeirão Preto, State of São Paulo, Brazil - Atta laevigata ALBM1 | ecosystem: Host-associated > Fungi > Mycelium > Unclassified ... | reverse complement strand
TGGGAGCAGTATATCGCTGACATTACAAGTAATCGGATCTGCCGAGCCAGCCTCGTCGATGTACTGGATGAGGGGACCAGCTGGTGTCGGAAAACCATTGCTCCGACATGCGCTGACAAACTGGACATCTCGATGGTGCATTTTTCTTCAGTGTCAAGAAATACGACAATCCATCACACTTATTCACTACCATCGCTTATCAACTTGCCACCGCGTTCCCTGATCATCGTTCATCTATTGATGGAAGAAGATCTGAAAGGACAAGACACTCGCTGAGAAGAAGATACCATCTCAATCTAGATCACTGATTGTTGAACCGCTTCGCGAGCTAGAGAAGCAGGGAAAGAGAGTATAACCAAGAGCCATCTTCATCGATGGGCTGGACAAATGTGCCAGTGGAGATGCCCAAGTAGAAATTATCACATTCAATCAAAACAGCATCGCTTCCGTCACTCATTCTGTTGAATTCCTTATCTCTTGTGAGGTAGACGGCGAGATCGAGATGTACTTTCGGGGAGAATTGAAGAACATACTCGAACAACGAGGTTTCCTGCAACTGTTATCATCATAGCCAACTGACAAGGACATCAGGACCCTTGTTGATGCAGCTGCTGGCCTATTTACACACCCTGCTGCTGTGCTGCGTCATATAGCTTATCCACCCGACTCGCAATTCCGTGAAAGACTCTATATCCACATCATGAAGCAGATTCCAGAGCGCAATCTCCTGTCTGCGCAACTTCTTTTCTCTGGACAGCGAGGGTGGCAACGATGGTTTGGGTGTCCCAATAGCCTGTTGCATGTTTAGGATCTCGGAATCTACTTTTAGAGACATCTGTCGCCGTCTACATGCTGTGATTTCATACGAGCCGTCTTCCGACCCTCGCATTGACCTCACATGGCCGTATTATGACCAAGGTCAGTGGTTCCATCCAGATAGGTTTGGAATGTTCATGGAAGACTACACACCTTTCTATGATTTTCTCCGTAATCATACTCGCTGTGGATCGTGGATTTATTGCAAGGGCACTGTTAATATTTATGCCAACAGATATGGGATCGGACGATCATGACATAAACGATGCATCAGTGACTGTTATTCACACCACTAGGCGCTGGGTCGACCCAAGAGTCTTGACAAAGAAGATGTGATCTCTGACGAATGAGCTGGTTGAGACTGCACACCAAGATGAGAAGGAGTTGCATATCAGGACACAGCTGTTTCTCAAATCTTGTGGAGATATTGGGTTGCAAAGGACGTTGACATGAGATTCATAGTCCTGCCTCAGTGCCAACATCGTGCCCTCAATGTAGGTTGGACAATTGTTTGCATTTACCACTTCTAGTTCCTCTGATACAGATGGCTCTGGAGAAAAGCCGGCAGGCCAAGCTTGAGCTCAGGAGGATCTATATACATGTTCGACTATCACTCTTGCAGCAATGGTGTTTGACACGTGGTTTTGGTTGCACGTAGTCAGTCATGGTATCATCAGAGGCGAGGTCCTGCGCATCGCCTGAAGTTTCTCGGATATCCGTATACACAGTTCAAGAAAACGGTCATGGACATCCCTTGACAGAGAAGATCTGCATGAGTGAATAAACATTTAAGTTTTCGGGTTGAACACAAAGCAGTCACAATCGTGTGACATCAGTCTCTTTTGACCCAATCCTCCTCTTCATACTATACATTGTCTCTATGGATTGATGTCTGCACAATACAAAGACTTTGTTTCCATCTCATTTTCCATGCAATTTTCTCAATGTCAACTCCTTTTTGGTAGATCAGTGCAAGGACTCATTGTCTATTTTCAACTACACGACACTCTCATGCCGCAATCCTTGAATCGTCACCGCAAACCGCTCTTTCCTATCACATCTATTCAACCGACATCTATACTATCGAAGTGCTAATGTCCTCCACTGAGGAAATTATTCGTCCTTTCGATGAGACTCTCGAGCGCCCGCCTCTCCAAACTCAAGTCCATACGAAACCTCAAACCTGAAGCCATCACTATCTTGCTGATAAACTCATTTACAAAACCAACACATGAACATCAAGCCGCTTCTTTCGCTCGCTCTGAATCCCCTGATCTGTCCGTACCGTTGAGTAGTGATGTTTTGCCCGAGACCATGGAATATAAAAGAACAGTGACAACTGTTGCCAATTCATATGTAAAGCCTGTTATCGGGAGGTATCTGGTGAGTGTGGAGGAAAGACTCAAAGATATAGATGTCAAGGTTTTACGGAGTGATGATGAGCTTTCGACCGCGAGCGTTGCGAAAGAAAATTGTGCAAGTCTGCTGCATTCGGTGAGCGGTGTTGCTTTTTGTGAATTTTTGTACTGAGTTTTGCAGGGTCCAGCCGGAGGCGTTAGTAGAATAGTCAATCAGGTCGCTCGAGCGACCAAATATAAGATCTGAAATACCCCGACTTTTTCTGTTGAATTTCAGGTTAGAATTTATTAACATTTGACATAGGCGGAACGAGCATCGATGTATGTCTGATTGAGGACGGAAAACCACGTCTTCGAAGAGAAAGCAGTATAGGAGAGCTAAACAGTGAATCTTTTTATTTCCTATGCTCTCAGAATCCTATCTAAGGACCTATTAGTTAGCGTACCCTCCATGGACGTTCGTACTGCAGGCGCTGGAGGGAGATCTCTCGCCTTCGTAGCGGAAATGACTGGTGCACTCCGTGTCGGTCCCGAAAGTGCAGGGGCAGTCCCAGGGCCAGCATGTTCCGATCAAGGTGGGATTAAACCCACAGTAACCGATGCTTTCGCTGCCCTTGGACATCTCCCTCCTGCTCTTTTTGGTGGTTCTTTCCGGCCTGATATAAGCGCTGCTTATCAGAGTATTGAAGAAAATATTGTCAAACCAATGGGACTTGATAGCGTTGTGGAAGCAGCTGAAGGAATTATCAGAATCACACTGGAATGATTGTATGGAAGTTTGCGAAGTGTCAGCGTCGAGAAGGGTGGGGTTAACTTTGGCGGCGCAGGAGGATCTGGTCGCTTGTGATTTGGCGAAGTTATGCGAGGTGAAGTATCCTATCATCATTCCACATTCTCCAGGAGGTACTTGATTCTCCTCCAATTCTAGATCTTTGCTGATAAATAGCATAGTGCTGTGTGCATTTGACGATGCGCGTACTGGAGTCCGCCATGAAATTTCAACTACTATGAGTCGGAGTCTCAAGGACATCGACATTGACGAGTTTCAAGTCGCTTGTGAAGGCCTTCAGGCGCGGGTTCCTAAAATTATATCAGACCACGGCATCTCGGATTTTACATATAGATATGAGGTGGATCTCCGCTACCGCGGCCAGGCTACCAATCAATGGTCGGTCATGCGTTGTTTTCTTCTAATAGTTGCTCAATTTTGAATGCGCAGCACTACTGTGGCAGGAAATACGAGAATGTGACTATATTCGACAGAGCCTATTTACGCCCTGGAGACAAATTCGCAGGATTTCGCATTGTCATTCTATCTCTCTTCCAGATCGATAGCACTACCTTCATTACCCAGACCATCATGCTGAAATAGATGATCTTGCAAACATCCTGATATGGCCTGAATCTCAGGATGTCACTCGGAATACGAGCATTCGAAATCTGCAGGATTTGAAAGGCGACCTTCTTAAACAAAGCATCTTTTCTCGGCCAGAAGTCGAATGAGGCGCACTTCTCCGGGTGCATTATATCGTATATGGTGACGAGAGTGTTAGACAAAAACGCAACCTGATCTTCATCTGGGGAAAGTGCAACTTCCATGTCATCTTTGTACTCGATATCTATACGTGCTACGACTTCCCTAGTAGTATCCAGGAATTCGACGTTGTGAGATTCCTGTGATTTTGCAGCCGCCACCTTGCCAGGGTTCGAACCCTGATGACTTCAAATCAGCAGAGCTAGTGTGATGGTAGTCGATTGAGCAGCGTTGTGCCCCATTCGCGACATCTTGCGAGAACATTCCTTTGGTACTGGATTCGAACCTGGGGCACACCATTTGTGCCGACACACCTGATTTGTTTGGAGGAGATCATCAACGTAGGTTGCTTTGCATTGTCTGAGTAGATGACGATGGCATATGGTAGCCTAATCAGCTCGTTGATTTGTGAGTTGGGGTCATTGTTTGGTTGAAGATTAATAAATTCGCTGAGCCCTAGGCTGACGCTGACTCATGTGACTCTGTGTCTGTAATTGGGTACTTTTTGGGCCAGCTAGACATGAGATTCGAGATGTGTCGTTAGTGGTGGTAATGCCTCGCCATCATCAACATTGATGTCTTCTAGTTATCTTCGTTGTCATTCTGGATGAGTTGAGACGTGGTCACTTTGCGGTCGTGTAGTCTATTTATCGTTGCCCAAGTACACGACACAAAATGTCAAATGTTGTTGATGTGGAGACCAGCACGAATGTTTCGTAGTGCTCACGAACCGGAATTGACTTTTTCAGCACAGCAGGACAGTGGCAAGAAAACAATCACCCAAAGGCGTGACATCTGCCTGCAAAGGAGATGATCCAACAGTGCTTTTTATAACAGATGCAGCAAGTTGATCAATTGAAACTGGAGATCATGTCAGCTGAAAGAAATCGGCTGATGCAAGTCAGGGCATTTGTGACTACTCCCACACTTGCAGCTTCGCCGTGTGCTGATACGTCTAGATGCAGACAATCAAGTTCATATTTCATTCGGCAGGGGTGCCTGTGTCCATCTGATATACGCTCTACACCCACGATATCTCTTCCTATCCGCTCCATTCACAAATTGAAACAATGGAAAAAGCCACTATGGTATGAGTCATCAGAGTCCTTGGTGAGTGTCATGTTGTCCCATCAGTCCATTGATCAGTAATCTCATCCCATTTTCTCACAGAATTCATCGGGGAGCTCCAGGATCAATTTCAACGACCACTTGTTGTCAAGTACTCCGACAAGGCGGATAGTCCCCTTCAAAGTCTTGAAAAACAACTTGACAACAATACCAGGATCAAACAACATTTGAGGCTGACACAGAGCGGTTTGTAAGTGAACGTTCTTGATCCCATGCTGTCCTACATATTCATGTGGTGTAGGACATTCCACGAAGGGAGTGATTTGAATATTGAGATACATAAATATTTCCGACGGCCAAGAATTTTCAGGTCCGAGCGCACCTCAAAGGTTGATCAAGGTCTGATCTTCATACCTGATATTCATTGTCTGACTTGACTGATTCATCGTTGGTATCAGCCACCATGGCAAAAAATGCAAAGGCAGCTTCTGACAAGAAGGAGCTCGACGATTTGGTGAGCGCCCTTGGGGAGGATAGGCTTCCCCTACGCAAATCATGTATGGAAGGCACCCGCACCGCCATCTTACAGGAGATAGAAATCAAAATCAAAAAAGTCGATGGCCCCAATATGATTTGGATAAGGGGATCCCCTGGTGTTGGGAAATCTGCCTTGGCAGCTAGCGTTGCTAATCGACTAGTGGACCAGAATCGCCATGTAATCGCATTCCGATTTGACCGCACACAATCTACTGTCACCACAAATGCCCTCTGACGCGCTGTTGCCTGTGATCTTGCCCGCCTCTTCCCTTCTCTTCGACAACACTTAGCTCAAGGCAATCAAGGGCACAGCTCATCTGACATTGATCGGCTTTTCAAATCGCTCATCGAGGTACCATTATCTGCGCTGGATGATGCTATTCCATGTGAGGAGCTTCCAGTGATTGTGATAGATGCATTGGACGAGTGTGGTGGTCTGAGGCATGACGCATTTGGAGAGGAGGATTTCCAGAGTCTCTTACATACGCTGAAGCGCTGGATCCAGGTTGATCACTTAAAGAGGTTCAAGTTGGTCATTACCAGCCGGCCAGAGGACCACATCAATCAAACCTTCCCCAAATCCATCAGCATTCATATCGTTATCCCCTCTGGCAGCGATGTCAAGTTGGGAGATAGTGCTTCTGAAGACATCTGTGCATTCCTTAAGTCGTGCCTTGAGAATATGGGCATGAACGGTGCATTGATCAAAAAGGCTCTTGATTACCTGGTTCCTCGCGCTGCTGGGATATTTATCTGGGCAATGACGGTTGCAAATTTCCTCAAGCTCGATCCCGAAGGCCGATTTGCCATACTTGAAAAGGGTAATGGGAAGGGTTTGAAAGGCCTGCATTCCCTGTACTCAACTATCGTCAAAGCATCATTCGATGTTCTCGAGAAGGAAGAGATTGAAGCAGTCGCCTCAGTTATGGGTGCAATGATTTTTTCCAAGCAACCGCTCGATGACAATGCACTAATCATGCTTCCCCAAGTCAAGATTCCGGACTCAGATGTGAACAGGCTAGGGCTTATTGTAACGAGTTCATTTTCTATGACGTTCATATGACGTAGTGTATGGAGGAGGGGTACTTGTATGACGTAGTGCAGAGAGGAGAGTGCGAGGATAACGTTTGGAGAGATGACGTAGAGACCACGAGGATTAGTAAGATATATATATAGGGAGTAGCGTAGTGTTACAGACTCAACTTCGTTCTGGTTAATACATCGTCTTCTTAACTCGAACACCGGGTTCTGAGGAAGATCGTAACACTTATCCACAAGGGTCTTGCATCAGTCATCAACTCTGGCCCTATCCTTCATTTTCACCACCGCTCGTTCGAGGATTTTCTTCTATCAACCTTCTTTTCAACAAGAGCTACCTGAATTTCTTGCTGTTCAGGATCGAAGCCATCATGAATGTCAGCTTGCCTTGTTATGTTTGAAAACCCTGGAATCATCCAAGCTCCACTTCAATATGTGCAACTTGGGCTCTTCGACCACAAAGAATGTTGATATCCAGCCTACTGCCAAATCCACTGTCCCTCCTCTCATTTTGTATTCATCTTTGTTTTGGGTAGACCACCTTATTCAGACTCCATCTGACGAGAAGATGATGGAGGTAGTGAAATTTATGATGTACAAGAAGCTACTATTCCAGTTGGAGGTCATGAGCCTGACAGGTAATGTTCATGAGGCATACCTTATCCTCAGAAGGGCTGCGACATGGGAGGTGTGTCTCCAAGTCATTTATTTGTGATAAATCTGACATTGGCTGAAACAGGTCATTGTATTTCAGGCCCAATTGTGTTGGCTGGTCATGGGCATGGACGTGATGATGGGAAGCATATTCTCGTTAAATTTGCCACTTTTGCAGTAGTCTGGGACATTGAGATGGGGGAGGAGCAGTTTCAAGTCAAGGGCTCGAATTTCGCCTTCATTCATTCATCATGACAGAAGAATTGCCTCCACGCACTTGGTAGATGAAGACGGAAACTCACACAACTCCAAAGATGAAGGCTCAGCTTGTCTTCTGGTCCAGCTCTGGGATGCTAGCAATGGTGCACTGATCAACAGTATCAACAGGCTGTTTGAAGTGAAGAGTGTCGCCGTCACCCGATTTTCTCCTAATGGCCATTTTCTGGCCGTAGGAAGGAAGTCTGAGGATGTCATCGAATTATGGAACTTGGAAGATGGCAAGGATCTCCGACGATTCGCATATCCTCATGGAAATTTTTCGCTCCACTTTTTCTCCAACCAGCAACACTTTGATGGTCGTATTTAGGGAAGAACCTTGTCATATTCACCTCTGGAGATTGGACACACAAGAGATGGTATCCTTCAAGCGATTTCAACAATGGACTACATGTTATTCATTCATCCACCACCAATTACTTATTCATCGAACGATATCTCTCAGTGGAAATATGGGATGTCTCTACGACCGACTCAAAAATAATCTGGGAGACAAAGTCTCCAGCTAGTTCATATAACAACATTCTGCCCATCACGTGATGGCCACAGGCTTTTAGTCGGATATTTTAGTGGAACGTGTGAGGATGTGGAACGTGGACCTAGAGGATTCGACGGGAAATCGGGCTAATACTGAAAATGATACTGATGCACGACAAGTTCTCAGAATCTCACCCTCTAGAAAGGTCGCAGAAATCTCACAACATCAAGTTCCTGGAAACAAATACTGGGGAAGTCGTAACGCGTACAGATGTCGAGTACAATGATGCCGTGAATATTGCATTTTCCCCAGATGACAATCAGGCAGCGATTTTGTCTAAATCGCTGATCACCATATGCGATATCATGCATCCGGAGAAGTGCGTCTCATTCGACCCCTGGCCGAGAAAAGATATCTTTTTGTCAGGGTCTCCTTCCAAACATGTAACGACCTGGTTATAGGCGGCATTTCACTTGAGGACTCAGGATTACTCCAAGTTTGGCATCGACAGGATCCTGCAGGTTTTGAATATGTCTATTCTTTAGACTTTGGAAGGAGCTGGAATATGCTCCTGGCACCTGATGGCTTGACTTTCATCATCTCGTTTCTTGTCCCACCACAAGTTATTCGTGGAATCACGACACTGCCCAGTTTGATCCCGTCCATTTTGACGATCAAGAGCATATTCGCTGGAATTCCTCACCCAAGTACTCAACCGACGGTAAACTCTTCGCATGTTGGTCCCCAAATGACTCCCACGTCCGAGTTTGGGGACACACGAACTGGCCGGATCGTTTTCAAGTTTCTAACGTCCTGGACGTATGACATCGCCTTCTCACCTGCTCAGATTGACCATTCCCTTGGCGACAGACTCATTGCTCCTAGGTTCAGACCATGAGAATAAGCCTCTTTGATGCCCATAGTGGTCATCTGTACGGTCAAATTTTGGGTCAAGAAAATGCACATATGGCGTTCATACAAGATGGAACGGCGTTGGAATACTATGGCCCTGACATTGGTCTGAGAACATGGGAGATAGCAGATCTCATAGCCGAGCGCCTGCACTTTACCGATGGACATGAGCTTATGTTGCAAGGTGTGATGAATAACCCGATGTCCTTGTTCGAGGGAACGAAAGCTGACTTCTTGTACGGTTATACGTGTACCCTTGGTCAGTTACAGGCATCATTTTATCGACAGCGATAACGATACGAGTAGAAATGAATCTCATTGACTATCAACACACAATTATTTCCACTCATTCCAACTCAAACTCAACAACAACCATGATCCGTTAACGAATCCCTAACTTTTGTCCTCCAACAACCTCGAGAAAGAAAGAAAAATGCTATTGTCGGTTTCACAGAATCCATATGTTCTCTGATTTCATCCATGCTTGTGAAAATTTTCTTTCAGAATGTGGAAATGTCTTTGTTATCGTCATCGATAACGACCACATCAATCCATTCCAAATAAAATAAAAATAAAAAAGAGCCAGCATCATATACGTGTCAGATAAAAATTAGCAAGAAAAGGGGAATCATTGTTGAGGGAGAGATTGGAAAGGGGGGAGGCGCCGTTCAGTTACAATTCTTAATAGAAAAAAGAAAAAAGAAAAAAAAATCTTGTTGCGGTCCAAGAAATCATCGTATGTTGTATGTTAAACTCAATGCTTCTATATTCTCGAGCTTGTGCAAAATAGGATCATGTTTACAACAAGTCATGTTATATTTACAAATCTATCATCACTCAGACTTTTTTTATTTTAAATAATGCTTGTATTGTTAGTTTAAACAATTGTGGACCGATCCTTGAACTCGAGGAATATTTCTAACTTGATGAATGACAACAACATAATAATAATGAAAACTGAATGAAAACTAAATGAAAACAAAAAAAAACAAAAAAAAATGGTTCCAACTACAACCATTTTCTTTTGATACCAAACCAAAACACACATGCCAAAGAACCACCGCAGGTTTTCGAGAAAATTTTTTTTACTACTCAACAGACATTCTTCTTCTGCACGAAAAAAAGAAAAACATGATTCGCGATTAACTCCACACTGATCAATATAGTCGCTTCATCTGCTGACACAGGTGCTAATGCAACCCAGGGAGTATAAAAAACTGCCAGTGAGATGGAGAAACCTGCTGCAGAGAAAGCGGAACATCATGAGGATACACACTTGAGGCGATGATGTTGATGGAATGGGTGATTTATGAGGGGATGAGAGACCCGGGGGATGATAACCCACTTGTGATTGCAATTGTGTGTGCAAAATTCCTGATAATAAGGTTTGAGATAGCGAGGTCGCAGTTGCGTCTGAGAAGGATCAGGACTTGACATAGTAAGAACAGCAGCTGGAGACCTAGAAGGCGGCAAAAATATTGCAGTTGACGATGTCTGGGATATTGGGGCAGGTGGTTAATCGACCTGGGTGAGCAGACATAGGACCACCTATTGAAGGGTAACCAGGTTGGGGTCGGTATATGGCTATACGTAGAGTGGCTGCATGTATCCGTAATATGGTGCAACACTGAGCAGAGGATAAGGTGCCATCACAACATTACCGAAAACATATATTATATCCACCCGACAGGGGTCGTCACCAATGGTATGGAGCTTTGATCCATCGATCCATACAAGGCTAGAGCAAATTCTGGCAAGGCCACAAGATCCAACTCTTGGCAAACAAAGTATCTGATATGATCGATCAGCAGGAACAAAACAAGTACTGATGATCATTCTTCGATCAGTGGCTGTGAGCTTGTCCATAGATGTGCCTAAATATGATGTGACTGCTGATGAGGCGCTTCACAGTAGACACAGGAGTGATTTGAAAGCCATGTTACAATCACCATGTCATTTATGCAAAACGTACGAGCACAATGTACACTACCAATCACGCTTGGTTGTGTCCCTAACTCGGGCGTCCTTGTCCTTGATAGACCAATATGTGAAGAAATTCGAATTTGAGCTCACTGCCATTGTAGAAACTGTCTTACTCACATGGAAACATTGTTATACTTTGTTGACCAGTCTCGGTTCCTGATGTATTCCTCAGTTCCTAGATCATTGTATCTCGATCAATGCTTGGCTCCTCGATCAGTGTTCCAATTTCCTAGTTACATGTCTGCTGTTTATTTATCAATGGCCCTCATGCATGTACCTCGGCAATTCCAACATTGCATGAGTGAGCTTCACGAAGTTTGCTGACGTTATAAATGATCACGGCAATGAATAAATCAGACTTAGTTTTCACACACTAAACTGTTACTGTTACCATTTCGGTGGCAGCAAATCACAACTTTGTATTTCACTTTTCTGTAACAAGAACACATATGAACATATTGAAACTTTGTTTGCCATACTTATGTCATTGATATTGTATGTGTCCATTGCTGTTCATCATTCGATCATTTTTGGCTCAATCATTCCTAGCTATTTGTTTACATTGCTTACAATTATTCTGTTCATTTGTCAGTGGCCAGGACATTGTGTCCTTGCACTATTAATCCAATTATTGAGGGATAGTTGGTAGGTCACAATTGGTTGTACTTTAATGAGGCATCCTAGCCTAACCACTGCAATTCCTATCTTACATTGCAAGCCTTATATGCAGATGTACCTTTGGGTGAGCAAATTTTCTTTGCATATATGATTTCTAGAATAATGCTGCTCTGGGATTCAAGAATGATCTCTGATGCTGTAATGTATCTCAAGGTGACAATTTATATATAATTTTTTGGTTGAATATATCAAAACCTCCTATCATTGGTATTCTAGGCTCAATGACATCTGTAAGGGGACCCCTCACACACGACTCCAGAGCCTGTATTAGTCTTCCAGAGTGACCCTGCAGCTGATCAAATATTACTACGTAATATTTGGTCTTACCCCCATCATTCCAAGAGCACTCTGTTGCCTCCTAGTGTACTTTTGTTAGGGCACACTTCACACACAAGCAAAGGCCCAGTAAGCTTATTGGATAGTCCCAGAAGCTAAGGTGATATTCAACTGAGGTATATCTATGACAGAAGACTAGTATTTATACTACTAGATCGTTAAGGCACCATTCTCATGGTACCTGACAGATAGTCACACATTGTCCAATAATAGATTTAAAGGATTCACACAGTATGTCACAGAAGGGAAGATAGGAGAGAGTGAGAATGCGATCGGCGAGACGACAGCCTTTAGGTGAGAGCCTATCCACGTCCCTAAGCATACCTCTATGTCAGCAGCTAAAGTCCGATGACCGGAATTAAGCCAACTGTCTCTTTGTTCAGCGTTTGACAAAGAGAACTCGATAGAGTTCCCATTAGATTTTCTATACTACTTATACAACTACTACATGGTCTGTGCACTATTTTCCCATGCCTATCATGTGACTTGTCATGTGACATCATGTGACATCATGTGATGTGACACTGTGACTTCCTATCATGTGACTATGACTATGTGACACTTATGATGTGACACTTTCCCACACTTCCCTCTGTGTAGTAAGTCCAAGATAAAAGAAAAGAAGAGGAAAAGAAAAGAAATATAGATAATGACTTAGCTGTTTTTGCTAAGTCATGACACCACCCCCCTCTTTAAGTTTCCTCGTCCCGAGGAATTTTCTTACAACTCGTAATATAGGTCAACCATGTCACCCATCTCGTCTTCATCTTCCTCCGTCCATTCTCAGACTCTCAATTTTTCTTCCTCGACTTCTTCTTCTTCTGGGATTGTCTTCATCGTCCCTCTTTTTATGGGTCTCCTGCCCTTCCATCGTTTCCAGTTTCTCTCCAACCTACCCCAATATTCCTGGTCATATCGTTTGTCTGATCATCCGTATAATTTCTTCGCTGTAAACCTCCCTGGAAGTTCTCCTCGTTGGAATGTTCCTTCTTCACGCTCTTGCCGCACCACGTCTTCTGTGTCCCATCAATACTCTTTCTCGAATTCTTCGATCGCTTCTTTTGCGTTCCTTAAATTCTCTCTTCCTTCCCAAGTATCGGACTCCGCCGTAAATCCTTTCCAGCGTACCAAATATTTGTCCTTCCCTCTTACCCGTCGCTTATTCAGGATTCTTTCTACCTTCCACTCTTCTTCTCCCTCAATTATCACTGGGAGCGGTTGCTCCCTTTTCTGCCTCTCTACTTGTCCTACATATCTGCGTATTCTACTAACATTGACTACTGGATGTATCTTTACTGTACTCGGCAATTCTAATTCTATTGCATTCGACGATACGATTTTCTTGATCCTGTAAGGGCCCACGAACCTCTCTGTCAACTTCTCTGTCCTCCTT
>Ga0157360_1000664_pt1 | contig 13073 bp, 15 predicted proteins | sample AttlaeALBM1_FD_111483 | JGI IMG/M metagenome (GOLD analysis project Ga0157360, IMG submission 111483) | Fungus gardens microbial communities from leaf cutter ant in Ribeirão Preto, State of São Paulo, Brazil - Atta laevigata ALBM1 | ecosystem: Host-associated > Fungi > Mycelium > Unclassified ... | reverse complement strand
AGATCACAGCCTCAAACCGTCCCGGCTAAGCCCTCGAAGAAGGCCCCGCCGCGTCGGTGAACGGGCTTATAAGACCACCCACCGAACCCGTCAATCACAAAATCATAAAAAAACGAAAAAACTCAATTTTTATGAAATTCCCGGTACCAAGCGGCAAATTTCATAACGCCCTCTTCAAGTGAAACTTGCGGCGCCCATCCGCAAAACCCCTTCACATCATCAAGACTGGCCCACGTCTTCTCCATATCAGCGACAGGCCGCTTCTGAAGTTCAATCCGCGCAGCCTTACCGAGATATTTTTCCAGAAGACCAATCAGAGTGGTCACACGCTCAGGTCGATCTCCCCCCAGATTGAGAAGCCTCGCCTCGCCTCTCGCGGGCGGCATATCCATGACCTCCAGAATGCCTGCAGTGATATCATCTATATATGTGAAATCCCGCGACAGGTCGGCACCCTCGTAAAGGGTCACAGGCTTTCCCGTGCAGATCGCATCGGCAAAACCAAATAGGCCATATCGGGACGCCCCCATGGCCCATAAACAGTGAAGAACCTCAACCCTGTCTGAGGAATTCCATAAAGATACGCATAAGTGGACGCCGTAAGCTCACCCGCCCTCTTGGTAACGGCATACAAAGAGCCAGGCTCGTCTACCCGATCACCTTCCCTGAAAGGCAATGACCGGTTTCTGCCATAGACAGACGACGAAGACGCATAAACAAAGTGCTTCAGGTCTTTCAGGTCTCTACAGGCTTCCAACAGGACGACCTGCCCCATGACGTTGGTCTGCACGTAGGAGTAAGGATCCACCAGCGAATACCGAACACCTGCCTGCGCGGCCAGATGGATAACAACCTCAATATCCGGATGAGCCGCCACAACAGACTTCATCCCATCCCTGTCAGACACATCCATCTGCAGAAACGAAAATCTGGCCTGCCCCTGCAACTGCTGCAGACGCGCCTCTTTCAAAGAACGATCGTAATAGCTGTTGAGCGTATCAACACCGACAACGTCCATCCCGCGAGCAAGCAATGCGTCCGCAACATGAAACCCGATAAAGCCAGCCGCTCCAGTAACAAGAACCTTCACAACCGTCTCAGTGCTTCAGAGCCGGACTGCTGACCGCATCACCCACCCGAATACCAAGTTCTTCCGTGACACCACCAGCAAGCTCAAGCGTATTGGCAACAGAACCGTTGCTGCTAAGAATTGCCTCACTCAAGGGCACGGCCTTTTCAGCAATCGCATGAATATGGTTGGTGGAATCAATAAAAACGATGTCCAAAGACACCAGAGTATTCCTCATCCACATATCCGACACCTGCGGGCTCGGCCAAAGAAAGAGCATGCCTTTGTCTTTCGGCAACTCCTTGCGAAACATCTCGCCGATTTCCTGCTGCCGATATGTTTTCGCAAGCTCCACCGTGAATTGATGCTTGACCCCATCATGCGCGGTGATCGTCAGAGGGACTGTCGGCAGAACCGGTTGTGCCTGACGGATCGGCTCCTCCGCCGCATAAGCGGAACCAGATAGACCACCAACAGCAAAACATGCAGCCGCCAACACGGAACACACAGAAAGTCGCATGAAAAACCCCTTTGAAAATTTATAGACCAGCAACAAGAAACGGATTGGAGCGACGCTCTTCACCAATCGTGGTCGGCATTCCGTGCCCACACAGCACTACGGTATCATCTGGCAAACTCAGCAGTTGCTGGCGAATACCAGCAATCAGGGCTTCAGAATCACCGTATACAAAATCAGTGCGACCTACTGTCCGACGAAACAGCGTATCCCCGACGATTGCTCTACCACTGGCATGGTCAATAAAAACCACATGACCAGGCGTATGACCCGGAAGATGCCGCACCTCAATATCGTGCCCCAGAAGCCGCAGCGTCTCTCCATCTTCAAGAAACCGGTCTGGCACGACACTGACCATGCCATTCAAACCAAAATGAGCCGCCTGCTTCTCAATAGTACTCAGAAGAAACGCATCCCGACGATCAGGCCCCAGAACTGGAACAGACTGCCCCTGTGCTTCAGTCAAACGCGCTCGAAGCTCATCAGCGCCACCCGCATGATCAAGATGCCCATGGGTCAGCAGGATCGCACCAACTGTCAGACCATTGAGCTCCTGAAGCAGGTCATCCACGTCCCCGCCCGGATCCACAACGATGGCGTGGTTCCGTTCATCCCAGAGGATCGTGCAGTTCTGCCGGATCGGCGTCACAGCTACTCTTTTGACATTCAAAGGGACCACGGTTCTGTCTCCCGACCGGCCGGTTCATCCATCGTTCCCGGCGATACCGCGTCCTTCCCCCTACCACAAGGGACCGACGGGGTGATTGACCCGCCCTCAAAGGCACATCACTCTGCACCTTTCTTCCCTCAGGATCAGGAACACACCATGAGCCGCATCATCCGCACCGAACCCAACGCCATCCTGTCCAAGGCTGTGGAATATCACGGCTTCATCTTTACGCAGGGTGTCGTCGCTAAAGATCTGTCTCAGGACATCAACGGACAGACAAAGGACGTTCTGGCCCAGCTGGACACCATCCTCGAAGAGCACGGCACGGACAACACCCGCATTCTTCAGGCACAGATCTGGCTGAAGGACATTGCCGACCGCGATGTTCTCAACACGCACTGGTCCGCATGGCTTCAGGAAGGTCTGGCTCCTGCACGTGCCTGCGTTCAGGCGGTCATGGCTGACCCGCGCATCCTCGTGGAAATCATGCTGACGACGACCAAATAAGCCAATCTTGGTCAATAAGGCATAATTAAGGCAGAATGCGACGCGAGAAAGATTTTCAATAGAAATGAAAATTTAACCCTCAGCAATGCATTCTGCCCTTGTCAGGGTTGCATGAAGATTGTTAGCTCCCTGTCACCCGAACGACACAAGCCAATTCAGGATCAAAAAGATCGTGACGCATAAAAGTTGCCGGAAAACTTTTTTCTCTGCCCTGGCGCTCTCAGCTGTCATGTTCTTTTCGAGTCATGCACAGGCCAAACACCTCCGTGGATCACACGGTGGTCACAGTGTCTTCCGCTCTCACCGGGCATCCCATTCCAATCACCACCACACATTCTCCACGGCACACGTCATTCAGTGCGTAGCCTACGCAAAAGAAGCTTCTGACGTTGTCCTTCACGGCAATGCCCGTGACTGGTGGTACAATGCCGCTGGCCGCTACGCCCGAGGCAACGCCCCTGAAGCAGGATCAGTCCTGAATTTCCGCGGTATCCGCCGCATGCCACTGGGTCATGTGGCCGTTGTTCGTTCGGTAGAAAACAGCCGCACCATCTACATCGACCAGTCTCACTGGGCCTCCAACGGCATCGCACACAATGTGCGCGTTGTAGACGTCTCGCCCAACAATGACTGGAGCGCAGTCCGCGTTGCACTGAATGACCGTAGCGGACGATTCGGCAGCATCTACCCCACTTATGGCTTTATCTATGGCCGTCCGGATGACGGACGCCCTGCTCCGCAGGTGATGGTGGCTCGCGAAAGCCGCCCCACGACCTTCCGTCATCGCGCCGTTTTCCACGGTTCGAACGCTCTAGGCCACCCGATGAGCAACACAGAAGTTGCTGAAGCCCCAGACGACGCGTTCACCTCAGACGCTCCCAACCGCTCAATCCGCTAAGATTGAGTTCACAAAAAAAAGCGGGGTAGATCCCGCTTTTTTTGTGTTCAGGCAAGTGGTCGAACTTCAATCAGGTCGCGTATCCTTATGATACGGATGATTGGAGTTAATCGCCTGAGCCCTGAAAATCTGCTCTGCAATCATGACCCGTACAAGCATGTGAGGCCACGTCATGGCTCCCAGAGAAATGACGGCATCCGCTCTCTGGATAACAGAACCATCTAGCCCTTCCGCTCCTCCTATGAGGAAATGAAGAGGCCGGCCTGTTTCCTGCCATCGCGAAAGAAGAGTAGCGAACTGCAAGCTACCATGCGTTTTGCCCCCCTCATCCAAGGCAACGACGAATGCGTTCTCAGGACAAGCCCCCAGAAGCATACCGGCATCTCGCCGTTTCTGCTCCTGAACCGAGCCTTTGGAAGCCTGTAGCTCCGTAACAGTCAAAGCAGGACGAATCCGAGCCGCGTAACGGTCAAACAGCTCCCGTTCCGGCCCAGACTTTAGACGCCCGATAGCAACGAGCTTCATTCAGCCCTGCTCTTCGCCCTTACCGACAGCTACTTCGGATTCGCTCGAATCCAGATCGGCACTCCACATCTTTTCAAGACCGTAGAGTTCACGACTTTCCGGCTTGAAGAGATGGACAACGATGTCGCCGGCATCAAGCAGAACCCAGTCACTGCCATTAGCCCCTTCAACGAGAACGCGGTTAAAGCCTTCTTCACCCAGCTTCTTCTCGATGTGATGAGCCATGGCCGCAATCTGACGGTCCGCCAAACCTGTCGCAACAACCATGCGGTCAGCAAAGTTGGCGCGTCCCACCAGATCCACCACCACAATGTCTTCTGCCTTGTCTTCCTCAAGGCTCGCCGTGATGATGGAGAGCATTTTCGTCAGAACGTCCGGCTGCACAGGCTCGCGCTTGACGGCTGTCTTCTTCGGACCGGCAGCAGCAGCCTTCTTGCGCGGCGTTCCCGGCACCTTGGCAGCCTCGGCCAGTGCCGCATCAGGGGTGCTGGTTTTCCGACGCGTGGTCTTGGCCTTCGGGTCGGTTGAGGTCGTCTTGGTGATGGTTTTTACTCCTGATCCGCGTCCAGACAGGTTTGCCCAGACTCACGCAACGCTGTAGCCGGTATATCGTTCTGCGGCGCAGAAAGGAACGTCCAAGCGCTTCCTTTTCTCCGCCCCAGTATGGGGGCCTCTCTCGATGGCCGCCGATTCCGACGCAAAACCGAGGCTGCCGCCCCATGTAATGCCGGGGTTACACTTCCTGGCCGGGGCAGAATCGCGATCGGAATCATCCGGGCCAGAGCACGCCAGTTCTTCCATCGGGAAAACTGGGCAAGCCCATCAGCACCCATGAGCCAGACAAACTGCACATTCGGAAAACGCTGCTTCAACAACGACACAGTCTTTACCGTATAACGCTGTTTCAGACGAGCTTCGATATCCGTCGCACAGATGCGCCGCCCGTCAGCAAATCTCTGCGCCGAGGCAAGTCGCGCCCTGAACGTCCCCATACCCTTCCGAGGCTTCAGCGGATTTCCCGGTGACACCATAAGCCAGACCTGATCCAGCCGTAGAGCGCGCAAGGCACGCTGCGCCACCTGAAGATGCCCGATATGCGCCGGATTGAAAGACCCTCCCAGAAGGCCAATCCGCATCCGGCGCCCGTCCCCAAATGTCGGGATCACAGTCAGCCGCGCACTTGTCCATTGCCACGAACTTCGTAGCGATAGCAGGTCAACTGCTCAAGGCCGACCGGCCCACGGGCATGCATCCGCCCTGTAGCGATACCGATCTCCGCCCCGAATCCAAACTCACCACCATCACAGAATTGCGTAGATGCATTCCACAACACCACAGCACTGTCTGTCCCATTCAGAAACACGGCAGCAGCTTCGGGATCTTCGGCAATGATGGCTTCCGTATGTGCACTGCCATGACGTGCAATGTGCTCCAGAGCCTCTTCAACGCCATCCACAACCGCAATGGACAGAATCGAATCCAGCCATTCGGTATCGAAATCCGCCGCACTGGCCGCCGGTAAAGACGAAACAATCGCTCGAGCAGCGTCATCTGCCCGGAATGTACAACCTTTGGCAGCCAGATCGTCTACAATCAGCGGCAGCAGTGACGGAGCAATCGCCCGATCAATCAGCAGCGTCTCCGTCGCCCCACAGATCCCTGTCCGACGCATCTTGGCATCCAATAGAACCCGACGCGCCATTTCCGGATCAGCGCTAGCGTGAACATACGTATGATTCAGCCCATCCGCATGCGCCAGAACAGGCACACGCGCCTCACGCTGAACACGCTCAACCAGGGACTTTCCACCGCGCGGAATAATGAGATCAACCCCATCAGCCGCCTGAAGCAGAGCCCCAACCAGCGCACGATCAGCAGAAGGCAGAATCTGCACGCAAGCCGGATCAAGACCCGCCTGCTCCAACCCAGCAACCATCGCCGCATGAATGGCACGCGCCGAATTCAGGCTTTCACCACCTCCACGCAGAATAACGGCATTGCCCGATTTGATGCAAAGTGCCGCAGCATCCGCCCCAACATTCGGCCGGCTTTCGTAAATCATGCCAATGACACCAAGCGGCACCGCAACCCGGCGGAACAGCAACCCGTTCGGTCGCTCCCATTCCGCCAGAATACGTCCAAGCGGATCTGGTAGTTGGGCAACGTCTTCCAGACCCTTCGCCATAGCCTCGACCCGCTCAGGCGTCAGCGTCAGACGATCCCGGAACGCTGCCGTCCGGTCAGCAGACAGTGTGGCCAGATCCTGCTGGTTGGCCGCAACAATCGCTTCAGAATTTTCACGAAGTGCCGCAGCAGCAGCCACAAGCGCCAGGTTCCGCGTGGCCTCATCAGCCCGCGCCAAGCCACGGCTCGCCTGACGGGCCTTGTCCGTCAGGCTTTTCAGGATAGCCGAAGCGTCAGACATTGAATCGGAAAAGGAGAATATCTCCGTCCTGCACAACATATTCCTTGCCTTCGATACGCAACTTCCCGGCCTCCTTGGCACCTGCCTCACCATTGCAGGCCACATAGTCGTCAAAAGCAACCGTTTCGCAGGCAATAAAGCCACGTTCGAAGTCATTGTGAATAACGGCAGCAGCCTGAGGGGCTTTCGTTCCTGCCGTAATCGTCCAGGCACGCGCTTCCTTCGGCCCGACCGTGAAGTAGGTCCGCAGACCCAGCAGGCGATAGCCAGCCGCAATCACACGATCCAGACCACTGTCGCTCAGACCAAGCCCTTCCAGGAACTCCGTACGATCTTCCTGCGGCAACTGACTGACCTCGGCCTCGATCGCAGCCGACACGATCACAACCCCAGCGCCTTCTTCCTCAGCACGCTTGCGAACCGCCTCCGAGTGAGCGTTTCCAGTGGCCGCAGAAGCCTCTTCAACGTTACAAACATACAGAACCGGCTTCGTCGTCAGAAGCTGAAGACGCGCAGCTTCCTCCTCCTGGCCCTTTGGCACCGCCGTACGTGCAGGCTTACCATCACGCAGCGCAGCAATCAGCGGCTCCATCAGCTCAAGCTGGGCCTGTGCTTCGCGGTCATTCCCGCGGGCACGCTTCTGAAGATTGATCTGGCGCTTCTCAAGGCTTTCCAGATCCGCAAGCATCAGTTCAGTCTCGATGATGTCCGCATCCCGAACCGGATCCACCCCACCTTCAACATGCGTGATGTCATCGTCTTCGAAGCAACGCAGAACATGGATGATCGCATCCGTCTCACGGATATTTGCCAGAAACTGGTTCCCCAGCCCCTCGCCCTTGGACGCACCACGCACCAAACCCGCAATATCAACAAACTCAAGGCTGGTCGGGATCTCTTTCTGGGACTTACCGATCTTCACCAGAATATCCAGCCGCGGATCCGGCACGGCAACACGGCCCGTATTTGGTTCAATGGTGCAGAATGGGTAGTTCGCTGCCTGCGCTGCGGCTGTTTCCGTCAGGGCATTGAACAACGTGGACTTGCCAACATTGGGCAGACCAACGATGCCGCAATTGAAACCCATTGTGCTCTCCATCTTTCAGGCCGCCAGATCGGTCAGCCCAGTCTCAGAATTCAGTTGCCCTGTGTTCGCAGAATCCGCGCCCACGGACAACACCTGCGCCCAGCAAAACAGGCGGCAGAGTACGATTCCCGCCTGAGATCTCTCTCCGGCAACGATACCCGCACATTATAACAGTGAAAAAATCTGACCATAAGAGACGTGAAGTCTCCAGGAACTCAGGCCGTAAGCAGCGCCACTTTTGTCATAAACGCTTCATTCTCGCCCTTGGCCAGAATAGGCGCAGCATCCGCAACCGCCTCAAGCCACCGCTCCAGCTCCGGTTCTTCCGCCTTGGCGAAATTTCCCAGAACATGCCCGTGTACCCGGTCCTTGTGCCCCGGATGGCCAATGCCCATCCGCACACGCCAGTAATCCGGCCCGGGAAGACAGCGATCCATTGAGCGCAGGCCATTATGCCCTGCCGCACCGCCGCCGCGCTTGATGCGCAGCTTGCCGAAAGCAAGATCGAGTTCATCATGGAAAACGGTGATGTCGGCCTGCGCGATCTTGAAGAACTGCGCGGCCTGCTGAACGCTGTCGCCCGACAGGTTCATGTAGGTCATCGGCTTGAGGAGCAGGATTTTCTGCCCCCCAAGAACACCCTCGGAAGTCTCCCCCCGAAAGCGCTTGCGCCACGGGGAAAACCCGTGACGCCTGGCGATTTCATCAACCGCCATAAAGCCGATGTTATGTCGATGACGGCTCATCCCCGGCTCGGGGTTGCCGAGACCGGTCCAGAGCCTCATGACTTACTTCTTCTTTGCGCCCGGCTTTGCAGCGGCTTCAGCAGCGGTAGCAGCCTTGGCAGCAGCTTCAGCTTCCATTTCTGCGTCGATGGTCGGCGGAGCAACGGAAGCGATCACGATATCCGTAGCCTGACCACCCGTCAGAGCAACGCCTTCGGTGCCCTTCAGGTCAGCCCAGCGAACGCTGTCATGAATATCCAGAGCGCTCAGGTCAGCCGTGAAGTGCTCAGGAATGTTGGCTGGGTCAGCAGCAACGTCAACATAGTGACGGACAACGTTCAGAACGCCACCGCGCTTGATGCCCGGAGCCTTTTCTTCGCCCGTGAAGACGATGGAGACTTCAACGTGAACCTTCGTACCAGCGGAAACGCGCTGGAAGTCCACATGAATCGGAGCATCCGTCACCGGGTGTAGCTGCACGTCACGGATCAGAGCTGCAACCGGCTCTGCGCCTTCTGCTGCCAGGTTGTACACGCGGGAGGACCAGCCACCACGGTGCAGTTCCTTCATGATCACGCGCGGATCAAGAGCAATGATGGAAGGCTCCTGCTTGCCACCATAGATTACTGCCGGAACCAGCCCGGCACGTCTCGTTGCGCGCGCTGCCCCCTTACCAGCCTTCGCGCGCGTCGAGACAGCAAGTGTCGTCAAATTAGCCACTGTTACGCTCCTGCGTATTGAATTTCGTTAACCACGCAGACCTCCAGGGGTGCCTGCGCGAGCGGCGGAGTAGCGGAAAACTGCGCTCAACACAACCTTTTTCCCGGATTCCATCGTCCTCATAGCGAGCCCCACCATGACTGGACCCTCCCCCAAACCGCCGGATAGTCTGTCGCACCTCCCGTAGCTGCCTCCGTCACAGAGAATCCATGAGCATTGCCCAACGCCTCGAACACCTGCCCTTTACCCCCTTCCACCGCCGGCTTCTGATCCTTGGTGGCTGCGGATACATGTTCGACGGTCTGGACTCCGCCATCGTTGCTTTCACCCTCCCGGTTCTGAAAACGGAATGGCACCTGTCCGGCCCAGCCCTCGGCGTTCTGGGAAGCGCCACCTATCTGGGATACGGCCTCGGCTCCCTACTGGCCGGCTGGTGGGCTGACAGATCGGGCCGCCGCTCCGTCATGATGAGCGCCCTCGCGCTCTACGCCATCGGGTCCCTTTTTTCGGCAGTCTCCGGCATATTCAGCAGCTTCTTCAGCGCCCGTCTTCTCGCCGGACTGGGCGCCGGCGCAGAAGCCACGATCATCGCCCCCTATCTGAGTGAATTCGTCTCATCCCGTTATCGCGGCGCCTTCACGGCCAGCCTGACCGGCTTCTATTCTTTCGGTTACGTTGCCGCCGCCATTCTAGGCTTCATGATCGTCCCTTCATCACCAGATGGCTGGCGATGGGCCCTCGTTGCCACAGCACTACCCGTCCTGATGCTTCTCTGGTGGCGACGCACTCTCCCCGAATCCCCAAGATGGCTCGACCAGCAGGGACGAACCCCTGAAGCCTGCCGAATTGTCGGAACTATCGAACAAAGCGCCGGACTGGCCGCAGGTCTTTCGATAACTCCCGACACAGCCCAAAAAACACACCGCCCCCTGAGCGACCTTTTCACCCCCGGCCTCAGACGCTCCACATTCATGAGCTGGGCCATGTGGCTGAGCATCACCTTCTGCTTCTACGCGTTCTTCACCTGGATCCCAACGCTCATGATCGAGCGCGGCATGACCGTGACCCGCAGCTTTGCCTACGCCATCTCGATTTACGCAGCACAACTTCCCGGATACCTGGCCTCGGCTTTCTGCACCGAGCGTCTTGGTCGACGCGCCACGGTCGCTACCTTCATGATCGGTGGCGGGATCAGTGCCATCGGCATGGCCGCAAGCCAGACACCCACACAGGTCCTGCTTTTCGGAATCATGCTGTCCATGTTCATGAATGGAACCTACGGCGGCATCTACGCCTACACCCCCGAACTCTTCCCGACATCCCTGCGGGGAAGAGGTATGGGACTGGCTTCCGCAATCGCCCGTCTGGGCGCCATCTCTTCCCCCGTCCTGATTGGCTGGATTTACCCGAAAGCCGGTTTCCCCGGCGTCTTCGGTCTCACAACCTGCGTCCTCCTCATAGGGGCTAGCATCACCCTTCTCTTCGGCCCCAGAACAGAAAAACGCCCGCTCGATCAGGAGCAGGCGTTCCACTGAAATCCAGAATATCCAGACCCGATCAGAGCATCGGCATGCCGCCATTAACAGGCAACAGAGCACCCGTCGTGTAACTGTTCAGCGGGTCAGCAAAATATACATAAGCCCCAGCCAGTTCCGCTGGCTGACCCGGACGGCCGAGCGGAACATCAGAACCAATGCTCTTCTGCGCTTCTTCCGGCATTCCCGTCGCAATGAACGGCGTCCAGATCGGGCCAGGCATAACGCCATTCACCCGAATGCCACGCGATGCAAGCTGCTGCGCCATACTCACCGTAAAGTTCGCAATAGCCGCTTTCGTCATGGAATATGGCACGAGAATCTGAGGCGGCGTCTTCAGATTAACCGAGGACGTGTTGATAATGGACGACCCCGGCTTCAGATGAGGCAAAGCAGCCTTCGTCAAATAGAAAAGAGCATGCGTGTTCGTATCAAAATGACGCCGCCACTTGTCGTCACTGATATCCTCCAGATGCTCCGCCCAGTTCTGAAACGCAGCATTGTTCACAAGAATATCGAGACGGCCGAACTCTTCCAGAACCTTGCTAACAAGTAGTTTGCAATGCGTCGCCTCACGGATATCCCCCGGCAGCAGCAGACAACGCCGCCCCTCTGCTTCAATCTGCCCCGCAATATCCTTTGCATCCTGACTTTCAGTCTCAAGATAGGAAATGGCAACCTCGGCCCCCTCGCGAGCAAAAGCCAGCGCCACAGCGCGCCCAATCCCCGAATCACCCCCTGTAATCAGAGCTACCTGTCCCGTCAGCTTCCCAGAACCCTGATAGGTTTTTTCGCCATAATCAGGCTGCGGCGTCATTTTTGATGACAACCCAGGAAAAGGCTGACTTTGCCCCTCAAAAGGAGGCTGAGGATAACGATTACGGGGATCGACAGGCATTCAAGCCTCCTGAACTGCATGAAAGATGCAAGTAAGGAGCCCTAACGACACACTCTTTCATTCAGTTCAGAACATTTCAGCAAATTATTTTCCGGAACATTTACCGGGGACTCTGACTTCTAAAGCGTAAGGATTTCCTAGAGCGGAAATCGACTTACTGAAATCAGACCGAAGGGCCCGGCATTCTTCAATCCGGACATTCGCGACGACAGCAGATCGGACCGAACCATGAGCGACACGGCAGATAAACGCACCACCGTGACCATCGGTGACCAGACCTTCGAGCGCGGCCCCCAGGGTGCAACCCATCAGACCGCAGATGGCGACATCCCAACTTTGACCACCCAGCAGGGTGTTCCCGTCGCGGATGACCAAAACTCCCTGAAAGCTGGCCCGCGCGGCGGAACGCTTCTGGAAGACTTCCATTTCCGTGAAAAGATCTTCCACTTCGATCACGAACGCATTCCAGAACGCGTTGTTCATGCCCGCGGCTACGGCGCTCATGGCTTCTTCGAACTCACAGACTCCCTGTCTGACTACACAACTGCAAGCGTCCTCGGAAAAACCGGCACCCGCGTCCCGGCATTCGTCCGCTTCTCAACCGTCGCAGGTGGCAAGGGCTCATTCGATCTCGCCCGCGACGTCCGCGGTTTCGCCGTGAAGCTCTACACCGAGGAAGGCAACTGGGATCTCGTGGGCAACAACATGCCCGTGTTCTTCATCCAGGACGCCATCAAGTTCCCCGACATGGTGCACGCCGTAAAGGAAGAGCCCGATCGCGGCTTCCCGCAGGCGCAGTCCGCCCATGACAACTTTTGGGACTTCGCATCCCTCTCGCCCGAAACCGTCCACATGCTCCTCTGGATCATGTCAGACCGTGCCATCCCCCGCTCTTTCCGCTTCATGGAAGGCTTCGGCGTCCATACCTTCCGGCTCATAAACGCCGAAGGAAAATCCACCTACGTGAAATTCCACTGGAAGCCGAAGCAAGGCCTACAGTCGGTCGTCTGGAACGAGGCCGTCAAGATCAACGGCGCCGACCCTGACTTTCACCGTCGCGACCTCTGGCAGGCCATCGAGTCCGGCGACTACCCGGAATGGGAACTGGGCGTACAGCTCTTTGATGACGCCTTCGCCGACAAATTCGACTTTGACATTCTGGATGCGACCAAACTTATCCCGGAAGAACTTGTCCCTGTCCGCCGGATCGGTCGCCTCGTGCTGGACCGCGTGGTGGACAACTTCTTCGCCGAAACCGAACAGGTTGCCTTCTGCACCCGGAACGTCGTCCCCGGTATCGGCTTCACCAACGATCCGCTCCTGCAAGGCCGGAACTTCTCGTATCTGGATACGCAGACAAAGCGGCTCGGGGGCCCGAACTTCACGCATATCCCCATTAACGCGCCCAAATGCCCGTTCCACAACTTCCAGCAGGACGGCCACGCCGCCATGCACAACCCGAAGGGCCGCGTGAATTACGAACCCAATTCCTGGGGT
>Ga0157360_1000663_pt1 | contig 13082 bp, 7 predicted proteins | sample AttlaeALBM1_FD_111483 | JGI IMG/M metagenome (GOLD analysis project Ga0157360, IMG submission 111483) | Fungus gardens microbial communities from leaf cutter ant in Ribeirão Preto, State of São Paulo, Brazil - Atta laevigata ALBM1 | ecosystem: Host-associated > Fungi > Mycelium > Unclassified ... | reverse complement strand
TATTTTTGGCCATCAGATGCGTTTTAATCTGCAGGAAGGCTTCCCGCTGGTGACCACCAAGCGCTGCCATTTGCGTTCAATTATTCATGAGCTGCTGTGGTTCCTGCAGGGCGACACCAACATTGCTTACCTGCGCGAGAACAAGGTCTCTATCTGGGACGAATGGGCCGACGAAAACGGCGACCTTGGCCCGGTCTATGGCAAACAGTGGCGCGCCTGGCCGACGCCGGACGGCCGCCATATCGATCAGATCTCCACGGTTATCGAGCAACTGAAAAACGATCCGGACTCGCGCCGCATTATCGTTTCGGCGTGGAACGTCGGCGAACTGGATAAAATGGCGCTGGCCCCGTGCCACGCTTTTTTCCAGTTCTATGTGGCAGATGGCAAGCTCTCTTGCCAGCTTTACCAGCGCTCGTGCGACGTATTCCTCGGCCTGCCGTTCAATATTGCCAGCTACGCGTTGCTGGTGCATATGATGGCGCAGCAGTGCGATCTTGAGCCGGGTGACTTTGTCTGGACCGGTGGCGACACGCACCTTTACAGCAACCACCTTGAGCAGACGCATCTGCAACTGAGCCGCGAGCCGCGTGCGTTGCCGAAGCTGGTGATCAAACGTAAACCCGCTTCGCTGTTTGATTACCGTTTCGAAGACTTTGAGATCGAAGGCTACGATCCGCACCCTGCGATCAAAGCGCCGGTCGCTATCTGACCTCGCTCAGCCTGACACAACCGGCGCGTTAACGTGCCGGTTTTTTTTGCCTGCAAATCGCTTTTTCGGCACAGCTTCCAGCCTTGATGTAACGGACTGCAATCGCCCCTTTTCCTTGCGTAACGCCTCGTAAACCTGCCTTTTCTCCCTCGACGAATAACGTCCCCGGCGACAGACTGCCGCCATGAAAAAAGAAGATGGTTTTACGTTGATTGAAACTCTCGTTGCCGTGGCGCTGATTGTCATCCTGAGTGCCGCGGGGATCTCCGGCTGGCAGAGCTGGCAAGCGCAGCAGCGGCTGTGGCAAACCGCGCTGCAGACGCGCCATTTTCTTGAGCGATTACGGGAAGAGGCCAACTGGAATAACCAGTCGCAGGTTGTTTACAGTGTGCGGGAAGGGGAGCAATGGTGCTTGCTTAACGCACCGGCGGCGCGTTGCTCAGCGCAGCAGGCGTTAACGATGCGCCCAGCCTGGCCGGACGTCGCGCTGGCTGATATCACGCCGTCGCTCGGCTTTTATGGTTTACGTAATACCGCCTGGCCGGGGCATATCCGCCTGCGCAGTAGCGCCGGAGAATGGCGTGTGGTGGTCTCCGCATGGGGAAGGATCAGAATGTGTCGGCTTGGGGGAGGAAGTATATGTTAAACAATCAACGCGGCTTTTCCTTGCTGGAGACACTGCTGGCGATGGCCATCGGTAGCGTGCTGCTGCTCGCTTCCGCCCGTTTTCTGCCCGCTCTACAAATTGCGCTTATGCAGCACACTCAACTGCAAACCATTGAGGACGATCTCTGGCAGCGGCTGCGGGCCGTCGCAAAACACCTGCAGCGCGCAGGTTACTGCAACGGTAGCTGTAATGGTCAGCCGCTTTTTATCAGCGCTAAAAGGGAGTGTTTTATTGCGCAGTGGGATGCCAACAGCAATGGTCGCTGGGAAGGGGCACCCAGTAATGAGGCGGAACAAACGGCTTTTCGTCTGCAAAACGGTGCGCTGGAAACGCTGCGCGGCGCGACCTCCTGCGTCGGACGTGGGTGGGAGAAAGTTACCGATCCGGCGCAGATGCGCGTGGATCGTTTTAGCGTGACTCAACGCCAGATGGCAGGCTTTGCGCCGCAGCTTACCGTTCTGCTTGCTGCCAGCCTGCCTGGGATGCCTGAAAAAGCGGTGAGCGGAGAGCTAACCGTTACCGGGTATAACCTGTGAATCGGCAGCGCGGTGTATCTTCTCTGGCGCTAGTGCTGCTGTTACTGCTGTTGGGCAGCCTGATGCTCAATGGCCTCAACCGGCAACTAACCAGCCATGTCTGGCGGGTTAACCGTGAAAGGCAAGGAATACGTAGTGCAGCTGAAATCTCATCGGCGATGGAGTTAGCGCGCCACAGGCAATGGCCGTCAGAGCCTGCTTTGCAGTGCCTGCAACCTGCCGCAGAGGGCGTGCGAAGCTGCCTGCGTATTTTTGCCGACGGCTCCGCTTTGCTTATCGCCGCCAGTGCAGAAACCGCGTTATGGCGGCTGGGACGGATAGAGGGTGAGGAGGTTCGCTTCTCGCCCCACGGCTGGAGCGATTTCTGCCCGCTTAAGGAGAGCGAATTATGTCAACTTCCCTGAACCGGGAACGGGGCTTTAGCCTGACGGAAGTCCTGCTGGCGATGTTATTGATGGTGATGGTGGTCACAGCCCTTGGCGGGTATCATCGCGCCCTGTCCAGCGGGTTTTCAGCCACCAGCCAGTGGCGACAGCTCTGGCGTTATGCGTGGCAGCAGGCTCAACCTTACGCGACGCCGCTCCCTTCGGGCTGGCAAGTTTCACGGGGGCAGACAACAACAGAAGGATGTGTCAGCATCAACGTCACCGTTATCTCGCCGCAGGGCAGGCAGGGGAAAATGACGCAACTTTTTTGCCCAAATAGTCAGTAGTCAGGAGCACGTATGTTAAGGGTTTATCACTCCAATCGTCTGGATGTGCTTGAAGCACTGATGGAGTTTATCGTTGAGCATGACAGGCTCGACGATCCCTTTGCGCCGGAAGTGATCATGGTGCAAAGCACCGGCATGGCGCAGTGGCTGCAGATGACCCTGGCGCAAAAATTTGGCATCGCCGCCAATATCACCTTTCCATTGCCCGCGAGCTTTATCTGGGAGATGTTCGTTACCGTCCTTGAAGACATTCCCAAAGAGAGCGCCTTCAATAAACAGAGCATGAGCTGGAAGCTGATGTCGCTGCTGCCTGCGCTGCTGGAGCAGGAAGATTTTGCCATGCTGCATCACTATCTCCACGATGATGATGACAAGCGCAAGCTGTTCCAGCTCTGCTCACGCGTGGCGGATCTTTACGATCAGTATCTGGTTTACCGCCCGGAGTGGCTGACACGCTGGGAAGCGGGAGAAAGGGTCGACGGGCTGGATGATGCGCAGCGCTGGCAGGCACCGCTCTGGCGCGCGCTGGTTGAGCATACCCGTGAGTTAGGCCAGCCCCACTGGCACCGCGCTAACCTGTATCAGCGCTTTATTTCGCGGCTTGAATCAGCGAAAGAGCCGCCTGCCGGGCTGCCTGCCCGTGTCTTTATCTGCGGCATCTCCGCTCTGCCGCCCGTCTACCTGCAAGCCTTGCAGGCGCTGGGCAAACATATTGATGTCCACCTGCTGTTTACTAACCCCTGTCGCTACTACTGGGGCGATATCAAAGACCCGGCGTTTCTCGCACGGCTTGTCACACGCCGTCGCCGCCATCACCGGGATGACCGCCAGTTTCCTCTTTTCCGCGATACACAAAGTGCGGAAGGTCTGTTCAATGGCGAAGGCGAGCAGGATGTGGGTAACCCGCTGCTAGCCTCCTGGGGCAAGCTCGGGCGTGACAATATTTTTCTGCTGGCGGGTATGGAGCGCTATGAAGAGCTGGATGCCTTTGTCGACATCACGCCAGACTCGATGCTGCAAAATCTGAAGTACGACATTCTTGAGTTGCAAAACAGCGCGGTAGCCGGCATTACGGCAGAGGAGTTCGCGCGCAGCGATAAAAAGCGTCCGCTCGATCCAGAGGATCGCAGCGTTACGGTGCATATCTGCCACAGCCCGCAGCGGGAAGTGGAGGTGCTGCACGATCGGCTGCTGGCGATGCTGGAGGAGGATCCGGAGCTGACACCGCGCGATATCGTGGTGATGGTGGCGGATATCGACAGCTATAGCCCCTATATCCAGGCGGTGTTTGGCAGCGCCAGCGGCGAACGCTACATTCCCTACGCGGTATCCGACCGCCGCGCGCGCCAGGCCCACCCCGCGCTGCAAGCCTTTATCAGCCTCTTATCTCTGCCGGACAGCCGCTTCGTCTCGGAAGATGTGCTCGCCCTGCTGGATGTGCCGGTACTGGCGGCCCGCTTCAACATTACCGAAGAGGGGCTGCGCTACCTGCGCCTGTGGGTAAACGAGTCCGGCATTCGTTGGGGGATGGATGATGACAACGTGCGCGAACTCGAACTGCCGCCAACCGGGCAGCACACCTGGCAGTTTGGCCTGACGCGCATGCTGCTGGGCTATGCCATGGAGAGCCGCCAGGGCGAGTGGCAGTCAATTCTGCCTTATGACGAGTCGAGCGGCTTGATTGCGGAGCTTGTTGGTCACCTGGCCTCGCTGCTGATGCAGCTCAATATCTGGCGTCGGGGTCTTGCCGAAGAGCGCCCGCTTGAGGAGTGGTTACCGATCTGCCGGGAGATGCTTAATGACTTCTTCCTGCCCGATCAGGAGACCGAAGCCGCGCTGGCGCTGATTGAGCAGCAGTGGCAGGCAATCATCGCTCAGGGCGTTGGCGCGAGCTATGGCGAAGCGGTCCCGCTCTCTCTGCTGCGTGATGAGCTGGCTCAGCGACTCGATCAGGAGCGCATCAGCCAGCGCTTCCTCGCCGGCCCGGTCAACATCTGCACGCTGATGCCGATGCGTTCAATCCCGTTCAAGGTGGTCTGTCTGCTGGGGATGAACGACGGCATCTATCCGCGCACGCTTCCTCCGCTCGGCTTTGACCTGATGAGCCAGAAACCGCAGCGCGGCGATCGCAGCCGCCGCGATGATGACCGCTACCTCTTTCTGGAAGCACTCGTCTCCGCGCAGCAGCAGCTCTATATCAGCTATATAGGCCGTTCGATCCAGGATAACAAAGAGCGTTTTCCTTCGGTGCTGGTGCAGGAGCTGGTGGACTATATCGGCCAGAGCCACCATCTGCCGGGTGACGAGGCGCTCAACTGTGACGAAAGCGAGCGGCGGGTGAAGGCACATATCACCCATCTGCACACCCGCATGCCGTTCGACCCGGCTAACTATACGGTAGATGAGTGGCAGAGCTATGCCCGCGACTGGCTGCCCGCCGCCAGCCTGCAGGGCGAAGAGCATCTGCCCTTTATTCAGACGCTGGAGACGCCTTCGCTTGAGACGCTGGCCTTTGACCAGCTTCAGCGCTTCTGGGCACACCCGGTGCGCGCCTTTTTCCAGATGCGTCTGCGGGTGAATTTCCGCCCTGAAGAGAGCGATATTCCTGACGCCGAGCCCTTTATTCTTGATGGCCTCGATCGCTACCAGCTTAACGACGAGCTACTGAATGCGCTGGTTGAAGAGCAGGATGCCGAAAAACTGTTCCGCCGCTATCGGGCTGCGGGTGTGCTGCCGTACGGAGCATTTGGTGAAATCGTCTGGGAGACGCAGTGCAAGGAGATGCAGGCACTGGCCAGCCGCGTTATTGAGCATCGCCAACCGGCAGACAGCCTCGAAATCGACCTGCACTGCGCGGGTGTTCACCTGACCGGATGGTTGGCCCACGTGCAGCCAGACGGGTTGCTGCGCTGGCGTCCATCGCAGCTGAAGGTCTCACAGGGGCTGCAACTTTGGCTGGAGCATCTTGTCTACTGTGCCAGTGGCGGAACGGGAGAGAGTCGCCTCTTTGTGCGTAAAGATGGCCAGTGGCGCTTCCCGCCGCTGCCGCCTGAAGAGGCGCTGCGCTACCTGGCATTAATGATTGAAGGCTTTCGTGAAGGGATGACGAAACCCTTGCTGCTATTGCCGGAAAGCGGCGGCGCGTGGATAAAAGCCTGTTATGACGCAGCAAATGATGCCATGGTAAAGGACGACGAGACGTTGCAAAAAGCGCAGAGCAAATTTTTGCAGGCGTATGAAGGCAACATGGTGGTCAGCGGTGAAGGTTCCGATGTCTGGTATCAGCGTCTGTGGCGAACCCTTGAGCCGGAGTACTTCACGGAAATTACCGCACAGGCGCAACGTTTCCTGTTACCGCTTTATCGACACAATCAGCCCGCCTGACGGTATAAAAATTGCGCAGAGGGGAGTCATCCCTTATTATGCGCGACGGTCACGGACTGATATAACCCGCGTGCTGGCACTGTCAGCACACATTTACCTGCTACTCCGGCGGTTATCGGGGAGCAGGAAAAGTTAATGATGAGGTTCGTGAATGCCCCGCAGCACCTGGTTATCTATCTTCGTTCTGTTTTTTGCCCTCTGGGCGCCACTTAGTCAGGCTGACACCGGCTGGCAGCCCGTTAAAGAGACTATTCGTAAGAGCGACAAAGATACGCGGCAGTATCAGGCGATCCGCCTTGATAACGGCATGGTCGTGCTGCTGGTTTCGGATGCGCAGGCGGTAAAATCCCTCTCCGCGCTGGTTGTGCCGGTCGGCTCGCTCGAAGATCCCGACAGTCACCCAGGCCTTGCTCACTATCTTGAGCATATGACGCTGATGGGGTCGAAAAAGTATCCGCAACCGGACAGCCTCGCTGAATACCTCAAAATGCACGGCGGCAGCCATAACGCCAGCACCGCGCCTTATCGTACCGCTTATTACCTGGAAGTGGAGAACGACGCGCTGGATGGGGCCGTGGATCGCTTAGCTGATGCCATCGCCGAGCCGCTGCTGGCAAAGAAGTACGCCGAGCGGGAGCGTAACGCGGTCAATGCGGAGCTGACCATGGCGCGTACCCGTGACGGCATGCGCATGGCGCAGGTGAGTGCGGAGACCATTAATCCCGCTCACCCTGGCGCACGCTTCTCCGGTGGTAATCTTGAAACCCTCAGTGATAAACCGGGCAGCCCGGTGCATGACGCGCTGCTGGCGTTTCGCGATAAGTTCTACTCGGCCAACCTGATGAAAGCGGTGATTTACAGCAATCGCCCGCTTAACGAGCTGGCGACGCTTGCCGTGCAAACCTATGGCCGGGTTCCCAACAAAAATATCACCCGGCCTGAGATCACCGTGCCGGTGGTAACGGATGCGCAAAAAGGCATCATCATTCACTACGTGCCGGAAGTGCCGAATAAGGTGCTGCGCGTTGAGTTTCGTATCGATAACAACACGGCGGCTTTTCGCAGCAAAACCGACGAGCTGATTACCTATCTTATCGGCAACCGCAGCCCGGGCACGCTCTCAGACTGGCTGCAAAGCCAGGGGCTGGTTGAGGGGATTCGTGGTGATTCCGATCCGGTAGTCAACGGTAATAGCGGCGTGCTGGCCATCTCCGCTACCCTGACAGATAAAGGGCTGGCACATCGCGATCGGGTTGTCGCCGCCATTTTCAGTTACCTGCAACTGCTGCGTGAAAAGGGGATCGATAAACGCTACTTTGACGAGCTGGCGCACATTCTCGATCTTGATTTCCGCTACCCGTCGATCACCCGCGATATGGATTATGTCGAGTGGCTCGCCGACACGATGATCCGCGTGCCGGTTGCTCACACCCTCGATTCCGTCAACATCGCCGACCAGTTTGATGCTAAAGCGGTACAGGCGCGTCTGGATGAGATGACGCCGCAAAACGCGCGTATCTGGTATATCAGCCCCGATGAGCCGCACAACAAAAAAGCCTACTTTGTTGATGCGCCTTACCAGGTGGAGAAAATTACCCCCGATCGCTTTGCCGCATGGCAAAAAGATGAGGCGGGGATCGATCTGCAATTCCCTGAGCTTAACCCCTATATTCCGGATGACTTCACGCTGATCGCCCCGGCAAAAAAATATACCCATCCAGAACTGATCGTCGATGAACCGGCGCTGCGTGTGGTTTACATGCCGAGCAGGTACTTCGCCAATGAACCTCGGGCCGATGTCAGCGTGGTGCTGCGTAATCCGCAGGCGATGGACAGTGCGAAAAACCAGGTGATGTTTGCCTTAAATGATTACCTGGCGGGGCTGGCGCTCGATCAGCTGAGCAACCAGGCTGCGGTCGGCGGTATCGGCTTCTCCACCAATGCCAATAACGGTTTAATGCTTAATGCCAACGGCTATACCCAGCGCCTGCCGCAGCTTTTCAGCGCCTTGCTGGAGGGGTATTTCAGCTATACGCCAACCGAGGAGCAGCTGACGCAGGCGAAATCCTGGTACAGCCGGATGATGGCCTCGGCGGAGAAGGGCAAAGCGTTTGATCAGGCGATTATGCCAGTGCAGATGATATCGCAGGTGCCCTATTTCCCGCGCGAAGCGCGCCGTGCGCTGCTGCCTTCCATCACCGTGCAGGACATTCTCGATTATCGCGATGCGCTGAAGCACAATGCGCGCCCGGAGTTCCTGGTGGTGGGCAACCTGAGCGAACAGCAGGCGAAAGATCTGGCCCACAACGTGCAAAAACAGCTTGGCACCAGCGGTAACGAGTGGTGTCGCAATAAAGACGTGCTGGTGGATAAAAAGCAGAACGCCATGTTTGAGAAAGCGGGCAACAGCACCGATTCCGCGCTGGCCGCTGTCTTTGTGCCGACCGGTTTTGATGAGTACAGCAGCTCGGCGTACAGTGCGATGCTCGGGCAGATAGTGCAGCCGTGGTTCTACAACCAGCTGCGTACTGAAGAGCAGCTCGGTTATGCCGTCTTTGCTTTCCCCATGAATGTTGGCCGCCAGTGGGGAATGGGTTTCCTGTTGCAGAGCAATGAAAAGCAGCCCGCCTGGCTCTGGGAGCGCTATAAAGCCTTCTTTCCGACCGCTGAAGCGCGCCTGCGCGCGATGAAGCCGGAAGAGTTCGCGCAGATCCAGCAGGGTGTCATCGCGCAAATGCTTCAAGCGCCGCAGACATTAGGCGAGGAGGCTTCCAAATTGAGCAAAGATTTCGATCGCGGCAATATGCGCTTCGATTCACGTGATAAAGTAGTGGCCCAAATAAAAGCGCTGACACCGCAAAAACTTGCGGACTTCTTCCATCAGGCGGTGGTTGAGCCGCAAGGTATGGCGATACTGTCACAGATCTCCGGAAGCCAGAGCGGAAAAGCCGACTACGCCCGCCCTGAGGGCTGGAAGGTGTGGAAGGACGCCAGCGCTTTGCAGCAATCCTTACCCTTGATGAGCGAGAAAAATGAGTGAAACGACCGCTGAGACCCTTAATCCCCTGCGCCTGCCGCTTACTGGCGAGCGTCTGATTGAAGCCTCGGCGGGCACCGGTAAAACCTTCACTATCGCCGCGCTCTATTTGCGGCTGTTACTTGGGCTTGGCGGCAATGCCGCCTTTCCCCGCCCGCTCAACGTCGAAGAGCTGCTGGTGGTCACCTTCACCGAAGCGGCGACGGAAGAGCTGCGCGGGCGCATTCGCAGCAACATCCATGAGCTACGCATCGCCTGCCTGCGTGAAAGCAGCGACAATCCACTCTATGCCAGCCTGCTGGCAGAGATTGAGGATCAACAGCAGGCCGCCCACTGGCTGATGCTGGCGGAGCGGCAGATGGATGAAGCCGCTGTCTTTACCATTCACGGTTTCTGCCAGCGCATGCTCAGCCTCAATGCCTTTGAATCGGGCATGCTGTTTGAACTGAAACTGCTGGAAGATGAAACCCTGCTGCGCTATCAGGCCTGCGCCGACTTCTGGCGTCGCCACTGCTACCCGCTGCCGCGTGACATTGCGCAGGCGATCCACGATTTATGGAAGGGGCCGCAGGATCTTCTCCGGTCCATCGACCGCTATTTGCAGGGTGAAGCCCCGCAGATCAAATCGCCGCCGCCGGAGGATGAGACCCTCGCTTCGCGCCATGCGCAGATTGTCTCGCAGATTAATGCAGTGAAGCGTCACTGGCTCGACTGCGTCAGTGAACTCGAGCCGCTGCTGGAAAATTCTGGCATTGACCGGCGCAAGTTCAACCGCGGCAACCAGGGAAAATGGATTGAGAAGATCTCCGCCTGGGCGCAGGAGGAGACCAGCACCTATCTGCTGCCGGACGCGCTGGAGAAGTTCTCACAGGCGTTTCTCGCCCAGCGCACCAAAGCGGGTGGCGTGGTGCCGGAGCATCCGCTGTTTGTTGCCATCGAAACACTGCTGGCACAGCCCCTGACTCTGAGCGATCTGGTGCTGACCCGCGCGATGCGCGAAATCCGCGACGCGGTAGCAAAAGAGAAGCGTCGCCGCGGTGAGCTCGGATTTGACGATATGCTCAGTCGGCTCGATCACGCGCTGCAAAGCCCCAATGGTGAAGCGCTGGCTGCGGCTATTCGCACCCGTTTTCCGGTGGCGATGATCGATGAGTTTCAGGACACCGACCCTCAGCAGTACCGCATCTTTAGCCGTATCTGGCTGAATCAGCCCGAGTGTGGCCTGCTGCTGATTGGCGATCCCAAACAGGCGATCTACGCTTTTCGCGGCGCAGATATCTTCACCTATATGAAAGCGCGCGACGAAGTGAGCGCCCGCTATACCCTCGATACCAACTGGCGCTCGTCGCCGGGGATGATCGCCAGCGTCAACCGGCTCTTTAGCCAGATGGACGACGCGTTTATGTTCCGCCAAATTCCTTTCCTGCCGGTGAAAGCCGCTGCGCGAAACAGCGGGCTGCGCTTTGCGCTGAAGGGGGAAACTCAGCCGTCGATGAAGCTGTGGCTGATGGAGGGCGAAGGCGTCGGCGTCGGTGATTACCAGAGCTTTATGGCCCAACTCTGCGCGATGCAGATCCGTGACTGGCTCAGCGCCGGGCAGAAAGGGGACGCGCTGCTCTATGAAGGGGATAAAGCGCGGCCGGTGAAAGCGTCGGATATTACCGTGCTGGTGCGCAGCCGCCATGAGGCGTCGCTTATCCGCGATGCGCTGACGTTGCTCGGCATTCCTTCTGTCTACCTCTCCAACCGCGACAGCGTGTTTGAAACACCGGAAGCGCAGGAGCTGCTGTGGCTGCTGCATGCGGTGCTAACACCAGAGCGTGAAAATACGCTGCGCAGCGCGCTGGCAACCTCGATGCTCGGGCTGACGGCGCGGGATATCGACGCGCTCAATCTGGATGAAGATGCCTGGGATCGGGTGGTTGAGGAGTTCTCCCGCTACCGCGAGCTGTGGCAAAAACGCGGCGTGATGGCGATGCTGCGCACGCTGATGAGTGCGCGTAACGTGGCGGAAAACCTGCTCGCCACGCCCGGCGGAGAGCGGCGTTTAACGGATATTTTGCATATCAGCGAGCTGTTACAGGAGGCGGGCACGCAGCTCGAAAGTGAGCACGCACTTACTCGCTGGCTGACGCAGCATATCGCCGAGCCGAACACCAGCGCCGCCAGCGAGCAGATGCGTCTGGAGAGCGATAAGCACCTGGTGCAGATTGTCACCATCCACAAATCGAAAGGCCTTGAGTACCCGCTGGTCTGGCTGCCGTTTATCGCCAACTTCCGCGTGCAGGAGCAGGGGTTTTACCACGATCGCGCCTCGTTTAACGCGGTGCTTGATCTCAGCCATGCTGAAGAGAGCATTGAGCTGGCTGAAGCCGAGCGGCTGGCGGAGGATTTACGCCTGCTCTATGTGGCACTGACCCGTTCAGTGTGGCACTGCAGCCTCGGCATCGCGCCGCTGTTTCGCCGCCGTGGCGAGAAGAGCGGGCCCACTGATTTCCACCTCAGCGCATTGGGTCGGCTGATTCAGAAAGGTGAAGCGCTGGATGCCGCCGGGCTGCGTCAGGCGCTGGCTGAGATCTGCAATGAAGAGATTGTGCTGGCGACGCCGCCCACGCCGGATACAGATCGCTGGGAACTCCCACAGCCGCAGCCGCCCGCGCTCAGCGTGCGCGAAGTGATGCGCCGGGTCGCCGATGACTGGCGGGTGACCAGTTACTCCGGCCTGCAACAGCGCGGGCATGGCCTTGCCCAGGATCTGCTCCCGCGTCTGGATATCGACGCCGCAGGCGAGCGCGAGGTGCAAACCCAGCCGATGCTGACACCGCACGAGTTTCCGCGCGGCGCGGCACCGGGCACTTTCTTGCACAGCCTGTTTGAAGATCTCGACTTTACCCATCCTGTCTCGCCGGAGTGGGTGGCGGAAAAGCTGCTGGTGGCAGGGTATGAGGAGCACTGGCAGCCGGTGCTGAGCAGCTGGCTGGAGACGGTGCTGCACGCGCCGCTCACCGCAGCCGGCGTCTCTCTTAGCCAACTGACGGCCAACGATAAACAGGTCGAGATGGAGTTTTACCTGCCCATCAGCGCCACGCTGAGCGCCGAGGCGCTCGACGGGCTGATTCGCCGCTACGATCCGCTGTCGGCTGGCTGTGCGCCGCTCGATTTCCGCGACGTGCGGGGGATGCTGAAGGGCTTTATCGACCTGGTGTTTCGCCATCAGGGGCGCTACTACCTGCTCGATTACAAATCCAACTGGCTGGGCGAAAACGCGCAGGCCTATACGCAAGAGGCGATGGCGGCGGCGATGCAGTCCCATCGCTACGATCTGCAGTACCAGCTCTATACCCTGGCGCTGCACCGCTATTTACGCCACCGCATCGCCGATTACGACTATGAGCGCCATTTCGGCGGTGTGATCTACCTCTTTTTACGCGGCGTGGAGGCGCAGCAACCGGAGCAGGGAATTTTTACCACCCGCCCGGAGGCGGCGCTGATCGCCCGCATGGATACCCTGTTTGCAGGTGAAGTACCGGAGATGACACCATGAATGTGCAGGCTTTACTGCAAGAAGCGATGGAGCAGAAGCTGCTGCGTCCGCTGGACGTGCAGTTTGCCCTGACGGTGGCTGGCACGGAAGAACCCGCCCTGCTGCTGGCCGCCGCGCTGCTGAGCCGCGATGCGGGAGAGGGACATGTCTGCTTGCCGCTCTCGCGCCTGACGCCCGAGGTGTTCGGCGCTGATTCGCCGCTCGCACGCCAGCTGTTTGAAATGGCCGGGCCACCCGACGACTGGCAGGCGCTACTGCTTGCCTCACCGGCGGTTGGCGACGGCAGCGGCGCAACGCCGATTATTCTGCACGATGCGCGCCTCTACCTGAACCGTATGTGGTGGAACGAGCGACGTGTCGCGGAGTTCTTTGCCGCCCAGGAAGCCGTTGATGAGGCGGATGAAGCCCGTCTTTCTGAGGCGCTGGCCTCACTCTTTCCGCCAGACAATGAAGCCGATGTGAACTGGCAAAAAGTCGCCGCCGCCGTGGC
>Ga0157360_1000660_pt1 | contig 13105 bp, 12 predicted proteins | sample AttlaeALBM1_FD_111483 | JGI IMG/M metagenome (GOLD analysis project Ga0157360, IMG submission 111483) | Fungus gardens microbial communities from leaf cutter ant in Ribeirão Preto, State of São Paulo, Brazil - Atta laevigata ALBM1 | ecosystem: Host-associated > Fungi > Mycelium > Unclassified ... | reverse complement strand
GTTTCCGGGTATAGACGACTGCTTCCGGTGAGCCGGCGTCTGCATAGGGATTATTCGAGGAGGAACTGTCAGCCGTATTTCCTGACGTTTGGGCAAAGGCGGGTAATGCGGCATTCCCGATCTTCAGGCCCGACTGACGATGCGTGCTCTCGCCCTGTGCATGTTGGACAGCCCCCTGTGAATTAAGAACAGCGCAGCCTGACAAAGCGCCTAGAGTAGTCGCTAGGGCCAGTAGAGTTATTGATCGACATCCAAAACGCATGTTTTGCTTCCTTGACACTATAGAGAGGCAGAGAGATATAGGGAGTGAGGTAGTGCAGCAATGACCACTTCAGGCAGAGCTTATGAAAGAAGTGATCATTTATTTTAAGCTACAGTCATTGTTGTGCCACACGCCATATTTCGGGTATTGCCATGTTTCAGGTACTCATTCAAGTACTCATTCAAGTACTCATTCAAGTACTAAGAGGGTAAGGAAAGTTCATACCCACGTCGATAGTGATATTTTTTTAGTATTGAAAAACTAAAAAGCATATATTATGAGTATGTTAAAATGTGCTTATTGATGGATGTCGACTGGCAAGCCCAATAATCGACTATTCAGCTCCGGCGCTTTGAGCGTAACGTGGCAGATGAAGACTTTTGATATGAAGAGGGGACGACACTCATGGCAGCAGAACCCATGCCCGCAAAGAAATTGACGCAAGATGAAAAAGCATCCCTTATCGAACGTCTCAGAGGCATTGTTGGCAGCAAACATACGCTGACAGAGCCTTCCAGTACTGAGCGTTTCCGCAAAGGATTTCGTTTTGGCGATGGTCCGGCACTGGCTGTCGTGCAACCCGGTACGCTCGTTGAGCAATGGAAAATTCTCAAAGCCTGTGAAGAAGCGGATGTTATCGTTCTCATGCAGGCCTCCAACACGGGGCTAACCGGCGGCTCTACCCCTGACGGGGACAACTATGATCGCGATATTGTCATCCTCAGCACCAGTAGAATGGACAAGATTCATCTTATCAATGATGGTAAACAGGTGATCTGTTTCCCGGGAGCTACCCTGTATCACCTCGAAAGAGAATTACGCCCATTGAACCGCGAGCCTCACTCCGTTATTGGCTCATCCTGTATCGGGGCTTCCGTTTTTGGCGGTGTGTCAAATAACTCGGGAGGTGCATTAGTGCGCCGTGGCCCAGCCTATACAGAGCTGGCTGTTTACGCTCAACGCACTGCGGATGGCGAACTTAAGCTGGTTAACCACTTGGGTGTGGCATTGGGCGATGATCCGGAAGAAATCCTGACTCGTCTGGAAAAGGGCGACTTCACTCAAGCCGATATCTCCAACGATGCAGGCGCAGCCTCGGATCAGAATTATCAGGATCACGTTCGTGATATCGATGCGGATACGCCTGCCCGCTTCAACGCTGACCCTCAACGCCTTCATGAGGCCTCGGGTAATGCGGGGAAACTGAGTCTCTTTGCTGTTCGCCTTGACACCTTCGAAGCCATTCCTTCAAAAGTCTTCTATATCGGTACCAACAGTACAGAGGCCTTGAGCAAGGTTCGTCGTGAGCTGCTTTCACCGGAACGTGAATTACCTATTGCAGGTGAGTATCTACACCGTGAGGCCTTCGACATCGCAGACGTCTACGGCAAGGATACTTTCGTCATGATTGAGAAACTGGGGACGGATCGGCTACCGAAAATATTCGCGATGAAAGGTACGATGGATGCGTTTCTCGGTCGCTTCAATATCCACGGTTTAACAGACAGGCTCAGTCAGTGGTTATTCCACTTCTTTCCTGATCATTTGCCCAAGCGCATGCGTGAATACCGTGACCGTTTCGAACACTATCTTCTGCTACGCGTCCCTACAGACCAATTGGAATCCACGCGTGAACTCCTGACCGATGCCTTGAAAGAATACGGAGAAAATCAGGCCGATTTCTTCGAGTGTACTGATGAAGAGGGCACCAAGGCATTTCTACAGCGCTTCGCTGCGGCAGGTGCCGCCATTCGTTATCGTACGGTTCACCACAAGGAAGTTGAAGACATTGTAGCGCTGGATGTTGCTTTGCGCCGGAATGATAAAGACTGGTTCGAACACCTTCCTCCCGAGATTGACAACCGGCTGGAGAAAAAACTTTACTATGGTCATTTCCTTTGCCACGTCATGCATCAGGACTACGTGATAAAAAAAGGGAACAACTGCATGGATGTCGAACATGATATGTGGAAGGGCCTCGACAAACGGGGTGCAGAATACCCGGCTGAACACAATGTCGGGCATCTGTATCACGCAAAACCGGATCTAGCCAACTTCTATGAGAAACTGGACCCCTGCAATTGCTTCAATCCGGGTATCGGTCAAACGTCCAAACTGAAGTACTGGGGCAAGGCCCCCGATGGCAAAAAAGCCGAGGCCGAAACCGATAGCTGATAAACGCATTGTCCGAACCGACGCATATAAGTCGTTATACGCGTCGATATATTCAGGCAACATTGCTTATGCTAAGCCCTGTGCAGACTATCCTGCATGGGGCTTTTATCAAAATACTGTTTATATTCACGCGAAAACTGCGAGCTTGAACGATATCCTACCCGGCTTGCTACTTGGCCGATTTGCAGAGAGCCCTCCGCCAATAGCGTCCTGGCCTTAAGCAGCCGTAATTGCTTCAAGTACTGAAGGGGTGCTGCATGCGTGATTCGCTTGAAATGGTGATGAAAGTGAGACGTGCTCATGTTCACCTGGCGAGCTATTTGCTCAACACTCAGTGCCTGAGTGTAGTGTTCCTGCATAAACTGTAATGCCTCAGCAATACGCAGATAATGGCTTCGATCAACAATCAGGCGGCGCAGGGAATCGCCATGAGGGCCCTGCAACACAGCAAAGACAAGTTCTCGTAAACGCCCCTCGCCCAATACCCGACAAGCAACAGCATCCTTCAAGCAACGCACAAGCCTCAACGCGGCATCCGCCACCTCTTCATTTATAGCCACTGCTGCCATGGGATCAGGCGGGATCACGGAGGATTGAGCCGGTAATTGAGCAACCAGTTCAGCCAGATGCAAACGATCCAAGCGAATGGATAACCCGAGCAAAGGCTCTTCAGGCATCGCGCGCGTCTCACATTCAAAAGGGAGCGGCATGGCCTGTACCAGATAATGGCCCGCCCCATAATGGATTTCACGCTCTCCCAAATACCCGATCTTTCCCCCTTGTACCACAATGACCACCCCCGCCTCGTACATCAATGGAGTACGCGGATGATGTGAAAAGGCCGCCATCAGATTAACGCCCTCAAGAGGGGTCGATGTCAGCCCTTCTTGAACTGCCATACCGCTCAGCTCAGTGACAAGCGCCGCTAAAGACGTCTGATCTATAGACATTCCAACTCTCCACTGGCCGGCACTATAAACAGGATGTTCCTACAGCTGGATCACCTGCTATCCCACATAAGGTTGATGTAATGATCTGATACTTTCATTCAAAACAGTGTTATTCAGAGTATTCGAATTCAAAACAGGTGCATTCAAAACAGATGCATTCGGAATGCTTCCTTGTTCGTTACATCATAACATTATGCATACATATCGCTTGATTCGTTAGCAAAAATGCTATCTTTCATAGGATCAGGCAAGGATAAAGCAGAAGTGAGCTAGCTATATTCCTTTACAGCCCTCACACTAGTGAGAAATGAATAACGGGGGAACGGAATGTCACGTGGCAGGCTGGCCCCGCACACTACGCCTTTATTCACTCTTCGGCCGTTTAGTAACAAGCAATCAATACTCATCATCAACCCATATCCTGTCACCAATAAAGAGAGATTTATGGCTAATACACAGAGCTATGCAGCACTATCCTCTACCACGCCTCTGGAACCATTTACATTTGACCGTCGTATCCCACGCGCTGACGACGTCGCTATCGAGATTTTGTATTGCGGCGTTTGCCACAGTGACCTGCACTTCGCCCGTGATGACTGGGGATTCAGCACCTTCCCTGTTGTGCCCGGCCACGAAATTATTGGTCGCGTCACCGCAGTGGGCGACAAAGTGGAAGCCTTCAAACCCGGCCAGATTGTAGGTGTAGGCTGTATGGTGGATTCCTGTCAGACCTGTGAAGCCTGCAAACAGGGGCTGGAACAATACTGCCTTGAAGGGTTCACCATGACCTATGGCAGCCCGGATCGTCAGGATGGTACAACCACGCAGGGTGGCTACTCCACTCAGATAGTGGTGAGTGAAAACTTTGTTGTCAGCGTACCGGAGAAGCTCGATTTCACGACAGCTGCGCCTATCCTGTGTGCCGGTATCACCACCTATTCACCACTGAAATACCATGGCGTAAAAGCCGGGCACAAAGTGGGTGTGATCGGTATGGGTGGCCTTGGACACATGGGAGTCAAACTGGCCATTGCACTGGGTGCCGAAGTTACCTTGTTCACCCGTTCTGAATCGAAAGTGGAAGAAGCCAAGCGGCATGGTGTGCACCACGTAGTGGTATCTACAGATGATTCACAGATGGAAGCGTATGCCGGCTATTTTGACTATTTGCTGGATACCATTCCGGTCGCTCATGACATCAATCCCTACCTCAACCTGCTGAAGTTTGATGGTGTACACATTCTGGTGGGCCTCATTGAACCCATCGAGCCGACTATCAATGCCGCTAATCTTGTGATGAAGCGCCGGGTGGTAGCAGGCTCACTGATCGGTGGTATTGCCGAAACTCAGGAGCTATTGGAGTTTTGTGCCGAGCACAACATCGGCTGCGATGTCGAAGTGATTACGATTAACCAGATCAATGAAGCCTTCGAGCGTATGCAGAAAGGCGATGTGAAATATCGCTTCGTCATCGATATGAAGAAATCCTACCCGGAAGACTGAGCAAGACTAGCTGCCGGGAACGCATCAGCCCAGGCTATCCATCATTTTGTATCAGACAGTTTTGGATAGCAGAAGGCAATTATAACTCCAGCCAAGTCAACATCACCCTGTCAGTTGAACTGACAGGGTGATGTTTTTTAACCCCTGATGATGGAATACATCAGGGTATCGCTCAAATTGCCCTTGAGGTCACGGCGTGCATTTCTGAGCCGACCTTCCTGTTGCATCCCCGAATGTTCTGCAACACGTTGGCTCGCCGTATTGTTGGCATCACAACTTAGCCAGACACGTTCAAAGCCAGAAACATCAATCAGATGATGACTGATCGCACGCACAGCCTCACTGATGTACCCTTTCCCCTTTGTTTCTACCGCTCCCCAATACCCAACTTCTGCACTGGGAACCGATTTATTGAGGTTGGACGCATTCATGACGCCGGCAAGCCGGCCTGTCTCCCTGATCCATAAACCATAGATGGCGCCATTACCTTCACGGTAATCATTGAAGGTACGTTCACAAAATTCCCGACGCTCTTCCAATGTCATATTGGGCGTTAGCCACTCCAGCCATGGGGCAAGATGCTCATAGGAACGATTGAGTTCATCATGAAGGGGGTCGGCATCGTCAGGTTCGAGTTGACGTAGAATCAACCGGGAAGTTTCCAACCTCTGGGGAATATCGGTCATGAATGCTTGAGCTCCATCAGTCACTGACCAGTCAAGATGCAATAGCGCATAGAAAGGCCTGATTAAGGAATAGAAGACATTGCCATTACTGGCCTGAACGAGTATCCCCTGATCCTTGTCTCCATGTCGATAGCTACCCGGTGACATCAGCTCGAATAATCGAATAGCAGAACATATCACTCAATGCCCCTTGAGGATTTCGCCGAGCGTGCCTATACAGAGCCTCGCGCTGCATTCCCGAATGCTCTGCAACACGCTGACTTGCCACATTCAATACGTCACAGGTCAGCCAAAGGCGTTCAAAATTCATTTGTTCAAGGTAATGCTGGATCACTGCTCTTACTGATTCACTTATAAAACCGCGCCCTTGTATCACTTCTGATCCCCAATAGCCGATACAGGCGCTGGGGATCGCCCAATCAATTGAGGAGAGCCCCACTGTACCGACAAATGTTCTAGTATCATCCGGTGTGGACTGTGTATGCCTGGATACAGATTCAGCCGCATCGATACACCACAGTCCATCGGTACACCACAACCCATAGGTAGCACTACTCCCCACAAGAAAATCGTCATGTGACCGTTGGCAAAAGGCTTCCTGATCAGCCAGTGTCAGATCAGGTTTGACCCACGAGGCCCATGCAGCAAGGTAATGGTATGAGCGCTTCATTTCTTCAAAGAGAAATGGTGCATCAGCACGTGTAATTTGCCTCAGTGCTAGACGTGTCGTGTCAATATGCGCGGGGAGCGGTTGCTTCATCCTTGCGCCTCGAACATTCCAGTGACAGCAATAAGGCCTTCGTTTCCAGCCCACCCGCGAAACCGGTTAGTCGCCCATTACTGCCAATGACTCGGTGGCAAGGGATAATGATGGGTATACGGTTACGCCCATTGGCAGCCCCCACCGCACGAATGGCTTTAGGGGAGCCGATAGCATTGGCAAGTTCGGTATAACTCAAGGTATCGCCATAGGGTATTTCCTGAAGCGCCTGCCAAACGCGATTCTGAAACGCTGTTCCCTGTAGTGAAAGCGGCAAATCAAAATGCCTGCGCTCGCCGTCAAAGTAGGCTTCCAATTGGGAACGGGCTTCTTTCAACACGGGATGCTGAGCATCTTCTAGCCAAGCGTCGGTCATCTGTTGCGGATAACGTGTGTTTTCAAACTGTACAAGCTTCATTCCATTAGCATCAGCAGCTAGAAGAAGTTTACCCACTTTGGAATTCATATATGCGTACGATACCATGCTGCCCGACTCCCTCTGGATTCAAACCTACCTCTGTATTTTCGGCCAGTATGCACGAAAATTAAGTCTTGATATCCACTTTTTACAGCTCTTTTGATCTGTTGGCGATCTCTTCGTTGAATCCAAACGTAGTGAAATCAGTAATACGTGATGGATAAAGCCGCCCTATCAAATGGTCATGTTCATGTTGAACGATCCGGGCATGGAAGCCATTAGCCACGACATCAATTGGCTGACCATCAGGATCAATCCCCTGATAGCGAATCGTGGCATAGCGATCCACTTTAGCTCTTAACCCCGGGATCGAGAGACATCCTTCCCAGTCACTCTCCAGTGTTTCATCCACAACCGTCACCGTCGGGTTCAGCAACGCGCAAGGCGCCACCTCCGGGCGTTCAGGAAATTTGTCGCTTGGCACAACGGCAAAGACCATCAGCTGTAAATCAACACCGATTTGAGGTGCCGCCAAACCAACGCCCCCTGAGGCACGCATGGTTTCGAACATATCATTGACCAGCGTATGCAGCTCTTCAGTACCGATTTGCTCGGGAGGCACCGGCGGGGCAGTTTTCAATAAACGCTCATCACCCATTCTCAGGATTTCACGAATCATCTTTTCCTCTCTTTTTTCACACCCGCACAATACCTGAACACTTACTCCGCCGCTCCATCATAACGACATCCCAACGACAGCATAACCACGCAACCACTTCGACCTGACCAAGACCATAAGTATGAGAGAGAAATATCCGACATGCTACGAGGGCAATATAAACCGTCTTTGCAAAGCAGCGTGTAAAAGATAGTTCTTTCATATCGCCTCAGTAATATCCTGTCGTACTACAAAGAGGATTTACATATGTTTTTGGATTTTATACTTGGCCATTTTTCTAACCACGCTGGGTTGGCTTATTCCCAACAGTTCGGCGATAGCTCGAGTACTCCGCGCGCGTTCACAGGCACGTCGTAATACTGCTTTCTCGGTCTCTTCTATATGGTGAGCTAGATTCAATTCGGAGGGATGAGTACTTTTCTCATCAATCGTATTGGAAGGCATGCCATTTACCACACCTATCTCATTATCCAGCCCACAGTCTGATGCAGTCACGGTGCTTGACCTATCCCTGTCATATACCGAATGGGGTAAAGTGTCATGGAAGTAGCTATTGGGAAAGGAGGCGTAGTCATCAAAGGAGCCTGTCAAACCAAGGCGCTCAAGATAATTCTCCAATTCACGCACATTTCCAGGCCAGTGGTGACTCATGAGAAAGCCCCACTGTTCTGAGCTCAGGGCGAGAGTAATGCCATATTCCTGCTTGATTTTTGTGCGCTGCCGATTCACCAGAGCAGGGATCTCTTCCCGACGTTCACGTAAAGGAGGAATCCGAACAGGTACAACATTCAACCGGTAATAGAGATCAAGTCTGAACCTGCCTTCCTGCACGCGTTTTGCCAAATCCTGATGTGTTGCAACAATCAAACGAAAATTTATGCGTCTCGATCGTATATCCCCCAATCGAGTCACACTATTATCCTGTAATACTTTGAGTAGTTTGGATTGCATTGCCATACCAAGCTCACCAATTTCATCCAGAAACAGTGTTCCACCATCCGCTTGCTCAATAAGCCCCGGTTTACCTTTAGACGACGCCCCACTAAACGCACCTGACACATGTCCAAACATCTCGGATTCAAACAGGGATTCCGGGATAGATGCACAATTCAACTCAATAAAGGGACCTTCAGGTGTTTTGCCGTGCAGATGAATCGCTTTAGCCAACGATGTTTTCCCTACCCCGGATTCTCCCAGCAATACTACGGTTGCCTGAGTACCGGACACACGCGACAAGAGACCCACCAGCTTCAACATAGCGGGCGTAGACGCTTCAATTCCATCAAATACAGGCGTTGGAATTGACCCTTTCTCCAATTGTTTCTCGAGCTGCTTTTGTAACCGACTGTACTCTTCTTCAAGATCATTGATATCTCTGGACCGACTTATAACACGCACTAATCTCCCATCATGAAAAACAGGATATCCCTCTGCTATGACACTTCGCCCCGTCGCTGTCGTCTGTAGCACCTGTTCAGGGCGATGGCTAGCCAATACCTTGAGTGTTACTGAAGGTGTGAAAATACCTTGTGCCTCCAACACCTCCAGACTGGTTCCCCTCAGTTCTTCCATGGAAAGCCCGTACACGGAATGCATCGAAGGACTGGCCGTCAGCAACTCGCCATCCACATCAGTAATCATTAAGTGATCCTGAGAAGCCTCGACCAATATTTCCAGTGTAACTGAATCGATTGTTCGTGCGGGTACTGGCGTATCTGAAAACGTCATAGTCGCTACTCCCGGAACCAAAGGGCTTGATTCATCATTGTATCGGTTTGATTCGTCATTGTATCAAACCATAAAGCAACTGATTCAAAAATGAATCAATAAAAACGATAACCGCCTGTTATTTATAAATATTCAAAGGATGGCACAGCGATTGCTGAAAGATGAATAAGCACGGCTATGTCTGGGATCCCCCTTCACACAAGCGTAAGGACAAAAAAGTGCCATCAACAACAAAATCAACAAAAACACTTGTGGAGATGTCAGTAGATTCCATGGCATCGATCACAAGTGACAAAGAGCATTCACTCAAAGAGAAGGTAGGTGCCAGCGAATGGAGCGCCCGCTGCGAACTTGCAGCACTCTATCGATTGATCGCCCATTATCGTATGACAGACCTGATCGATACCCATCTAACGTTACGCGTACCGGGTGAACCCGAGCATTTTCTGATCAATCAATATGGCATACCTTTCGAACGGATGAAGGCGAGTACTCTCATCAAAATCGATCATGAAGGTAATAACGTGGACGACCTTATGCCAGAAGGCAAGGTTAACGCAGCAGGCTTTACCATCCACTCAGCCATACATTCAGCACGTCCTGACCTGAATTGCGTCATTCATACGCATACAGCGGCAGGCATTGCAGTTTCAGCTCAACGTGAAGGTTTGCGTCCATTAAGTCAGCACGCATTAAAGTTTTACGGACACTTGGCCTACCACACTTATGAAGGTATTGCATTGGACCTTAATGAACGTGAACGTCTGATTGCAGACCTCGGCATGCACAATGCAATGATTCTTCGCAATCATGGTTTATTGGCAGCAGGTAAAGATACAGCTTCAGCCTTCATGGAGATCTATTTTCTTGAGCGCGCATGTCAAGCGCAAATACAGGCACTTGCCGGAGGCGTCGACCTCATTGAACCCACCCCAAGTGTGTGCCTCCACACGGCCGCACAGTTTCATTCAAAAGCCGAGGATGAAATCACCCAATTCGCATGGAACGCTGCATTGGTATTGATCCAGGAGCAGCAGGATGACTATAGCGCTTGAATAACAGCCATTTACGAATGAAGTACTTTTACAGGATATCTTTCCATGAGTGAATACAACGACAAAATAGAGGCATTGAAAGCCAAATACGCTGACAAAAACGAGTTTTATGATCCTCGTTTCAAGCGAGTGGGTGAGGAAATTTTCAATGGTGGTACGCGCGAAGCCCCTTACTCAGGTGTACCTACATTCGCAGATTTACCTTACCACCCTGTGCAATTTGATGCTCCCGATTTCAAGAACCTGCAAGTCGCCGTCGTTGGCATCCCCATGGATCTTGGGGTCAGCAACCGTCCCGGTTCACGTTTTGGTCCACGAGCTATAAGGACGATCGAACGTATCGGTCCCTATCACTATATTCACGATGTGGCTCCCGGCTTCGATCTGAATATTGCTGATATCGGTGATGTACCGTTAAGTAGCCGCTATCGTCTAGAGCAAAGCCATCAGGATATTGAAAAAGCCATCACGAAAATTGTCGATGCTGGCGTTATTCCCATATCCATTGGGGGGGACCACTCTATAACGCATCCCATCCTGAAGGCAGTAGGAAAAAACAAGCCGGTAGGCCTCATACACATAGATGCGCACTGTGATACGGGCGGCCCTTTCGATGACACAAAATTCCACCATGGCGGACCGTTTCGGAACGCCGTACTGGATGGAGTACTCGACCCGGATCGCACCATTCAGATCGGTATTCGTGGCTCATCGGAATATCTGTGGGAATTCTCCTACGCCTCGGGAATGACCGTCATTCACGCAGATGACATTTCATCACTGGGCATCAAATCCATTATTTCCAAGGCAAAAGAGATCGTGGGAGATGGGCCAACCTATCTTTCATTTGATATCGACAGTTTAGACCCCTCATTCGCTCCAGGAACAGGCACGCCCGAAATCGGAGGCTTCACAACACGAGAAGCGCTTGAGCTATTGAGAGGATTGAAGGGCGTTAATCTGGTAGGAGCTGATGTAGTCGAAGTAGCACCTCAATACGACGCGACCACTAATACCGCTCAAGCGGGTGCGCAAATGCTCTTCGAAATCATCAGTTTGTTGCCATTTAGCCCTTCAATATCAGGCAATCACAGATAAATCATGTCGCTGAAGCATGACGAATTTCTTGTCTGCCTTTCACCTATTGGGTGATGTCAGCAGGCAAGAAACAACAAACTCGAATTAATACGTTGTTATATCTATAAGTCGCGACAGAGCACACGATAGCTTTTCCGAGAAGCGTCACAAGAATAATCAAAGAGACTTACGCCATGACTGATGTTCCTATATCCCGAGAGCAAATAAAACTAAAGAAATCCAACAAAAAAGGGGTCGAAACTTTTGGTGTGGAGTGTATACCAGATGAGGCAAGAACAGCATCTGCCATGAATCTTTTCCAAATGATTTTCGGAGGGTGCAATACATTCGCAACTGCGGTATTAGGCAGCTTTCCGGTAGTCTATGGATTATCATTTGTTGCGGGCTTTTGGGCTATTGTGCTGGGTAGTCTATTGGGAGGAATCATTCTTTCCCCGATGGGATTCTTTGGACCTCTTAACGGTACCAATAATGCCGTCTCTTCTGGAGCTCATTTCGGTATTCACGGGCGCATCGTTGGCTCTTTTTTGTCGCTTCTTACCGCGGTTTCTTTCTTCTCGCTTTCTGTCTGGAGCTCTGGTGACGCATTAATAGGAGGCGCCCATCGTTTACTGGGGGTAACGCAAACCGGATCACATCAGGCGATCGTATACGGCCTATTTGCTTTACTCGTGCTGATAATTTGCATCTATGGGTTTCGCTACCTCCTGTGGGTAAACAAGCTGGCAGTCATAGCATCATCGTTTCTTTTTTTGATCGGCATTCCAGCATTCATCCATACATTCCATTTCAACTATGCAGGCTCTATTCACCTGAACCAACCGGGCTTTTGGGCAGCGTTTGTTGCATCAATGCTAATGGCAATGAGCAATCCCATTTCCTTCGGTGCCTTTCTAGGCGACTGGGCACGTTATATCCCCCAGAATACATCCAGGAAAAATATAGCTGCCGCTGTTGTTCTCTCTCAAGTCGCAACATTGATTCCTTTCATTTTTGGGTTAGGTACCGCTACGGTAGTGGCCGTACAAGCGCCTGAATACATTGCCAAGAGTGATTATGTAGGTGGACTGCTGGCAATTTCACCCGGCTGGTATTTCTTTCCTGTTTGCCTGATTGCCTTCATTGGCGGGCTTTCAACAGGTACAGGTGCTCTCTATGGAACGGGGTTGGATCTTTCCAGTATATTCCCTCGACTCTTTAGCCGAGCCAAAGCAACGATACTAGTCGGCATACTTGCAATTATCTTTATCTTTGTGGGGCGTTTTGTCTTTAACTTCGTACAAAGTATGTCGACCTTTGCCACGCTGATTGTCACGTGTACGACCCCCTGGATCATCATCATGTTAATTGGTTTTATCAAACGAAGAGGCTGGTATGATACCTACGATCTTCAGGCCTTTAACCGGGGTGAACGGGGTGGACGCTACTGGTTTTCTCATGGCTGGAACTGGCGTGGCTTGGGAGCATGGATACCTAGCGCAGTGATTGGATTAATGTTCGTTAATATGCCCGGTCAGTTTATTGGTCCATTTGGAAGTATCGCTGGGGGAGTCGATATTAGCCTGCCGATCGCTATCGCGCTTGCCACCTGCCTATATCTTTCGTTTCTAACTATTTACCCCGAACCCAGCGCCGTATTCAAGCACTCAAAGGATCACGTATCGCAGCAACATAAAGTGTAAGTTGCTTTACTCATCGACTTTCGCAAAAAGTGGGATGAATCAACCCGTTATCCGGTTTACTATGCTCCTTTCCCTTTTTGTCAGGAGATAAAACGCATGAGCCATCGCT
>Ga0157360_1000658_pt1 | contig 13120 bp, 17 predicted proteins | sample AttlaeALBM1_FD_111483 | JGI IMG/M metagenome (GOLD analysis project Ga0157360, IMG submission 111483) | Fungus gardens microbial communities from leaf cutter ant in Ribeirão Preto, State of São Paulo, Brazil - Atta laevigata ALBM1 | ecosystem: Host-associated > Fungi > Mycelium > Unclassified ... | reverse complement strand
GCCTTTTCAAGATGTACTTCACCTCTGAACATCTCAGTACTTCTTCCAGAGCAGAGCCAAGAGAGTAGAAGGACACTTAATGTAGTATATAAAGAAGTATTCAATAGCATTAGATTATAGATTATATTTGTATCAAACAATGGACTTGAGATTGATTTTTAATGATTTAAGAGATGAAAAAAGAGCAAACTGCTATTAGAAGGAAGCATAGCAACCTTTCAGGCTATACTATCTACTATTCCATAGACTATTGTAAAAAAAAAATATAGTAGATTGACTATAACACAAACTCAATAATATAATATTATAGAAATTAAACAAATTTAATCTGATAGACCGTTGTAGAAAGGAAGCATAGTGGACTGACTTCAACATAAACTTCATAAGCCAGGCCAAAGGCCTGGATAAAAACCTTGTCTACTATGTATGCAAGACCAAACGTGGGATGATAGCAGCTGACTCAGAACTGACCAAGTAGCTTTCTTCATATACTCTCTTGAAAAATTCCATAAAATTCAAATAAATTCAGTAAAAATTCAAATAAATTGGGAAATGAGCTAACTGTGGCTTTACTGTTGTAGAAAGGAAGCAGAGCAACCTGACTTACAATAGTGTAAACTACTAGTGTAGAAAGAAAGCAAAGTGACCTGACATACAATATTGCTTACTATATTGCAGACTGTTGTTGGAAGGGAGCAAAGCGACCTAATAGACAACACTATCTGTTGCTGCACAGACCATTGTTGGAAGGAAGCAAAGCAATCTAATAAACAACACTACCTACTACTGCACAGACTGTTGTAGGAAGGGAGTATAGTAGACTGACCTTAACACAAACTTAATAACACAGAATTAGTAGAGAGTTCAAGAAGGGCTGGAGGCCTAGATAAAAACCTTGTACTATGTATTACTATAGAATAATATACAAGTCATGCTTACATAAGCATGCTTGCTTCTTTGTCTCAACCACCATATCACAAGAACCTCTTTGCTTCTCTCAAGATCTCTCTTTTCTATCAGGCTGTTTATCAATATCTGTTGGATAACTCAATGAGTAGGCCATTATTTGTTCCCACTGTAATTGCTGCTCTCCATCCTTCTAACAATGGATAATCTTCAAATAATGCTCTTAGATAACTATCCATATATTGATTATTATTATCATGTCTATGAACTTATTAGGGAAAAGCCAGTGGAGGAGCAGAAGGAGACCTTAATTAGACTATATGTGAATTTGCAACAAGATCAAAGAACTCATAACATACCAACAGCTGAGAAGATTATAGTCATCATTCCAGAGAAAGGGGTACATCATGCAATGAACAATAGAGATGTGGTATTATTGGTATTATAAGCAAGAGAAGGACAACTTCAAAGAATCAGCCAAAACAGTTCTTCTTATGCTGCTTTTCACTATGTTCTTCTTTTTTCCAAGGGTAAAAATAGCTAGCATACAAGAATTCCTATTTATAATACTCAACTTAGAGAAAGAGATGAAAATACAAGATAGAGAGAAGAAAAGAAAAGGACTTGCTCATAGTGTATGTCTGATACATGCTATTATGCCTATTGTCTACATATCAGGAAAGGTCCTCAACTACTTCTCTTCTATAATAGAAAATTGTTCTAGCAATTTGTTGTTGATGCATGAGCAAACTGTGAACAGAGAAAACTCAACTGGGCTAGGACATATCAGTATACTCTCAAATCTGAGCTCTACCAGGGACTTTAGAATACTACTATACATGATAGACATAATGGTGAAAATGCTAGGTCTTTAAAACACAAACTTATTTTTCCCTTCTCTCATGTAAAAAGCCCTAGATTTATGACCCTATTTGTAAGAAAGCTAAACTCCAAGCCAGAATTAAGCCAACTGCTCTTTGTTTAGTGATTAACAAAGAGAACTCAATAGAGTTCCCATTAGATTTTCTATACTACTTATACAATTACTATATGGTCTATGCACTACTTTCCCATGCCTATCATGTAACCCATCATGTGATGTCATGTGATATGACACTGTGACTTCCTGTCATGTGACTGTGACACTTTCCTGCACTCCCTTCTGTATAGTAAGTTCAAGATAAAAGAAAAAGAAATATAAATAATGACTTAGTCGTTTTGCCAAGTCATGACACTACCCCTCCCTTAAGTTTCCTCGTCCCAAGGAATTTTCTTACAACTCGTAATATGGGTCAACTATGTTGCCCATCTTGTCATTGTCTTCTTCTATCTATTCTCTAACTCCTGAATTTTCTTTCTCGGTTTCTTCTTCCTCTGCAATCATTTCCATTTTTCTTCCTCCTGATTATTTTCCTTTCCATTGTCTCCAATTTCTCTCTAGTCTTTCCCAGTATTCTTGGTCATATTTCTTATCTGAATATCCAAATAGTTTTCTTGTAGTAAACCTTTCTGGTAATTCTCCCCTTTTGAACATTTCTTTCTCGCATTCTTGTCTTACCACATCTGTCTCACCAATATTCCTTCTCAATTTCTTTGATTGCTTCCTTTGCATTCTTTAAATTCTCTCTTCCTTCCCAAGTATTGGATTCTGTTGTAAATCTCTTCCAACATACTAGATATTTGTCCTTGCCCCTTACTCACTGCTTATTCAATATCCTCTCCACTTCCTATTCTTCTTCTCCCTCTATTATTACTAAAGCTAGTTGCTCCTTTCTCTGTTCTTCTATTTGTCCTATATACTGTTATATTCTACTGACATTTACTACTAGGTATATTTTTACTGTACTAGGTAGTTCTAATTCTACTGCATTCAATGATATGATCTTCTTAATCTTATAAGGGTCTATAAATCTCTATGTCAACTTCTCTGTCCTCCTTCTGACCATTTGGTACTTCAGATCCTTAGTACTCAACATCACTAAGTCTTTTACTTTATAGTTGTCTGCTTCTCCTCTCTTCCTATCTGTATATTTCTTCATTTCTTCTTGTGCTTTCCCTAGCACTGCTTTTGCCTTCTCCTGTATTTCCTTTATTTTCTCAATGAACTTTTTTGCTCCCTAATATTTCCTCTTCTTCCTACCCTCAAACCCCATCCTGGGATCTTGTTCATAATTTGCCTTGAAGAGTGACGTTTTAGTACTAGAGTGTATTTTATTGTTGTATGCAAATTCTGCTGTCCCTAACCATTCAGGCCATTGTTCTTATCTATGGTCAATGAATATTCTCAGATACTGTTTGGAATCTAAATATAGAAGGAATGATAGGAGCTCAATCTAGATCCTATTTGTATGGTGTCCCTAAGATGTCTACCTTTATACACTGTAACAAGCTCACTAGTAGAATAATCAGTAAACTACTCATGGGCCTTACCACACTCAATCAAGCTCTCATCCACACCCCTACACCAAACCTTATAGGTGTGATACGATCTGAATCAATGATTAGCCAGGCTTTTCAGGTCTGTTACTCCATAAAAGGTTATCTGAGCGACCGCTGCGTCTTGTCTCATGAAAGAATAGGGTATATAGTAGAACACATTTACCAACTCAACCTCTCACCAAGATCACCCCTTACACACTCAAGAGAATCGCATTTACAACCTCAAGAGCTTCTGAGATGAAGGCAAGGGCCAAGGAGGCTCCCCTATCAATCTTCACTCTAAGAAATATATTATAATTTTACAAATGTTAGAGACTCAATTAAAAAGAAATAGAAAAGGAAACTCTCTATTCTACCACTCTCCCTTGTATCTCTTCTCTATGACACCACTATACAGCTATGACAACTATTACCTTCCTGTCCTCCATACCTCCCGGACATGACCATGTGATCCTGCTCTACCTCCATACTTCACTCCTGCCCATTATTCCCCAAACCCTGAACTGGCTTCTTTCTACTCCGACTACGGTCTAGAAACACATAACAGTGTGTCTGAGCATCAGTGATACAACCATCGTCTGGCAGCGTATCCATTTCTTCACTGAGTCCAGCAGTGATGGGATCACTAGTCACTGATAGACTTTTGATCTGCCATCTTGATGTCATATTAGTCTAAGTCTGCTCTAGATTGAAATTATCTCATATTCCGAAGATATCTCTGAGCCTCTAATTTCTAGAGTTTCAACATTAATAGTCTGTATCTGAGAAACCTGATGCTAGCTCATCAGTCTTGCCTCCCAAGGTATATGCTATTCTAGCATGTGACAGCTTGGCAACTACCTAATAAAAGTACCCAGTCTTAGGTCTAGATTATGTCTAGGGCTTGTAAGAGATCTCTAGAGTGGATTCCAATAGTAAAATCCAGGGTTATAATTTTTATCCCATGCTACATTTCCATAGAAAATTCTCTAGCAGCATAACACTGGTAAGGGTACAACTAACTACTCTAGAGGAACAAGAGACTCCACTCTCTGAGAACCTCTTGGAAAACTAGAGTGTGGCTCCCAAGACTCAGCACAAACTAGGAGTTATGTTGAACTCCTTTGTGCAAGTACGAGTCTAATGCATCTTAACGCGTCTGCTCTTTCTGATTCTAATTCTCTTTGTATACTCCTTGTCTCTTCTCTGGTATATGATTTGGACCATCTCTAGTCTATACCCATCCAAATACTGGTAGACTCCAGATCTATACACTGCTTCTTGGACTTTGCTCTTGCTCATAGACATTCTCTACCTACTACTCCTACTCCTTCTGTAAAACTGCGCCTATTTGATAGAACCTCAAATAATATTATTTCTGAGGTAGTATCGTTACCTATAAAATTCTTCTTTGGTAAATGCATAACTCTTAACTTTTATATCACTCTGCTTGATTCTTGTTGTTCTTTGGTACTAGGTCACTCTTGGTTTACCCGCTATAATCCATTGATCAACTGGGTTTCTAGGTCAATATCTTTTTGACTACTATCTTTACTTCAAAGTCTAGCTTCTGTTCCTCTTGTTAAAACCTTGGTAAATCCTCTGTTTTCTCTAGTGGAAACCCTTTTGCAGTTCATCCCATCTGAGATATCTTTGTCTAACCCCAAGCGACCTCATATCACAATTATTAATGTGCTAGCCCTACTTTGGGCCTCATGCCTTATAGGCTTGACAACATTTTCAATTCCATTCTACAATGCTGGCCAAATCCACTACTATCTCAGAAAAAATTGACCTCTTTTTTATCCTGGAGGAATATTACAAGTATACCAATGTCTTTAGCAAGTCCAAAGCAGAAACACTTACTTTCCACTGTCCTTATGATCTCTGAATTGATCTAGAAAAAATTCCTATCCTCTGGTAGAAACTATCTACTCTTTATCCAAATTTGAATAGGAAGCATTAAAAAAATTCATTGACAAAAACCTGACTAATGGATTCATAAAAAAGAAAGATAGGTCTCTCTGGCTCTATGTAGATTTCTGTAGACTCAACAGAATCACAAAAAAAGATCAATATCTACTTCCCCTCATCTCCAACCTCTTAGATTCCCCCCACAAGGCTTGTATTTACACCAAGATCAACCTTTGACATGCGTACTATTTAATCTGCATTGCCAAAGGAGATAAATGGCAAACTGCCTTTTGAACTTGCTATAAAGCTTTCAAATGGTCAGTAATGCTATTTGGGCTAACTAACGCTCTAGCTGCCTTCCAACATTTCATGAACAATGTGTTCTTTGACCTCCTGGATATGTGCATAGTAGTCTACTTGGACAATATCCTGATTTACTCTGATAATATTGCACAACACCAAAGCCATGTCAAAGAGATATTGAAGCGACTTCGAAAAGCTGAACTATACACGAAAGTAGAAAAATGTGAATTCCATTCAGATTCCATAGAATATCTAGGCTATGTTCTATCACCATCCGGCTTGACTATGTCCGACACTAAAGTGAAAACTATTCAGAAATGGCCAGAACCAAAGAAAGTAAAGGATATTCAGTCCTTCTTAGGATTCGCCAACTTCTATAGATATTTGATTTTCAATTATTCAGACATAGTCATTCCGCTCACTCGTTTTACTAGAAAAGACACTTCTTAGAATTTTGACAACAAATGTAGGATGTCATTCAATGCTCTGAAGCAAGCCTTTACCTCCGCTTTTATTCTTACGCATTGGGTTCTAGATGCACAGCTTGTCGTGAAAACCAATGCCTCAGACTATGCTCTTGCTACTATTCTTTCCATTATGACTAAAGATAATGAGATCTATCCTGTAGCCTTCCACTCCTGGACGTTCTTTGCTTCAAAGCTCAACTACGACGTCTATAACAAAGAATTACTTGCAATATTTGAAGCCTTCAAAATTTGGCGATACTATTTAGAAGGGTCTACTGCACCAATTGACATTGTAACAGATCACAAGAACTTGGAATATTTCTTAACAACCAAGATTCTAACGTGCTGACAAGCAAAATGGTCAAAGTACCTCTCTCTCAATTCAACCTTGTAATTTGCTTCCATCCCAGACATCTTGGCACTAAACCGGATACTCTAACTAGATAATGGAATGTCTACCCAAAAAGAGAAGATAATAGCTATGCTTCAGTGAACCCTCATAACTTTCATTCAGTCTTTACTCATGAACAAATTACAGCATCTCTTCAAGCAACTATCCTTACCACTCTGACACTTTGTGCAGCCACAATATTAGATCAAAACCAACTCCACTCTGAGATTCTGGCAGCACTTTCCTCTAACTCTTCCATCTCTGACCATTTACTCTATCTGAAAGAATGTTGGTCAAAAGACAATGTAGGTTTCCTCAAAATTGACAATAGACTGTATATTCTAGATCACACCAACTTATGCCTCTGAGTTCTCCAGTATCATCACGACCATGTTTTAGCAGGACATCTGGGCCAGAATAAGATACTAGGACTTATATGGAGACATTATACCTGGTCAAACATCTGTGACAATGTACAAAAGTTCTGTAAGTCTTGCATTACCTGTATGAGATCCAAACCATAGTGTTACAGACTATATGGATTCCTCCAATAACTTCTTATCCCAAAACACCCATGAAATTCAATTTCTATGGATTTCATCGAGAAACTCCTTTCCTCCTCCAGTTTTGACACTATCCTAGTAATAGTGGATCACCTGTCAAAACAAGCCATATTCATTCTTACTCACGATACTATCACTTCAGTGGAATTAGCACACCTTTTTGTCATCCATGTCTTTTCAAAACACAGAGTTCTATCTTATGTTATGTCTGACCATGGCTTCAAGTTTATCTCTTACTTCTTTTGCTACTTAGGTACCGCCATAGATATGAGACTTCATTTTACCAGTGGATACCATCTGGAGGCAAATGGTCAAGCAGAATGGACTAACCAGACACTAGAACAGTATTTCTGCATATATTGTAACTACTAACAGGACAATTGGTCAGAACTGTTACCCCTAGCTGAGTTTGCTTACAACAATGCTCCTAGTGCTACTACTGGTGTCTCTCTATTCTTCACCAACAAAGGATACTACCCTAACCTCATAGTATACCCAGAATGAGATACAGCTTCCTCTTATGCCCGTGACTTCATAGTCAACCTCAAGAATTACAAGGCACACTCAAAGAGAAGATTGCCAAAGTCCAAAGGCAATATTAACTCTCTACTAACTCTCATCAACAACAACTACCAGACTTCCAAGTTGAACAATCAGTATTCATTAGATGGCAGTACTTCCAGACAACTCACCCATTGAAGAAACTCTCTGAAAAATACCTCAGACTATATGAGATAATTGCTCAGCCTAGCCTGCAATCCTTTACACTCCGCCTTCCAGACACCATGAGGGCTGTTTATCCTGTGTTCCATGTCTTTATGCTTGAACTAGCCACACCCAACACCTTCCAGCAGCATTCTAAACCTTTGCCAGTACCTGTAGTCATTGACAGAGAACCAGAATATAAAATCTCTAAGATAGTTGACTCCAAAATTAACTGTTGAAGGGTATGCAAACTACTCTACAAGGTTATATGGCTAGAATACAAAGATATAGACAACGACTCCAAGTGGTTACCAGCGACGGAACTGGAACATACCAAAGAGTTAGTGAACAATTTTTATCTCAAGTATCCCTCTAAACAGGGACCATTACAACCTTGAATACTTGCATTCCACTTCCTCAACTCTGTTTCTTTGCATTCAACCCATTTCAAAATAATAATAATTATTATTATTATTATTATGAGTACTTATATATACTTTGGAGTGTAGTTTCCTTTGCACTGATTTGCTTACTTGTATTCCACTCCACAGTTTCTATTGTAATCTGATACTTGTATTTCAGAAGCAGTCTCTGCTACAAGATTCATGCACTTGTATTCCTCCACAGTTTTCCCTTGCAGTAGTCAAATACTTGTATTCTTGCTTCCTCAAATTGTCATTACTCACATTCATTTTTACCCATAGACAAAAAACAAAAAAATAATATTCAAGAAAAAAGAAATTACAAAACTCCAGTGCTAACAGAAAATGCAACCAAAGAGAAACTACTACTTCCTTTTTCCATACCCTCCATTCCATTTTCTTCTTCCTGCCCTCTAACTTCTTCTTTCTCCTCCAATCTGTTTATTCTCTCCTCCTTCTACTTTCCTTTTTCTTTTTCCTTGTCAATTCTCTCCACTGTCTTTATTTCCTTCCCTCTGGATACTAGCCAGGAAATTAAGTCATCCTCTAGAGTCTTTGACCTTATCCCTACTATTCTCTCCAATGCATCTGCAACCCTTTTGACCTAAACAACCAACTCGTCCAACTTCTCTAACTTCTCCAACACCTGCTCTTTCTACTCTACATCCATCCATTGCTTGGTTTTCCTTGCTCATGTCCTCTTAGCTATTTCTTCCTTTGCCTTTCTCCACATACCATCCACATTGAAAGGTTTGCAAGCTGTCTTTGTCTTGGCACAGGAAGAACAAGACATTGTATTCCTAAAACTAATTTGACCAATTATTCTACTCCAAAGGATGCAAAACTCATGGAAGGTCCTGTGGTAGACATAGTATGCCAAAATTAGTACACTACTCAGAGGGATTTTCCCCATCTATTGGCTCTATTCCCAACTCCTTAGTTATTTCTTCCCTCTCCCAGTATTAGTCCAAAGTCTCCTTGGGAAAATAACGAACTTGTTGCCTTTTTGTCAAAGGAGAGAGGTCAATTAGATTCATCTCCTTGTCTGATAGTGGAACCACCACTGGTTCTGGATTCATTTTCTTTAACCAATTCTTTCTTTGCACCTACACGACTGCCACCTGTCGATCTGCTTTCTCCTTTTGCTGTCTCTCCTCCTCTGCTTGTCTTTTTACTTCCTCTCCTTGTCTCTTTTTCTCAGCTGCCCTCGCCTCTTTTCTTGCTTTCTGCTCTGCCCGTTGTTTTTTCTCTTTCTCTCAAAGCCTTGCCTCTGCCTCATCTCTTTATTTTACAAGCTCCTACTTGTATTTTTCATTGTCAGAGTCTGACATCAAAACAGAGTTGATGGTGTGTTGCGATGACATTATAGTTCAGGATCAAGAAAGAAATTTTCATGAAACTGGTTTTTAAAACTACAATCAGGTAATATTTAAATTACTTATTCATAGAAGCTTTGAGGGCTCAACCTTAAAGAGAAGAGTACTGACATATTCCAAAAATATGATAATTATGTAATTTATTTCTCCTAATAATTCTCCTAAAATTAATAATAGTAGAATAATATAGTAAACTACTCTTCTCCTATTCTGGACTTCCTATAAGTACTGTGTAGTTATAGTGTAATTCCTTAGTCTGTAAATTAACGTCATCTGGTCCTAACACTCTTTTTGTCTACTCCAGATTCCTAGTTCACTTTCTTAGGACCTCTTTTCTGACGATTTCCCTCTACTCTGAAATACATGACCATCTCACAACTGGAGACTGGGGCACAACACATAAGTTGAAGCCAAGGTCATTCATTAAAGTCATACTCTGCTCCATTATTTTGTCCAGTTTGTCAGAGCCTGTCTTCTTAGGTTTCTCACCATTGCTAAGTACTATCTATTCTCTAAAGTTGTATTATACATCTACCTCAGAGTATAAATCTATTTATAACTCCTTCACTCTGTTATCTACCTCCCATATTTGACAGTCATATTGTAATAGTAGATAGATATAAATACAAGTGGTTGAGAAGAGACTTGTTGCATATTTGTAATGAGTTTCCACTTTTGTTCTATATCCTCTGAACTCAACACAAACATACAAGATGATGGCTGCAGTTCTATTAACACTATAGATAAGTCCAAAAAACCAATAACAATTTTTCCTTGAATTGAAGATCTTTCCACAATAAGCACTGAAGCTAATCTTGAATTAGTCTCTATGCCATACCTAAACAATACCAATTATGCTAAATAGACTATGCAAATGAAAGCCATACTCATTAGGCAAAGTCTGTGGGAGATGGTAGAGATAAAAGTAGTAAAAGAAAAAACTAACAAAGAAGTTACCTGTGAGGCTTAGTTGTATTGACCTTAACTCACTTCTTATGTGAGTTGATAAGAAGAACTCAATGGAGTTCCTGTTAGATTTTGTATACTATATATACATATTCTATAACCCAAACCCAGTTCTAGTATCCTATACTTTCCTATGAGTCATTTTACTCTCACATGTCCATCAATAAGAAAAAGAAAAGAAATATAAATATTGACTTAGTTATTTTTGCCAAGTCATTACACTACTCCCCTTTTAAGACTTCTTGTCCCAAGGACTTATAGTTTGTAGTATGGGTTAACCATGTTGCCTATCTTGTTGTCATCTTCTTTTGTTTATTCTTTTGCTCTCAAATTTTCTTGCTTGGTTTCTTTTTCTTTCCTAATTGTTTCTATTGTTCTTCTTCTCCTAAGTCATTCTCCTTTCTATTGTCTCCAATTTCTTTCTAACCTTTTCCAATATTCTTTGTTATACTTCTTATTTGACCACCCAAATAATTTTCTTGTCATAAATCTTCCTGAAAATTCTTCTCTTTCAAATATCTCTTCTTCTTTTTCTTTATGTCTCACATTTTCCATATCTTGTTAATATTTCTTTTTGAATTCTTTGACTGCTTTTTTAGCATTTCCTAAATTTTCCCTTTCTTTCTAAGTATCTGATTCTGTTATAAATCCCTTCCACCTTACCAAGTACTTGTCTTTTCCTCTAATTTGCCACTTATTCAAAATCCTCTTTACTTTCTATTTTTCTTTTTCCTCAATTATTACTAGCATTGGCTGTTTCTTCTTTTGCCTCTCTACTTACCCTATGTATTTTTATATTCTACTTACATTAACTACTGGATGTATTCTTACTGTACTAGGTAGTTCTAATTCTACTATATTTGATAATATAATTTTCTTAATCTTATAGAGACTAATGAACCTCTCCATCAACTTCTTTGTTCTTTTTCCAACTATCTGGTGCTTTAGATCCTTAGTACTCAATATCACTAAGTTTTTTATCTTATAGTCATTAACCTTCACTCTCTTCTTATCTACATATTTCTTTATTTCTTTTTTCACTTTACTTAGCACCACTTTTGTCTTTTCTTGTATTTCTTTTATTTTCTCAATAAATTTTTCTACTCCTTTATATTTCCTTCTCCTTTTTTCTCCTCTCAAATTCCATTTTTTGATCTTGCTCATAATTTGCCTTGAAAGATGACGTCCTAGTACTTGAATATATTTTATTATTATATGCAAACTCTGTTGTTTTCAACTATTCTAGCCACTGTTCTTGTCTATGATCAATAAACATCCTTAAGTACTGTTCTAACTCCTGGTTAACCCTCTCTGTTTGTCTGTCTATTTGAGGGTAAAATGCTATTGACAATTTACTTTTAATCCCCAATATCCCATTTAACTCTCTCATTAATCCTGCTACAAATTGGGGTCCTCTATCAGAAATGATGTTTTTTAGTAGCCCATACAGTTTTCACATGTTATCTCTAAACAACCTTGTTAACCCTTTCACCAATGTTTTCTCTATAGTGGAAATGAAATATACCATCTTTGTTAGTCTATCAACTACCACTAGAATGCTATTATGTCCTTGAGCTAGGGGCAACTTTGTAATAAAATCTGCTAATATATATATCTAAGGTCTTTTCAGAATTGAATTTGGTATTAGTTTTCTTACTGGCTGTTCTGTGCAATTCTTATTTTGCTGACAAGCATCATACCCTTCTACATATTGCTTTATCTCTTTTGTTATTCCTGGCTACCAAAAGTTTTGAGTGACTAGTTTTACTGTCTTCTACTATCCTCTATGTCCTCCTACTAGCATATCATAATGTAGCTTGATAATTTCTACCCTCAATTTATTGTCTTTTGGCATATACACTTTTCTCTCCTTATACATTATACTGTCTACTTCTTTTTATTCTTTATCTCTTAACATCTTTATTCCTGCTTACTTCATTTCTTTTATGGCTTTTACCACTTTGTTATCTTTTATGCTTGACTGCCTAACCTTTTCTAGTAGATCTACCTGTCTACTATGACTTCCACTGCTTCTGTTTTTCTTACTTCTAGCTATCTTGGCTTTACCAATATCTCATCTTTGTTATCTCTTTCTACTTCAGCCTCCTAATCTAGTCTCCTACTTAAACTATTTGTCTCCCCATTTTGCTTCCCAGGACATGTTTTAGTGTAAAATCAAATCTAGATAGATACAAAGCCTATTTCACTTGTTTCCAATTTAACTTTTGTGCTTTTATGAAATATTCAAGATTTTTATGGTCTATTCAAATCTTTAATTTTGTCATAGTCCCCTCTAGGAAGTGTTTCTATTCTTCTAGATATCTGATTACAACTAACATTTTCTTGTCATATATCTTATAGTTCCTTTCTGTGTTACTTAGAGATTTTGAAATAAAAGCTACTGGTCTCTACTGCTTATCACAGCATTCTATTGATAGTACCCCTTCAATTGCATAATTGAAAGTATTTGCTTCTATCCTAAACTCCTTGTCTAAGTCTAGGGCTGCTAATACTAGTCTTGTTATAAAAATCCTTTTGAGTTCATCAAACTTCTTTTGCTGCTCTTTGTTGAAACAAGGTTGTCTAGGCAGCAAGTCGTTGTTGACAAGGAGTTTGTTTTGATTCTATTGTCTCAAATATGGTCATTTTATTGAGTTGTTGGTAGCATAGATACGTGCTTACAGTTTCT
>Ga0157360_1000657_pt1 | contig 13121 bp, 13 predicted proteins | sample AttlaeALBM1_FD_111483 | JGI IMG/M metagenome (GOLD analysis project Ga0157360, IMG submission 111483) | Fungus gardens microbial communities from leaf cutter ant in Ribeirão Preto, State of São Paulo, Brazil - Atta laevigata ALBM1 | ecosystem: Host-associated > Fungi > Mycelium > Unclassified ... | reverse complement strand
TGATACTGATAGTGTCTCTTGCCTGTGATAGGACAATCTGGTCCTTGAGGCCCATGTAGGCTACTTGTTGTAGATAGTCTGCCGCGGACTGCGATCGAGCACTGCGTTATAAATTTTTGAACAAAATAAAAAATAAAAAAAAATAAAGTAAGAAAAGCATCACAGGAAAAATGCTAGTAATATATCAGGTCACATGATCTGAGGTTGGAGATGCTGCTGACATCTGTCAGTGACAGGTGATCCACCAGATTATACTACTGTGAGGATAGTCTGATCACATAGCTAGAGAGTACTACTATGAGGACAACTTTGAAATAGGGCATTAGGGCAACACCAAACAGACAGGATGTCATGACTTGGCAAAACAGCTAAGTCACTATTTATATTTATATTTCTTTTCTTTTGGACTTACTACACATAAGAAGTATGGGAAAGTGTCACATAGTCACAGTTACATGAAATGGGATGTCACAGTGTTATATCAAGTCATATGAGAAGTGTGGAAAAATAGTGCACAGACCATGTAGTAGTTGTATAAGTAGTGTACAAGAAATAAATGAGAACTCCATTGAGTTCTCTTTGTCAACTCAGACTTAGAGGGTGATTAAGTTATCTAGGCTAAGTTGCTACACAGGACTCAGAAACAGGGCTAGGACAATAGTCTAGAATTGAGAATCAGATTTCAAACATCACCGCTACTATGGTACATTGGCAGAATCTTATTTAAATTTCCTTTTATCTTTCACTTCTGAATTCATTTCCTTACAAATTTGCATAAGTGTCATGAGTCGCCTTGACCATAACTAAGAAATATGACATGGACTGGAATTGAACCCTGGACTGGTAGGGACTTGTAGAATAAATAGAGACAAACAGTGCAAGAATGTATAAGTAGTATAGTAGAATGAAGCAAGGACTCTATCGAGTTCTCTTCTAACCCTGAAGAGCTCCCTTGATCCTAACCCAGGATTAAGATCTTAAGTCAGTCACTGACAGAAGAACTCGATAACCACATCCTAGAGCTTTGTTCATCTCAAATATTGCTCACAAATCTCTTATCATCTATTTTATTAATCCTCAACCAATGATCATCATGATTGTTAGTCACCTCCATATATAGCTAGGCTCTTAGCTTAAAGGGACTTCTCCATTAGTTAGGGACTGAGAGAGGAAATTGTGCACTAAGTTCAGGTGTATAGTTGAGTCCTGACCTGCCGAGTGAATGTGTTAGCTATATTTTCTCAGTATAAACCTTGTGCTACGCTCCATTGTGAGTAGTACATGCAGAGGAGTGACGGTGTTACGCTGCCAGAGCATTTTCTGCAGAAATGTAGCATGGGATACACATTATACTCCTGGATTTTACTATCTAAATCCACTCTAAAGACCTCCTACAAGCCCCAGACATAATCTAGACCCAAGATTGGGTACTTCTCTTAGGCAGTGACTAAGCTACCACATGCTAGAATAGCATATACCTCGGGAGGCAAGACTGATGAGCTAGCATTAGGTTTCTCAGATACAGACTATCAATGTTGAAGCTCTAGAAATTAGAGGCTCAGAGATATCTTTGGAATATGAGATAATTTCGATCTAGAGCAGACTTAGACTAATATGACACCAAGATAGCAGATCAAAAGTCTATCAGTGACTAGTGATCCCATCACTGCTGGACTCAGTCAAGAAACGGACACGCCACCAGACAACAATTGTATTGCTAACACTCAGACATACTATTATGTATTTCTAGACTGTATCCGAAGTAGAAGAAAGCCAGTTTGGGGTTTGGGAAACGATGGACAGGAGTGAAGTATAGAGGTGGAGTAGGATCACATGGTCATGTTTGGGAGGTATGGAAGACAGGAAAGTGACAGCTATCATGGCCGCATGGTGGTGTCATAGAGAGGAGATGCAAGAGAGTGGTAGAATAGAGAGTTTCCTTTTCTATTTCTTTTAATTGAGTCTCTAACATTTGTAATATTCTAATGTATTTCTCAGAGTGAAGATTGATAGAGAGAGCCTTCTTGGCCCTTGCCTTCATTTCAGAAGCTCTTGAGGTTGTAAATGCGATTCTCTTGAGTGTGTAAGGGGTGATCTTGGTGAGAGGTTGAGTTAGTGAATGTTTCCTACCATATACCCTACTCTTTCATGAGACAAGACATAGTGGTCGCTTGGACAACCTTCTATAGAGTAGCAGGCCTGAAAAGCCTAGCTAATCATTAACTCAGATTGTATCACACCCATAAGATTTGGTGTAGGGGTGCGGATGAGAGCTTGATTGAGTGTGGTAAGGCCCATGAGTGGTTTGCTAACTATTCTACTAGTGAGCTTGTTACAGTGTGTAAAGGTGAACACCTTAGGGACACTATGTGGATAGAATCTAGATTAAGCCCCTATCATTCCTTCTAAACTTAGATTCCAAATAAGCTGTGTATTCACTTTTTAATTTCTTTCTGATACCCCTACTTCCTACTTCTCTCCACAAACCCTTTAGTACGCAATTGAGAACTGTCACCGTCTTTTCTACTTTCTTGTCATAGTAAACATCTCTTTTGCCTCTTTCAATGGTTACTTTTAGAAGGCCGTCTAGAGTAGGGATCCTTCCTGTTGAGGTGATAGTATAACCATATTATGAGAGCAGTAGTCAGTAAGGCAGTAGGCATCTGGCTGGGTAAAGATCTTGCACCCCAGCAGACGTAGCAGTAAATAGCAAGTTTTTAATATTCAATCTGTACCCTGAGATATCATCATGATATCTCAACAACAATACCATTATCTCATGAGTAATCTGCTTAAAGAAAAGCATGCCCTCGCTTCATTAAGAGCAAAGTTAGAAGGAAAGCGAGAGAGAGAATGCTAGAAGTGCAGAGGGTTCGAACATCGAGCCCAACATTGCAGAAAGGAAGAAGAGAAAAAGGGAAAACTGACTCTCCAAAATAAATTTGAGATTTTAGCAAGTAAAGTGATGAGGTGTAAGGTGAAGTTGAGAAGGCAAGAGGTGAAACAAGAATAGAGAGTGAAATGTTATAAGTGTGGAGAAGAGGGGCACAAGTGCAAGGAATGTTCATTATGGAAGAGAAAGAAAAGGGTGGTGCATGTGGCAAAACCGCAGAAGGCACACTAACAGAGGAAGCTAGCGTGCCCAGTAAAGGGAAAGGTGCAGGAAGAAAAAAGAAAGTTGAGAAGGACAAAAGAGGAAGAAGCAGTGCATATAGCCAAGCTATGAGAAACACAGTAAGAAGAAAGAGGAGAGTGAAGGAGAAGTCCAGCATACACTTTACGATGGAAGGCGCAATAGCACTGTGGAGAGAATATTCCTGATAGGATATGCCTATTCAAAATGGGGTGGTATACAGAAGAAGTGATAGCAATGTATGTGGAATGTGAAAGATATAGAAGAAAAGGATGCCATATGGAAGAGAATAGAGGACAAGAAGTGATCAGAGACAGACAGAAGTAGTGTAGATACCAAGGAAGAAAGGAGGAGAAAGCGGCGCAGCCCAGAGAGGCAAAAGTACAGCAAAGTGGCAGAGGAACCAGAAAGCACAGCCAAAAAGGAAGAGAAAAAGAGGGATATTAGGAGAATATTCAAAATTTTGAGAGAAGTGTGGTTAGATATAGGAATAAAGAAAGTGGATACACACGAAGGCGTAACGGTGAAGGTGCTCTTGGATAGTAGTACCACAGGAATGTTCATAGATAAAGAAATGGCCAAAAAATACGGTTTCAAAATGACAAAACTAGAAAGGCCTCTGAAAGTGAAAAATGTGGATGGGACAGAAAATAGCAGAGGAAATATCACGCACCAGGTAGAAGTCAATATCTTCTATAAAAATCATGTGGAAAGAATGAGAATAGATGTGTGTAACCTAGGAAAAACAAAGGTAATACTGGGGTTGCCTTGGCTGCAAGCGCATAACCTAGAAATAAATTGGGAAACAAGAGAAGTGAAGATGACAAGATGCCCACCTTTGTGTGAAAGAAATCTAGCAGTGAAAGAGGATATAGAACAGAGAAAAAGGATAGAAAAGAGGATAAGGAATGGTATACCTGCTCTGAGTAAAGGAGAAAGAACAACATTCCCTTTTGACCTCACTTAAGTGAGGAGCTCAGGTGGGGTTCGCAACCCAAGGGGGTTTTTAGTGGGTTGGCCTAGCCAAGCCCACACTATGGGAATAATCCCATGCTGGATAACCAGTTTTCCTTTTACCGAGAGAAAAAAAAAAAGAGGATAAGGAACATGGAAAAGGCAGATAGAAATGAATGGGAATGGACAATGGAAGAAAAGTTTGACGAGAAGATTGAGCTAGATAAAGAGAAAGTAAAAACAATGGTGCCGCAAAAGTTTCACAAGTGGCTAAAAGTATTTGGGAAGATAGAGTTAGAAAGAATGCCAACCAGAAAGCCATGGGACTATGCAATTAATCTGAAAGAGGATTTCATCCCAAAGAAAGAAAGGACATATTTGATATCAAGACAGGAAAAAGAGGAAGTAAAAGAATTTATAGAAGAGCAGTTGAGAAAAGAATACATTAGACCCTCAAAATTGCCACAAACCTCATCAGTGTTTTTTGTGGAAAAGAAAAATGGAAAGAAAAAAATGGTACAGGATTATCAGTACCTCAACAAAGGGACCATAAAGGACAATTATCCCTTACCTCTAATTTCTGACCTTATTGACACCATGGGAACAAAGAGGGTCTTTACAAAAATGGACCTATGATGGGGCTACAACAATGTGCAGGTAAAAGAAGGAGACGAGTGGAAGGCAGTATTCACAATGCATTTAGAAGTCTACAAACCTACTGTTATGTTTTTCGGTCTTACAAACTTGCCGGCAACCTTTCAGATGATGATGAACGATATTTTGAGAGACCTCATAAATAAAGGAGAAATAGCAGCGTTTATGGATGATGTCCTAGTAGGAATGGAGGAGGAAGAGAAGCATGATAGGATGGTGGAAGAAGTATTGAGAAGAATGAAGGAGAATAATCTCTATGTAAAGCCAGAAAAATGTGTATAGAAAATAAGAGAATTGACTTCCTAGGGCTAGTAATGGGGTTAGGAGGAATTAAGATGTAGAAAGAGAAGGTAGCAGGAGTCCTGAAATGGCCAAGGCCAAAAACAGTCAAAGAAATGCAGATGTCATGACTTGGCAAAATGACTAAGTCAATATTTATATTTCTTTTCTTTTAGATTATTACTAAGGTGGAGTGTGGGAAATATCACATGACAGTCACAGAGTCACAAAAGATATGACATTGGTCACACTAGGTCACAGCATATGATGAGGTAGTCATATGATGGGAATAACATAAGGACCACAGGAGGATGTTGCACAGCCACAGTAGTAAAATGTATAAGTAGTGTACAAAATCAAATGGGAACTCTATTGAGTTCTCCTTGTTAACTCTGACTTGGAGTAGACTTAAGTCATCGCAGCTAGAGCCTTATAGCAGAAGTTTTTAGGACTAGCAAACTATTACAGGTGATTTGTCAAAGATTTCACTAAAATAGCCAAACCAATGCACAAATTGGTCAGAAAGGATGAGAAATAGAACTGGGGAGAAGAGCAGGAGAAGGCATTCGAGCAGTTGAAACAAGTATTCACAACATGACCAGTATTAGTGGCACCTGATTTAGATAAAGAGATAAGAGTAGAGGTAGACACATCGGAATATGCAACGGGAGGAGTATTGTCAATAAAGTGTAAGGACAAGAAGTAGAGACCAGTGGCTTTCATCTCAAAATTGTTAAATGAGGCAGAAAGAAATTATGAAATTCACGATAGAGAGATGTTAGCAATAATCAGATGCTTAGATGAATGGAAACATCTACTGGAAGGAGCACAAAGTAAATTCAAGATTTGGAGTGACTACAAGAATCTAGAATACTTTATGAGTAGCTAAAAGTTAAACTATAGACAAGCAAGATGGGCATTGTACCTGTTCAGATTCAACTTCACACTCAAACATGTGCCAGAATCCAGTATAGGAAAAGCTAATAGCTTAAGCAGATGACCAGACTGGCAGAAAGAGATAAAGAAAGACAACAAGAACAGAACATTGTTAAAGAAAGAGTGGTTAGAAGTTAAGAGCGATGCAAGTAACAGAAGTAGTAATAGAGAAAGTAGACTTATTGGAAAAAATAAGAAAGTCAAAGACAAAAGATGACAATGTGGTAAAAGTAGTAAAAGAGATGAAACGGTGAAAGGGGCAAAAGAGATGTTGACTGTGACAAGCAAATTAAAGAGGCAGTGACAGCTCCCAATTGCGTGCTAAAGGGTTCGTGGGAAGAAGGAGGAAGTGGGGGTATTAGAAAGAAATTAAAAAGTAAATACGCAGCTTATTTGGAATCTAATTTTAGAAGGAATGATGGGAGCTTAATCTAGATCCTATTCACATGGTGTCCCTAAGGTGTCCACCTTTATACACTGTAACAAGCTCACTAGTAGAATAGTTAGCAAACCACTCATGGGCCTTACCACACTCAATCAAGCCCTCATCTGCACCCCCACACCAAACCTTATGGGTGTGATACGATCTGAGTCGATAATTAGCCAGGCTTTTCAGGCCTGCTACTCCATAGAAGGTTGTTCAAGCGACCGCTGCGTCTTGTCTCATGAAAGAGTAGGGTATATGGTAGGAAACATTCACCAACTCAACCTCTCACCAAGATCACCCCTTACATACTCAAGAGAATCACATTTACAACCTCAAGAGCTTCTGAAATGAAGGCAAGGGCCAAGAAGGCTCTCTCTATCAATCTTCACTCTGAGAAATACATTAGAATATTACAAATGTTAGAGACTCAATTAAAAAAAAATAGAAAAGAAAACTCTCCATTCTACCACTCTCTCACATGTCTCTCCTCTATGACACCACCATGCAGCCATAACAGCCATCACCTTCCTGTCCTCCATACCTCCTGGACATGACCATGTGATCCTGTTCCACCTCCATACTTTACTCCTGTCCATCACTCCCCAAACCCCGAACCGGCTTTCTTCTACTCCGAATATGGTCTAGAAACACATGACAGTGTGTCCTAGCATCAGCGATACAATCGTTGTCCGGCAGCACATCTGTTTCTTGACTAAGTCCAGCAGTGATGGGATCACTAGTCACTGATAAACTTTTGATCTGCTGCCTTGATGTCATATTAGTCTAAGTCTGCTCTAGATTGAAATTATCTTGCATTCCAAAGATATCTCTCAGCCTTTGATTTCTAGAGCTTCAACATTGATAGTCTGTATCTGAGAAACCTGATGCCAGCTTATCAGTCTTGCCTCCTGAGGTATATGCTATTCTAGCATGTAGTAGCTTGGTCACTACTTAAGAGAAGTACCCAACCTTGGGTCTAGATTATGTCTGAGGCTTGTAGGAAGTCTCTAAAGTGAATTCCAATAATGAAATCCAGGGGTATAAATTGTATCCCATGCTACATTTCCACAGAAAATTCTCTAGCGATGTAACAATGGGCAAGAGTAAAGATGCTGAGAGACGAAGAGTGGAGAGAAGAAAATGGACTTATGCTAAGAGATGGAAAAGTATATATTCCAAAAGACGAGAAGCTAAGAGTGGAAGTAATCCAGCTATACCATGACACACCGGTAAGGGGGCATGGGGGACAGTAGAAAACAACAAAGTTGGTGATGAGAAATTTCTGGTAGCCCAGGATCACCAAGGAAGTTAAGAAATACATAGAAGGATGCAACGTGTACCAAAAAAATAAGAATCAAACAGAGGTACCTGCAGGGAAGTTAATGCCGAACACAGTACCAGAGAAGCCCTGAACACATATATCAGCAGATTTCATTACAAACCTACTGCTAGCACAGGAATATGACAGCATTCTGGTAGTATGTGATAGGATGATGAAAATGGCACATTTTGTACCAACTATGGAAAAACCTTTGGTGGAAGGAGTAGTAAGATTATTCTGAGATAATATCTGAAAATTACATGGACTACCAGAAAATATCATTACGGATAGGGGAGCGCAGTTTGCAGCAGGAATGATGAGAGAATTGAATTGAATGTTGGGAATAGATACAAAATTGTTGACAGCCTATCACCTGCAGACAGATGGCCAAACAGAAAGGATGAATCAGGACTTAGAGCAATACTTAAGAATGTTCATTAATCATTGACAAGAGCAATGGCCAGATTAGTTAGCAATGGTAGAGTTTGCATACAACAACAAAGTGCAAACAAGCACTAAAGTATCACCATTCAAAGCAAATAATGGACAGAACCTGTGCATAGGATTCAAAATGAGGAAGGAGAAAAAATTTGAGAAGGTGGAAGAATTTGCAACAAGAATGAAGGAAGTACACAAGGAAGCAGAGGCGGCACTGAAAAAGAGTCAAGAGGAGATGAGAAAATACACTGATAAGAGAAGGAGTAAAGCAGAAGAATACGAAGTAGGGGACTAGGTGCTCTTAAGAACAAAAAATCTTAAATACCAAATGAAGGGAAGACGATCAGAAAAATTGACAGAACATTTTGTAGGCTCTTATCAAGTAAAGGGGATCATTTCAACAAACGCAATAGAACTGGATTTACCAAGTACAATTAGAATACATCTAGTAGTCAATGTCAGTAGAGTACAAAGATATAAAGATCAAGTTGAAGGCCAGAAAAAGGAACGGCCAGCACTAGTTATAATCAAAGGGGAAGAAGAATACAAGGTAGAGAAAATATTAAATAAAAAGAAGTTCAGAGGAAAAGATTGGTATTTAGTATGGTGGAAAGGATATATGGCAGAAGAAGATACTTGGGAGCCAAAAGAAAATTTAGGAAACACAGAGAACTTAGTAAAGGAATTTGAGGAAGAACAAAGCAAAATCAGGAGAGTAAGGAAAAGAAGAAATAGTAAGGAAGATAGAAAAGGAGAATTACCAGGTGGATACATGGCAAAGATGTTATATGGATAGGATGACAAGAGGTTCGATAAAGAATATTGGGGACAACTGGAAAGAAATTAAAACAAATGGAAGGAAAAAAAAGGAAAGGACCAATGAAGAAGAGGAAGAAGAAGAAATCGAGGAAAGAAGAATAGAAGAGTGGAATAAAGAGGACAAAATGGGAAAGATAGAAGATCCATATGATGGGCTATAAGAAATTTTTGGGATGAAAATTCTTAAGAGAAGGGTACTGTCATGAGTTGCCTCGACTATAACTAAGAAATATGACATGGACTGGAATTGAATCCTGGACTGGTAGGGACCTGTAGAATAAATAGAGACAAATAGTACAAGAATATATAAGTAGTGTAGCAGAATAAAGTGAGGACTCTATCAAGTTCTCTTCTAACCCTAAAGAGCTCTCTTGATCCTCCACCAGGATTAAGATTTTAAGTCAGTCACTGACAATAAGGGATACTGTACTGAAACACAGTGTCAGCTAGGGTGCTTTCTTAAAAGACCACACATTTTACTTATTCAAAAAACTTATATTTACCACTATCTAAACTGTAGTTAGAGAATTCTAAATAAAATAAAAGGAAAAACCCTAGCATAATTACCTCTTCAGTGCTCCTACTCTCAAACCCAAGACTTACTGGCAATACTTGGTGTCACAAACTTCATTTGGCCATATCTTCATCAATTCTTTGATGATTCTCATGGTATTAACAGCTCCAAAAAGACCTTGAAAAGACCTTTCTATAGATACCAGTCATGTCTTGAAGCAATCAATAATGGCTGAGATATTAGGCAAATCAACAGGTAACCACTATGGTACCATTTATTAAATCACCAATATCTCAAAAACTGCCATGATCTAAGCTCTGGTTCTAGGCTCAGCAAAAGCCCTCTTTATACCGCTCAGAATGAGCCTAAAATGACCTCAAGGCAATTAATATTAGTGGAGATATGAAGACCTCAATGTTTGCACATGGACTTTATTAATTACCTATAGATAGTCATCTGTTCTTTTCTTAGAACAAAGGACAGCCTCCATATGGTTAAGTTATTGCTATTTACAGCACAAAGGCACTACCATATGTAGAACAATAGGTAGTAGCATATGATGATCTGTTCTAGTGCACAGACTATCACTTTCATGTATATAAGGACTTATAGTCTAAGGATTAGACCTCAGACTTAACAACATCTTTTGTCACTGTCTAAACTTTGCATTTTTGAACCTTTCAAGATTCTAAAGCTCCAATCACAAATAAGTAAGTAACCATTTGTGATAATGTGCCTTTTTTGGGTTGGGGATTTTGGGTTCTAGAAGGTTGGTGGACTATTTGACATGGGTAAATTCTTAGGTGCTGTCATGACTTGGCAAAACAGCTAAGTTATTATTTATATTTCTTTTCTTTTCTTTTTCTTTTTCTTTTCTTTTATCTTGGACTTACTACTCAGAAGGAAATGCGGGAAAGTGTCACATAGTCACAGTCACATGACAGGAAGTCACAGTATCACATCACATGATGTCACATGATGTTACATGATAGGTGTGGGAAAGAAGTGCACAGACCATGTAGTAGTTGTATAAGTAGTGTAGAGAATCTAACGGGAACTCTATTAAGTTCTCCTTGTCAAATGCTGATAAAGGAGCAGTTGGCTTAATTCCAGCTTTGGAGTTAGCTAGTCTGACATTAGAACTTGATTTCACATCTAGAGCACTGTCCACCTTGGACTCTGCTTACTCTTATTCTCATCTTAATCAACCTTCGGTTACTGATCATCATAATCAGTAACCACCTCCATACATAGCCGGGCCCTTGGCTTAAGAGGACTTTGCAGTCAGTTAGGGACTGCAGGTAGAGACATAGTACCAAGCTTAGGTATTGCGTTTGAGACCTGACCTTGCAATTGAGTGGTGTTGAGTAGTGTACTTGTCTTTTTCTTAGTATAAACCTTGTGCTGTGCTCCATTGTGAGTTGGTACATGCAGAGGAGTGATGGTTACTACTAGTGGGCCATCTAGATTAGGGATCTCCCCTGTGGAGTGATAGTCTAACCATACTATTAGGGCAGTAGTTAGTAGGGCAGTAGGTATCTAGCTAGATGAAGATCTTGTGCCCCAGTAGATGTAGCTTAAGTGAGATCAATCATTAACTCTGTACTCTCTGAGACGTCACCATGATGTCTCAAATACAATACAATCAACTTATGAGCAACCTGCTCAACAAGAAGCATGTCCTCGCTAAATTAAGAGCAGAGTTAGAAGGAAGGAAGAGGAAGTTGTGTCGATGCTGTAAGAAGTTCAAGCACCTGGCCTGAAACTGCAAGAATAAAAGAGAAAGAGATGGAAGAGGACCACAGGAAAATCAAAGAGATGGTCCCAAAGAAGTTTTTAAAGTAGAAGAAGGTGTTTGAGAAGATGGAGTCGGAAAGAATGCCGACAAGGAAAATTTGGGATCATGCCATAGATCTCAAGGAGACGTTTAAACCACGGAAAGGAAAGATTTACCCTCTATCCAAGAATGAGAGAGAGGAGGTTCAAAACTTTGTGGAAGATCAGCTAAGAAAAGAGTATATCAGGCCCTCAAAATCTCCACAAACGTCACCAGTATTTTTTGTTGGCAAGAAAGATGGAAGTAAGCAAATGGTGATGGACCACTGTAATCTTAATAGCCAGACAGTGAAAAATAATTATCCGCTACCACTAATTACAGAGTTAATTGACAACATGGGTAGTAAAAGAGTATTCACAAAGATGGATCTAAGGTGGGGGTTCAATAATGTAAGGATAAAAGAAGGGGACAAGTGAAAGGGAGCATTTACAACGCACATAGGTTCCTTCGAGCCAACAGTGATGTTCTTTGGGATGACAAACTCGCCAGCTACATTTCAGGCGATGATGAACAAAATCTTAAGGGATTTAATCAATGAAGGAAAAGTGGCTGCATTTATAGACGATGTGTTAGTAGGGACAGAGACTGAGGAAGGGCACGATGAAATTGTGGAGGAAATACTGAGGAAGTTAGAGGAAAATGACTTGTATATAAACTGGAGAAGTGTGTTTGGAAGGTGAGAAAGATAGAATTCCTAGAGGTTGTCATAGGACCCGATGGAATAGAAATGGAGGAGTACTATCAATAAAGTGCTCAAATGAAAAGTGGAGACTGGTTGCTTTCATTTCCAAATCTCTTAGTGATACAGAAAGAAATTATGAGATACACAATAAAGAAATGTTAGCGGTTGTTAGATACCTAGAAGCGTAGAGACACTTCCTAGAAGGAATGGTAGTTAAATTTGAGATCTGGACAGACCACAAAAATCTCAAATACTTTATGAAGGCGCAAAAGTTAAACAGGAGACAAGCAAGATGGGCCTTATACCTATCAAGGTTCGACTTTACACTGAAACATGTTCCAGAGAGTAAAATAGGAAAAGTAGACAGTTTGAGCAGGAGGCCAGACTGGGAGATTGGAGTAGAAAAGGATAATGAGGATGAGATGTTAGTGAAGCCAGAGTGGTTAGAAGTGAGAAAGACAGAAGCAGTAGAAATCATAGTAGACGGAGTAGATCTACTAGAAAAAGTTAGAAAGTCCAAAGTAAAGGATGACGAAGTGGTAAAGGCAGTAGAGGAAATGAAATGAGCGGAAGTAAAGATACTGAGAGATAAAGAGTGGAGAGAAGTAGACAGCATCATGTATAAAGAGGGAAAAGTCTATGTGCCAAAAGATGAAAAGTTGAGGGCAGAAATTATTAGACTACACCATGATACACTGATAGGAGGACATAGGGGGCAGTGGAAAATGGTAGAACTGGTAACTAGAAATTTCTGGTGGCCAGGAGTAACCAAGGAGGTGAAGAGATATGTGGAAGGGTACAACGCCTGCCAACAAAACAAGAATCGCACAGAGCAACCAGCTGGCAAATTAATGCCAAACTTAATACCAGAGAAGCCTTGGATGCATATATCGGTAGACTTCATTACAAAGTTGTCCTTGGCTCAGGGATACAACTTGATCTTAGTAGTAGTTGACAGATTGACGAAAATGGTACATTTCATACCTACTACAGAGAAAACATCAGCAGAAGGACTGGCCAGGTTATTCAGGGATAATGTGTGGAAGTTGCATGGTTTACCTGAAAGTATCATATCAGATAGGGGACCACAATTCGCAGCAGGGTTAATGCGGGAGTTAAATGAGATG